>CAJDTT010000008.1_pt1 | contig 44101 bp, 46 predicted proteins | sample 7389841 | NCBI WGS metagenome assembly CAJDTT01 (sample SAMEA7055655, study PRJEB34461) | soil metagenome | biome: terrestrial ecosystem; feature: Peninsula; material: soil | place: Antarctica | collected 2016
ACGGCGTCTATCCGCCTGGCGAAAGGTTGCCGACCGAGGCCGCGCTGGGCGAAAGATTCGCCGTATCGCGGGCAACTGTGCGCAGCGCGATCAAAGAGCTCGATGTGCTCGGGCTCGTATGGACTCAGCAGGGGGCCGGCACGTTCGTCCGGCTGCGGCCGACTGTGCGCGACGGTCTGGAGAAGATGGGATCGATCTCGGACTCGATCCGCGCGAGTGGCAAGACGCCCGGTCATGAGTACGGTCGTCAGACAACCCGTGGTGTTCTGCCGGACGAAGCGAAGCGGATGGGCGTCGCGTCCGATACCGAGGTCGTCGAGCTGCGCCGCCGGATTACCGCCGATGGCGAGGTCGTCGCGTACTCATTCGACCTGATTCCGGCGGAGCTGTTTCCGAGCGGGTTTCGGCCGGGCCTCCTCGAAGGATCGATTTTCCGCTACTTCGAGGACGATCTGGGAATCCATCCGACCCTCGGCCTGGCGGAGGTGCATGCGGTCGAGTCCAACCACATCGCGTGGGGTCCCGGGGCCGTGAAACACCGGCTGTTCGTGCTTCTTGACCAGTTGCACTACGACCGCGCACATCGATTACTCATGTACTCCCGGACGTACTTCATCGAGGGCGTCTACTCGTTCGAGCTCGTGCGCAAGAACTGACGGGTCTCGTCGACGGGCGTCGAGAATCGGCTGCGTTCGGCCAGTACCCTGATGCGCATGAGTATTCATATCGGTGCCGAATCCGGCCAGATTGCCCCATACGTCCTGATGCCTGGCGACCCGCTGCGCGCCAAGTGGATCGCCGAGCACTACCTGGAAGATGCCAAGCTCTATAGCGATGTGCGCAACATGTTCGGTTATACCGGCACATACAAGGGACTCGAGGTATCGGTGCAGGGCTCGGGCATGGGTATGCCGTCCTTCGCGATCTACGGTACCGAGCTGTTCAATGAATACGATGTACAGACGATCGTGCGCGTCGGTTCCTGTGGCGCGCTGAACACCGACGTGAAGGTCCGTGACCTGATCCTGGCTTCCGGGGCATGCACCGACTCCGGCATGAACCGGCTGCGCTTCGAGGGCGTTGACTTCGCTCCGATAGCTAACTTCGACCTACTTCGCACGGCGTACGATCTCGCCGCGGCCCACAAGATGCCCACGCATGTCGGCAATATTCTGTCCTCCGACTCGTTCTACAACGACCGCGCCGAGCTCACGACCCGCCTTACCGAGTACGGCATCCTGGCGGTCGAGATGGAAGCCGCGGCGCTCTACACCCTCGCCGCTAAGTACGGCCGCAAGGCGCTGGCGATCTGCACGGTCTCCGACCACGTCATCACAGGTGAGGCCACCAGCTCGCAGGAACGTGAGCAGTCCTTTGGCGACATGATCGACGTCGCGCTCGAGACGGTCATCGCCGTACACGGCCAGCAGTAGCCACAAGCATGGACGGCGATCAGCGCCCGCTTCCGCTCGCCGACGTCACGGTCCTGGCCCTGGAGCAGTTCGGGGCCGGGCCGTTCGGCTCATTGCATCTCGCCGACCTCGGCGCCACGGTCATCAAGATCGAGGATCCGGGTAGCGGCGGTGATGTCGGGCGGTCGACCGTGCCCTATGCCGCGAACGGTGACTCGCCGTTCTTCCAGTCGTTCAACCGCAATAAACGCTCAATCGCGTTGGACCTGCAAAACCCCACTGGCAGGCGGGTTTTCGAGGATCTGGTGCGCCGCGCGGACGTGGTCTACTCCAATCTGCGCGGCGACGTACCGGCCAAGCTCAAGATCATGTACGACGACCTCAAACACCTCAACCCGGCGATCGTGTGTTGCTCGCTTTCGGGGTTTGGCATGACCGGGTCGCGCGCGAAGCAACCCGGCTACGACTACCTCGTGCAAGGCCTGGCCGGCTGGCAGGCCGTGACGGGCGAACCGGACGGTCCGCCGACGAAGTCCGGGCTGTCGATGGTCGACTTCTCCGGAGGTGTCGTCGCCGCCGTGTCGGTGTTGGCCGGAGTCCACGCCGCCCGCCGGGACGGTGTTGGCATGGACTGCGACGTGTCGCTCTACGACACCGCGATCAGCATGCTCAACTACATGGCCGCTTGGAATCTCAACCACGGTTTCGAACCTGCCCGCCGGCACAACTCCGCGCACCAGACGGTGGTGCCGTTCCAGAACTTCCAGACCGCTGACTCGTGGATCGTCATCGCCTGCCCCAAGGAGAAGTTCTGGCAGCGACTGGCCGTCGTACTAGAGGAGCCCAGCTGGGTTGCGGACGCGACGTTCGCCACTTTTGCCGCGCGCCGCGAACACGAGACGGACGTCCTGGCCGCGCTCGACGCGAAGTTTAAGACGAGGACGACCGACGAATGGCTTAAATTGCTTGTACCGCAGGGAATTCCGGCTGCACCGATTTACTCGGTCCCGGATGCGCTCGCAGATCCGAGCATTGCTGAGCGCGAGCTGATCGTGCGCACAGAGCATCCGACGATGGGTGAGGTGCGAACCGTGGCAACCGGATCTCGAGTCGGTTCGGTGCGGCGTAACCACCTACCGGGTCCCACCCTCGGCGCGGACACCGAACAGCTCGCCCGCGAACTGCTCGGTTACGACGCGGAGCAACTTGCCGAAATGCGTGCCGACGGCGCGTTTGGCGCTGTGCCTTAGCCGTGCGGCTCTTTGGCTAGGCGAGTGACCGTGGCAACCGCGGATTCCAATGACAGTGATGGGTCCGTGGCAAGGGCATAACCGATCAAGAACGTGGTGATCGGAGCCGCCGGCCGGACTACTTCGTGCGCGGCGACGCCGGCAACGCCGAGTAGCTGATTGATCTGTTCGGCTTGGGGCGGGTCGACTTTTAAGTCGGCGGCGACCCTGTCGGCCCACGCGCCCAGCGTGTCCATGATGTCGTCGTCAGCCATCTTCGCTCATCCTCCGTGCATTGTTGAGGTCCTCGGGTGTGTCGATGTCGAAAAGTTGATGTATCTGTTTGGCGTCGGTGACGCGAAGAAACCGTACGTCGAGAAGGGCGGCGAGATTGCGCACGCTCTGGTTGACCGGGTCGCCGATGATGATCAGCGCGCGCCGCAGCGCCGCGACGGTCCACACTGATGCCAGCCACTGTTGGCGGTCGCCGGACACCGGGACCGCCACCTCATGGTCGCCGAGTACGTCGACCAGCCGATCAAAGTGCGACCTCGTAAGGAATGGCATATCCGACGCCACAACCGCGACGAGCGTGGCGTCGGGCGCGAGGTGAGGCACGCCTGCGGCAAGCGCGGCGACCGGTCCGCCACCGGGTGGCTCTTCGCGGGTCACGGTGACCCGCGAAAGCTGCTCATCGGATATCCCGTCGGGTAAACCCACCACGACCGTGGGCAGACCGTCGAGCGCGGTGAGCAGATGTCCGAGAAGAGATTGGTCGGCCAAGGGCAGTGCGGGTTTGTGCACGCCGCCTAGGCGTGAACTCCTTCCACCCGCCAGCACGATCGCGCCGTCGAGCGGGCGTTCAGGACCAGGCTGTTGTCTCAACGTTTAGGACGACCTTCCGACTCGTGGTCAATATTACAGCGCCCGGATTTGATGCACGGACCTCCGCGTGAGTATCGTGCAAAGGTTCATTGGTGCGCCGGACGACGGCGCCGAGGAGGCCCCTTCGTCATGACTACAGCCACGTCACCCGCCGTTGGCGCTACCGGCGTCTCCAAGGTCTTCTTTGCCGGTAAGGAACCGGTGTGGGCGTTGGAGGATGTCTCCTTACAGGTCGAGGAGGGATCCTTCACGTGCATCGTAGGGCCGTCCGGCTGCGGCAAGTCCACCCTGCTGCGCATTCTGGGCGGGCTCGAGAGCGCCACGTCCGGGACGGTCGCGTTGCAGGATTCGAGCCACAAGATCCCTGCCGCGTTCGTATTCCAGGAGCACGGTGTCTTTCCCTGGGTCAACGTGCTTGACAATGTCGCCTTCGGCCTGCGGATGAGCGGTGTACGCCGCAAGGAACGCACGGAGCAGGCAAGAGAGTGGATTGCCCGGGTCGGGTTGACGGGCTTCGAGAAGTCTTATCCGCACGAGCTTTCTGGTGGTATGCGGCAGCGGATCGCCATCGCGCGGGCATTCGCAACCGGTTCGCCGGTGTTACTCATGGACGAGCCGCTCGGTGCGCTCGATGCGCAGACCCGCCTGCTGATGCAAGAAGAACTGGTCAAACTCTGGGAAGCCGAACGAAAGACGGTCGTCATGGTCACCCACGGCATCGAAGAGGCCATTCTGCTCGGCGACCGGGTCGTGGTGATGTCCGCACGACCAGGCCGCATCAAGGAGGACCTTCGGGTCGACTTCCCGCGGCCGCGGACCATGGAACTAGAGCGCACGCCAGAGTTCGGTGAAATGCGCTACCGCATATGGGAACTACTACGCGACGATGTGCGCGCATCGGCGGCGATGTAATGACCACCAGCACACAGGTGTCCCACGAGCTGGATGTCAGCCGCGAGGATCGGACCTTGGCCGCCGCGGCCGCCGCGCACAAGCGGGCCGTGCGACTACGGATCCGGGACATCGTTCTGGCGATCCTCACGCCACTCGTGCTGCTTGGACTATGGGAGTTCACTGCGCGTCAGGGCATCATCGACGCCCGGCTCTTTCCGCCGCCGACGAAGATCGTCGACCGCGGCATAGAGATGATCACCAGTGGCGACTTGATGACCCACCTGGAGGCGACATTGGGTCGGTTGGCACTCGGGATGCTCATCGGCTCGGTCCTCGGCATTGTGCTGGGTTTGGCCATGGGTACGTCCCGGGCGCTCAACGCGGCGCTCGGTCCGATGTTTGCGGCGCTTTATGCGCTGCCGAAAATCGCCATTCTGCCGCTGCTTCTGCTCATCTTCGGCCTGACCGAAACGCCTAAAGTGCTCGCGGTGACGATCTCGGTTTTCTTTGTCATGCAGATCAACACGGTGGCCGGCGTACGTCAGATTGACGAAAAGGTGCTGGAGGCGGCGCGCGCGTACGGCGCAACCGGCCTCAACAGATTCCGGCTGATCATCCTGCCGGGGGCACTGCCGTTTATCTTCTCGGGATTCCGGATCGCCACCGGTACTGCGGTAATCGTCGTGACCGCGGTCGAGTTCGTCGCGTCGAACACCGGGCTCGGATTCTTGATTTGGAACTCGTGGCAACTGTTCCAGCCGGAGCAGATGTATGTCGGGCTCGTCACCGTTGCCGTGCTCGGCGCCGTACTGACCGGACTATTCGCGATCGCCGAACGGCTTTCGCTGCCATGGAAACGCGGGAAGACCCGCGAATAGAGGAAATGGGAAAACTGAATTGAATAGCAAACGTGCCGCACTCAAAGTCGCCGCGGCGGCCGTCGTCGGCCTGCTCGCGCTTGCCGGCTGCGGTAGTAGCAGCAGCGACGCCGGCAAGTCAAGCGACAAAGGTAAGGGCGCTACCACCGTCGTCAAGGTCGCACACGTGACCTCGGCGTTGTTCACGCCGCTGTACGTCGCTCAGGCCAAGGGCTACTTCAAGGACGCCGGTCTAGACGTGCAACTCGAGGCGATCAAGTCCGGTCAGGACAGTGTTCCGCTGCTCGCATCCGGCAAGCTCGACGTCATGGTCGCCGGATTCTCGGCGGGCATGTTCAACGCGTTGAACTCGGGCCTTGAGTTCAAGGTCGTCGGCTCGATGGGTATCTCCACGGGCAACAAAGCACAGTCCCCGACGGCGCTCGAGGTATCAAAGTCGCTGATGGACTCCGGTGAAATCAAGACTCTGTCCGACCTCAAGGGCAAGAAGATCGCCGTCGCCGGTGGGCCCGGTGCGACTGGCGGCTACCTGCTCGCCGCGATTCTGAAGACTGCCGACCTGACGCTCAAGGATGTGGAGCCGGTCAACCTTGGCAGCCCCGATATGGAGGCCGCATTGAAGACTGGCGGTGTCGCCGCGGCATTGCCTAGCGCGCCGTTCAGCACCAACATGGAGCTAAACGGGGTCGCGACCGCGCTCGCCGTACCGGCCAAGGGCACTACCGGCACCGGCGTCATGTTCGGAGCCGACTTCGCGAAGAGCGCCACCGCGCAGAAGTTCTTCTCGGCATTGGTCAAGGGCGCGAAGGACTCGCAGGGCGACCTCTCTAAGAACCAGGAGGTTCTGAAGATCGTCGCGGACGCGACCGGTCAAAAGGTCGATGTCCTGGCCAAGACGCCGTTCTACACCTGGCACCCGGACCTCGCGCCGCAGCCCGATCAGCTTGACGCGATGCAGAAGACCTGGATGGACGCCGGCCTGCTGAACTACGACAAGTCGATCAAGTCCTCGACGTACGTGGACGACAAGTTCGCCAAGGCCGCGAAGTAACGATGGGGCTCGGTCTCGTGGGGCGCATTTGTTGCCGTAGTCGGTGACAAAACCGCCCCACAAGACCGCCAGGGATCCTAGCGGGGTGGCATCCGGATCGCGCCGTCCAGGCGGATTACCTGGCCGTTGAAGTAGACGTTGCGGTTCAGTTCGAGTACCAGCGAGGCGAACTCCTCCGGACGGCCGAGTCGCTTGGGGAAGGGCACGGCCGCGTTGAGCCCGTCCCACACCGCTTCGTTGCGCTCCTTGACCGCCAGCATTGGCGGGGTCGCGAAGATTCCAGGCAGAATCGTGTTGGCCCGGATCCCGAGGTCCATCAGGTCCCGGGCGAGGGGAAGGGCCAGACCGGCAACTCCGGCTTTGGCGCTTCCATAGCAGATTTGGCCTATTTGAGCGTCCTGCGCGGCGACCGAACCGGTCAGCGTGATGCAGCCGCGTTCGCCGTCCTCGTCGATGGGATCGAGCCCCGCCATCCCGAGAGCGGCCAGCGAGGCCATGCGGTACGACGCCACGAAGATTCCCTGCGCCGAGAACGCGAAGTCTTCGGTCGAGAGGCGCTTGTAGCTGCCGGTCTCCCTGTCACGGTAGATCGTCCTGCCACGACGGGAGATCTGCGCGCAGTGCACGAGAATGCGTTCTTGGCCGTTAGCCGCGCGGGCTTCCTCGAACCCGGCGATAGCGTTGTCCTCGTCGAGGATGTCGACTTTGTGGAAGGTCGCGCCAATCTCCTGGGCGACGGCTTTCCCACCTTCTTCGTTGATATCGAAAATCGCTACTTTCACGCCCTGCTGGGCGAGCGCGGTCGCCGTCGCGCGGGCAAGGCCGGATGCGCCACCAGTGACCACTGCCGAAACATTGCTATCGAGCTTCATGCACGTTCTCCTGTCGTTCGGATTGATACTGGTTAGTTAGTACCACGAACGAACGACCGGCGACAGTGTCGCGCCAGACCCACAGGACTAGTGGTCGCCGCCGCGGAGCTGGCTGAGAATGTGCGGAAGAAGGGGCGTGAGTACGGCGATGCCATCTTTCACGCCACCCTTCGATCCCGGCAGGTTGACGATGAACGTTGTACCTGCGATCCCAGCGAGCCCGCGGGACATGACGGCGTACGGCGTGCTGGCGGTACCGTACGCGCGGATGGCCTCGGCGATGCCGGGCACCGGCCGGGTAATGACCGGTGCGGTCGCCTCCGGCGTGATATCGGTCGGTGACATACCTGTGCCGCCGGTCGTCACGACCAGGTCCGCCTGGAGTTCCACCGCCGTGGCGATCGCGTTGGTCAGCTTGTCGCGGTCGTCCGGAAGCAGGACACGCGCAACCTCGAACCCCATGTCGCTCAACGCGGTATCGAGCAGGTCGCCGCTGACGTCGTCGTAGACACCTTGCGACGCGCGGGTCGACGCGGTCACGACCACGGCGCGGGCGCCGGCCGGGACGCCGCTCATGCCCGGGCCCAATGACCGGTCTTACCGCCGAGTTTTTCCTCGACCTGGATGTCGGTGATGACGGCGGCCGGGTCGACAGCCTTAATCATGTCGACCAGGTTGAGCCCGGCGACACTGACACACGTCAAAGCCTCCATTTCGACGCCGGTGCGATCGGCGGTGCGAACGACGGCCTGGATCTGTACGCCGTCCTCGGTCACCTCTAGGTCGATGGTGACGCCGTGGATCGCGATCGGGTGGCAGAGCAGGACCAGATCGGGGGTGCGCTTGGCGGCCGCGATCGCGGCTATCCGGGCTACGGCGAGCGCATCACCCTTGGGTACGCCGCCAGCACGCAGCAGCGCGACAACTTCCGGTGTGGTGCGCACCTTGCCGGTGGCAGTCGCCTGTCGGACGCTGATGTCCTTTTGCGACACGTCGACCATGCGCGCGGCGCCGGCCGCATCGACGTGGGTGAACTCGGTCATGAGCAAGTGCCAATCTGGTCGTTGTTCACAGCGCGCCGTCAAGCAGCCAGATCTCGACGTCGTCTCCCTGGTGTAGGTGCGTCGTAGCCTCCGGCACGATCGCCAGGCAGTTGGATCGTGCGAGGCTGGCGAGCAGGTGCGACGGGGGAGTGCCGATCGGTGCGACCTCACCCGCCGGCACGTCGCAGGTGCCGCGTAAGAACTGTCGTTTACCGGCCGGCGAAGGCTGGTCGTCGCCGGTCCACGTGCCGACGAATCCGGGACGCTCGGTGTCATCGATGCCCATGTAGGTCAGCAGCGCCGGCCGCACGAATACCTCGAAGGAGACATAGACGCTGACCGGGTTGCCGGGCAGCGTGACGATGGGCGTGCCGAACACGGTCCCGGCGCCCTGCGGCATCCCCGGCTGCATGCCGACCTTGTCGAACTGCACGGTGCCCGTGCTCGAGAGGCCGTCCTTGACCACCTCATAGGCGCCGGCACTGACCCCGCCGCTGGTGATAATCAGGTCGGCGTCGGCGGCCGCGGACTGGAGCGAGGACATGAAGGAGTCGACCTCGTCAGGCACGAGCGTGAGCGTGTGCGCGGTTGCGCCTGTTCGACGGATCGCGGCGGCGAGCATGTGCGAGTTGGACTCGTAGATCTGGCCGGCTTTGAGCGGCTCGCCGACCGGGACGAGCTCGGAACCGGTCGACAGCACCAGCACCCGGGGCCGCCGATAGACCGATAGCGAGGGGTGCCCGACGGCGGCGGCGAGCCCGATGGCGGAGGGAGTGAGCGGCGTACCGGCGGGCAGTACGACATCGCCCGCAGAGGCCTCTTCGCCCTTGCGGCGGATGTGTTGGGCCGGGACCGGAGCGTTGAAGATGCGGACGGTGGCCGGTGGGGCACCTGTTGTCGCGGCGTCGGTTTGCTCGACCGGCACGATCGCGTCTGCGCCCTCGGGCACTGGTGAGCCGGTCATGATCCGAGCCGCGGTGCCCGGCTTCAACGGCGGTACGTCGATGCGGCCGGCCGGAATGTCGTCGCTGACCGGGATCTCGACCGGGTTGTCGGCGGTGGCGGTCTCCACTTCGGCACGGCGTACGGCGTATCCGTCCATCGCGGAGTTGTCGAAACCAGGCAGTGCTACCTTCGCGATAAGATCGGCGGCGAGGATCAGACCATCACAGTCGGCAAGAGGTACGTCGGCAGGTCCCGGCCGCGGTAACAAGGCACCGACGCGGGCGGCATGGTCGTCGACCGAGGTAAGTGTGCGAGGCGTGGGCGCTGGTGACGAGCTGGGTGGCATAGGTCGACCTTACCGATCTCGCCGTACCGGCGCCGGGCGCTCCGTGAGGTAGGCCACCGGATGTGTTTGCCACCGGCTTTGACCCGGGGCCGGGGGACGCTGTAAACTGACACGTCGGTCCACATTTTGCTGGACACATCTCGTCGGATCTGCAGGTTGCTTCTGAACTGCTTGAAGTGCGTGCACCGACATAAATGATCCAAACGCGAAGCTGTTTCGCTGCTGCCCGCTGGTTGCTGCGTAACGTGAGCTTCCCACGATGCATCGAAGAAGGCAGCCGAAGTGCGTACGTACAGCCCGAAACCAGGCGAGGTCACTCGTAACTGGCACGTCATTGACGCCAACGACGTCGTTCTTGGTCGTCTCGCCACCCAGGCGGCCAACCTGCTGCGTGGGAAGCACAAGCCGCAGTACGCCCCGCATATCGACACCGGCGACTTCGTCATCGTCATCAATGCCTCGAAGGTCGCTCTGACCGGCAACAAGCGCAACGCCAAGCTCGACTATCGGCACTCCGGTCACCCGGGCGGGCTGAGCGCGCGCACCTACGGCGAGGTCCTCGAGACTCGGCCCGAGCGGATCATCGAGAAGGCCGTCAAGGGGATGCTGCCGCATAACAAGATCAGCAACCAGCTCATTGGCAAACTCAAGGTCTACGCCGGCCCCGAGCATCCGCACGAAGCGCAGAACCCGCAGAAGTTCGACATCATCCAGGTCGCGCAGTAGTCCGCGCTGACGACTTAGTTCTTAACCTCGTTCAAGGAGAAATCCGCACGTGAGCATCACCACCGATACGGGAAAGCCCGTACAGACAGTCGGCCGGCGTAAGCAGGCCATCGTTCGGGTTCGTCTCGTACCGGGAACGGGCAAGTTCTCGCTCAACGGTCGCGACCTGGAAAACTACTTCCCCAACAAGGTTCACCAGCAGCTCATCAAGGAGCCGTTCGTGACGCTGGAGAAGCAAGACCAGTACGACGTCATCGCCCTGCTCAACGGCGGCGGCATCACCGGCCAGGCTGGCGCATTGCGGCTGGGTATCTCCCGCGGGCTCATCGAGATCGAGATCGAGGACCGTCCGGCGCTCAAGAAGGCCGGATTCCTCACTCGCGACCCTCGTGCGAAGGAACGCAAGAAGTACGGCCTCAAGAAGGCCCGTAAGGCGCCTCAGTACAGCAAGCGCTAAGGATCGCGCGCAAACATTCAGGTTTTCGCGAGGGGGACGCCAGCAGACTCGGGCGTCCCCCTCGTTTTTTTGAAGGGTGTGTCTATGGGTCGGCTTTTCGGTACAGATGGAGTGCGTGGTCTCGCGAACGGCGACCTAACGCCCGAGCTCGCGGTTTCGGTCGGCATCGCCGCCGCGCGGGTGCTTTCCCAACAGACCGCAACGCACCGCCCGCTTGCCGTGGTCGGACGCGATCCGCGGGCCAGCGGCGAAATGCTTGAGGCGGCGGTCGTCGCCGGACTGACAAGCGCCGGGGCGGATGTCGTAAGGGTCGGCGTGCTACCGACTCCCGCGCTCGCCTTCCTCACCGGCCGGCTCGGCGGAGACCTGGGCGTCATGCTGTCTGCAAGCCACAACCCGATGCCCGACAACGGGATCAAGATCTTCGCACGCGGCGGCCACAAGCTGCCCGACGACGTCGAGATAGCGATAGAAAAAATCGTGCTCGACGAGAAACACGAGATGTGGGACCGCCCGACCGGCGCCGCCATTGGGCGGGTCCGTGACGAAGAGGGCGGCCTAAGTGCGTACGCCGACCACCTGCTGGCCTCCGTGCCGAATCGACTGGACGGTCTGAAGCTGGTCGTGGACTGCGCCAACGGTGCGGCCGCAGGCATCGCGCCCGAGGTCTACCGGCGCGCGGGCGCCGAAGTGGTCGTGCTTGGTGCCGCGCCAGACGGCCTCAACATCAACGACGGCGTCGGGTCGACGCATATTGAAGGCGTTCAAAAGGCAGTCGTCGAGCATGGCGCGCACCTCGGTCTCGCGCACGACGGCGACGCGGACCGCTGCCTCGCGGTCGATGCGGCCGGCAATGTCGTTGACGGCGACCAGATCCTCGCGATTTGCGCGATAGCGCTCAACGAGGCGGGTCGACTTGCGAAGAACACCGTTGTCGCCACCGTTATGAGCAACATCGGCTTCCATCATGCGATGCGCGACCACGGTATCGAGGTCGTCACCACCGCGGTCGGTGACCGTTATGTGCTCGAGAAACTCCGCCAGGCGCAGTTGGTACTCGGTGGCGAGCAGAGCGGACATGTCGTGTTCGTCGAGAGCGCGACAACCGGCGATGGCGTACTGACCGGGCTGCACCTGCTGGCTCGAGTCGCCGAAACGGGCAAGTCGCTCGCGGACCTCGGTTCGGTCGTCATACGACTGCCGCAGACACTCGTCAATGTCGCCGTACGTGACAAGGACGCTGTCACCAAGTCGAAGCCGGTCGCCGAGGCAATCCGCCGCGCGGAGGTCGAGCTCGGTGACGAAGGCCGGATCCTACTGCGGGCCAGCGGTACTGAGCAGCTCGTGCGTGTGATGGTCGAGGCATCGACTCAAGCCATCGCCGAAACGGTCGCCAACAAGGTCGCCACGGTCGTGGCCGAGACCAAGTAGCTGCGTCCGCGACCTTTTAGTTAGATGGACCGATGGCGCTGGGGTAGTAGCGGCGGCGGAGCCAGAGCGCGACATACACCAGCGCAACCAGGACCGGAACCTCGATAAGCGGACCGACGACGCCGGCGAGCGCCTGACCGGAGGTGACTCCGAAGGTTCCGATCGCGACGGCGATCGCGAGCTCGAAGTTGTTTCCGGCCGCCGTGAACGCTAGCGTCGCGGTCTTCGCGTACCCGAGCTGCAACCGGTGACCGAGCGCGAATGATCCGCCGAACATGAGCAAGAAGTACGCGAGCAGAGGCAGCGCGATACGGGCGACGTCCCACGGCTTAGAGGTGATCGCCGTACCCTGCAACGCGAATAACATCACGATCGTGAACAGCAGCCCATACAGCGCGACCGGTCCGATCCTGGGCAGGAACTCGCCTTCATACCAGTCGCGGCCCTTGGCCCGTTCGCCGAACAGTCGGGTCAGGAAGCCTGCCACCAAGGGGATCCCGAGGAAGGCCAGGACGCTGAGAGCGATCGCCCACACCGAGAAGGACACTGAGGTCGTGTCCAAGCCGAGCCAGGCCGGTAGCGTCTGCAAGTAGAACCAACCGAGCGCGGCGAAGGCGACGATCTGAAACACGGAGTTGATCGCGACGAGTACGGCGCCGGCCTCAGGATCACCGCAGGACAGGTCATTCCAGATCAGTACCATCGCGATGCACCGGGCGAGACCGACGATGATCAGGCCGGTGCGGTACTCCGGAAGGTCCGGCAGCAGCACCCAGGCGAGGGTGAACATTAGCGCCGGCCCGACCAGCCAGTTGAGCACCAGCGAACTGACCAGCAGCTTGCGGTCGCCGGTGACGCGACTGGTCTCGCTGTAACGAACCTTCGCCAGTACCGGATACATCATTAGCAACAGCCCAATCGCGATCGGCAGACTCACAGAGCCCACCTTGACCGCATTGAGGGCGTCGGTGAACCCGGGAACGAACCGCCCGAGGGCTAGCCCCACTCCCATGGCTAGCACGATCCACAGGGGTAGGAACCGGTCCAGGAAAGACAGCCGGGCGAGGATCGCGGTGTCGTTGGACCGTTCGGTCGGCGTGGTGCTGTTGCTCATCGCTCGTCTCGTATCAGGTTCACTCAGGGGTGCGCGAGTTGCTCGCCGGTCGATGGTCCTGCATTAGGTCAGGTGCGGTCACTTGGCCTGTGTACCACCGAGCGAGATCAGTTGGACGTCCGAGGGTCCGCCGCAGCAGCCGCTCGAACCTGGTGACTCGGCCTCGTCGAAGAGTCCGGCTCCACCGCACACCCCGGACTCGGGCAGGACCAGTTCGACGCGAGCGGCGGCTTCGTGGTCGCCCGCGATCTCGGCGACGACGGAGCGGACCTGTTCGTAGCCAGTCAATGCCAGGAACGACGGCGCGCGCCCGTAGCTCTTCATCCCGACGAGGTAGAAACCTGATTCGGGTTGCGCCAGCTCCTTGGCCCCGTGGGGGTAGACCGTTCCGCAGGAGTGCACGTTGGGGTCGATCAGTGGCGCCAGCACACGTGGCGCCTGCAGGACCGGGTCAAGGTCTAGTCGGATCTCTGAGAGCATCGAATGGTCCGGCCGGAAGCCGGTCACCACGACGAGCTCGTCGACGGAATCAAGCTGCTGTCCGTCACAGGAGGTGAGTCGTAATGTTCCGTCTTCAGACGAGGTCGCGCTGACCGTGCGAAAGCCGGTGATCGTGGTGACGTGGCCGGCCGACGTGGCCGCCTGGGCGCGCTGGCCAAGCGCTCCTCGTGCGGCCAGCTGATCGTTCTCGCCGCCGCCGAACGCATCGGCGGTGCTGCCGCGGCGGACTATCCAGCTCACGCGCGTATCGGGCTCCTCTGAGGCGAGGCCTGCTAGCGCGAGCAGGGCCGTCATCGCTGAGTGCCCGCTGCCGGCAAGGACGACGTGCTTGCCGGCGTAGCGCGTTCGGGTCGCTGGATCGGTGAGATCTGGTACCCGGTAGACGATACGGTCCTGCGCGCAGGGTTCGCCCTCGGCGGCGAGCCCGTCGCCGCCGAGCGGGTTGGGCGTTGACCATGTGCCCGAGGCGTCGATGACGGCCCGTGCTTCGACCCGCGTGCTTCCCTGTTCGGTGGCGATGTGGACTACGAATGGTGCAGCATCGCGTCCGGAGTCCACGACAAGGTCGCGGCCGCGTCGGGTCACTCCTACGACGCGCGCGCCGTACCGGACCTCGCTACCGAGTGCATCTGCCAGCGGCTGCAGGTAGTCACGCGCCCAGTCCATGCCAGTGGGGTAGCCGTCCGGGTCGGGACGTGTCCATCCGTTCGTGCTCAGCAGTCTGTCCGCTTCGGGCTCGATCAGCTCGGACCATGCCGAGAACAGTCGCACATGGGACCATTCCCGCACACTGGTTCCGGCGTAGTCGCCGGCCTCGAGCACCAGTGCGGTCAGTCCCCGGCTGCGGATCTGGGCGGCGGCGGCGAGTCCGGTGGGACCGGCGCCGATGACGACGATGGGTAGGTCGTTCATAAGGAGCACCCCAAAATGTCAGCTCTTAAAGGTCTAATTCGATGTACTTCGAATTAGTCGGTGGTTTGAGTTTGCGTCCTGATTCGATCTATGTCAAATTATAGGCATGCCAACGGCCCAAGATGTCCCTCTCGTGCAGTGCTGCGCCCCGCTCATGTGCGAGCCACTGAGCAATGCGGACGCGATCGACCTCGCGCAATTGTTCAAGGCACTCGGCGAGCCAGTGCGCCTACAACTAATGTCAATGATCGCGTGCCACGAAGGCGGCGAGGCCTGTGTGTGCGACTTGACCGGGGCATTCGGGCTGTCCGCGCCGACGATCTCCCATCACCTCAAGGTGTTGCGCGAGGCAGGGCTGATTGCGGCGGAGCGTCGCGGGACGTGGATCTACTACCGCGCCATTCCTGAGGCGCTTTCGCGCGTTGGTGCCCTGGTCGACAACACTGCCCGGCCCGGTCGGGCACAATGCTGGTGTGGATAGCCTCAGCGAGCTCGAGTCCTGGCCGGCCGACAACGTCGCGGTCGCCGTCATCGGTAGCGACGGCACCGTGCGCGCGACGTACGGCAACCAGCAGCGGGTCTTTCGACTCGCGTCGGTAACGAAGCTGCTCTCGGCGTACGCCGTCCTGGTCGCGATCGAGGAAGAGGCGATCACCTGGGATCAGCCGGCCGGTCCGGCAGGATCGACCGTGCGGCACCTGGCCGCGCACGCCTCCGGGCTCAACTTCGACAGTCGGAGCGTGGTTGCGGCCCCCGGTACCCGGCGGATCTACTCGAACGAGGGGTTCGCGGTGCTGGGCGAGACGATCGCGGAGTCGACCGGTATCGGCTTCGCGGACTATCTTGCGGAGGCGGTGTGCGCGCCGCTAGGGATGAGCACGACCCGTCTGGAGGGTACGCCGGGAGCGGGTGGGGTCGCTAGCTGTGCGGATCTGTCGTTGTTTGCCGCCGAGCTCCAGGCGCCCAAGCTGATCTGCGCCAAGACACTGATGGAGGCGACGAGTGTCGCTTTCCCGGGCCTGAAAGGGATCTTGCCCGGATATGGTCGGCAGTCACCCAACGACTGGGGTCTCGGATTCGAGATCAAGGATCACAAGAAGCCGCATTGGACGGCGCCGTCCAACTCGCCGCGGACGTTCGGTCACTTCGGACAGTCGGGGACCTTCTTGTGGGTGGATCCTGACGCGCGGCTCGGCTGTGTGACACTGACCGACCGCGATTTCGGCGAGTGGGCGATCGAGCGGTGGCCGGCGCTCAGTGAACTGGTGGTGCGCGACCACCGCTCGGCTTAGCTACCAGATCCGCACTCGGTCGGCCGGCTCGAGCCAGAGCCCGTCGCCGTCCGCGGTCGAGTAGGCGTCGTGGAATTCATCGAGGTTGCGCACGATGTTGGCGCGGAACTCCGCAGGCGAGTGCGGATCGACGGCGAGGAACTGCTGCATCTGTTCCTTGCGTCGCTTGGTGCGCCACACGTAAGCCCAGTTCGTGAAGACCCGCTGGATGCCGGTCCGCGCGTCCACGATTGGGGCCTCGGCGCCGTCGAGGCTGATGTTGTAGGCCTTCAGCGCGATTGTCAGGCCGCCGAGATCGCCGATATTTTCGCCGACGGTCAGCGCTCCATTGACCTTTTCACCGGGCAGTTCGCGCGGCTCGAACCCGTCGTACTGCGCGATGAGTGCGTCGGAGCGCGTCTTGAACGCCGCGCGGTCGGCCTCGGTCCACCATTCGTTGAGATTTCCCTTGGCGTCGTACTGCGAACCCTGGTCGTCGAAGCCATGGCCAACTTCGTGTCCGATGACCGCGCCGATTCCGCCGTAGTTTTCCGCCGGATCCGCCTGCGCGTCGAAGAACGGTCGTTGCAAGATGGCCGCCGGGAAGCAGATCTCGTTGGTGCCGGGGTTGTAGTAGGCGTTGACCGTCTGCGGAAGCATGAACCACTCGTCGCGGTCGACGGGCGAGCCGATCTTGCCCAGCTCTCGATCGGTCTCGAACTCTGCCGCGCTGGTTGCGTTGGCAAGAAGGTCGTCGGGGGTCGCGGTGAGTTTAGAGTAGTCGCGGAACTTGTCCGGGTAACCGATCTTCGGCCGGAACGTCTCGAGCTTCTCGTAGGCGCGTTTCTTCGTGTCTTCGCCCATCCAGTCGAGCTTCTCGATGCTTGCGCGGTACGCCGTGAGCAGGTTCGCGACCAGCTGGTCCATCTGCGCCTTCGACTCGGGCGGGAAGTGCCGGGCGACGTACTGTTCGCCCACGGCCTCGCCGATCGCGCCCTGCACGAACTGCACGGCTCGCTTCCACCGCGCTCGTAGCTCCGGCGTACCACTGAGGGTCTTGCCGTAGAAGTCGAAGTTTTCGGCGACAAAACCCGACGACAGGTACGGCGAAGCGCGGCGGATGACCTGTGCGGTGAGCCAGGTCTTCCACTGCGCCAATGGAACTTCGTCGAGAGTGGTGGACAGATGCGCGAGATAACTCGGCTGACGCACGATGCTCTGCGCGAACGTGTCGTCATTGGCGCCCAGTGCGTCGGCCCAGGCCTGCCAGTGGAAATGTGGGGCCGCCGCCTGCAGCTCCTCGCGTGAGGTGAGGTTGTATGTCTTGATCACGTCGCGGGTGTCGGCGCGCTCCCAATGGCCCTTCGCCAAGCGGGTCTCGACATCCATCACGGTCTGCGCGGAGATCTCCGGGTCGGGGCGATCGGCAAGGTGGAACAGCTCCGCAATGTGCGCGACGTACTTTTCCCGTACGTCGGCAAACTTCTCCTCGCGGTAGTACGACTCATCGGGCAGCCCGAGGCCGCCCTGCAAGATGTTGACGAGGTAGCGGTCGGAGTTGCGGTCGTCGGTGTCGACGTACGAGCCAAACAGCCCCGAGCCGCCGGCCCGCTCATGGCCACCGAGGTAGGACGCAAACGCGGCGAGGTCGTCGATCGCCTCGACCGCTGTGAGTGCGCCGGCGATCGGTGTGGCACCTAGCTCCTCGACGCGGTCCTCGTCCATGAAAGAGGTATAGAGGTCGCCGACCTTCTGCTCGTTGGAGCCGGGCTTGGCCGCGGTAGCCGCGCATTCCTCGATAATTTCGCGGACCTGCTGTTCGGCGACGTCGGCGAGCGAAACGAACGGGCCCCAGCTCGACCTGTCTGCGGGGATCTCCGCAGTGTCGAACCAGTGCCCGTTTACGTGGCCGAACAGATCGTCTTGCGGCCGGATGTCAGGGTTCATGCCGTCTTTGGCGTCATCAAGAATCGTCACGTCGCCACCTTAGTGCTAGTTGCCGACATTGGTGTGGGTTGCCGAATGCTCCATCGCGGATGGCCGCGCTGATGGTCGTGGTCGCTAGCGGCGGGCCCGCAGTACGACGAATTTGTCCGTCGCGCCGAGCTGCTGCACGTTACGGAAGAATCGCTTCAGTTTGCTGTGGTAAGCCAGGTGCCGGTTGCCGACGACGTAGAGCGACCCGGTGGGCCGCATTGCCTGCTGTGCTTGGGTAAACATCCGCCACGCGAGTGCGTCGCCGATGGCATGTGCCTGGTGGAACGGTGGATTGCACAGGACGGCGTCGACCGAGTCGCGAGCGGCATCGGCCAGGCCGTCGGCCGCGCGGATATCGACGTCGCGGCCGGGCAGATGCCGGTCCCAGTTGATGCGCGCGGACTCGAGCGCGGCGTACGACTCGTCGATCAGCGTGTATCGCGCGTCAGGGTTGGCCAGCGCACTCGCGATCGCCAGGACACCGTTTCCGCAACCGAGGTCTACGACGTCGGCAGTACCGAGATCGGCTGGCAGATAGGGGAGCAGCGCGCGCGTGCCGAGGTCGAGGTGGTCGCGGGCGAAGATGCCGGCATGGTTGGCCAGCTCCAGTGGAGGCTCCTCGACGGTGTATGTCGACGGTGGCAGTGCTGGCAGCGGGCCGAGATCGTCGCCGGGTGTCGCGCGTAGCAAGCGTGCCTTGCGCAGGGCGAGTGATGCCTGCACCTCGCCGATGTACTTTCCCAACAGGTCGCCAGCGGCGCGGGGGAGATGCTTAATCATCGCTCCGGCCGCGACGTAGGAGGTCGGCGTCACGTGCGTACGCATGCCAATGAGCTGGCTCTCCAGCAAGGACAGTGTCTTCGGCACCCTGATCAGTACGGCGTCGTACGAAATATCGGGCAACTCGGCAGGGTCGCTGACAAAGTGCACCGAGTCCGGCACCGAGTTCGCTGCGAGATTTTGCTGCACCGCAAGACGCGACAGGAATGAGTCATTGAGCGCAGTGACCCAGAACGCGTGAGCAATTGGCGTCACCAGCGCCCCGAACGCATCGTTGACGACGAGTACGGCGGCGTTGTCGGGCAGCCCGAGCTCATGCAGCTCCGTCAACAGGTAGGCATCTGCGGCGTCCGATGCTTGCAGCTGATCGTCCGGGCGCGATGGGTAGCGGCTGAGGGTGACGGTGCCGAAGCCGCTTACGAAGGTGTTCACTGTGCAAGCATGCCGTACGACGTACTTCAGACTACGAAAGGTGCTCAACCCGATGCCGATTCCAACCCCGCCCAATCCTTTTCGCCAGCTGATCGGAATCGAGCTGACACAGCGCTCCGGTGGGTCCGCGACCTGCGAGATTGAGATCGGGCCAAAACTTTTGCAGGCCGCGGGCATCGTGCACGGTGGGGCGTTGAGCGCTTTGTTTGACTCTGCGACGGTGGAGGCGGCGCGGGGGATCTACCCGGAGGGCACTCGGATCGCGACGATGGAAATGAATCTGAACTTCATCCGGCCGGTCGTCGACGGGCGCCTTGTTGCCACCGGCACGGTCGAACACTCGGGGCGGACGACGGCCGTCGTACTCGCGCGGATCACGTGCAACGAGAAGCTCATTGTCACCGGCCGGGTGACCCTGTCGATCACGCAGCCGACGTAAGACCGCGCAGCAGGCGCAGAAAGACGCCCCCGACGTAATACTGTGTGAGTCAACCTGCTCAATTTGGTTTTTGCTGGAAGGCGGCGCACGAATGTCCCAGGAACTGCCGCAGGTGCTGGCGTTTGACGTGTTCGGCACGGTGGTCGACTGGCACTCCTCGATCGCTCGGGAGGTCCGCGAGCTCGGACCCAGTGTCGACGGCGCGAAGTTTGCGAGGGCCTGGCGACGTGGCTATCTACCTGCGACGCGTCGCACGCAGGCCGAAACCGGCGACGTGCCGTGGAAGAACCTGGATATCCTGCACCGCGAGATCCTCGACTCGATCCTGCCGGACTTCGGACTGGGCGATATGAATGAGGCGGACCGCGACCATCTCACGCACGCCTGGCATCGGCTGGTTCCGTGGCCGGACTCGGTTGCGGCACTTCGCCGGCTGCGCAAACTGTTCGTCATCGCGCCCCTGTCCAACGGCAATATCAGCCTTCTGACGCATATGGCTAAGAACGCCGGGCTGCCGTGGGACTGTGTGCTCAGCGCAGAGGTCTTCGGCTATTACAAGCCCGCGCCACAGGCGTACCTCGGCGTACCCAAAGTGTTCAACCTGGAGCCGCAGCAAGTGATGTTAGTGGCCGCGCACCACCTTGACCTCGACGCCGCGCAGGACTGTGGTTTACAGACCGCGTACATCGAACGAGCGCACGAGAATGGTGTTGACAGGATCAAGGATGTCAGCGCGAGTCCACGGCACCCTTTGCATATGAAGGATATCGGCGCGCTCGCCGACCACTTCGAACAGCTGAAACGAGAGGACTCGCAGTGACCACGATCGCCGACTTTAGTGCGACGGACATAGCCGGCAAGGATGTGTCGCTGGCGGACTATCAAGGCAAGGTCGTACTTGTCGTCAACACGGCTTCCAAATGTGGGTTCACGCCGCAGTACGAAGGGCTTGAGTCGACGTACAAGAAGTACGCCGACCAGGGCTTCGTCATACTCGGGTTTCCGTGTGATCAGTTCGGCCACCAAGAGCCGGGAACGGAAACGGACATCAAGGATTTCTGCGAGGTCAACTATGGCGTGACGTTCCCGCTGTTCGCCAAGATCGACGTCAACGGCGCGAACGCGGACCCGTTGTTCAAATGGCTGCGCTCGGAGCGCGGCGGCGTACTCGGCGACAAGATCAAATGGAACTTCACGAAGTTCCTCGTCGGTCGTGACGGACTTCCGGCTAAGCGTTTCGGGTCAACAACTAAACCGGAGAAGCTTGCCGACGACATCGAGCGAGCGCTCGCGGGATGAGCGATCGGAACATCCGCGATCTGGAGGATGGGATCGAGCGGGACCTCGGTGGGCTCAACTACGGCAGCTACCTGCAGCTCGACCTACTGTTATCGGCGCAGCAGCCTGTGTCGGACAACCACGACGAGATGCTGTTCATTATTCAACACCATGTCACCGAGCTGTGGATCAAACTTGTTATCCACGAGCTCAGTGCCGCGATGCGGTTCATCGCCGATGACCAACTGGGTCCGTCGTTGAAGTGTCTGGCGAGGATCAAGCACATCCAGCATCAGATGACCGAGCAGTGGTCAGTACTCGCGACACTCACGCCGAGCGAGTACCTCAAGTTCCGCGGGTCGCTCGGCAAAGCATCCGGCTTCCAGTCTGTTCAGTACCGACTGCTGGAATTCCTGCTTGGCAACAAGAATCGCAGCATGCTGGAAGTCTTCGCGCACGATCCCGGCGCGCAGGAGCGACTGCGCGTGGCGCTCGAGGCGCCGAGTCTGTACGACGAATTCATCAGATTGTTGAGCCGTCGCGGGTACGCCGTACCGCCGGAACTACTCACGCGCTCCTGGGATGAGCCACATGCTCTCAACAGGGGACTCGTCTCGGTCTTTGCCACCGTCTATGCAGATCCGAAGGCGCACTGGGATATCTACGAGACTTGCGAGGAGCTCGTCGACGTCGAGGATACGTTTCAGTCGTGGCGGTTCCGACATCTCAAGACCGTCGAGCGAATCATCGGCGCCCGCAAGGGGACCGGCGGCTCGTCCGGTACGGCGTTTTTGAAACGCGCGTTAGACCTGACTTTCTTCCCTGAGCTGTACGCGGTCCGTACCGAGCTCACCTAGCCACGATCCGTGACTTCGTACCGCCCGCTCAACCGGCGAGGGGGTAGTGGTCGTAGGCGACCACGACGGAGATCTGGGGTACGTCGGCGCCGGACTTTTTCGGCATCGGCGCGAGCGTGTCGATGAGCCAGCCGATCACCGCGAGGACGAGTACGGTGCCGACGACGAACAGCATGCGTTTCTGCGGCTTCGACATCCGCCGGCGTCCCGATGGTTCTTCCGGCGGCTGAGGCTGACTGTTTGCATCGGGCATCTGGCCATTGTCTCCTATCGCGACGAGGAACAGGGTCGGGCATCAGTGACGCATGTCGTTGTGGCAATCGTCGGCGTCCCACCTGGCAACCAGTACTCTTGATTCCATGTGTGGAATCGTCGGATACGTCGGCAACAACCAGGCCCTGGACGTCGTTATGGAGGGCTTACGTCGGCTCGAATACCGCGGCTATGACTCGGCCGGTGTCGCGCTGCTTGCAGACGGGCAAGTCGTGACGCGCAAACGAGCCGGCAAGCTGGCCAACCTTGAGAAAGAGCTCGTGGAGAACCCCACTCCACCAGCCACCGCGGGCATGGGACATACCCGGTGGGCCACACACGGCGCGCCCAACGATCGCAATGCTCATCCGCACGTGTCGCACGTAGGTAGCGTCGCCGTAGTGCACAACGGCATCATCGAGAACTTCGCCGCCCTTCGTGCCGAGCTTGAGGACCAAGGCATCGAGATGTCCTCTGACACCGATACCGAAGTCGTTGCACACCTGGTCGAGGCGGAGTTCGAATCCGTCGGGTCGGGGGTCGAGGCGCGCCTGGCCGAAGCCGTACGCCGAGTCTGCAACCGCCTCGAGGGCGCGTTTACCTTAGTTCTTACGCACGCTGCGGCACCCCACACTGTGGTCGGCGCCCGCCGCAACTCCCCGCTCGTAGCAGGTATCGGTGATGGTGAGTACTTCCTGGCCAGCGACGTGTCCGCGTTCATCAGCCACACGCGCCGGGCGATCGAGCTCGGCCAGGACCAGGTCGTCGAACTGGACCGCGAGCGTGGGATTACCGTCCGCGACTTCTCCGGCGCGCCGGCCGAGACGCACGAATACACCATCGACTGGGACGCCAGCGCCGCCGAAAAGGGTGGTTATGACTGGTTCATGCTCAAGGAGATCGCCGAACAGCCCGCCGTCGTTGCGGACACTCTTCGAGGCCGACTCACCGACACCGGCCAGATCCATCTCGACGAGATGCGGATGAGCGACGGGGACCTACGGGACGTCGGCAAGATCTTCATCATCGCGTGCGGTACGTCCTACTACGCCGGCATGGTGGCGAAGTACGCGATCGAACACTGGACTCGTATTCCGGTCGAGGTCGAGCTGGCGAGCGAGTTTCGTTACCGCGACCCGGTGCTCGACCGGTCCACTCTCGTCATCGCGATCAGCCAGTCGGGGGAGACCATGGACACGCTGATGGCGCTGCGCCACGCGAAGCTGCAGCACGCGCGGATTCTCGCGATCTGCAACACGATCGGCTCGACGATCCCACGGGAGTCCGATGCCGTCCTCTACACCCGCGCCGGGGTCGAGATTGCGGTCGCGTCGACGAAGGCATTCCTCACGCAAATAGTCGCCTGCTACTTAGTAGCGCTCTACCTCGGACAAATCCGGGGGACCAAATGGGGCGACGAAGTGTCTGCTGTCGTCGGCCAGCTTCAGGAGATGCCCGCGGCCATCGACAAGGTGCTTGACACCATGGAGCCAGTGCGCGCGCTAGCCCGGGAGCTCGCTGATTCAGAGCAGATTCTGTTCCTGGGGCGACACGTCGGGTATCCGGTCGCTCTCGAAGGCGCGCTCAAGCTCAAGGAGCTCGCTTACATGCACGCCGAAGGGTTCGCGGCCGGTGAGCTCAAGCACGGACCGATCGCATTGATCAGCGAGGGGACGCCCGTCGTCATCGTCGTACCGTCGCCGCTGGGTCGCGATTCGCTCCACAGCAAGATGATTTCGAATATTCAGGAGGTCCGTGCCCGCGGCGCGCGCACTATCGTGATCGCCGAGGAAGGCGACGAAAAGATCGTGCCGTACGCAGACCACATCATCCGGGTCCCGCGTACGCCGGTCCTCATGGCGCCGCTCGTGACGACCGTGCCACTGCAGATGATGGCCTGCGAGATTGCCGCCGCACGAGGGCTCGACGTCGACCAGCCACGCAACCTGGCGAAGTCCGTCACGGTCGAGTAGATGATCGTCGGTGTAGGGGTCGATGTCTGCCCGGTGGAGCGCTTCGCCGAGTCACTGCTTCGCACACCGAAGCTGCGCGAGAAGCTCTTCACTCCGAGTGAACTGGTTACGCCCTCCGGCAACCCGCGGGGCAACGCCTCCCTTGCGGCACGGTTTGCGGCGAAAGAAGCGCTGGCGAAGGCGCTCGGCGCCCCGGGCAACCTGCATTGGCACGACGCGGAAGTGTCGACTGTCGACTTCGGTGCACCCAAGTTGACTGTCTGGGGCACCGTCCAGAAGCGCGCTGAAGAACTGGGTGTCGACTCTTGGCAGATTTCGCTTTCGCACGACGGCGGGCTTGCAGTCGCCATGGTGCTCGCGCTCGGACCGGTCCCGCGGCCATGAGGTCGGTCTACGACAGCACGCAGGTCCGCGCGGCGGAGGCTCGACTCATGGAGCTCACAGCGCCCGGCGAACTGATGCAGCGGGCGGCGTACGGGCTGGCCAACGAGTGCCTCGGCGAGCTGTATTCGCGGCGCGGTGGCGCGTACGGCGCACGCGCGGTACTTCTCGTTGGCCCGGGCGGCAATGGCGGGGATGCTTTATATAGCGGAGTTTGGCTGCTCCGGCGCGGAATGGCAGTGCGTGCGCTGTTGGTTGCGGATGGCTCGTACCCTGGCGCTGGCGACGCGTTTGTGCGGGCCGGGGGAGTGATTGGGCCCATTGGGGACCGTGACGCGGCGGAAGCCATCGGCGTCGCAGATCTCGTGATTGACGGAATAGCCGGTCTTGGCTCCTCTCGTGGCGTGGAACTTCCGGACGGCGTCGCGGAGGCGATCGCGACCACCGATGCGCTCGTGTGCGCGGTCGACCTGCCGTCGGGAGTCGACGGCGACACGGGCCAGGTGTACTCCGGCGCAATCCACGCCGACATGACCGTCACGTTCGGTGCGTGGAAGCCCGCGCAGGTCCTCGCGCCGGCTCGCCGGTCGTGCGGTGACGTACATTTTGTCGACATAGGGCTCGGCCCGCACCTCACTGACCCGGCGATCGACGTACTCGACTTCACGGATATAGCTGGGATCTGGCCGGGTCCGTCGTACGACTCGCACAAATATTCGACGGGAGTCGTTGGTGTGGTCGCCGGCTCGGCCCGATACCCGGGCGCGGCCGTGATGTGTGTCGGCGGTGCAATCCGTTCGAAGCCGGGAATGGTCCGTTACGTCGGTGCGCCCGACGCGATAGAGCGAGTGGTCGCGGCCTGGCCGGCCGCGGTCGGGGCGACCTCGCTCGAAGATGCGGGCCGCACCAATGCCTGGGTCATCGGCCCAGGGATGGGCACCGATAGCGTGGCGAGATCGGTCCTAACGTCGAGCCTCGGCCTCGACGTACCGGTGATCTATGACGCCGACGCGTTGACGATTCTGGCCGACGATGTCGATCGGCTACGAGAGCGACAGGCACCTACGGTGCTGACTCCGCACAGCGGAGAGTTCGCGCGGCTCTTTGGCGACGTCGGAAATGATCCCGTGCAGTCGGTGAAGGCAGCGGCGCGGCGTACCGGTTGCGTCGTACTTCTCAAAGGCCCCAGCACAATCGTGGCCGCACCAGGAGGGCGAGTGCTCGTCAACGAGACAGGCTCATCGAAGCTTGCTACCGCCGGCACCGGTGATGTCCTCAGCGGAATCATCGGCGCGGCACTCGCGGCCGGGTTGCCGGCCGAAGTCGCCGCGGCAGGGGGCGCCTATGTGCACGGCGCGTTGGCCGACAAGCACGACGGCCCACTCATTGCGCCGGATCTCGTCGACGAACTGCCTGCCTTCATGGCTCGGATCTACGCCTGACGACTGCGGGCAATCTCGTCGATCCGCCGCGCGAGTTCGAGATCGCGCGTGGTGACACCGCCGACGTCATGCGAACTGAGGGTGAAGCCGATTTTGCCGTAGCCGACCTCGACATCGGGGTGGTGGTTCATCTCCTCGGCGATCGGTACGACGAGGCTGAGAAATTCCACCGCACCGACGAAGTCGCCGGTATCGAACGTCGCCCGCAGCGTGTTTTGGGTGTGGGTGAACGCGCTGTCGGTGAGTTCGTTGGAAGTGTCTTCGGGGCTGAGGGTCTTCGCTGGATCACTCATGTGCCCATTGTGCTCCCTATGGCGCGGCTCGATCGGGCACCCTTCGTCGTGGGATGATCTCGTCATGGCTCTCACGCTGAACCTCACGGGACAACCGGACGCGGACCGGCTGCTTGCCGACGACTCGCTCGCGCTGCTCATCGGGATGCTGCTAGATCAGCAGGTGCCGATGGAGACCGCGTTCGGCGGACCGAAGAAGATCGCTGATCGGATGGGCGGGCTGGAGGTACGCCGGATTGCCGAGTGCGATCCGGAAGAATTCACCGCGCTGTGCTCGCAAACACCGGCCGTGCACCGATTCCCAGGATCGATGGCAAAACGGATCCAGGCGCTATGCACCTACCTGCTCGAGGAGTACGACGGATCCGTAGATGCGCTGTGGTCCAAGGGTGAGCCGGACGGCCAGGAGGTCCTCAAGCGTCTCAAGGCGTTGCCGGGGTACGGCGACCAGAAGGCGCGGATCTTCCTGGCGCTGCTCGGCAAGCAGATCGGCGTACAGCCGAAGGGCTGGCGAGCAGCGGCCGGGCCGTACGGCGAGGACGGCGCTCGTCGGTCGATCGCCGACGTGACCGACGAGACGTCACTACTTGAGGTGCGCGAGTTCAAGCGCGCCGCCAAGGCCGAAGCCCGGACGGCCAAGCAGAAGTAGCTCGGCGCCGGGCCTCTGGTCGGTGGTGTCGCTCGGGCCTTTGGTCAGACTGGTTCTAGTTCGCGGTTGAGTTCAGCGGCCTCTTGATCGAGCTTGGCGACGAGGATGGCGCCCTCGACATCCGCGTTCGGCAGGATCTTGTCCAGCCACTTCGGCAGCCACCAAGCCGCCTTGTCAAACAGGTACATTGCCGCAGGCACGAGCGTCATCCTGACGACGAACGCATCGACCAGTACGCCGAACCCTAACGAGAAGCCGATTGAGGCGATGATCGTATCGGGCGCGAGGATGAACCCCGCGAAGACCGACGTCATGATGATCGCGGCGGCCGTTACGACGCGAGATCCGGCGCCGAAGCCGTGTACGACAGCGTTCTTCGGGCTCGCTCCGTGCGCATAGGACTCGCGCATCCCCGAGACGAGGAACATCTCGTAGTCCATCGAGAGGCCGAACAGGATCCCGATGAGCAGCACGGGCAGGAAGCTGATAATCGGGGCAGGGGTGTCTACACCGAAAATCGCGCTGAGCCAGCCAAGCTGATAGACGGCCACGACCGCGCCGAACGATGCGCCGATCGTGAGCAGGAACCCGACAACGGCCTTGAGCGGTACGAGAATCGAGCGGAAGACCAGCAGCAGCAAGATAAGCGCCAGCCCTACTACGATGGCGAGGTAAATCGGCAGTGCGTCGGCTAGCTTCTGCGATATGTCGATAGCGACGACATTCATGCCCGTAACCTCGAGCTTGGCGCCCAGCTCCTTGCCGAGCGAAGGTAAGTCGCTGCGCAGAGTGTGGACGAGAGTTTCGGTGGCCACGTCGGACGGGCCGGTCTTCGGCATGATTTGGATGGCGAAGAACGTGCCGTCGGCCGCACCCCCGGCCGCGGTCGCCGAACGGACGTTGTCGATACTCGACAGCTTGTCAAGGTATGGCTGCAGTAGCGCGCTAGATTGCGCCTGACCGACAGCCATTTTGACGAGATTCTCGCCTTGGTCCGCAAGCTGCGGGTTGGCCTGAAGCTCGGCGCCGATCTGCGACTGCACCTTTGCCTGGATGCCGGCCGCGATCTGTGGGTCCAGGACGAGCGGTTTGTCCGGGTTCACCGTGACGACGAGGGGGTTGCCCTTGCCGTCGCCGAAGCCGTCGGCCATGAGGTCGTAAGCCTTGCGCTTGGTTGAGTCGAGAGCGGCCGTGCTGTCATTGGGCAGGCCGAGCCGCAGCTGCATCGCTGGTACGGCGACGATGCCGATCAGGATGACACCGAGTGTGAGTACGGCGGCGGGTCGTTTGGTGACAAAGCGGATCCATCGGTTTGGCTTGACGGTGTCTTCCTGGGAGCGCAGTTCGCCTACGTAGGCTGCGATCTTGGCGCGTTCCTTCTTCGGAAGTATCTTGAGGCCGGCGAATCCGAGCAGCGCGGGAACCAGTGTGACCGCAATGAGTACGGCGATCGCTACGGTCGCCGCCGAGCCGAGGCCCATGACTGACAGGAATGGAATCCCGACGACGGTGAGGCCCACCAACGCGATGACGACGGTCAGGCCGGCGAACAGTACAGCGGTACCGGCCGTGCCGTTCGCGCGTGGGATCGAGTCCTCGACGGACATCCCGCGCCGCAGCTGATCGCGGTGCTTGGACACGATGAACAGCGCGTAGTCGATACCGACCGCGAGGCCGAGCATCAGCGCGAGAATCGGTGCGGTGTCGGACATGTCGACAAAGGCTGCCGTGGTCAGGATGCCTGCCATGCCGACGCCGATACCGATGAGCGCAGTCAGCATCGGCAGACCCGCGGCGACGACCGAGCCAAACGTGATGGCCAGTACGACCAGCGCGATGATCACGCCGATTCCTTCGGTCGAGCCGATGGCAGGTGCCTGTTTGACCGCGCCGCCGCCAAGCTCGACTTCGAGCCCGTTCACGCTCTGGTCCTTGGCTATGGTGGCGATCTTGTCCTGGGTGGTCGGTGGTATCTCAGTGACCGAGCCGCTGAACATCACCTGTATAAAGCCGATCCGGCCATCCTCGGAAATACTTTGTGCTGGTATCGGGGGGATGACAGTTGTGACTTTGTCTAGTGGCTTCGTCTCGGCGACGATCGCATTGATCGCCTTCTGGTAGTCCGCTTCGGCGAGGGTCTTTCCCTTCGGCGCGGCGACGACGATTTGCCCGGCGGTGCCACCGGCGGTAGGAAGCTTCTTTTCAAGCTGGTCAAGGGCGACCTGTGACTTCATTCCGGGGATCGAGAACGTCGAGGAGAACGAGCCTTGCGCGCCGAGTGCCGCGGCGGCGCCGGCAATCAACACCACTAACCAGACAGCGAGTACGGAACGACGGTGACGAAGCGAAAAACTGCCAAGTCGATGGAGCAGTGTTGCCATGGGTCAGGTGTCCTGTTCGAAGAGAAGACTGCGCGGTTCTGAGAGTTCTAGCTTGTCTGGGAGCTATGCATGTGGGAGCTGCGTGCCTGAGAGTTGCGCGCATTGGAGCTACTGGTGCTGGCGAGGCGGCGTACGTCGTCGATCCACTCGGTATTGACGACATCGAGGTTGTCGATGATGAGCCGCACAAGAGCGCCAGTGTCGCCCTTCGGCCCGGTCGTGAGCCAGCGGTTGACGCACTCCTTGACGCAGACCACGACGGCGCTGATCGTGATCCGCAGTCGCAGGTCGTCGGGCGCCATGCGGAGTCGCTCGGCGACCTCCTGCGCGACATAGTCGATGCTTCGCTGATCGCTGGCGTGGCTGAATGCCTGGAGCTCGGGTTCGGCGTTCACCATCGCGCTGAGCGCGGTGCATTTCTGCCAGAAGTCGGTCGGGGTCGCGGCAAGTGTGCGCTTGATCTCGACGACCGCGTCCTCGTCGCTCGACTCGGGGACAAATTGCGCGATCAGGTCGTCGAGCTGGCCGTCGACGATGCTGACCAGACACTCGGCCTTGCCGGTGAAGTAGTTGGAGAAGGTCCGCCGTGACACCCCGACCTCGTCGACGATGTCGCTCACGGTCACGTGGGTATACCCACGTGCTTGACACAGCCGTAAAGCCGCCTCGGCCAGAGCGATCCTGGTGGACTCCTTCTTCTGAGCGCGCAGGCTTGACCGGGCGGCGTCCTGGTCGGTGGCTTCGATATCTGTCACGTCAACGAGAGTACGCGCTTTGCGCATTGCGCAAAGTTGCTCAGTGTGCAAGATATGTCACTGTGTGATCTTCCAGGATCACCCTGTGGGCTCACGATGGACGAACGGCCGTCATGGTCGGCGCCTCAGCGGCGTGGCGTACATGATGCGCAACAATGGGGCAATGAATCTGACGCTACCGCTGATCACTGTGGACCTTGAGGCGATCACCCATAACGTCGCGTCTATGCGCGAGCGCGTCGGCCGCCCTCTGATGGCGGTCGTCAAGGCCAACGGCTACGGGCACGGGATGCTCCCGGTCGCGGCGGCCGCGCAGCGCGGTGGCGCCGATGCGCTCGGCGTGGCCACGATCGAGGAGGCTGTGGCGTTGCGCGACGGGGGCGCAACCGGTCGAATCGTGTGTTGGCTACATGCGCCATGGGCAGACTATGGGGCAGCGATCATGCGCGATATTGAGGTTGCATCCTCCGCGATCTGGGCGCTCGACGAGATCGAGGCCGCCGTACGCGCCAATGGCAGGCCGGCCAAGCTGCACCTCAAGATCGACACCGGACTCGCCCGCTCGGGCGCCACTGTGGATGAATGGGCCGATCTGGTGGCCCGCGCTGCCAAGATGCAGCGCGATGAACTGATCGATGTCGTCGGGGTGTGGAGCCACTTTGCGTATGCCGACTCCCCAGGTCACCCGACGATCGCGGTGCAGCGCAATAATTTCGTGGACGCCGTCGAGGTGGCCAAGGGCGCTGGTCTGTCGGGTTTCGAGCGGCATCTGGCCAACTCGGCGGCCACACTCAACGATCCTGACTCGTGGTTTGACTTGGTGCGTCCGGGTATCGCGATCTACGGACTGGACCCGGTGGGTGGTGATTCGCGCGCCCTCGGGCTACGCCCGGCAATGCGTGTGGAGGTGCCGATCGCCCTCACCAAAAGGGTTCCGGCCGGTACATCGGTGTCCTATGGGCACACGTACACCACCGAACGTGAGACGACACTTGCGTTGATACCCGTCGGGTACGCCGACGGCATCCCCCGGAATGCTAGCGGCGTAGGGCCGGTAAGCATCGGCGGAGCACGGCATACGATTAGCGGTCGAGTCTGCATGGACCAGTTTGTCGTCGACGTAGGAGATACCAACGTGCAACCGGGCGACATCGCCACTCTTTGGGGTGACGGACGGGACGGTACGCCGACCGCGCAGGACTGGGCGGACGCGACCGACACAATTCATTACGAGCTGGTCACCAGGGTCGGTGGACGATTCGTGATGACGTACGTCGGCGGGGCCAACTAGTGGCCGGGAAGAAGTCGAAGGCCAAGGGGTTCGCCCAAATAGCCAGAGTCGCGGGGATAGCTGTCGGCGGGGTCGTCACCGCTGCCGGGACACTCAACGCCATCCGGGTGGCCTCGGAGAGGGTTGCGGTCGATCGAGCCCGCCGCGGTGACGACCCGTTCGCCGGCGAGCCGTTCGGCCAGTTGAAGGCCGACCGTAACTACACCGTCATCGCCACCGACGGCGTACCGCTGTACGTCGAGGAGGTCGGCTCGCCGGACGCGCCGCTAGTGATCGTGTTCGCGCATGGCTACACCCTCAACATGGGTAGTTTTCATTTCCAGCGTCAGGCGCTGCGCAGGTTGCGCTCGCCCTCGGTGCGGATGGTCTTCTATGACCAGCGTTCGCACGGTAAGTCCGGGCGGTCGCACGCCGACGACTGCACGATCGACCAGTTGGGCCGCGATCTTGGCGAAGTGATCCGTACCGCCGCAGGAGATCGTCCGGTGATCCTCGTTGCACACTCGATGGGCGGCATGAGCGTGATGGGTCTTGCGGACATCAGCGGCGAGATGTTCGGGGACCAGATCAGAGGCGTCGCGCTGTTGAGCACCTCGGCCGGCAACGTTATCTCGACACTGCGCGCAGGTCGCATGCCCAAGTCGTTCGTTGAACGGGCGCTTCCGTTACTTGCCAAAGGTGCGCAGACGACACCTAAGTTGCTGGAGAACGCGCGCGGGGGAGTCAGTAACGCGATGTGGTTGCTGGTCCGTCGGTATTCGTTTGGCTCGGCTGGAGCACCGGCCTCGTTGGCGGACTACGTCGATCGGATGATCGCCGCGACGCCCGTCGATGTCGTGGCCGACTTCTACCGGACCCTCGCCGGATATGACAAGGTAGCCGCATTGCCGCCGCTGCGCCGCTGCGACGTATTGGTGATGTGCGGTGACGAGGATCGAATCACGCCGATGGAGCATAGCGAACTGTTGGCCCGCGAGCTTCCTGATGCGGAGCTGTTCATCGTGCCCGAGGCCGGGCACATGGCCATGCTGGAGAAACCCGAGCTGATCAACTTAAGGCTCCAGGCGTTCATTCACCGGGCATACAAGCGATCCGCGCCGCAGACGAAGAAGCGCGCATGAGTCCGGTGCCGCATCGCGGGCCCGGCAAACCGGTGCGTTTCGGACCGCATATCGAAATGCCGATGCCGATGCGCTGGGTCGCCTACCTGCCGGACCGGTCAGCGACACTGCGCTACGGGGCCGCGCTCGCTCAGGTGCTGAGCCCGGGTGACTTACTGATCCTGAGAGGACCGCTCGGTGCCGGCAAGACGACCTTGGTGCAAGGGATCGGCGCCGGCCTGGGTGTCACCGATCCGATCACCTCGCCGACGTTCGTCATCGCGCGCTTGCACCGCGATGGGCGGGTGCCGCTACTGCACGCTGACGCCTATCGCCTTGGCGGGATCGACGAGCTCGACGATCTCGATCTCGACATGGACCTCGAGGATGCGGTGACCGTTATCGAATGGGGCGAGGGAATCGCCGAGCATCTCGCCGAGGACTACCTGCTGGTGGACATCGACCGTGAGAGTCACGATGCCGGCGAGGGTAGGGTCATCTCGCTCCATCCTCGTGGCGGGACATGGTCTGACCGGCTCGCGGACCTCGGGTCCGGCGCATGATGCGAGTGCTCGCGATTGACACCTCGACCAGCCAGATAGTGACCGGTGTCCTCGATTACGCGGACGACGATATCGCTGCGATTTCTGAGAAGTCAGAACCCGGCCGGACTGCGCACGGTGAGCTTCTGGCACCCAGCATCCGGGAGGTCCTCGCGGCCGCCGGGATAGAGCCGGCAGGCTTGGACGCGATCGTGGTTGGGCTCGGCCCGGGTCCTTTCACCGGCTTACGGGTCGGGATCGTGACGGGATCGGCGATGGCCCACGCGTTGGGAATCCCGGCGTACGGGACGTGTTCGCTCGATGCGGTGGGGAGCGACCCGGGCGGGCGCGCTCTGGTCGTGTCCGATGCGCGGCGCAAAGAGATCTACTACGCGGTGTACGACGATCAAGGCGTGCGGATCATCGGTCCGGACGTCGACAAGCCCGATCAGGTTGTCGAGGCGATGAGTGGTTTGGGGATCACACGAATACTCAACGCGGGTGCCGACAAGTACGTCGACCTGCTGTCGTCGCTCGGCGCACCGGTCGCGCTGGCTTATCCGCGCCCCGATGCGCTGCTGCGTGCGGCCATTCGATCCGGTGACTTCGGCGGCGCGCCGACGCCGCTTACGCCGCGCTATCTTAGAAGACCAGACGCAAAACTTCCTACCGCGCAGGGAAAGCCACAGAATGGTCAGGGAGTCTGACGATGGTCGAGGCCGCTGCGCGGTTGCGTGAGATGACGGCCGCGGATATCCGCGCAGTGCTGCCGATGGAGCATGAGCTTTTCGCAGAGCAGGCATGGACCGCTGACATGCTAGAAGAAGAGCTCGCCGATACCGATACCCGTCACTACGTCGTCGCCATCGACGACGAGGAGATCATCGGGTATGCGGGCCTTGCGGCGTACCGCTTCGAGGCTCACGTGCTGACCGTCGGCACCCGCGGCGACCGGCAGGGGCAGGGAGTCGGGCGTCAGCTGCTCCGGGCGCTGCTTGCCGAGGCCGACCGGCGCAAGACCGAACGGGTGATCCTGGAAGTGCGTAGCGACAACGACCGTGCGATCGCGTTGTATGAGTCGGAACGGTTTGTCGCTGTCGGCGTGCGGAAACGCTACTACCAGCCAGGAGACCATGATGCGGTGGTGATGGTCCGTGAGTAATCTAATTCGCTTCAAAGGCGATGAGCCAGTTGTGCTGGGCATCGAGACCTCATGCGATGAGACGGGCGTCGGGATCGTCCGCGGTGAGACGATGGTGGCCAATGCGGTCGCGTCGAGCGTGGAGGAACACGCGCGGTACGGCGGCGTCGTGCCGGAGATCGCGTCCCGGGCTCATCTCGAGGCGATGGTGCCGACGGTGACGAAGGCGCTACGTGACGCGGGCATGACCTTCGCAGATATAGATGCGATCTCGGTGACTGCTGGTCCTGGCCTTGCCGGTGCGCTGCTTGTCGGTGCGGCGGCGGCTAAGGCGTACGCTCTCGCCCTCGGCGTACCACTGTATGGCGTGAACCATCTGGCCTCGCACGTTGCCGTCGACATCGTCGAACACGGGGCACTCCCCGAGCCGACACTCGCGCTGCTGGTGTCCGGGGGACATTCGTCCATCCTGCAGGTCAATGACATCACTGCCGACATCGCGCCGCTGGGCGCGACGATCGACGACGCGGCCGGCGAGGCCTTCGACAAAGTCGCTCGGTTGCTCGGTCTCGGTTTTCCCGGTGGACCGCAGATCGATCGAATCTCCCACGAGGGTGACCCTGGCGCTATCAGGTTCCCGCGCGGACTGACCGGCCCGCGAGATGCGGCGTTCGACTTCTCATTCTCTGGGCTCAAGACCGCCGTCGCGAGATGGGTCGAGGCACGACAGCGAGCCGGCGAGCCAGTACCGGTGGCAGATGTCGCGGCGTCCTTCCAGGAGGCGGTCGTCGACGTACTCACTGCTAAGACAATCAGGGCCTGTAAGGAAAGTGGTGTCGACAACCTGCAGATCGGCGGTGGAGTAGCAGCCAACACCCGGCTGCGCGCGATGGCGCAACAGCGTTGTGACGACGCCGGTGTGACGCTGCGGATGCCGCGCGTGGGACTGTGCACAGACAATGGCGCGATGGTCGCGGCGCTTGGCGTCGAGATGGTCAAGCGCGGCCTCGAACCGTCTTCGCTCGACCTCTCGGCCAACAGCGCAATGCGCGTCGAGCAGGTTCTCGCCCCGCGCATGGACTAGCGACCCGAGACATCGCGCGCCATGCCGCTGGCGGCAACGAGCCAAAAGCGCGTGGGCGGCTATCGAGGGTCCCAGCGGAACCAGCGGATTCCGATGAAGGCGAACACGATGATGTATGCGGCGCAGGCCAGGACCGAGTAGGTGTCTTGGTTGCTCCACGCCGGCGTGGTCAGCGCGTAGGAGAAGAGCGTCATGAGCGCTCCGACGGGGGACCAATCCGCGATCGTCTTGAGGGTATCGCCGACGAGACCTGTCCCGCCCAGCAGACCAAGGAGTAACAGAACAGCGAACAGAGTGCGGCCGATGGCGTTGACCGCGCCTACGGAGCTGACCAAGCCGACGATGGCTTGTCCGATCGTCAGAAAGACCCCAGCGCCGAGGACCGCGACGGCGAGGACCAGCGCGTACTGCCCGACGTTCGGGCTCAGACCGTGCAGAATCACGCCGATGATGACGACGACCACGGCCATGACCAGGTTGGCGATCAACTGAACGATGAGCCGGCTCGCGATGATCGTCCAGGTCGGCGCTGGAGTCACCCGCAGTCTTTGCAACACCCCGGCATGGCGGTCCTGGGCCATGGCGACGGCGTAGCCGATGAAGCTCGAGGAAATCAGCCCGACGGTGAGGGCCAAGCCGATGGTCAGGTCGGGCCCACCGAGCCTCGCAGTTTTCTTGGCGTTGAGTCCAGTCGCGATCACGATCAGTACCGGCAGAAGTATGCTCAGGATTCCTGAGGCCCGGTTGCGGAGAATAACGACGCCGTCCGCACGAAGTAGGGACCCGACGGCGAGACCCAGCGATGGTCGGCCTGCGGCGACGGCCCGGGACGTGGTTGCATCAGTCACGGATCTCACTTCCCGTCAGTCCGATGAACACGTCTTCAAGGGTGACCGCGCCGTGCGCGGCCTCCAGTACGCGCGGGTCGTCTTTGTGTTCGCTGATCAAGTCCGCGGGAGTTCCGATAGTGACAAAGGCACCACGGTCGATGATCGCCACGCGATCGCACACCGACTGCGCTTCCTCCATCGAGTGCGTGGTCAGAAGGATGCTGCGTCCCTCTGCCCGTGCCTGCTCGATGTGTTGCCACAGCGCACGACGCGACTGGGGATCCAACCCCGCCGTCGGCTCGTCCAAGAGCAACAGCAGTGGGTCGTGGACGCTGGCGATGAACAGTGCAAACCGTTGCTGCTGGCCTCCGGATAGTTGCTTGAACCGTTTGCCCAGCTCCGCGTCGAGCCCGATCGTGCGCATATGCGCACCAATCTGCTCATTGGAAAGTCGCACGCCGTACAGGCCCGCATACAGTTTCGCGATCTGCTGGATGGTCAGTTCGGCTTGGAAACTAGAGGACTGCAACTGCACGCCCAGTCGGGCTTTGGCATCGAACGGATGCCGCACCGTGTCGATGCCATCTATCAGCGAACTGCCCGACTGTGGCTTCACCAATCCCTCGATCGCGCTGAGTGTGCTCGTCTTACCCGCTCCATTGGGTCCGAGGAGCCCGAAGATCTCCCCGCGATCAATGCGAAAACTGACACTGTCTACGGCGACGCGCGCGCCGTAGGACACCCGGAGATCGGCGACCTCTAGCACGGGCTGCGGCAACTCGCTCGCATCACTCATCAAGACTTATCCCTTCAGGGCAGAGGTGTCGGCCACATGTTCAGAGGTCGGCGCATACTCACTCGCTCCTCAGAGTGACGCCGAGGTCTGGTTCGAACCGCGGTAAAGCCTCCACCACTATCGTAAAGCGATATCCCGAGCGTGAGCCATCACCAGCACCCTTCGCCCAGACATCGGTTCGAGAGACTAACGAGGCTCGAAAGAAGAGTGATTAGATCGTGCCGCGGCGGGTGAGCATTTGCAGTGCCACCCAGCCGACCGGTACGGGTAGCCAGAACGTCGCGAGCCGGTAAAGCAATACCGCGCTGACTGCTGATGCTCCTACCATCCCGGTCGCCGCCAAGCCGGTCGACAACGCCGCTTCCACCGCGCCTAGCCCGCCAGGTGTGGGCGAGGCTGAGCCGATCGCGATACCCACCAGATACACGAGCGCGAGCGTGCCAATCGAAATGGACCCGCCGAACGCGTACACGGCCATCCACAGCGCGCCCGCATTCGCCGCGTTGAGCAGGAGCATGCCGCCTAGTGCCTGGGCCAGCTTGGTCGGCTGGGTAGCGATGCCCAGCAGGCGCGGCCAGGCCTCATGCGCCGCCGGCATGATCTTGGCTAGTAGCCAGCGACGAGCGACCGGCACGGCGAGCATGAGTAGTGCGGCCCCTCCGAGCGTCCCGAGGGCGACGAAGGCCCAACCGGGGACGAGCAGCCGATGCTCGGCCGAACTGCCAGTCGCGGCTGCCACGATGAGCAGCAAGACGACGTGGCCGGCGACGTTGACTACCTGGTTCACCGCGACACTTGTCGCGGCTCCCGCGGTGGGGAGCCCCGCCTTGTGCAGATAGCGCACGTTCAGCGCCGCGGCACCGACGGCCGGTGGAGTGATGAACCCGGCGAAGGATCCGGCGATCTGGACGAGCACCGTTCGCCCAAACTTCAACCGCTCGCGCACCGTGCCGGTCAGCCCTAGCGCGGCCGCGATGTAGCTCAGTGCGGAGAACGCCAGCACCAGCGGCGCCCAGCGCCACTTGAGCTCGCCGAACACGGTGGCCAGGTCGACCGAGCCGAGCTGGCCCAGCAGCAAGTATCCGGCGATGATCAGCGCGACCAGCATCAGCACGGTGCGTGGCCGGACCCGTTCCAGCTCCGGTGTCGGCGGCGATACGGGAGCGTCGAGCTGGCTATGGATCTGGCCGCGAAGCGCCGCCAGTAGCGCCCTTTGACGGCGCAGCGCAAGCCGGGTCTCGCGGTTGAATGCGACCGGCTGCAGCACCGGGCCGATAGCCGCGAGCCGGTCCTGACCGATCGCCTCGCGGGCGACTCGGACCGCGGTCGGCGCGCCTACTAGCAGTGCGCTGGTGACGAGCAGCTCGGCGCGGTCGAGGCTGATCCGCAGGTTGCTGGCGAACGCGGCGCCGTCTACCAGGCTGGTCAGTGTGAGGGTGCCGTCGGCTGCCACCAGGATGGCGCTGGGCGTGAGCCCGTGATGGGTCACCCGTTGCTCGTGCATGCGTGCGATCTGCCGCCACAGGGTCAACAGGGCCGCCTCATCGGGTGGCCGGGCCGGTGACGCCGTGGTCGTCGGTGTCGACTCAAAGGCCAGCACAATCGCATCCGGCCCGCATGGAACACCCTCGATCATGCGTGGCACCGGCGCGCCGGCCTGCCGCGCCAAGATCGCCAGCAGCGAGCGCCGCTCGGCCGCCCGCTCCAGCGAGATGTCGGGCGCGCGTGCGACCTCTCGCCGGACGCGCACCATGCGATAGATGCGGTATAGCGCGCCGGATGTGATCATGGCTCGGTCCAGGACGGTGACCTGTAGCTGCGTCCCGGACCGGGTGATGGCTTGATAGATGCGGTGACGGTCGTGCGGGTTGGGGATGCGGACCAGGCTCGCAAGCGGCTGGTGTCGCTCAGCCAAGACCGCAGCGATGTCGGACCCGGGCGGGCGGTCGTTGACCGATCCCAGCAGGTAGCGGACCGCCACGCCAACGAAGGCGCCAAGGACGTAGCTGATCGCCAATGCCAGCACTGTCGCCCCTCCGCCGGCCAGCACCGCGATCAGATACACAACGGCCGCGGTAGCATACATCGCGCGCCACTGGGGTCGCCTGCCGATGCCACTCAACACGGAGAACGCCGCGACGGCGCAGAGATAACCGTCCAGCACCGTAATCGCCCCGCCAGCGTTGACGATGATCGCCACCGACTCGTTCAGCGCGCTGTGCTTCGCGGAGGCGATGCTCGCGCCAATGCCCTCGCTCACGCCGAGCGCCACGACCCCGCCCACCACCGCCTCGACCAGCCGACGCCACTGACGGTGCACCAGCAGGTCAGCCATGTACCCCATCGGCAGTACCAGCAGGCCGAGGGCGGCCACGAAGCTCAGCAGGTGTGTGATCACGGGCGGCAGGTGACCGACCAGCCGGGCCAGATCTTCGTTCGCACCCCGGGCGGTGTCATGCGCGGCCACGCCAGACAGGACCAGCAGCGCCAGCAGGAGCCCCAGCGTAATCAGCAGGCCGAGTTCCGCCGGGTGGCGCAAGCGACTCGGCTCGTCGTCGACCACGAGCACCTCGCTCACGTCGTGGCCAAGCGCGGCGGTAAACGATGTCCTTGATCTGTCCCTCCGGTCAGCCCGGCTGGGGCCGGTGAGGTCGATGCCGGGGTCTCAGCGACGATGCTGGTGCTCATCGTTGTCTCAGTGGTGGAAGCCTGGATGGGCGGCTTCAGCGGGGATGGAGCTCTCCAACGCGTCAAGGTAGCCGACGCAGTCACGCAGGTCGGTGATGAAGTCGCGGGCGAGGTTTTGGCTAAGTCCGTTGCGCACGACGATGCGTTGCACGGTTAGGTCGCTCAGGTTGTCGGGCATCGGGTAGGCGGGAACAAGCCAGCCGTGCCCGCGGAGCCGGTCGGAAAGATTGTAAAGGGTCCATTTGGAGGTATAGCCGGGCTTGAGTCTCCAGGCGAAAACCGGGATATCCGAGCCGTCGTTCCACAGTTCGAACGGAGCCATCGTCCCGACTTGACCGGACAGATACTTGGCGACGTCCCGGGTGGCCGATTGCACCTTGCCATAACCGGTGCGTCCCAAGCGAAGGAACATGTAGTACTGGAGAAGTACCTGTGATCCAGGACGGGAGAAGTTCAACGCGAACGTGGGCATCTCGCCGCCGAGATAGCTAACTCGGAAGATCAGGTCTTCCGGCAGGTCGGCGGTAGTCCGCCAGACTATCCAGCCCAGGCCCGGGTAGACGAGCCCGTACTTGTGCCCGGAGGTGTTGATCGAGGCGACCCGTGGCAACCGGAAGTCCCAGACCAGCTCCGGCTGCAGGAACGGCGCGATCATCGCACCAGACGCGCCGTCAACATGAATGCGTAGGTCCAGACCCCGGCTTTCCTGGACTTCATCGAGTGCCCGCGAGATCTCCCCGACCGGTTCGTACATGCCTGTATAGGTCACACCGAGGATCGCGACCACCCCGATCGTGTTCTCGTCCACATAGTCGCCGAGCTGGTACCCATCCAGCACCTTGTGGTCCTCGCTGATCGGTACGTAGCGTGCTTCGACATCCCAGTAGTTGCAGAACTTCTCCCAGCACACCTGCACCGCAGAGCTGAGCACTAAATTGGGTCGGTCCGTGGGTTTACCGGTGCTGCGGCGCTTCTGCTGCCAGCGACGCTTAAGCGCCAGCCCGCCCAGCATGCACGCCTCCGACGAACCGATGGTGGACGTTCCGATTGCCTTCGCCGGCTCGGGCGCGTTCCACAGATCGGCCAGGATCCGCCAACACCGGGTTTCAACGGCAGCGGTATGCGGGTACTCGTCCTTGTCGATCAGGTTCTTATCAACCGTTTCGGCATACAGTTTGCCGGCCTGGTCCTCCATCCACGTCCCGACGAACGTCGCCAGGTTGAGGCGCGCGTTCCCATCGAGCATGGCCTCGTCGTGCACGACCTGATAGGCCGTCTCGGGTAACATCTCGCCGTCGGCCATCGAGAATGTGCTGAGTTCGGTTGCTTCACCGGGACGGGTGAATACGGGGTTCAGCATGATGCGCTCGAACTCGTCAGCGCCGATCATCGAATTGGCAACATCATCTGGCTTCATCATGTCCTCCTCGCGACCTCACCCGTCGGGCAGTCCACACGCCAGTATCCTCACCGAGCCGGGTTGCTGTCACCCCAAGCCCGAGTTCGCAGCGTGTGCACTGCCTCAATGAAGCCTGAGCCGACTGACGACTCCTTGCCGGCGGCGACCTCCTCACCGACCTCGCTCGGACAGACTGAACTGGCGCACCACATGGGGAACGCAGAGTCACGGCGCATCAATGACGTGGCCGTAACGGACCGAAGTGGCTATGCCAGTTCGCGGAGCTTGGGAGCCAGATCTTCCGAGAACTGAGTGAGGAAGCGGTCCTGGTCGTTGCCGGGGCCGTGGAAGACGAGATGGTTGAACCCGGCATCGACGTACGGCTTGACGGCGGCAATTGCTTCGTCCGGGTCCGAGGCGACGATCCAGCGCTTCGCAACCTGCTCGATCGGCAGCTCGTCTGCGGCGCGTTCCATCTCGGCGGGGTCGTGCAGGCCCGACTTCTGTTCCGGTGTCAACGACAGTGGCGCCCAGAAACGAGTGTTCTCCATGGCGTGCTCGTGGTCGCGGTCGTACGACAGCTTGATCTCGATCATCTTGTCCAGCTCTACGTCGCCGCGGTTACCGGCCGCGATTCCGTCGGCAACTGCTGGCATGAGCTTGTCGGTATAAAGCTCCATGCCTTTGCCGCTGGTGCAGATGAACCCGTCACCGGCACGGCCTGCGTACTTCGCCACGACGGGTCCTCCTGCGGCGATGTATACCGGGATCGGGTTGTCCGGCCTGTCATAGATCGTCGCGTCGACGGTCGTGTAGTAGTCACCGTCGAACGAGACCCGGTCCTCGGTCCACAGCTTGCGCATGAGGCGCACCGCCTCGCGCATCCTGCCGAAACGCTCCTTGAAGCCCGGCCACTCCATGCCGCTGACGGCGATCTCGTTGAGCGCCTCACCGGTCCCTAGCCCAAGAATGATCCGGTCGGGGTAGAGGCAGCCCATCGTCGCGAACGCCTGGGCGATCACCGCGGGGTTGTAGCGGAACGTCGCGGTGAGGACGCTGGTGCCCAGTTGCAGCCGGGAGGTGCGTTCGCCGACCGCGCTCATCCATGCGATCGCGAATGGTGCGTGTCCGTTGATGTGGCGCCACGGTTGGTAGTGATCACTGACGAATACGCTGTCGAGCCCGACGTTCTCCGCCTGAACCGCGAACTCGACGAGATCGCGTGGGTTGAACTGCTCGGCCGATGCTTTGTAACCGATCTTCAGACTCATGGACATCCTCTCGGGTCAAATACGCCTTTAGGTCACCTGGCGCACATCTCACTTTGCCATCTTCGTGTACGGCGGTTCCACGCCCTCCGGTCGGAGTGAGTTAAGCGAAGGCTTAGGTCGTCGTTGACAGGCGCCGGGTTCGGGGGTCCGATGTATCGAGAATCGCTACCCGGGGGAGGGCTCGCCATGCAGGTACCCGCGCCATTCGAGTACGAACGTGCCGGCAGCGTCGATCAGGCAATCGGTTTACTCGACCGGTTGGGGGACAGCGCCCGACTAGTGGCAGGCGGCCACAGTCTGCTTCCAATGATGAAGCTGCGGCTGGCCAACTTCGAATATCTCATCGATATCAACGACCTGCATGGCGAGTTGAGTTTCATCGAGGTCGGTCCTGACGAGGTGCGCCTCGGTGCAATGACCCGGCATCGAGAGCTGTTGGAGTCCGACGCGCTCGCGGCGGTTTTTCCGATCTTCCGGGACGCCGAACGCGTGATCGCTGACCCGGTCGTGCGCAATCGCGGCACCCTCGGCGGATCGCTGTGTCAGGCTGACCCGTCCGAAGACCTGTCCGCGGTCTGTACGACGCTGGACGCCAGTTGCGTGATTCGCAACCGCGACGGCGAGCGCGTTGTGACGATGCGTGAGTTTTACCGCGGTCCTTACGAGACGGCCGTCGGCGATTCCGAGATGCTGCTCGAGGTGCGAATCCCAGTACGCCGCGGCGGTTCAAGCGCTTATGAGAAAGTCGAGCGGCGCACCGGTGACTGGGCGGTTGTCTCCGCGGGGGCAGCGGTCTGGGTGCGCGAGGGCACGATCGTCGATGCGCGCGTCGGGCTCGCCGCCGTTGGGCCTAATACCACTGGGATCCCGGAGATTTCTGAGGCACTGGTCGGCCAACCGCCCGGCGAGGAAATTTACGCGAAGGCAGGGGAGATCGCCGCGCGCAGCTGCAGCCCTGTCAGCGACATGCGCGGCAGCGCCGACTACAAGCGGCACTTGGCCAACGAGTTGACTCAGCGGGCGTTACGGCGTTCGGTTGCGCGGATTGAAGAGAGGGCCTGACCATGCAGGTATCAATGACAGTCAACGGGCAAGAAGTCACTGAGGAGATCGAAGGCCGGATGCTGCTGGTGCACTTCTTGCGTGACCAGCTGGGCCTGACCGGCACGCATTGGGGCTGCGACACCAGCAACTGCGGCACGTGCGTGGTCTGGATGGACGATGAGCCAGTGAAGTCCTGCACGGTGCTCGCGGCGATGGCCGGGGGGCACGAGGTGCGGACCGTCGAGGGCCTCGAACAGGACGGCCAGCTCGATCCGGTGCAGCAAGGGTTCACCGAGTGCCACGGACTCCAGTGCGGATTCTGTACGCCAGGGATGATGATGACCGCGCGCGCACTGCTGGACCGCAATCCGGACCCGAGCGACCACGAAATCCGCGAGGCGATCTCTGGGCAGATTTGCCGCTGCACCGGGTACGCGACGATCGTCCGGTCGATCCGCTGGGCCGCAGTACATCCCGCCGGAAAAAGCGCAGAGGTCGTAGGGAGCTCGTCATGACGGCCATCGAGGACCGGCACCTAACGGACTTCGTCGACAATGACCAGAAGCCGGTCGGGCACGGCCGAATGCTGCGCAAGGAAGACCCGCGACTCATCCGCGGCAAGGGTCGGTTCGTCGATGACGTGCAGCTGACCGGGATGCTGCACCTGGCAATCCTGCGCTCACCGATGGCTCATGCGAAGATTCTCAGCGTCGACATCAGCGCCGCGCAGGCGCATCCAAAGGTCAAGCTCGTCGTCACCGGCGCGATGCTCGCGGAGAAAGGCCTGGCCTGGATGCCGACCCTGTCTAACGACGTGCAAGCCGTGCTCGCCACCGATAAAGTGCGCTTCCAGGGCCAGGAAGTAGCCTTCGTCGTGGCCGACAACCGCTATGCGGCGCGCGATGCGCTGGAGCTCATCGACGTCGAATACGAACAGCTCACCCCGGTCATTGATGCACGAAAGGCGCTGGACCCGAGTGCCCCGGTGATCCGCGACGACCTCGAGGGTAAGAAGGACAACCTGTGCTTCGAGTGGGAGACCGGCGATGCCGCGGCCAC
>CAJDTT010000009.1_pt1 | contig 41654 bp, 35 predicted proteins | sample 7389841 | NCBI WGS metagenome assembly CAJDTT01 (sample SAMEA7055655, study PRJEB34461) | soil metagenome | biome: terrestrial ecosystem; feature: Peninsula; material: soil | place: Antarctica | collected 2016
AGTATTCGCGCGGACCGACCCAGGCTCCGCGCGGCATCGGGAAGCCGCTTCGCGCCAAAGAGGAGGACGAATATCGCAGCGACGATCAGCAAGTGCCACGGACTGAACTCACCCATTGCGTCCACCCAGGTTCCCATTATGTGGTGAAGTTCGGTCACAGGTCGCAATCGAACTCACTATATGATGCGCCCCGCGGCGTGTGGTTCCTGTGGCACTAGATGTGGTGGGTGTGTGCGCGGTGGTCGGCGAGACCATTATCGGGGCCGGCTACGACGTATTGCCCGATAACGATGCATAGACCATCAACCCGCCGGGTCGGCACCGAGTGGTAGGAAAGACCCTAATAAATGCGTGGATACGTGGGTCTCAGGTCGGGAACGATGTCCGGTAGCGAGATGGATACCAGCCATCGGCACCAGGAGAGAAGTAACGATGCGATCAGCAGTCATTTACGGTGCCCGCGACATCCGCGTCGAAGATCGTCCCGATCCGGGGATCCAGGAGCCCACCGACGCCGTCGTTCGGACCATCGCAGCATGCATATGCGGGTCCGACCTGTGGCGTTACCGCGGCATCCAGCCGGTGCCAAAGCCAACCCCAATCGGGCACGAGTACGTGGCTATCGTCGAGGCCGTCGGCAACGAGGTGACGACGGTGACACCCGGTCAGTTCGTAGTCGGTGGCTTCCTGCACAGCGATAACACGTGCCCGGCCTGCCAGGTTGGTATGCAGTCCCACTGCATCAACGGCGGTAAGTACGACGGGTGCCAGGCGGAGTTGATCCGGATCCCGCACGCAGATGGCACGCTGATCGCCACACCAGAATTGCCCGACGACGCGCTGGTTCCGTCACTGCTCGCGCTCTCGGACGTGATGGGCACCGGTTTGGCATGCCGCCGTCTCCGCACAAGTACGGCCCGGCAGCACCGTGGTCGTGGTGGGCGATGGTGGGGTCGGTCTGTGCGGCGTGCTGGCCGCCCGCGAACTGGGCGCCGAACGAATCATCGCTATGAGCCGGCACGCGGACCGGCAGGCGGTCGCCACAGCGTTCGGCGCGACCGACATCGTCGCCGAGCGGGGTGACGAAGGCATCCAGCGGGTCAAGGATTTGACCGACGGCTTCGGCGCGGACGCCGTGCTCGAATGTGTCGGCACGCAGGACTCGGTAGTGCAGGCGCTACGGTCCGCCCGCCCGGGCGGGATGGTTGGCTGGGTCGGCGTCCCGCACGTCACCGACATCCCGCAACAGCACATGTTCGGGCGCAACGTCGGGTTGCGCGGCGGGGCCGCCCCGGTCCGGGCCTACCTGCCCGACCTGCTTGAACGCACTCTGGCCGGCAAGATCGATCCCGGGAAGGTCTTCGACCTCACCCTCCCGCTGGAGGAGGCCGCCCAGGGGTATGCCGCCATGGACGAGAGGCGCTCGATCAAAACGCTGCTGACGCCTTGAGCAACTGAGACGCGGCGGCAAGCATCGCCACCGACCGATCAAAACCACCAATCCCTAAGAGACCGAACGCTGATCATCAGCCGACGATAGTCAGGCCGAGAACAACTGCAAGCTCGGCGGCGCTGATGTCACCGGGTCGTTGGCCTGTTGCGGCTGCGATCCGCGCTAGAGATGCGATCTTGGTGTTGATCGGTGCTGCTAGCCCGTGCTGCCGCGCGATCAGCGCGATCTCGCCGTTGAGGTAGTCGGTCTCGATGTTGCCGGTGCCGCGCGCCAGCGACTGCCACGACGACCCGCCAAGCTCGTCCGGCTCCCCAGGAACCGGGCGGACCTTCGGTCCGATGGCACGCAGTTCCGCCTCCATCGTCCGGTCTGCATAGGCGATCCCGGCAGCGTCGAGTACGCCGGAAGCCTCAGCGCGTGCCTGTTTCACGATCGAGCCAAAGTCGCCGTTTTTGCCCACCAGCGCCTGGATCGCATTGACGATATTGCTGAGCAGTTTGTTGTACTTCCACTCCATCACGTCGTTGGGGAGCCGGATCGCGAAACCGGCCCTGGTCCAGTCCTCCTCGACCTGCTGCAGTAATCGAGAGTCGTCGGGAATATCGGCCGGGAACCGACCGATGTGGAACAATCCGGCAACCGGGGCGGACCGCGCAATCACCTCACCAGGTTCAAGATGAACGGCGGGCAACCAGATGCAAACCCCATACACAAGGCGGAAGTAGCGCAATGCAAGAAGTTCGCTGGCCACTCCGTTGAGTACCGTCAAAACCGGCAGCAACTCCCCCGCCGTACCAGCAACCGACTCCCCGTCGTATACCGGCTGGTCTGCCCATTGAGTCAGCGCATTGGCCGCCTGATGGGTTTTCGTCGCGATCACGAGTACGTCGTTGAGCCCAAGACGCACCTCGGCCGGCCCTGTCGCGGCGGCCACCGGCAGCGTGAGGTTTTCGTCAGGCGTACGCAGGCGCAGGCCGGACTCGACCAGCGCCTTTCCGTGTTCGCCTCGCGCGATCAAGACCGCGTCTACTCCATGTTGAGTGAGCTTTCCACCAAGGGTTCCGCCGACCGCGCCGGCGCCAATCACGATGTAACGAGTCATCCTCGAAACATAGTCCAGGCGTCCCCGCATCGAAGTGCGTGTGGTCGCGCTCCGTCATCGACGCGCCTACTCAACCCGCACTCTTCGGTGCCGATGCGGGCGCGCCGAGGACCTTGGCCAGCCAGACAAACGCACGCCAACTGCCAGTCCGCCACACAATCGGCGTGTGGCCACCGGTCTCAGTAGTCATCGCCATCAACGCGTCGTACTTTGGCACCTTTCGGATGAAACGGGTCTGCGCGCTGATGTCCTCCTTGTCGTCCATCGCAGCGATAGTGAAGATCGCAACCTTTGGTCGCTGCTCGCAGATGGTTACTTGCGGCGAGTTCGCCCGGCGGCCTTTCCAGTTTGCGAACAGTTGATGGGGCGCGTGCTGGTGTACGCCGATGAAGTAGCCGGACAGTACGATCGCCGCCGCGTAGACATCCGGGTGGCGCATGGCGAGGTTGGCGGCGCAGTAGCCCCCAGTGGAATAGCCGCCGACTACCCAGTTGATCCGGCCAGGCGCGGTTCGGTAGGTGGCGGCGACGTACGCCGGCACGTCGCGCGCTAGATAGGTCTCAGCCATCGAGCTCGGATGGGTCAGCGCGGCGTTCACGCACTCGGAATCGGTTGGCGGATTGGGATTCTGAGACGGCATGACCGCGATGACCGCAGGTATCTTCCCCCGAGCTATTAGGTGGTCCAAGGTGGCCTTGATGTGCATTCCATACGTCCAGGAAAGGTAGCTTCCCGGATACCCCGCAAGCAGTTCGATCACTGGGTACTGACGGGTGGCAGATGCTGGTTCGGCGTACGAACCCGGCAAATAGACCTGCGCTGGAAGGTTGTATCCGGTGAGCGGGCCCGCGATCATGGTCGTGACGAGGGTCGATCGGTACGCCGATTGGCTGTCAGTAAGGCGATCCGACGAAGACACGCGCCACCGGTCGGGGGTCGAAACGCTCGACTCGAACGACGCCGTACCGTCCCGCTGTACGACGACGGCCGGATTGAGCCCTTGCTGCGACCCGGCGAGCGCATCCCAAGTGGCAGCGATCTGATCGGTGCGGTTGTAGTAGATCGCGAGCGACACGACGACGAGGCACTGCGCGAGCAGTACGACGCCGACCCGGCTCACGATCCGAGGCCGAAACCGTCGCCATCCCCAGACGGCAAAGACGACGACAGCTACGAAAGCTCCGATAGCGAGGTACTGGACGAGCAATGAGTTAGGTGCCAATACCGAAAGCTGGTCGCCGGGATGCGCCGGGCGCAACCGTCCCGCCGAGAGTGGATACATTTCAGTGCCCGCCGAATAGGTCAGACCACGACGCATAGAACGAGATCTGCTGGTTGGCGATCACGAACGCGGCGAGGAGCAGGAAGACCTGGGACAGCGTGAGGCCCACGATCCGGCGGCCGACGCGCAGCGCGCCCCGGTCCCAAAACACCACGGTCGCCGCGGTCACCACGACAGCCAGCGCAAGGCTGATGACCAGCAACGCCGTACTGCTTGGCCCGAGGAATCGCATAAAACAATTTTGACCTCGAAGTCTGAGTGGTTGCTGAGAATCTCGGTTACGGCCGCTCCGCAAGGGAGTCAAGCTTGCCTTGCATCGACGCGATCGACTGCTCAAGGCGCCGATGCTGTTGAATCAGTTCGCGCAGCAGCTGCTGATTCGTTGGCCCCTCGTGGCGTTTGGGCGTGACGAGCACCGTTCCGTTGGGTTCGAGCCTCGCGTACTTAACCTCTGATACGTCGAAGATGCCGGCATTCTGCAGCTCGATCTTGAGGTCAGCCTTCGTGAACCGCTCCTTGCGCATCGCAGCCCAGTCGATCTGCCCGTCACGGACCAGCATCCGCGTCCTTCCGGAGATCAGATGTCGCCACAATTTACTGCGGTAGAACAGGTACGCCGCAGCGGCGTTGATCACGAACAATGTCGATGCGCCGATCATCGCCCCGGTCACCGTGTTGTCCGCGCCTATCAAGCCATTTTGTACGGCGTTGGAAACCGCCAACAGTACGACGAAGTCGACCGTCGTGAGCTGTGCCATCTCACGTTTGCCAGCTAGCCGGAGCGCGATCACAAGAAATACGTAGATGACGACCGCGCGGATGAGTTTTTCCCAGATCGACAGGTCCATGCCGAATATCGAATGCCACATGCGGTAATCATGACCGCACGCCGGGGAAAAGCCGTGTCAAGCGCGAACTTCGTGACGGACGGGCGGGACTTCGTGACGGACTGGCGGGACTTCGCGACGGATCGCGAAAGGCCCGGTCCCTGTCGGGCCGGGCCTTTGTCGTACGTGCGGTAGTTAGCGCATCAGGTTCTGGTTGTTGCGCGAGGCGATAGCGAGCAGCTCGAGGCGGACGGTCTCCGCACCTGCCCCGGTGATCGCCTTGTTCAGTGCGCGGCGACCCTTTGCGCTTGCACGATGGGCCTGCCACTTATTGGCGATGGTTGCCACTAGCTGTTCACTCCTTGGGAAGAAAGTCTGCATTTAACTGTTTTGCCGCGAACCCAATGTCATCGGGCTCACCATCTATTGTGACACGAATTATTACAGTTTCAATACAATTATTCGGTGAACTGACGCACACGCCTTCGATTCGTAGGTGATCGGCGCCACCATTGCTCAAGAGTTGAATATTCGATACGGCCTGGGTCACCATGATCTGGGCGTCCGTGGCACGATTCGGCTCAGCTAGTACCTCGCAGCGGCTTCACACTCACGCACCCAACACCCACGCACCCAACACTCACGCACGACATCCAGAAACGACATCCCAGTGCTTAAGAAGTACGGCGAGCTCTTCAAGATTCCCGGAAGCGCCGCTTTCAGCTCCACCGGCCTGATCGCCCGTATGCCGATCTCAATGATCACCATTTCACTCGTGCTGCTGATCAGCCAGACGACCGGCAGCTACGCCATCGCCGGGATCGTGAGTGCGGTCGCCACGTTCTCCACCGCCATTGCGATGCCGCAGATCGCGAAGTTCGTCGATCGCAAGGGGCAGGCGCGAATCACTCGCCCACTGATCCTCTTTGCCGTCCTCATCTGGGTGCTGGCGATAATCGCCGTCAGCAGCGGCTGGCCACACTGGACATGGATATTCCTCGCGCTCATCGGTGGCGGCGCCGCGCCCAGCATCGGCGCGATGGTGCGGGCACGGTGGATGCACGTGTTGCCCGACAAAACGCTTCAGCAGCGGGCATTCTCGTGGGAGTCCTCTCTCGATGAGATCGTTTTCATGATCGGCCCGCCGCTCGCCACTGTCCTGGCAACCTCGGTCGCGCCGTACGCCGGACTGCTCGCCGCGCTGGCGCTGCTGCTGTGCGGCGGGTTCCTGTTCACCGCACAGCGCTCGAGCGAACCACCACCGCTCGTCACAGAACACCGCGTATCGACGTTCGCGCTGCTCAAAGGGTCGATCCTGGTCGTCGGCGCGGTATTCGTTGCCTCTGGAACCGCGTTCGGTTCGATCGAGGTTATCGTCGTCGCGTTCGCCGACGAGCAAGGGCACAAACCGCTCGCGGGGCTTGTGCTGGCGGCGTTCGCCTTTGGCTCGCTGCTGGCCGGGCTGGCTTTCGGCGTCATGAAATGGAAGCGCTCGGTCGGTGGACAGTTCGTCGTCGCGGCGGTCCTTTTCGGCGTACTCGCCCAAGGTCTGCTGCTCGCATCGAACCTGTGGATGCTCACGGTGCTGAGCTTCATCTCCGGGGTGGCCATCGCGCCACTGCTGATCTCGGCCACCATGCTCGTCGAACGCCTCGTCCCGCCGTACGCGCTTACCGAGGGTCTGACCTGGGCGACAACCGCACTCGTCGCCGGAGTCACGATCGGTGCGGCCGTCGGCGGTCAGCTCATCGACTCGTACGGCGCCCACACCGCATTCTTCCTGCCGGCTGGCGCCGCCATCCTCGCCGCGCTTATCGCGCTCGCGGCCAGCCCTCGGCTGCGGTTCAGCGCGGTACAAAGATCGTCGCAGCGGCTGCATGCCTCGGCACTCGACTCGCCTGCACCCGGTGGTACGCCGACCGAGCGCGTCGACGACAACGTCGAATAGTCGACTCAGGCCTCGACCGAGGTCACCGCCTTCGCATCGCGCAGCATCCCCGCGTCGTCCGCGAGAAGCTGGTTGGCGAGGTTGCTTACTAGCGTCAACAGTTCCGGATCGCGCTCCGGAGACCACCCGCGCAGAAGGTCAGCGAGCGCGTCGCGGCGGGCGACGACGAGGCGGCGTACGGCCTCCGCCCCGGCCTCGGTGATGTGGATGACCTCATCGTCGGTGGCCTGTTCGACGCTGATCAGCCGGAGCCCGCGCAACGATCCGAGGTACTCCTCGAGGTTGTCGTGAGTAATCTCCAGCCGGTCAGACAACTCCCCCGCCGTGACCCCGGGGATCTCCGCAATCCGATAGAGCAGCCAGCACACCCGCGGCGGGAGCGTCAGACCCGCGCGTGTAGCCAGCCGCGTGTAGAGCGCTCGCCGATTCTCCCTGCGAGCAAGGACCTCGATTGCCCTTTCCATCTCTTGGAACGAGCTGCGTTCGGACGGGATCGCGGTCGGCGCGTAGGTGTCGGCCGGGTTCGTCGCCGCCGCAGTTGCCCGCAGCGGCACCTCCTTGAGCAGCCATGACAACGCGAACGCAATCAGCGCGATCGGCGCCGCGACTAGGAACACAGTGCGGATGCTCGCGGCGTACGCCTCGATAAAGCCGGTGTGAATCTCGGGCGGTAGCTTCGCCAGCACAGCGGGGCTCGCGCCGGAGGCGGCGTTGAATCCGGGAGGGATGGTCAGCCCTTTCAAGTAGTGCGCGAGGTTTCCGGTCAACACATTCGCGAAGATCGCGCCGAATATAGCGGTGCCGAAGCTGCCGCCGATCGAACGGAAGAACGTCGCCCCAGACGTCGCCGTGCCGAGATCTCGGTAGTCGACGGAGTTTTGTACGGCGATGACCAGCACCTGCATCACCCCGCCGATCCCGACCCCAAGCACGAACATCCCCACCGACGACTCCCAGGCGGGGGTACTGACCGTGAGCCGGGACAGCAGGAACAGTCCGATCGCCATGGTCACCGTGCCGAGTACCGGGAAGATCTTGTAGCGGCCGGTGCGGGTGATCAGCAGCCCCGAGCCGATCGAGGTGAGCAGCAGACCGCCCATCATCGGCAGCAGCCGAAGTCCGGACGCCGTCGGGCTGACCTCCTGCACAACCTGCATGTACTGCGGTAGGTAGGTGATCGCACCGAACATCGCGAACCCGACGACAAACCCGACCGCCGAGGAGATCGTGAACACCCGGTTTGTGAACAGGTGCGGCGGCAGTACGGGCTCGGCCGCGCGCTTTTCCACCCACACGAATCCGATGAGCATCACTACCGCGGCGATGCCGAGTCCGTAGATCATCGGCGATCCCCACGCGAACGTGCTCCCGCCGAGACTCGTCAGCAGCACCAGACAGGTGGCGACGGCGGCAAGCAGCCCGGCACCGAGGTAGTCGATCACGTGCTGCACTTTTGTCGAGACCGCCGGAAGCACGATCGCGGTCACCACCAGCGCGACAACGCCTAGCGGCAGGTTGATGTAGAAGACCCATCGCCAGGAGAGGTGGTCGACAAAGAAGCCGCCCAGCAGTGGGCCCACGACGCTACTCACTCCGAACACGGCGCCGAAGACACCCTGGTAACGACCTCGTTCACGAGGCGAGACCACATCCCCGACAATCGACTGCGCGCCAACGATCAGGCCACCACCGCCGATGCCCTGCAGCGCGCGAAAGAGGATCAGCTCGACCATGGAGTTGGCGATACCGCACAACACCGATCCCACGAGGAAGATGACGATCGCGGCTTGAAAGAACCTCTTCCGGCCGTACATGTCGCCGAGCTTGCCCCACAGCGGGGTTGACGCCGTCGAGGCGAGGAGGTAGCCGGTGACGACCCAGGCAAGGTGCGACAGGCCATGGAGGTCACCGGCGATCGTCGGAAGCGCGGTCGCCACGATCGTTTGATCAAGCGATGCCAACAGCATGCCCAGCAAGAGCCCGCCGAGAATAAGCCACAGTTGCCGCTTGCTTATCTGCGCCGACGCCTGCGCCGACGCTGGCTCCGCCGCCGTTTCGCCGGTTGCATTTGAGTCAGCCATTGCACCCTCTTTTCGGCATCGTGCTTTCAGTGTTGCACTTCAGGCACCATGAATCGATCCGCTGACCGGCTAGCGCGATGCGAAGCCACTCCACACAAGTAGCATCGAAGAGACTGGTCGGCGTTTATACGTCGAGATACCTGCCACCAGACCCGTGTGGAGCACAACTGATGACGATGCTTGAGTTCGATGACCCAAAGGCGCTCGCTAAGGCACTCGACCAAACCGACTACATCGCGGACGACGGGCTCGCCACCGCGGCGTACCTCGCGCTGCGGATGGGGCGCCCGCTATTCCTTGAGGGTGACGCCGGAGTCGGCAAGACCGCCCTGGCGCTTGCGCTCGCCCAGGTGCTCAAAGCCGAGCTGATCCGGCTGCAGTGCTATGAGGGAATCGATGCCAGCCAAGCGCTGTACGACTGGGACTTCGCGCGCCAGATGCTGCATCTGCGCGCCGCCGAATCAACCGGTCGCACCCCCGACGAGGCCGAGCTCTACGACCGCCGCTTCCTCATCGCGCGACCGTTGCTGCGCGCGCTCGAAGTCAGCCCCGTCGTGCTGCTCGTCGACGAGCTCGACCGCGCGGACGACGAGTTTGAGGCGTTCCTACTGGAGATCCTGGCCGAGAGCTCGGTAACCATCCCAGAGCTGGGCACGATCAAGGCCGAGACGCCGCCGCTGGTCGTGATCACCTCCAACCGCACCCGCGAGGTGCACGATGCGTTGAAACGGCGCTGCCTTTACCACTGGGTGGCGCATCCGAGCTTCGATCGCGAAGTCGAGATAATCCGCCGCCGGCTGCCCCAGGTCAGCGAGTCGCTGTCTCGCCAGGTTGCCTCCGCCGTCGCTAACTTGCGCAAGGCCGACCTACTCAAACCGCCCGGTGTCGCCGAGGCGATCGACTGGGCCGAGGCGCTATACCTGCTCGGCACCCGCGAACTCACCCCCGAGATCGCCTCCCGCACCCTCGGCGCCGTACTGAAGTATCGAGAGGACGCCGAACGCGTCATCCAGCGCGGCCTCGACGAGCTTCTCACGGCCTAGCGATGGACCGCCGATGAGCTCCAACAGCTACGGCCTCGTACCGGCGAGTGCGGGTGCCCTCGCCGAATCACGCGGCGTCGATGAGATCCTTCTCGGTTTCGCTCGGATGCTGCGAGTGGCCGGGGTCGCGGTCAGCCCCGACCGAGTGCAGTCGATGATCTCGGCGCTGGGCTATCTCGACGTACTCGATGAGGACTGCGTCTACTGGGCCGGCCGTCTCACGCTGTGCTCCAACCCCGATGACCTGCCCAAGTACGACGCGGGGTTTGCGGCGTACTTCGGAGGCGAGGTACCCAAACCGTCAAAGGGCCAGCCGCCCCAGCACACGCACGTCGAGGCGTCGTTCGGCATGGATGATCGGTCGCCTGAGGGCGACGGCGAGCAGGAGGACGACCCCATCCCGGGCATGGCAAGCGCGAAGGAAGTACTGCAGCACAAGGATTTTTCCGACCTGCAGCCTGCCGAGCGCGAAGAGCTACGCCGCCTTTTCGAACTGCTCGCGCCGACCTCGGCGACCCGGCGTACCCGCCGATACGGGCCCAACAAGCGCGGCATCACCGACGCGCACAAGTCGATCCGGGCGGCCATGCGTAACGGCGGCGAGATGACCCGGCTGGCCTACAAGAGGCGGCGCGTGCGGCCGCGTCGGCTGGTGATCCTGGCAGACGTGAGCGGTTCGATGGCGCCGTACGCCGACCCGATGCTGCGGTTCGCGCATGCCGCCGTGCGCCGCGACCAGATTCGTACCGAGATCTTCACCCTTGGCACTCGCCTGACCCGAGTCACCCGCGAACTGCGCTTACGCGACCCGGACAAGGCACTGCACGCGGCCGGTGCGGCGATCCCCGACTGGAGCGGAGGCACCCAACTCGGTGAGATGTTGCGCGCTTTCCTCAACCTGTGGGGACAGCGCGGCATTGCGCGGCGAGCGATCGTGGTGATCTTTTCCGACGGCTGGGAACGCGGCGATCCGCGCCTGCTCGGCGAGCAGATGCAGCGGCTGCACCGGCTCGCCTACAGCGTGATTTGGGCTAACCCACATAAGGGCCATGCGGGTTACGAACCACTGACCGGGGGAATAACCGCGGCCCTCCCATACATTGACCATTTCGTAGCGGGGCATAGCTTTGCCTCGTACGCCGAGCTAGCCAAGGTGATTTCTCATGCGTGACATCCTCACTGACCTCCTCTCCTGGTGGGAAGACGATCAGACTGTCGGAATGGGCACAGTCGTGGCGACATGGCGCTCGGCACCGCGCCCCGCCGGCGCCTCGATGATCGTCAGCACGAGCGACGAGGCCCTCGGCAGCGTCTCCGGCGGTTGTGTCGAAGGCGCCGTCTACGAGGAAGCCAAGCTGGTCCGGGACGGTGAGAGTACGCCGCAAATGCACCGCTACGGCATCAGCGACGACGACGCCTTCTCGGTCGGACTCTCCTGCGGCGGCATCATGGACATCTTCGTCGAACCCATCAGCAAGAGGACATTCCCCGAGCTCAAGGACGTCGCCGAATCCATTGACAAGCACGAGCCGGTCGCCGTCATCACCTGTGTCACCGGACCCGAAGACCGCGTCGGCAAGAGGCTGGTCCTCTGGAACGACCGACGTTCGGGGTCCCTCGGCATGCAGCGACTCGACGACGCGGTCGCCGAGGATGCGCGTGGCATGCTGGCCGCCGGACGCACCGGAACGATCCACTACGGGTACGAAGGCGAACGCCGCGGCGATGATCTGACGCTGTTTGTCGCGTCGTACGCAGCCCCGGTCCGGATGCTCGTGTTCGGTGCGATCGACTTCGCCGCTGCGGTCGCCAAAATGGGCACGTTTCTCGGACACAAGGTCACCGTCTGCGATGCGCGCCCGGTGTTCGCGACCAAGAAGCGGTTCCCCGACGCGCATGAGGTGATCGTTGACTGGCCGCACCGCTACCTGCAAGGCGAGGTCGACGCCGGGCGGGTCGACGAACGCACGATTATCTGCATCCTCACCCACGACCAGAAGTTCGACGTACCCCTGCTTGAAGTGGCGCTGCCACTCGATGTCGCCTACATCGGCGCGATGGGCTCGCGGCGTACCCACGATGACCGGCTCGACCGGCTGCGCGCGGCCGGCGTACCGGACGAGCAGATCGCCAAGCTGTCCTCGCCGATCGGGCTCGACCTCGGCGCGCACACCCCCGAAGAGACCGCGGTCGCAATCGCCGCCGAGATCATCGCACTGCAGTGGGGCGGCAACGGACAGCGGCTCAGCGCTACCGAAGGACGCATCCACGGCGACATCGTGCGCGAGGAGCCTGTCCTCAGCTAACGACCTTCTCTAAGAGCGGGTCCTCCACCGTGGGCTTGACCCGCTCACGCCAGCCCAGCGCGGTGATCATCGCGACCACGATCGCGAAGCCGAGCCACTGCGACCAGGTGAGCGTGGTGCCGAGGAACAGTACGCCGACGACCGCCGCGGTCGCAGGGAAAGCCATCTCTGCGAACGTCGCGCGCGACGCGGCCGTGTAGCGCAGGCCCAGGTAGTAGAGGCCGAGCCCGAGCAGTCCCGGGATGAGCGCCAGCATGACCAGCCCGGGCATGTTGGACCACCCGGGAAGCAGCGGTGCGCGCACGATGAATGCGACCGCGATGGCCCCGAGTACGCCGAAGCTGAACCGCAGCACGGTCATATCTCGCGGGCTCACGCTCGCGGTCACCATCCGGCCGAGCACCGTCCCGGACGCCCACAGGATCGCCGCCCCGACCGCAAACAGGGCCGACTGCAGGGCCGCAACCTTCACGTCGAACGGCTGCGCAAATGTCATCAGCCACGCGCCGATCAGCGCCGGTACGGCGTAAATCGCGAATCCGGGCTTCAGCCGTTCGCGTAACAGCACCACGGCAAGGAGAACGGCGAAGATCGGCTGCAGCTTCTGCAGGATCAGCGGCGTGATGAAATCGCCGGTCTGGGCAGACAGGCGGAACGCCTCCGTAAACAGCGCCGTACCCACCGCTGAGGCGCCGACGCCAATCGCGACGATGGCCGCCTTGTCCCGCGCCGAACATCGCGCGAAGACCCTCATCGCCGGCAGCACGAACGGACTCAAGACCACGACGATGATGACGTGCTCCCACAACACGACGGTCGCCGGATTGATCGTGGCGGCGAGTGGCTCGCGCAGCAGGCCGTCCAAGCCCCAGAGGGAGGCGGCGATGGCTACCAGCCAGGTGCGGTCAAGATGAGTCTTGGATGAGCGAGAATAGCCAGGAGCGGTCACAATGTGAAGACTACTCAGCCGACGAAGAGGGGCTCGACATGGCCGATCACCCTGGCCCGATTCGCGACTTCGGCCACCTCGCGGCAAAGGACGGCCACGACGAGGCTCCGCGCCGTCGCGGACCACGGGTGCTTATCGACCCGCTGGCCTCGGTACGCCGCCCGAAGGATCCTTTCGTGGATGTGTTCTGCGCCGGGCAAGTGTTCTTCGACATCGTGTTCACCGGCCTCGAGCACATGCCTCGACCGGGCACCGAAGAGTGGGCGCCAGGCATGGGATCGAGCCCCGGCGGCATGGCCAACATGGCCGTCGCGATGCGCCGGCTCGGGTTGCGCACGTGGCTGGCGGCCGCTTTTGGCGATGACATGTACGGCGACTACTGCTGGGAAACGCTCGCCGTACAAGAGGACATCGACTTAAGCGCCTCGCGCCGGTTCCGCGGCTGGCACTCCCCCGTGACCGTGTCCGTCGCGCACGAGCACGACCGGTCGATGATTACCCACGGACACCCCGCGCCCCAAACCCTTGACCAGATGATCGGCTCGCCGCCAGCCGTACGCGCGTGCTTTGCGCACCTCGAGATCGAGGAACAGTCCTGGGTACGGCATTCGTATGAATCCGGCGCGCTCGTCTTCGCGGACCTTGGATGGGACGACAGCGGCGAATGGTCTAGAGAAATACTGCGGCGCCTGGAAACCTGCCACGTATTCCTGCCGAATGCCGAGGAGGCGATGGCACTCACCCGCACTGATTCGCCAGAGGCCGCGTGCTCCGCCCTTTCCGAGCACGTTCCGGTCGTGGTGGTGACGCGCGGCAACGAGGGCGCTATCGCGCTTGATCAGCTGACCGGCGAGACCGCCGCCGTACGAGGGCTTTCGGTCCCGGCGATCGACCCGACCGGCGCGGGTGACGTGTTCGGCGCCGGGTTCATGGTCGGCCAGCTCGCCGGCTGGTCCCTCGAAGAACGACTGCGCTTCGCGAACCTCTGCGCGGCGCTGTCGGTGCAGCATTTCGGCGGCGCGCTCGCCGCGCCCGGATGGGGCGAGATCAGCGCGTGGTGGGAGCACACCGTCGAGTGTGGAGTGGGCGACGGGACACTTCAGGAGTACGGCTTCCTCGCCGACGTACTGCCCGGGATCGCCCTGTCACCGGTACGCCGAGCCGGCGCGACGCTCGGCCTGCGCCACCACGATGGGGCCGGCTAACGGAAGCGGGACGTGGTGGCTGGCGAGAGCGCTTGCTCGCTCAGTCCACGCGCCATGAGGTCGGCTGGGATCCCGCCGCCGCGCACGAGGCTGGCGGCCGTACGCGCCATCGCGGCGCACGTTTGGATGCCGTAGCCACCCTGCCCGGCGAACCAGAAGACACCCGGAGCGACAGGGTCGAATCCGACCACGGGAACTCGGTCCGGGGCGAAGTTGCGCAGGCCGGCCCAGGAGCTTCGCACGTGCCGTGGCGCGACACGGGTAGCAGTCTCGATTGCCTCCATCGCGCGGGCAATCTCTAACTCGTCCGGCTTGGGGTCGCTCGGTGACTGCAGCACCTCGTCGGCGGGCGAGCAGAGATACTGTTCGCCGTCGGGTTTGACGTAGAACGAGTCATGGATGTCCGCCGCCATAGGCATTCCCGCGCTACGCGAACCCAGCGGCGAGGGCACCATGAAGATCGACCGACGTAGCGGACTGATGCCGATAGACCGGGCGCCCACCGTTGCGGCGACGACATCGACCCACGATCCAGCGGCATTGATGACCAGCGGTGTCTGATATTTGTGACCGCCGGAGTCGGTCAGCGTCCAGAGAGTGTCGCCGTTGTCGCGCTCGGTGCGAACGGCATCGACGACCCGCGCCGCGGTATGTATTACTCCGCCACGCTGCCTGTACCCGCGCAGGAATCCTTGATGCAGCGCGTGGACGTCCATCTCCATCGCATCCGGTTCATATAGCGCCGACTCGACGTACTCCCGCTTGATGATCGGGTTGACCTCCACCGCCTCGTCGGCGTCAAGGATGCGTACGTCGGGCACCAGCACGCTGAACTCGTCGTACAGCTCACGCACCCGACCCGAGTCACCCTCCGCGCCGATCCATACGAGGCCGAGCGGTGACAGCGGCGTGCCGTCGAAACAGTCCGGCGGATTTTCGAAGAATGCACGGCTCCCAGTGGTCAGTGCCCGGATCTGCGCTCCGCCGTACGTCTCTAAGAACGTCGCAGCCGACCGGCCCGTGGTGTGAAACGCGAGCGTCGTCTCCATCTCGAGGAGACCGACCGTGCGTTCCTGCGCCAGCTCGTAGCCGAGCGAGATTCCAGCGATGCCGCCGCCGATAATGATTGCCTCGTATCGCTCCACCCCGCGACAATAGCCGCCGCATCGGCCCACGACTGGGATGATCCGCAACTGCGGACCAGAATTATGCGATTCGCCGCAAACGCGACCAGATGTTGTTATCGCTCGTATATCTGGGAGATTTCACTTGTTAAAGATTGCCGTCTGCGGTTGGCTCAGGCATACGGGGTGGCTGTGGCAGATGCCACAGCGGCACGGCACAACCATCAGACGGGGTCAACGTCACTCGCGCGTTGTAGGGAGAATTTATGCCAAAGATCAGTGTCACAGTCGACGGCGTCAAAAACGAAGACGATGTCGAACCGCGTCAACTACTCGTCCATTACCTTCGCGAAACGCTCGGGAAAACTGGCACCCTCGTCGGCTGCGATACCAGCAACTGCGGTGCTTGCACGGTTCACCTCGATGGCAAGGCGGTGAAAAGCTGCACCGTGCTCGCGGTGCAGGCCGACGGCTCCGACGTACTCACCATCGAGGGCCTCGCCAAGGACGGAGTACTGCATCCGATGCAGCAGGCATTCCACGAGAAGCATGCGTTGCAGTGTGGCTACTGCACCCCCGGGATGATCATGGCGTCGATCGACTTCGTCAACGCCAACGGCAAGTCCGACCCCACAGAACAAGAAGTACGCGAGGGCATCGAGGGCAACCTCTGCCGATGCACTGGATACCAGAATATTGTTGCGGCCGTGCAGTACGCCGCCAAGACGATGTCAAGCACGGGGGTATGAGCCATGACTGCAGTTGACGATCGACCAGCACACGAAATTGGCCAGTCACGTCCCCGGCGCGAGGATCAGCATCTGATCACCGGGCACTCCACGTTCGTAGACAACATGCAGCTCGCTGGCATGTTGCACCTCGCAATTGTGCGCAGTTCGATGGCGCACGCCAAGATCACCAACATCGACGTGTCCGAGGCGCAGGGCCGACCCGGCGTACACGCGGTCTACACCGGCAAGGACTTCGCTGAAGTACAAGGAAACCTGCCCTGCGCGTGGCCCGTTACGCCCGACATGGTCAACCCTGGCTACCCATCCTTAGCGGTCGATCAGGTCAACCACGTCGGTGAGGCGGTCGCGGTCATCGCGGCACGCAGCAAGGCCGCGGCCGAAGATGCCGCCGAAGCGGTATTCGTAGACTACGAGCCGCTGCCTGTCATCCTCGACATGGAAGAGGCACTCGCCGACGGCGCACCGCTGGTGCACCCCAACACGACCTCCAACAAGTCCTACACCTGGGCCTTTGACTCCGGCCAGGCCGGCTCCGGAGGCAGTGTGGACGATGCGTTCAGCGAAGCCGAGGTCAAGATCAAACGGCGTTTCATCCAACAGCGACTCATCCCGTCGTTCATGGAACCTCGCTCCTACGTCGTACAGCCCGAGGGCGAAGGCATCACGCTGTGGTCCGCCACGCAGATCCCTCACATCCTGCGCATCATGCTGGCGGTGACACTCGGCCTGCCCGAGCACAAGGTGCGAGTAATCGCTCCCGATGTCGGCGGCGGGTTTGGTGGCAAGATCACTGTGACGCCAGAGGAAGTCATCACGATTCTGGTGGCGCGCAAGCTCGGCAAACCGTGCAAATTCACCGAGTCGCGGTCCGAGTCGCTGGTCTCGGCTCACCATGGGCGCGACCAGATCCAAGACATCACGATGAGCGCCACGAAGGACGGCACGATCACCGGTCTCGAGGTCGAGCTGACGGCCAACATGGGTGCCTACCTCAGCCTCGTCGGCCCCGGCGTACCGGTGCTCGGTGCGTTCATGTTTCCCGGCATATACAAGATCCCGGCTTACCGATTCACCTGCCACGGTGTCTTTACGACGAAGACAAAGACAGACGCCTATCGCGGCGCCGGTCGTCCCGAAGCGACGTACGCCATCGAACGCATCATGACTGAGATGGCTGCGGAACTCGGCATGGATCCGCTGGAACTGCGTCGTAAGAACTGGATCAAGCACGAAGAGTTCCCGTTTACGACTGTCGCCGGTCTGACCTACGACAGTGGCAACTACGAAGCGGCCACCGACAAAGCCCTCGAGTTGATGGGCTGGGACGCGCTCAAGGCCGATCGCGACAAGCGTCGCGCCGACAAATCCACGAAACAACTGGGTCTGGGCATTTCGACGTTCACCGAGATGTGCGGTCTGGCACCGTCGCGGGTGCTCGGCTCACTCGACTACGGCGCCGGCGGTTGGGAGACCTCATCGGTGCGCATGTTGCCCACCGGCAAGGTTGAGGTCGTCACGGGTATCTCCCCACACGGGCAGGGCCACGAGACGTCGTTCGCACAGATCGTCAGCGACCAGCTCGGCATACCGTACGACGACATCGAGATCATTCACGGCGACACTGCCAGCGCACCACGTGGCCTCGACACCTACGGCTCGCGATCACTCACCGTAGGCGGGATCGCGGTCGTCAAGGCGGTCGACAAGGTCGTGGCAAAGGCGAAGCGGATCGCGGCGCACCTGTTGGAGGCCAGCGAGGACGACATCGACTTCAGCAATGGGAAGTTCGGCGTGAAGGGCACCGACAAGGGCCTGATGATCCAGGAGATCGCGTTCGCTGCGTTTATGGCGCACAACCTGCCGGAGGGCATGGAACCGTCACTGGACAGCGAAGCGACGTTCGACCCGGAGAACTTCTCCTTCCCGCACGGCACGCATCTTGCGGCAGTAGAAATCGACACCGACACCGGTGAGGTTGAGCTGCTGAAGTATTGCTGCGTCGACGACATCGGTAACCAGATCAACCCTCTGCTCGTCGAGGGTCAGGTGCACGGTGGGCTCGCACAGGGTATCGCTCAGGCGTTGTTCGAGGAGGCCGTGTACGACGACGACGGTAACCTCACCACCGGGACCTTCGTCGACTACACACTCCCGAGCTCCGCGGACCTGCCGTCGTTCATCACCGGGTCGACGTACACGCCGGCGACGAGCAACCCACTCGGCGTGAAGGGAGTCGGAGAGGCCGGCACCATCGCCTCGACACCGGCGATCATGAATGCCGTCGTCGATGCGCTGCGGCAGTACGGCGTCAACGACATCAACATGCCGGCCACACCCGAACGGGTCTGGCGGGCAATCCACGCAGGGTCGGGCACCTCTACAACTGCGGCCGAACAGACCACCGCCCATACCGACGGCACCTCGAACAGCGACAGGAGCGAGGCATGATCCCCTCAAGTTTTGATTACGCGCGTCCGACATCGATCGATGAGGCGGTCAGCGCATTGGCGAGCGGCGGAGAGGATGCCAAGATCCTCGCCGGAGGTCAGTCGTTCATCCCGGTGCTGCGGCTGCGGCTGGCCGCACCGTCGACGGTGGTCGATCTTGGCCGGGTCGAGGAGCTGCGGCAGGTCACCGAGGACGGCGACACGATCACCATCGGTTCGATGGTGACCCATGCCGACGTACTGACCAATCCGTTGATCGGCCAGCATCTGCCGCTCCTGACGGCTACGACCGACACGGTCGCGGACCGCCAGGTGCGCAACCGGGGCACGCTCGGCGGAGCTCTCGCGCACGCCGACCCGGCGGGAGATCTCGGCGCCGTGGCGGTGGCCCTGGACGCGACGTTCGAGATTGCCGGATCCGGTGGGCGGCGTACCGTGGCGGCGGCCGACTTCTTCCAGGACTACCTCACCACCGTGCTCGGCGAGGGTGACGTCCTGGTGAGCATCAGCTTTCCCAAGCAGGTCGGGTACGGCGTGCGGTACGAGAAGTTCAACCGGATGGCACAGGCCTGGGCGACGGTCGGAGTCGCCGCCGCCGTCAAGGTCGAAGACGGCAACATCGCCGATGCCCGGGTAGCGCTGACCAACATGTCCACCGTGCCGGTGCGCGCGAGTGCCGTCGAGCAAGCTCTGATCGGCAAGCCGGCGACCGCGCAGACGATCGAGGAGGCGGCGCAGAAGGCCGCCGAAGGCACCAACCCGACAGACGACCTTGCGGCCAAGGCCGACTACCGCGAGCACCTGGCCAGGGTGCTCACCAGGCGGGCCGTTACCGCCGCCGCCGGCATCTGACTCGAGCTATTCGACTACGCGCTCGTGCACCGGTTGTTCCAGACCGGTGCACGAGCGCGCACGAACCTCTTGTTCGGCGGGACGTAAGGTATAAACCGTTACCGAAATTCTTCGATAAGGAGCAGCAATGGAGCTCGCGCACAGCTTTACCATCCCCGTGACGGTCGAGAAGGCCTGGCCGATCCTGCTCGATATCGAGCAGATCGCGCCGTGCATGCCCGGCGCATCCATCGACAGCGTCGACGGCGATGACTTCACCGGCTCGGTCAAGGTCAAGCTCGGCCCGATCAACCTGACGTACAAGGGACAGGCCAAGTTCGTCGAGAAGAACGAACAGACCAACACCGCCGTCATCGACGCGCGCGGTCGCGACTCGCGCGGCAACGGTACGGCCTCTGCCAAGATCACCGCGAGCCTGGTCGCCGACGGCGACTCGACGACGGTCAAGGTCGTCACCGATCTCAACATCACCGGCAAGCCGGCCCAGTTCGGACGCGGCGTGATGGTCGATGTCGGCAACAAGCTGATCGGCCAGTTCGCCGACTGCCTCGCCGGCAAGCTGTCCGAAGACAGCTCGGCCGATGCTCCCGCGGCTGGTGGGTCGTCCGCTGGTGACGCGCCGACAAAGGACGAGGACGCCGGCAAGCACGCCGTTCGCGACGCCGATGCCGCTGGTGCGACCAGTGCCGCCGGTGCCGCGGCTGGTGGTTCGGCAAGCACGACAGCCAAGCCGGTCAGCCGTCCCGCGCCGGTGCAGTCCACCGAACCGGAGCCGATCGACCTGCTCGAGCTTGCCGGCGGTACCGTCGCCAAGCGCGCGATCCCGGTCGTGGCCGCCCTGCTCGCCCTGATCGGGATCATCCTGCTGATCAGGAAGCGCGGCAAGTAAACCTTCACCTCAACGCGAGACGACCTCGCGCTTCGCTCAGGAAACTGACGCTTAGCGCAGGTCGTCTCGTGCGTGAAGCGCACCTTTCCCACCAGCGACGCCCCCGCCGTACGCCGGTTCCACAGGGCTGAGCACGGTCGCGGTCAGGACGAGCAGGGGATTACGTGACGGATCGCAGGGATTACGTGACGGATCGCGAGGTGCGCAAGGCGAGGCAGACCAGGACGGCACCCTCGAGTACGACGAGGATCCGTTCGGTGAGGCCGAGCGGAATCGCCTGCCACCAAGCGATTCCGGATGCGCGCGCATCGGCGATTAACCAGACCAGAAGACCGAGGTAGCAAACCGAGGCGACCGTAAAGATCAGTGCCCAGATCAGCAGACCACGACCCTGCACCCTCGGGCGCCGACGCAGCGCCGCACCGATCAGGCATGCCGCACCGATCGGCAAGGCGAGAAACGCGACGATGCTTGCGGCGCGGTGGACCGAGCCGGCCACACTCGGCCCAATAGCCCAGTTGGTCTTCTCGAAGGTGGCTACGCCGGCCATTCCCAGCGCCCACAACGTCAACATAACCGTGCCAACCGACAGTGGTCTGAGCTGCTTGTCCAGGACCAGCGCGACGACCAGCAACAGCGACGACACCGCCAGCAGCAGCACCGCGCCGTTGAAGACCCAGCCGATGTCGGTGAGGCCGTATGCGCTGATCGTGTCGCGGTACAGATCGAGCAAGGAGGTCGGCCGGATGAAATGCAAGATAGCCACGGCGACCCCGGCGATCAGTATTCCCCCGAGTGAGAGCGCGGCCAGCTGCCGGACCGGTGGCGACTTCGTGGCGCGCGTCGTACTGAGCATGAGTGAATCGTATGTGGACGAGTCAGTCAGCCTGATCGCCGCGCTCGGCGCGCAGCTTGTCGCGGCGTACCCGCCAGCGTTCGATAAGCAGCGGCATCTCTTCGATCATGAACAAGTCAAACTCGCGCGCTTCGTCGAGGCGACGCCCGACGTCTGTGTCTACGCCGAAGATCTCGACGCCTTCGGCGGCTGTCTGCATCCACTGTGAAAGCAGCTCACCCTTGTGCGCAAACGCCTCATACCACACGTCTTCACCGAGTGCAAAAACATCCCGTCGAGACCCCGGCTCGCGATATCGGATGACCATGTCGACCTGTTCGAGGTAGCGCACCGCACCGGAGATGGCCGCCGGGCTGGCCTTGAGTAGTTCGCTGAGGTCACCGGCCGTCATCTTTGCGCCTTCGCTCGACAACACCGCCGCGAACACCCGGGCGGCCATCCGCTGCATGCCGGCCTTGGCCAGGTCGTTGCCCATCTTCTCGACAAACTTCGACTGCGAGTCGAGGGCACGGTGCGACGGCATACCCCCAAATCTACTCAGCCTTTGCAATCTTCACAAATTTCTGAAGAACGCGTAGCGTCATCTTCATGACGAACTCATCGGCTGTGGCCATCTCGGTCGCAAGTCTCACCAAGACGTTCGGCACCACGCGCGCTCTCGACAGTCTTGACCTAGAGGTCGAGACCGGCGAGGTCCACGGATTCCTCGGCCCTAACGGTTCGGGGAAGTCCACCGCCATCCGGATCCTGCTCGGTCTGCTGCGAGCCGATTCCGGCTCGGGCGAGATCCGCCTCCTCGGCGGCGACCCGTGGCACGATGCCGCCGCTCTGCATCGTCGGCTGGCCTATGTGCCGGGCGATGTCAATCTCTGGCCGACTCTCTCCGGAGGCGAGGTCATCGATCTCCTCGGTCGGCTGCGTGGCGGACTGGACGAAAGTCGCAGAGCTGACCTTCTCAAACGATTCGACCTCGACCCACGTAAGAAAAGCCGCACCTACTCCAAGGGCAATCGCCAGAAGGTCGCGCTGGTCGCCGCGCTGTCCTCCGATGTCGAGCTGCTGGTCCTCGACGAACCGACGTCGGGCCTCGATCCCCTGATGGAGAGCATTTTTAGCGACTGCATTCAGGAAGAACGCGATCGCGGCCGGACCGTGTTGCTGTCCAGCCATATCCTCTCCGAGGTCGAGCGGCTGTGTGACCGGGTCACGATCATCAAGGATGGCCGGCGAGTCGAGACGGGGACGCTGGCCGATATGCGGCATCTGACGCGTACGTCGATCGACGTCGTCCTGGCCGAGGAACCACACGGACTGGACATGCTGGAGGGCGTGCATGACCTGCGCCTCGAGGGCACCAGGGCACGCTTCGACATCGACACCAAACACCTTGGCGACCTGCTCAAGCACCTGGGCGGGTACGGCGTACAAACCCTTCACAGTCAGCCACCGACCTTGGAAGAGCTCTTTATGCGGCACTATCGCACCGACCAAAATACGTCGGCAGATGATGCCCCAGAGCCCACCGGAGCGCCCGCGCGATGAGCGGATATGAAGGCACCGGCGCGCTGCTGCGGCTTGCGGTTCGACGCGACCGGGTCCTGATGCCGGTGTGGCTGCTGATCTTCGTGGCCACCGCGGCCGGATCGGCCGGCGCCACAGCGAGCCTCTACCCCACCGAACAGGCGCGGGCCGCCGCCGCAGAGACGAGCAACGCCGGCCCCGCACTAGTCGCGCTCTACGGCCGGATCTACGACCCGACAAACCCTGGCGGGATCGCCATGCTCAAGATGACCGGTCTTGGCGCGTTGTTCGTCGGCATACTGATGATCATCACCGTCGTACGGCACTCGCGAGCCGAAGAGGAAAGTGGCCGCCTCGAGCTGCTCAGCGCAGGCGTCGTCGGCCGGCGCGCACCGCTGACGGCAGCCCTCGTCGTTGCGGATGGGTCGAGCGTCGTACTAGGCGTCCTCACCGCGCTCGGACTCATCGCCGCCGGTCTGCCGGCCACGGGATCGGTCGCTTTTGGGCTGGCGTGGGCGTGCACCGGTATCGCTTTCGCGGCCGTCGCGGCCATCACCGCCCAGTTGACCGAGAGCGCCCGCGCGGCGACCGGGAGCGCGATCACCGTCCTCGGCGTGGCGTACGTCGTCCGAGCCGTATCCGACGCCGGCACTGGCACACAGTGGCTCGCGTGGCTGTCCCCGATGGGCTGGGTCGCGCAGATCCGGCCGTTCGGCGGTAACCGCTGGTGGGTCGCGCTCGTGATCGTCACCTTCACCGTCCTGGCCGTCGGTACGGCGTACGCCGTGCGGGCCCGGCGCGACCTAGGCGCCGGCGTACTACATCCGCGCCTCGGTCACGCCCGGGCGAGTGCCACGCTGCGCAGTCCCCTTGCATTGGCATGGCGCCTGCAACGCGGGTCGCTGTATGGCTGGTTGGCCGGTTTCGTCGTTCTCGGTTTCATCATGGGCGGCGTCGCATCCGGTGTGGGCGGGCTCATCGACACGCCAGCGGCAAAGGACCTGATCACTAAGCTTGGCGGTGTTTCCAACCTGACTAACGCATTCCTTGCCACCGAAGTAGGCATGATCGGAGTTATCGCCGCTGCATACGGCATTCAGGCCGCGTCCCGGCTGCGCTCCGAGGAGACGGGACAACGGGCCGAGCCATTACTCGCCGGCGCGGTCACTCGCCCCCGGCTACTAGCCAGCCACACTGTCGTGGCGCTTGTCGGTACGACGGCGCTGATGGTCGGGTTCGGCCTGGCAAGTGGACTGGCGTATGGCGCGACTACCGGCCACGTCGGCCAGGAGGTAAGCAGAATGCTCGGGGCTGGGATCGCCCAGCTGCCGGCGATCTGGGTGCTAACTGCGATCGTCGTCGCGCTGTTCGGGCTCGCGCCGCGCTTGGTCGTCGGCGGCTGGGTCGCGCTCGTAGTGTTCCTGATTCTCGGTCAGTTCGGGGACGTACTCGGACTGAGTAAGGCGGTCACGGACGTGTCGCCGTTCGCACATTCGCCTCGGTTGCCCGGCGGCGAGTTCTCAGCAGTGCCAGTGCTCTGGCTGTGCATGATCGCCGTCGCACTCGGTGTCTCGGGGTTTGTCGGCTTCCGCCGCCGCGACATCGGCTGAAAGGGAGCGGACTGGAAGCAGACCGCCATCGCGTACCAATCTGCGTCTCAATCTGCGCGGCGCAACGAGTGCTCGCTGCGAAGGAACTGCACTGCGCGCGCATCAACGAGCGCGACGTCGCGGGTGCCGGTCTCCTCGATGACTAAGTCGATGTAGCGAAAAATCGACGGAGCCCAGGTCTCACGAAACGCGCGGCGTGCGACATCGACGTCGTGGATCGGCCACGAGGGCGGCAAGAGATCGCTCGGTAGCCGCGGATCGCTGAAGTAGAGGCTTAAGATCGTGCGCTGATGCTGAAAGAAGTTGCGCAAGGTCACCGCGTCCGGCCGGATCGACCGGTTCCTTTTGCTGAGCCGCAGCAGCATCTTGGCTTGTCGGGCGTACTCCCGCTCGAGCAACTTGAGCGACCACGCGCGTTCGGCGCTCTCACGCGCGTCAGCGAGAGTGAGCCCGATCCAGGACCGCATGGCGTACGCCCCGACGGGCATGATCTCCAACGTTTCTGCCAAGCCGTCGAACCGGTCGCGCGGTGAGATCATCAGACCCGGGCGCAGCGGCGCATACCCCAACCGCGTCATCTCTAGCCGAAGCATGTCGCGGTAGTAACGGTCGCGTTCCGGCACGCCGTAGATGATCCCGTGGAAGCCACCATCCCAGTGATTGTCGTCGGGCCGCTCGCGGGCGCGTTCGAAGGCAACCTTCATCGGCCCACTGAGCCGATACTGCGAACGACGCCCGAAGCGGATCGACGTCAGGCTGCCGTTGGCCCGCAGTCGGGCGAGCGTCGTACGCGCCGCCGTTTCCGTCACGCCAAGGTCGCCGAGCAGCCGAATGAGCGGCGTACCAGGGAATCCCTCGAGCCGGCTGCAATCGAACAGAAACAGGATCAAGGACGCCGGCGAACTCATCCCGACCCCACCGAACCCGAACGCCGGGCTGCTGCTCTGACTCATCGGCTAGCCGCAGGTCAGACCGGATTCCGCGACGTAATCCTCGAGCCGCGCGAGCCCGAACGCCTCTACCGGGCCGATCGCGCCGCGGGTCGACACCTCGTCTGCGGCGATCTTGTCTGCAACTAGCGCGATGAAGTCGGCGGTGAAGTCATAACCGTTGACGCCCTCGCAGCGCACCGTCGACACGACATCGCCGGCGGCGTTGACTCCCTCGGCGAGAATGACCGCTCGACTGAGCGCGCGCGTCTGCGCATCCGGCCCACCGGTGGAGCCTGGCGTCTTCGCGTCGGTGTCTGCGATCAGCTTGGCGCGCGCCTCCGGGTCGGCGAGAATCGGGGCGAGTGCCGCGACCTGCGCCTGCACCTTGTCGGGGTCGTTCCAACCAAGATAGACGTCAACATCGGCCAACTGTGGATAGACGCGGGGCAGCGAGAACGCTTCTGTGGAGCCAATGCTGAATGCCCGCGCGCGCCGCGCGCCCTCTAGCTCACCGAAGTCGTGCTTGCGGGTCGCCGTACTCTCGGTGACGATCTTGCCATCGAGGTAGCTGTAGGACGGGTAGAACATCGCGCCGGCGCTGGAGGCCATCGTCCCTCCAGACATGGTCGGCTTGTCCGTGCGTGTGCCGACGTTGAAATAGCCGACCTTGACTCCGACGACCGACTCGCCGCCCCGCTCCACCGCGAGCGCACCGGCCAGATTGCCTGGGGCCCAGTCGTATCCAAGGGCTGTCATCAGCGTCACGCCCGCCGCCTCGGCCTGCGGGCCATAAGTATCGAAGACCTGCCGGATAAAGCTGCCCTCGCCGGTCGAGTCGAGGTAGTGCGCCCCCTTGGCGATCGCGGCCTCCACCGCGACCGAGCCCCAGCGCGCGAACGGTCCGACCGTGCTGATTAGCACATCGCCGGTCTCCACGAGAGCCGCGACGCTCGCGGGATCATCGACATTGGCGACCTGGGTCGACAGATCGCCACCGAGCCGCCTCACGAGATCTGCCAATGCCTCGGCACTGCGGGCAGCGAGAACCGGAGCCGCACCTCGCTTGATCAGCGACTCCGCTACGAGCTGGCCGGTGTATCCGGTCGCACCAAACAACACGATCTTCGTCAACTGCCGCCTACTTCCGTTTCAGAGAGGCGGAGGCGGCTACCCGAGCTTGGGCAATGCCTTCTTGAGCCCCCGCATGCCTTGCTTGATCCGCTCCTCGTTTTCGATGAGCGCGAACCTGACGTTGCCTTCCCCACCTGGCCCGAATCCGACGCCCGGGGATACCGCCACATGGGCTTCCTTGATCAACATCGAGGCGAACTCGACCGAATTCATGTGCCGGTATGGCTCCGGGATCGGTGCCCAGAGAAACATCGTGCCCTTGGGCGGCTCGACGTTCCACCCGATGTTATTGAGACCGCTGACCAGGGTGTCACGACGGGACTGGTAGATGGGCTGGACCTCTTTGGGATGGTCCTGGTCCTCGTTGAGCGTCACCGTCGCCGCGATCTGGATCGGCTGGAACGTGCCATAGTCAAGGTAGGACTTGAGCTTCCCCAACGCGCCGATGATCTCGCTGTTGCCTGCCAAGAAGGCCATCCGCCAACCGGCCATCGAAAACGACTTGGTCATCGAATAGAGCTCGACGGCACATTCCTTCGCTCCCTCCGCCTGCAGGATTGAGGGTGGCTCCCAGCCGTCGAAGCCCAGCTCGGCGTACGCATTGTCGTGTACGACGACGATTTCCCTCTCCCGGGCGAAGTCGACAACCCGCTGGAAGAAGTCGAGATCGACGCACGCGGTTGTCGGGTTGTGCGGGAACGACAGCACAATGACTCGCGGCTTGGGCCAGGAGTATTCGTACGCCTCGACGATATTGTCGAAGAGGTTTTCCTGTGTGCCCATCCGGATCTCGCGCACCGCGGCACCGGCGAACAGCGGTCCCCAGATATGGATCGGGTACGACGGCGCCGGCACGAGCGCAGCATCACCGGCCTGCAGCAACACCCACATCAGGTGCGAGAAGCCCTCTTTGGCGCCGATCGTCGAGATGACCTCGGTCTCGGGATCGAGGTCGACGTTGAAGCGCCGCTTGTAGAGGTCCGCGAACGCCAGCCGCAGCTTGGGTATGCCCCGCGACGAGGAATAGCGGTGGTTGCGGGTGTTACGCGCGGCCTCGGCCAGCTTGTCGACCGCGATCTTCGGCGACGGCAGGTCGGGGTTGCCGAAGCCCAGGTCGATGACGTCAATCCCGGCTCGGCGCGCCTCAATCTTCAACGAGTCGATGATTGTGAATACGTACGGCGGCATACCTGAGATACGACGAAATTCCATTTTGCGATTCTAACTGTGTGAGTGGTCAGGCGACGCGGCAGTCTTATGACGGGACATCGGCGCTGAGGTGTTGGTCGACGAGTCGTTGCACCAACGCGCCGTACTCGGTGATGATCCGCTCGGAACCGAGCCGGTCCGGAGCGGCAAGATGCAGCGTCGCCATCCCGCTACCCAGCCCGTACAGCGCGCAGACGATGAGCTCAGCCGTCGCCTTCGACCCGGCGCCGCAGCCGAGCATCCGACGTACGCCGTGCACCTGCTCCTGAATGAACTCGTGCGCCGAACCTGCGGCATCCGGCTTCGTCGTACCGATAAAAACCGCGCGCACTAACGGTTCGGGGGCACCGTTTACTCGACGCTCGACGATTCGGCGTACCAACGTCTCCCCGATCTGGTCGAGCGGCGTGTCGTCCGGGAACTCCTCGCGAGCGAACGTCATGGCCTCGGAGAAGAGCTGTTCCTTGGACCCGACACACTTCATGACCATTGCCGGGGACAGGTTGACGGCGCACGCCACATCGCGAATTGTGACCGAGTCGAAGGTTCGTTGGGCGAACAGCTCGCGCGCCGCGTCGATGATCTGGGCGCGGGTGTTGGCTGCGCTCATCGGGTAAACGCCTCCGTCTTCTTTTGCGCCTCTCCCGGCGTACGAATCGTCACGAGATGAGTGGTGTCGACCGCCCCGCCGTGTTGGGCACGCTCAATCTGGATCTCGTGGGTGTCATATTCCGCACCAGGGTCGAACGACTCTTCGAGATCGGCGCGATGCTTGGGCAGGAACGCACCGATGGAGGCGCCGACGAGCGCGCTGATGGCCGAGATCCAGAAGATGAACTTGAACGCGCCGACTGCTGGCATCGCAATCCCGCCGACGGTCATCGTCATTCCCGCGAGAACTGCCGCGACGGCGGCACTCGCGCTCGAAGTGCCGACACTGCGCAAGAGCGCATTGAGGCCGTTGGCCGAGGCAGTCTCGGTCATGGGTACCGCGCGCATGATCAGCGTCGGCATTGCAGCGTACGCGAGGGCCAGCCCGGCGGAGACGAGGATCGTGCCGAGAATCAGGGTAAAGAGCGTGCCAATCATGAAGACCAAGCCGATGTAACCAAGGCCCATGATGACGGCACCGGTCAGCAGCGTCGTTTTGGCGCCGAACCTGTTGGTGATCGTTGCCGAGACCGGCGCGAGGAAGACCATGAGCATGCCACCGGGGAGCATGGCCAGGCCAGCCTGCATCGGCGAAAACCCGTATCCATAGCCGGACGCGGTCGGCATGGTCAGCAGCTGGGTGACCGCAAGCATCTGCCCGAACATCGCAAAACCGATCAGGACGGTCGCGATGTTCGTGATCAGCACCGGCCTGCGGGCCGATGTACGCAGATCGATGAGCGGCTCACGAATCTTGAGCTGGTAGGGCACCCACAGAGCCAGAAGTACGACGAAAGCCGCGAACAGTCCGAGCACGCTCGCGCTGCCCCAGCCCCAGCTGCCGCCCTTGGACACTGCCAGCAAGAAGCAGGTCAACGCGATCGAGATGATCAATGCGCCGAGTACGTCGAACCGCCCCGGCGTCTTGATGAGCGATTCGGTGACAAGCTTGAGGATGGCGATCAGCAGCAGCACGCCGGTGGCCGCGCTCAGCCAGAACAACGAGTGGTAGCTCGACTGTGCGTAGAGAAAACCGCCGAGCGGTAGGCCGATCGCCCCGCCGATACCGAGCGTGGCGCTCATGAGAGCGACCGCGGCGGGCACCTTCTCCTTCGGCAGCTCGTCGCGCATGATGCTGATTCCGACCGGGATCAGCGCCGTACTGAATCCCTGGAGCGCCCGCGCAACGATGACCAGCGGCAGGCTCGTGCCGACGGCTCCGAGCAGCGACCCGACGATGATCAAGATCAGGCAGATGACCATCATCCGGCGTTTGCCGTACATATCGGCAAGCCGCGAGACCGTCGGCATCGCGACCGCGCTGGTCAGCAGTGTCGCGGTGATTAGCCACGAGGCGTTGGAGGGTGTCGTGTGGAAAAGCTTCGGCAGGTCGCCGATGATCGGGATGATCAAGGTCTGCTGGAGCGATACGAACGTCCCGCACACGCTGAGCACGGCGATGACCGCCCAGGTGGGGACGCGATGCGCCGAGTCAGACGATCGGGGGTGAGCCGACGATCGGGTTGTAGCCACTGAAGTTTGAATCCACTCTTGGTAGTCGCGCGCTGGAGCATGGTGCTGGACGACTGCGCGGGCGACGTTGCAGGCACGCAGGTGGTGAACAGCAGTTCACCGAGTTTAGTGAACCACTGTTCACCGACTGCCGCAACCCAGACGGATCCGGTGAGGCGTGGCTCACCGGCGTAGGGATTCGCTGAGACGTCGCCTTAGGACAGGCGGACCTACGCGGTAGCTTTCGCACGGCGGTCTACCTGTGCCCGCTAGCCGATCGGAGCGGCTCTGCCGGGACCTCGTGACGGACGAGCGGGACCTCGTGACGGACGAGCGGGACTTCGTGACGGATGAGCGGTTAGGTGTGAAAGCCGTCGGCGACAGTTGCCGCGAGCTCAAGGTAGGCCCTCGATGTCTGCGGCTTGATTTTGCTGAGGTCGATCGGTCCACCAACGACGAGGTGCGAGTCAAAGGGGATCTCGACGACCGCGCGACAGCGCGCATTGAAGTGATTACGCAGGACCGTCATGTCGACGTCGTTGGTGCGCTCGCGCACTGAGGAGATGACCGCGACGGAGTTTCGGACGAGGTCCTCATAACCGTGCGCGATCAGCCAGTCGAGGGTTTTCGACGCCCGCGACGAGCCATCGACACTCGGCGCGCCAACCACGACCAGCGCCTCCGCCGCCTCGAGCGTGCCCTGCATCGCGGAGTGCAGCATGCCAGTGCCCGAGTCGGTGAGGATCACGTTGTAGTAGCGCGAAAGCAGGCCGGTCACCTGGCGATACTGCCCGGCATCGAAGGCTTCGGATACCTCGGGATCCTGATCTGAGGCGAGCACCTGTAGACGCTGCGCGAGCGACATGTAGCGCGAGATCTCGGTAAACGTGTCGACGTGTTCGATGTTATCGAGCAGGTCGCGCACCGAGACATCGGTGACGCCGGTAAGCCGCTCGGCAAGCGTTCCGGCATCCGGATTGGCATCCAGGGCGACCACCCGATCGCCACGGTAGTGAGCCAGCGTAATGCCCAGGCACGCGGTCGTTGTGGTCTTGCCGATTCCGCCCTTGAGGCTAACGACCGCGATCCGTTGGCAACCGCGAATCGGCGTGCGGATGCGGCTGATCAGGTCCTCGCGATCGGTCTCTTCTTTCGACCGTCCGGGATTGATGCTGCCGCCGGACATCTTGAACACTGCGCGACGCCAACCACCATGCGGCACCTCGGCACCTGGCTTGACCAGGCTGTCCGGCGTCAGATCGCGCGAGGTCGGCAACGGTCGCCGAGAAGGCTGCTGAGGCGCCTCGTTGGGCGGCGCCACTGCCTGGCCTTGCGGGGCATTTTGCTGCTCGTAGGACGGCGGCTGGGGATATGGCTGCTGAGCGTATTGCTGCCCCATCGCGGCCTGGGGCTGCTTAGCAGACGCGGCCGGATCCCGGCGGGAGGGCGGCGGCTGGGACGGCGCCGGCCGGTACGCCGCGTTGAACGGATCATCGGCCGGTAGCTCCCCACCTGGCGCAGGGGTCCGGCCTGAATCCAGCGGGTCGGTTCCGTCCAGCCACGGATCCGGTGGGTAGGGCGACGAGCCGTCCGGCGTACCCGAAGGCGCGCTCGCCGACGCACCTGAAGAAGCGCGCTGCGGGCGAAGTTCGGTAAACCAGTCCTCGTCGGTCGAACCGGCCGAGGTTGGGCGTTCGTCGTTAGCCACGAAAATATGTCCTTGGGTTGTCTGGGACGTGTGTTCTGGGACGCCGCCGCCCACATTAGTTGACTCCCACCTGGGACGATCCGAGCGGGCGATACTTCGCGCGAAGGCTACCGGAGCGCGCGCGGTCCCGACTACCAATTCCCGCCCAATCTCTCCGGTTCGGCCGGAGAGGATGCAGTGACCGCCGCAATCATGGCAGTATGAGGTGCTGATTCGTGCCGCGAATGGCTAGTTCAGCAGCGCAATCATTGGTCGCAAGCCACAGCAAGCCGAACACGTCTGAGTACGTCGAGTAAGGGGGCCCGATGCGGGTTTTGGCCGTCGACTTCGGCACGTCCAACACCGTTGCCGCCGTTTCGGTTGACGGGACACCCCCGCGGGTCCTCGCGATCGACGGAAAACCACTGCTCCCGTCCTCCGTCTACCTCGCCGACGACGGGTCGATCGCGGTCGGCAGCGACGCCGAGCGCCAGGCGCGCCTCGATCCGAGTCGGTTCGAGCCCAACCCCAAACGGCGCATCGACGACGGCGAGATGCTGCTCGGAACCGACGTCATCTCGGTCCAGCGCGCGATCGCGGCCGTCTTTTCTCGAGTTCTGCAGGAGTTCCGCCGGCAGTTCGGCAACGCCAGTCCCGATGTCGTACGCCTCACCCATCCGGCCCGGTGGCGCCAGACCCGCAAGGACGTACTGATCGCCGCGTGCAAGGAAGCCGGCCTCAGTGACAACCCGATCCTGGTACCCGAACCGGTCGGCGCAGCAACGCACTTCGCCACCCAGGGTGGGCATCAGATGCCACCGGGGGCAGCGCTTGCGGTCTACGACCTCGGCGGCGGCACGTTCGACGTGGCCATCGTGCAAAAACGCGACGCCGGATTCGAGGTGATCGCCGAGGCTGGCATCCCGGATCTCGGCGGACTCGACTTCGACCACGCTGTCCTCGAATACATCGGGCGGGTTGAGGGCGCGGACCACGCCGCCGACTGGGCTCGGCTCAACCGCCCGACCGATACCGAAAGTCGGCGTAAGCAGCGGGCCTTAGCGGTCGACGTACGCGAAGGCAAGGAAGCCCTGTCACGGCATCCGCATACCGATATCGCGTTGTCGGCCCCGTTCAAAGACGTGCACCTGACCCGCAGCGAGTTCGAGGAGATGATCCGCAGCAATCTCACCCGATCGGTCGAACTGCTCGCGACGACGATCAGCGAGGCGAAATTCACCTCGAAGGACCTGGTGGGCGTCTATCTCGTCGGGGGCTCGTCGCGAGTGCCACTCGTCGCGCGGCTGATCCAGGAGGGTATGGGCATCACCCCATCGACGCTGGATCAACCTGAGTCAACGGTGGTGACCGGCGCCCTCTACCTCAACGTCGGCCCGCGCCCGGGTACGGCGCCGCAGTCTCACCCGATGCCGGGCATGCCGCCTGGTCAGCGGACCAGCACAGGTCGCGCGCCGGCCCAGCAGTTGCCGGCTAGCGGCAACATACCTGCCCAGGCGCAACGTGGCTCGATCGGCGGCGCGACCCAGCGGGTCAACCCCGCCGACCTGCCCGCCCTACGTACCGTCCGGCCGCAACAGCGACCCGCCCCCGGCAACGTGCGCCGACTGCCCGCCCCCAACTCGTACGGCGCCCGCCCGCCGACAGGCGCAACACCCTCATCCGGCGCGACGCAGCGGCCACCTATCGAGCAGCGCCCTCGAACTGCCGCCGGCCAGCAGCGCCCGCCGACAGGAAACTCGCCGATGAACGGCCCGGCGATGCACCCGGGCTCAGGCTCGACGCAGATGCAACGACCACCGACCGGACCGATCAGATCACCAAATTCGCCGCCGCGGAACCTCGCGGGCATCGGACAGGGTCCGATGACCGGACAGCGTCCGCAGGCGGCCATGACACGACTGGCCGGGCCGCCGCCCACAGCCAACCAGCAACAGGAGACAACCAACTGGAAGCCCATGATCTGGGCGATCATCTTCGCGGTAGTCGCGATTTTGATTGCCATCTTGATCGCCAACATCTAGCGATCCAGCGCGTAACGCGGATCCTTCGACATTCCCAAGGAGGGAGCCATGACCGACTCGGCACTCGCGCCGCGACGTATGTCGCCATTGGTTTCCGCCACCTGCGAAAGACTCATCGACCGCACACCGTCTGACGTCGCCGCACAGATCCGCGAGATTCTGGGCCGCCTACAAGGGCCGCTACAGCTGGCCGTTGCGGGCCGAATCAAGTCCGGTAAATCGACAGTAGTCAATGGCTTGATCGGTCGCCGGGTATCCCCCACTGACATCCGCGAGTGCACTCGGATGGTGACCCGCTTCCGGTACGGCACGGTTGACCGGGTCGAGGTGCGCAAGCTTGACGGCACCACACTCACCCTGCCGTACGACGACGACGGCGTGATCCCGGCCGACTTAGGCTGCGAGCCGCACGAAGTCGCGGTAGTCGATGCCTATCTGACGTACGAGATGCTGCGGCACGTGACCATCATCGATACCCCCGGTCTTGCCTCCCTCGATGCGCGGAGCGTCGGACGCACCCAAGGGATGCTCGGTGACACCGGCGGCGTCTCCGCGCTCGACGGCGTCGACGAACAGTCACAGATCGCGGTCTCGTCTGCGGAGGCCGTACTTTATGTGCTCACCCAGTCGGTGCGCGCGGACGACGCCGAGGCACTCAATGCATTCCGGCGCGCCTCCAGCGGCCAGACGAGTAGTCCGATCAACGCACTCGCGATCTTGAACAAGGCCGACCAGGTCACCGCCGACGAACCGATGCAAGCCGCGATCGAGCTGGCCCGCGAGCACAGCCACACGCTGCGGCACGCGGTGTCGCAGGTACTTCCGCTGGTAGGACTGGTCGCCGAGTCGACCGGCACCGGCTACTTTTCCGAAGCCGACGCGCAGACGCTACGTGCGGTCGCGACGCTCGACGAGGCGACCCGCCAGATGATGTTCATGTCTACCGACTTGTTCATGCGTCCCGAGGTGGGCGTCGACCCGGACGCACGCGAGCGGCTCTTAATCAAGCTCGACCTCTATGGCATCCGCACGGCGATTGACGCGATCCTGGGCAACCGGCAGATCAGCACCGGTGAGCTGCGCACGATCCTGGAGTCCGCGAGTGGCTACCCCAAGCTGCGCGCGGTCATCGATGGCGTGTTCAGCGTGCGCGCGGACGACATCAAGTCGGCCGTCGCGCTCAGCGCGCTCGATTCGCTAGCGGCAAAGTGCGCCCCGGGGCCGAGGGACCTAATTTACGACGCCCTCGAGGAGCTTTACCAGCATCCGGAGGCGCAGCAGTTGCGGCTGCTCGAGGCCGCCACGCTCGTCACCAGCGGCAGAGTGGACTTACCCGAAGACATGTTCGACGAGGTTCGCAACCTCGTGACCGGCACAAATCCAGGCGAGATGCTTGGTACGCCGAGCGCGTCATCGGACGAGCTCATCACCGCCGCACTCGAGGGGGCCGGCCGCTGGCGCTCGTTCGCGACGTTCGGATCCAATCCCACCCAATCGCGGATCGCGCACATTATTCACCGCTCCTATTTCTTGATCTGGCAGCAACTACGTGCACCCACTACCGGAGGCGCTATCTCATGACCGATCGCATGCCCGAGACCGAGCGGACCCCGTCCGATGTCGGCGCGGAGGCAGACGCCGTCCTCGATCACGCCTTACGTGAGGCGCCGGTCGATGAGTCTGTGGAGCTTGAGTACGACGACTCCGCGGCCGATGAGGCCGAGGACGACTATGTCCTTTACTCCGAGGTTCTGCCGCACCTTGAGGAGCTCGCGGTCCTGCGCAAGGAACGCACGAAGCTCATCGATCTTCTTCTCTACGCCCGCGACCGGGTCAGTTCACCGGCGGTGGCGAGCCGGATGGACGACAGCCTCGGCCAGCTCGGCATTCAGGTCATCCATCCCGAGGCCGGGGATCGGTTCGACGCCAAGCACCATGAGGCGTCCGCGACGGTCCCGACGACCGAACCCGCACGCCACGGCACTATCGCCGAGATCGAGCTTGCCGGATACGTCGATGGCGACCGTCTCGTACGCGCACCCATCGTGACCGTCTACAGCACCGAGGCTCAGGAATCGAAATGAGCCAACCGCAGTCCGGTGGCCAGGCGGGTGGCGCGCCCAAGAAGATCACTCTGTCCCAGCTGTCCAGGCAGACCTCCGACAAGGGTCTGGCGATCATCGAGAAACACGACACCGATCTGGCGCAGCGGCTGGCCCGGATGCGCGCGACCCGTCCGGACAAGCCGACGGTTGTCGTCGTTGGCGAGGCGAAACGCGGCAAGTCGAGCCTCACCAATGCACTGCTCAACGTGCCAGGGCTGTCCCCGGTGGACGCGCGCGTGGCGACCAGCACCTACATCATGTTTCGCCGCGGACCGTATACCGCCGCGCGCGCCCTCCTGCCGGGAAGCGACGTACCGGTTGACGTTCCGTTGGACCGGATGCGGGACTGGGCGACGGACCTTGGCAACCGCGGCCAGTACTCCCCGCCACGCCTGATCGAAGTCGAATGCGACTCACCACTCCTCGGTAAATTGAATATCGTTGATACGCCGGGGGTAGGCGGGCTCGACACCGCGCACGCCGAGATCGCGTTGCGGGCGATCGGCCGGGCCACCGCGTTACTGTTTGTCTGCGACGCGTCGGCACCGTTCACCAAACCCGAACTCGACTTCCTGCTGCGCGCCTCAGAGACCGTCGACCTGGTGATCTTCGCGGTCACCAAGACCGATGCCTACCGCGGCTGGCGGCAGGTCGTCGAGGACAACCGGGCCCTGCTGCGCGAGCACGCGCCGCGATTTGCCGACGCCCCGATGATGCCGGTCTCGGCGAAACTGTTCGAACAAGCCGGCCTCATGGGTGCCAGCGAGCTTGGCGTGGCGCTCCGCAAAGAGTCGAAAATCATCGATCTTCAGATTGCGCTGCAACAGCAGGTCGCGATCAAGGCCTCGGCATTGCATGAGGCCAACCTGTTGCGCACGATGCGCACTCAGCTCGACGTGCTCGCGATTAACCTCGAGGACAGCCGCCGCGCCTGCCAGCCGGACCTCGCCTACGCCACTCAGCTCAAGGACAACCGCGACCGGCTGATGGCCGCGCGAAAGGCCGACTCGCGGACGTGGCAGTTGCGGCTGCGCGCCCAGCTGTCGCGCGCTCGACTGGACACGATGGCCGATATCTCCAGCGAACAGCGCAAGTTTCAGCAGTACTGGCGCAAGGTCGTCGAGGATTCGGATAAGAGCAAACTGGGCCAAATCGCGCCCGCGCTCGATGTCGCACTCAAGAATGCCTCGATGCAGATCTACGACCGGCAACAAGCCCGTCTGCACAACGTGTCACGCTCGGTGCTGCAGTCGATGTTTGCCCGGCACGAGCTTGCCGAGGTCTACGCCGCTCTGCAACGGCCTCGGACCATCACCACGACGTCCGGACCCAACAAGAAGGGCATGACCGCCGACGAGAAGGTCATGACCGGATTCAGCCTGATGTCCGCGCTCTCACTTGGCAAGCTGGTGACCCTGCCGCTAGAGGGGGCGGTGGCCAGTGCGTTTGGTGTCGCTGCCGGTACCGCGGGTCTCCTTATGCTGCCCGTCATCGCCGCTGTCGGTGTCGGGGCTGCCTCGTGGATGGTGTGGGCGCGGCGTACCGCGGCCGACCGCAACCATCTCAAGGTCTGGGTTAACGAGACCCTCGGCGAGACCCGCGGCAAGCTCGAGGCGGAGGCATCGGCGTACTTCATCGAAGCCGAACAAGAGCTCACGCTTGCCCTCGACCGCGCGCTCGTACGACGCATCGAAACCGTCGACGGTCACATCAAGCAGATCGACAACTCGCTCAAGGTGGATCGCGGCGAACGCGAACGCCGGGCGGCCGAGATCACCAAGCAGATCAACGCGGTCAAGGACGTCTGCCGGACCATCGACATCCTGCTGCCCCGGCTACGAACTGCGGTCGTGGCCAAGAGGAAGAAGCCGCAGGCCGTGCCCGCTGCCACGCCACCGGCTCCCGCATCACCAGCAACAAGCCCGACGCCCACAGCGGACCGCATGCCCGCGCAGGCCGCGTCACCGCAACCAGCGCCGTCACCCGATCTCGCGTCATACCAGCCGGCGCCCCTATCCAATCCGGGCGCCGGACGGCCACCGGTCGCGGACGCCCCATCGTCGGGGTCAGACCGACCAGCAGCGACTCCCGGCTGGCTGGCCTCGCCGTTAGCACCACCGCCTACCGCCTCCCCCGATCCGTCAACCGCCACCGAGCCGCAGTCCGCCCACCCAACCGCTTCGGCCGCCGAGCAGACGCAACCCGCGGCGCAGTACCGGACCCCGCGCCCCCCGACGTATGAGGCACACAACGTGGGCCCGCCGACGACGCCGTCGCAATTCGGGACCCCGCCATCGCACCGGCCATCGACCCAGTTCGGCCAACCGCAGGCGCCGTCATCGGCCGCACACACAGACCAGACCCAGACCGCCGCCGCGGCCGGCAGCAGTCAACCGGCGCAAGCAGGCCAACCCGAGCGTGCGAAGCGTGCGCCTGAGCGGGTATCAGCGATAGCCGCCATCGCCGCCTCGAGACTGGCCAAACGCCGCGCCGCCGAAGACGGCCACGAACAGCGCTAACGCGGCCTCACCAAATTCCCTCCGCCGTAGCCCGCTGTCGACCGAAGACGTTACGGCAGGTGCGCATCGTTTTCCTGATGGCCTTTTCGCTCGACCCGCGCGAGAAGCAGCGACGATGACGATCAGATCTGACGATGATGACCCCAACGAGAGCCCGGCGCTGACCGCTACGACATATCCCTACGGCCGGCTAGTCCTTGATGGCCACGCCGCGCTGAGTCGGTGCGTCGAACGACCGCTGCCAGCCGGGACGCCCACCTGACGAGCAGCGGTTACGAGATCGAGTCAGGTTTGGCGATCGGCGCCTCGACCCACTCCTCCGGAATCCCGAAGCCGTCGATGAGCGTCGATACCTGCGGCCGCAGCTCCAGGCAGAGGTCGTCGACCGCCTGCGTGACCGCCTTCGCTCGCGTGTCCGAGAGGCGGTTGTGTTCGAGGAACCAGCCGCGGTCGGCCTCGATCAGCGACAGGACGTAGAGATCGCAGACCATGCTCAGCAGTTGCGTCGTACCCGAGTGCTCGCAGTTGTCGATCGCATCGACGAACGACTCCAGGACCGTACGATCGACGTGCGCCCGCGCCGCGTGCAGCAAATGCGACTGAGCCAGGTTAAAGACCTCGGCCGGTTCGGCACCGTCCCCGATCCCCTTTTTAATCCGTGCCGCGAGCGTGTCGACGAGGTGCTTTTCGCGTTCCTCGAGCATCATGACCTGCCAGGCCCGGTCGCGCAGTTCGGCGTCAGTATCGGAGAATACCGACTTGAAGCTCTCGATAATGCTGCGGGCGGCCGTCCGTTCGATGACCGCGCCGACGAACTGGTCGGCGACGAACCGGACCGTGTCAATCGTGTTGAGATCCTCGAATTCCTCACTGTAGTTGGTGAGCAGCCCCTTGCCGACCAGCTGCAGCAGCACGGTGTTGTCGCCCTCAAATGTCGCAAAGACGTCCGTGTCGGCGCGTAGCTGCGGGAGCACGTTTTCGGCCATGAAACCCGCGCCGCCGCAAGCCTCACGGCTAGCTTGGATCGTCGCCAAGGCGTGCCAGGTGGCGACCGCCTTCAACCCCGCGGCCCGCGACTCAAGCTCCCGTTGCGCACGGCTGTCCGGCGTACCGGTCCCCGACCAAAGGTCGTGGACCCGCCCACAGAGCTCGTCCTGCGCGAAGGTCAGGGCATACGACGTTGCCAACAACGGAAGCAGCCGGCGTTGGTATGCCTGGTAGTCAAGGAGTGTGACCTCCCCGCCGCCACCGGCCAGCTCGAACTGGCGACGCGTGAGCCCCCGGCGGCCCGCAATCAACAGCGCCATCTTGGTCGCGCTCTGCGCCGCTCCGGATACGCTAATGCGGCCACGCACTAGTGTGCCGAGCATCGTGAAGAAACGCCGATTGGGGTTCTCGATCGGGCTGGTGTAGCTGCCGTCGGATTCGACGTGTCCATAGCGATCGAGCAGTGCGGTTCGCGGCACCCGCACATGATCGAAGCTGATCCGACCGTTGTCTACGCCGTTGAGGCCTGCTTTGCGCCCGCAGTCCTGCAGTGTGACACCCGGCATCGGCTCCCCGGACTCGTCGCGGATCGGCACGAGCAGCGCGTGCACGCCGTGCTCGCCGGCCGCAGTGTGCAGTTGCGCGAAGACCACCGCGAGCCGACCGTCCCGCGCGGCGTTGCCGATGTATTCCTTGCGCGCGGACGGTACCGGCGTGTGAATCTCGAACTCGTCGGTCTGCGCGACGTACGACGCGGTCGTCTGGATCTTCTGTACGTCGGACCCGTGCCCGGACTCCGTCATCGCGAAGCAGCCGAGCAGGTCGAGGTTCATGACCGACGGGAGATACTGCTTGTGGTGATCGGCCGTACCGAGGCTCTGTATCGCGCCGCCGAACAGCCCCCACTGCACGCCGGACTTCACCATCAGTGACAGGTCGCGGAACCCGAGCATTTCGATCGCGATCATCCCGCCGCCCGGATCGTCCGCGCCTCCCTGCGCCACTGGAAAACCAACCTGCGGCAGTCCCGATGCACTCACTTGGGCGAGACGCCCAAGTACCGCGGCGCGATGCCTCTCGGTGTCCATGTCGTACGCCGGCGGATCGTATGCGGCGAGCTCGGTCTTGCGGGACCTTTCGCGTACGTCGTACCAGCGGCCGTCGAGCGTACGGCGAAGGATTTCTTTGTCGGCGGGCTGGGCTGCATCGTCAGTCATGGGTCCCAGGTTGCCACATTTCCAGCCCGTTCGAGGTGGCAAATAGTCCACCTGCGGGCCAACTATGCGGTCGATTCAGGAGACATGCGTACGACGCTGCATCGAGTGGCCTGCCCGAGATTTCGGTTACGGTTGGCCAAAGCGGCCCCGTCGCGGGCCGCGCCTTCGGATGACAAGGAGATGTTGTTGTGGAGACGACTGCCGCGGTATTGAGGTCCCCGGATGGTGCCTACGCCTTGGAAAAGGTGACCTTGCGTGACATCGGACCGGACGAGGTGTTAGTGCGCATCGTCGGGGCGGGCATGTGCCACACCGACGTACTGCCGCGGGTGCCAAACTTCATGGCGGCGCCGCCAATCATCAACGGTCATGAAGGCGCCGGGATAGTCGAAGCGGTCGGCCCGGACGTGAGCTCAATCAAGGTCGACGACCACGTCGTGCTGTCCTTCGACTCGTGCGGCTCATGCGAGAACTGCGCGGCTGGCGTGCCGGCATACTGCGACACGTTTATGGTCCGCAACCTCTCGGGGCAGGCGGTCGACGGCAGTCCCACCGCGACGGACTCGGATAGCAAGGAAATCAAGGCCCGCTGGTTCGGCCAGTCGTCGTTCGCACATCACGCGATCGCCCGCGAACGCAACAGCGTCGTAGTCGACAAGTCGCTGCCCCTGGAGCTGATGGGCCCGCTCGGCTGCGGGATCCAGACCGGCGCGGGGTCGATCCTCGTCGCCCTCGACGTACAGCCGGAAACCACGGTCGCGGTGTACGGCGCGGGCGCGGTGGGCCTGGCCGCTGTCATGGGCGCGAAGGTCGCCGGCGCGACGACCATCATCGCCGTCGACCTACAGGACACCCGGTTGGCACTCGCGCGCGAACTCGGCGCGACCCACACGCTGCGCGGTGATGACCCCGATCTCGCCGAGCAGATCACCCAGATTTCCGGCGGCGGTGTGCACTACGCATTTGACAGTACCGGCGTGCCAGCGGTCATTTCGACCGCGATCGCGACCACCCGGATGGCAGGCAAGTGCGGGCTGGTCGGCGTACAACAAGGCGATGTGGCGCTCGACGCGACGTTTATCGGCAAGACCGTCCTCAATATCCTCGAGGGCAGCGCCGATCCGCAGAAGTTCATCCCAGAGATGGTGCAACTGTGGCAGGACGGGAAGTTCCCGTTCGACAAGCTGATCGAGAAGTTTCCGATGTCGCAGATCAATGAGGCCGAGAAGTCCTCGCTAGGCGGCGGTGCTATCAAACCCGTGCTTATCCCCGAAACCTGATCCTCCGAAACGACGACCGACTAGTGCGATCGTGGCTATTCGCGTCTGTTGTTGAGGGTGATGCGGTGGTGCAGGACCGGGATGCGGGCCGGGTCGATCCAGACCGGCGGGCGCCAGTGCGGTAGCCCGTTGATC
>CAJDTT010000010.1_pt1 | contig 41356 bp, 35 predicted proteins | sample 7389841 | NCBI WGS metagenome assembly CAJDTT01 (sample SAMEA7055655, study PRJEB34461) | soil metagenome | biome: terrestrial ecosystem; feature: Peninsula; material: soil | place: Antarctica | collected 2016
CGCGGTCATTCGGACCGCTGACCTGGAAGATATCCAACATGACCGTTCGCGTGCCGATGACAAAGAGAATTTCCGGAAGGCGGGATCCTTTCCGCGCACCGGCACGTCGTATCGCCGTCCGCCACACTAACCAATCGGGAGGCGGCCGGCGCAACCTAGACAGCACGGCTCGACCGAACAGCACCACCTATAACGCAGTACCTCAATTAACGCAGTACCTCAATCATTCGAATACTTTCGTAAGGAACACTCATGGACACGTATGACGCCGGTTCGGACTACAACGCAAGCGCACCTGACACCAGCAGCTACGACTCGAGCTACAGCGACGACGGCGGCATCGACGTCGGGATCGAGGATGGGCAGCCTATCGACCTCAATGGCGATGGCATCGCAGATGGAATCGCGCAGGTCGACTACACCGACACAACCGGCGACGGCATCGATGACGCGGCGACAGTTACCGTTCTCGCCGATACCGACGGAGACGGTGTCAACGACACGGTCGTGATCATGGAGCAGTACGACACCAACGGCGACGGCTACGGCGACGAGGTGCAGATGTCGTACGGCGTCGATACCGACGGCGACGGCACGGTCGATCAGTCTGAGTACGCGTCCGGCCAGCTCATCAACACGCCGATCGACACCGACGGCGACGGCAAGCCTGATGCCATAGACCAGCAGGTCGTGTGGGACGACGACTCGCAGAGCGGCGACTCCGGTTCTGGCTCGTCGGACGCACAGTTCGGCGACAACAGCGGCTCCAGCTCCGATTCGGCCTCAGACTCCGCGTCGTACGGCTCGAACTCGGGGGGCGGCTACGCGTCCGATTCCGGCGCGGCCTACGACTCGCAGGGCTCGGCGTCGCAGAGTGCAAGTTCCGACTCGTACGGCGCGAACAGTCAGTCCTCGGATGACAACTACTACAAGTCGACGACTACCACGACGACCACCGAGTACGGCTCGTCCTCGGATTCCTCCGACTCGGCGTCGGCCAACTCTTCGGGTACGTCGCAGAGCGGGCAGTACAGCGACTCCGGAGCGTCCTCGGCATCCGCACAGTACGACGGCGGGTACGCCGACAGCGGGACCGCAGCGGGCGGCTCGGAGACGATCACGGCCACCGTCAACGGCCAGCAGATCAGTATCGACGCAACGTACGACATCGATGGCGACGGCGATGCCGACGCTGGCGTGGTCGAGACCGCGGACGGCAACTACGTCGTCATCGCCGATACCAACGACGACGGTGCGGCTGATCAGGCGGTGCTCACCGACGCGCAGGGCAACGTGCTCGATTCGGCGTACGTCGACCCGGCCACCGGCCAGTGGGTAGACGGGCCGACCAAGTAGGTCAGTCCCGCACAGACAACAGAACAACAAAGAAAGGCCCCGCCGAAGCGGGGCCTTTCTTTGTTGTGCCTAGGTGGTGCGGCGCGAGCCGAAACCCGCGCTACACCGAGAACCTAGGTCAGGCAAGCTCGATGTTGACTGCCTGCGGACCCTTGGGGCCCTGCTCAGTCTCGAACGTGACCTTCTGGTTCTCCTCAAGCGAGCGGTAGCCGCTCGCGTTGATCGCGGAGTAGTGGGCGAAAACGTCAGCGCTGCCATCTTCGGGAGCAATGAAGCCGAAGCCCTTTTCAGCGTTGAACCATTTCACTGTGCCTGTTGCCATCTGCAATCCTTCTGTTTCAAGGCTTGATCCCGACGTTCGCGGAGCCTTAAGTCGCGGTGTACGTAGCGGCTTCTACAGAAAAAGCGGCCCACCCCGAGGATTCGGGCTTTGCCGCTTGAAAAACAAAACGCGCAACACTACAACTAGGGATCAGTCTACACACCGTAGTCGCCAAGACGCCAAGCCCTGTGACGTACGCCGCACTAAGACGCTTCGTCGAGGGCGCGCTACCCCGCCGCCGGGACAGACGGCGTACCCGAAACAACGCTCTCGCGAGACAAAAGAAGCCGGTCGCCACATGCTGTGGCGACCGGCTCCGATCGGTGGCAGGTGAGAGATTTGAACTCCCGAAGCTTGCGCGGCTGATTTACAGTCAGCTCCCTTTGGCCACTCGGGCAACCTGCCATTGAACCGTTGGAATGTAAACTCCCTAAGTCCGAGAGAAGACAATACAGGAGACGAAAACACTATGGCAGACCCGTCGTTCGACGTCGTGAGCAAGGTCGACCGCCAAGAGGTCGATAACGCGCTAAACCAGGCAGCGAAGGAACTTTCGCAGCGTTTCGACTTCCGCGGAACCAACACCCGCATCGACTGGGCCGGCGATAACGCGATCACGCTGTCCTCCGATACCGACGAGCGCATCCTTGCCGGACTCGAGGTCTTCAAGGAGAAGCTCATCAAGCGCAGCATCAGCCTCAAGGCCCTCGAGGCTGGGGAGCCGGTGTCCTCGGGGAAGGGCTACAAACTGTCGGCGACCGTCCTTGAGGGTATCGAGTCGGACAAGGCCAAGCAGATATCAAAGGCCATCCGCGACGCAGGGCTCAAGGGGGTGCAAGCGCAGATCCAGGGCGACCAGCTGCGCGTGTCCGCCAAGAAGAAAGACTCCCTGCAAGAAGTCATCTCGATGCTGAAGGGCGAGGACTTCGGGATCGCTCTGCAGTTCACCAACTACCGCTGACAGCAGGGAGTCACGTCCTCGGGTAGGACACGAGCGCCTACGACGCGTTGCACAGGTCGTAGTCTTCCACGTGCTGCCCAAGGGCGAACTCGTATGTCTCGCCCTTGCTCGGGAACCACCAGATAACGTGGCGGTATGCCGGGTGCCCGTCGCACGTCGTCAGGTCATAGGCGCGAATCTTCACCGATACTTGGGTCCCTTCTGCGACAGCCTGACCTGGCCCGACGTACGTGCCCGTGCCCTGACCGTCGGCCGTTTCGCCGCCCCAGGTTGCCCAGGTCACGCCGGTGATCAGGCCGGTGGGGTCACCCCCGTTGTCGACGACTGCGGGACGCACTTGACCGAACCCCCGGGTATTCGAGAAGGCGCCTCCCATGTCTTCCAGGCCCAGGGTGGGTGCCGGGCCAGGCGTGACCGCTGGTGACGTGGGCTGCACCTGCGGAGTTGATGAACTGGATGTCGGAGCGACGCCCCCGGTCCCTGACCCGGGTGACGTCTGCGGTGCGTTCATCGACGGCGAAGTCGGGCTTGCCTGGCCGGTACTGGGAGTCAATCGGCTGGCGCTTCCTGGAGAGCTCGCCGTGGTGGGACCGCACCCGCTCAGCACAGCGACCGCAAGCACGCCTGTTGCCGTGATGACCATCCGGCGAAACATCTTCATGACTCCCCCTGGTGCGGGTTGACGGTGATGGTGATGGCGATACATCTGTGACGTTCGGCGCGCTCATTAGGTTGACTTCAGCGTGTAGTTGGAGGGCCGCGCTTCGCGCTGCGCCCCGACCGGCTCAGCGGTTGGACGAGCAATGCACAGACGTGGTTTTCTGGTGTCGTGGCAAGAACTCAGCGCGATCACCGCACGCCGGTGCTCTTCGCGCTAATTTTGGCCATGGCCCTGGTGGCCATGGACACCACAATCGTGGCGACCGCGATTCCGCAGGTGGTCGGCGACCTCGGTGGATTCTCGCAGGTCGGTTGGGTTTTTTCGATCTATTTGCTCGCTCAGACCGTCACGATCCCGATCTACGGCAAACTCGCCGACCTGTACGGGCGCAAGCCGATCCTCGTCATCGGCGTGATCGTGTTCCTGATCGGCTCGCTGCTCTCGGCTATGTCGTGGAACATGGTGGCGCTCATCGCCTTTCGCGCCGTGCAGGGCATCGGCGCCGGATCTATCGGCGCGACTGTCAACACGGTCGCCGGCGACATGTACAGCGTCGAGGAACGCGGCCGGATCCAGGGCTATCTGTCCAGCGTGTGGGGCATCGCCGCGGTCATTGCCCCCGCCATCGGTGGTCTGTTTGCGCAGTACGCGTCGTGGCGGTGGATCTTCCTGGTCAATCTGCCGATCGGCGCAGTCGCGCTGCTGCTGATCGTCCGTCTCCTGCATGAGAACGTCGTACGACACAAGCACAAAATCGACTATTCAGGTGCCGCACTGCTGCTGACCGCCACCGGTCTGCTGATCCTCGGGCTGCTGCAAGGTGGCACGTCGTGGGCATGGAACTCACCGGCCAGCTTCATCACCTTCGCGGTCGCCGTACTCGCCGGTGCCGGGGCGATCCTGGTCGAGCGGCGAGCCGCCGAGCCGGTCCTGCCGATGTGGCTGTGGACGAAACGGATCACCGGCGGCTCGTACGCCGCCACCCTCACCGCAGGGCTCATGGTGATCGGGTTGTCGGTCTATCTGCCGAACTGGGCGCAGACCGTGCTTGGCCTGAGCCCAGTGGCTGCCGGGTTCGTTCTCGCCGTGATGAGCATGACCTGGCCGGTCGCCTCCGGCCTGTCGGCGCGCCTGTATCTGCGTGTTGGCTTCCGTAACACCGCCCTGGTCGGTGCGGGATTTGCCATTTTGTCGGGCATCGTGTTCAGCCTGATGGGCGCGCACGCACAGGTGTGGCAGCCGATCGCCGGCAGCGCGCTTATGGGAGTTGGCATGGGGCTGATCGTCTCGCCGCTGATCGTCGGCTTGCAAAATACCGTGGGCTGGGCGCAACGGGGCACCATTACCGGGGGCGCGATGTTCTCCCGTTTCTTCGGGCAGAGCCTTGGAGCGGCCGTCTTTGGCGCGGTCACCAACACGGTCCTGCGCGATCAGCACGGCCAAAGTAAGTCCTTGGCGATACATGCCTCAACCCACGCGGTGTTCGTCGGGCTGCTGATAGCCGCGGTGGCCACCGCCATCATCCTGGCGCTCGTCGTACCGCGTCACTTTCCGAGTTTCACACCAGAAAACCAGCCCAATACCGAATCCGCTGCCTGACCTGCACGGCGCGGAACCCGCTCGCCACTAGAGTCAATCGAGCATGGTTGACTCGTCAGCCCTCAACCACACTCGTCAACGACTGCTAGCAGACGCGACACCGTCGCGCAGGAAGGCACCCGCGTGAAGGGAATCATTCTCGCCGGCGGTAGCGGCACCCGGCTCCACCCAATCACCCGCGCCACCAGCAAACAGCTTCTGCCGGTGTACGACAAGCCGATGGTCTACTACCCGCTGTCGGTGCTGATGTTGGCCGGGATCACCGACATACTGCTGATCTCGACCCCGCACGACCTGCCGGCGTTCGAACGTCTGCTCGGCGACGGCACGGACTTCGGCATCACGCTCTCGTACGCCGAACAAGCCGCCCCCAATGGACTGGCAGAGGCGTTCATCATCGGGCGCGAGCACGTGGGCGATGATTCGGTAGCACTTGTCCTCGGCGACAACATCTTTTATGGGCAGAGCTTCTCAAGCCTGCTGCAGCGCGAGGCGCAGAACGTTACCGGCTGCACGCTGTTCGGCTACCAGGTCACCGATCCCGAGCGATACGGCGTCGGTGAGTCTGATGCAGACGGCAAGCTCTTGTCGCTGGAGGAGAAGCCGAAGAAGCCAAAGTCCAACCGCGCGATCACGGGTCTTTACTTCTACGACAATCGGGTGCTCGACATTGCGGCCAACCTCAAACCGTCGGACCGGGGCGAGCTTGAGATCACGGATGTCAACAAGAAGTACCTCGAGTACGGCGACGCGCGGCTGGTGGATCTCGGGCGCGGCTTCGCGTGGCTGGACACCGGCACCCATGACAGTCTCCTGGAGGCCGGCCAGTTCGTGCAGGTGCTTGAGCATCGGCAGGGCGTACGCATCGCATGCCCCGAAGAGATCGCGATGCGGATGAAGTACATCGAGCCGAGCGCGGCGTACAAACTCGGCAAAGCGCTGAGTAAGTCGGAGTACGGCAAATACATCATGCGGGTAGCCAAGGAGTTTGGAGCCGGCCAGTAGGTCAGCCGGAGACGGCGGCGATGATCGCCGCTTCGGCTCCGGCGCGGACCCTCGCAGGCACAGTCGTGCCGTCGTTGGTGGTCAGATAGAACGAGTCAACGGCATTAGGGCCATACGTCTCGACAACTGCCGAGCGAACCAGCAGTTCGGCACGTTGCAGACCATCGGTGATGCGTGACAGCAAGCCGTACGCATCGACCGCACGCACCTCGAGTACGGACGCCTCGGTCGCCTCGTCGTCGAACCACAGCAACTCGGGCACCGACCGCTCCCCCTTGCCATAGCTGGCTTCCTTGCGCGCCAGCCGCTCCGCCACGTCCAGCGAACCGTCCCGCACACGAGTCATCGTGCGGGTCAGGTGCAGCTCGGTTGGCATCACCCCAAACATCGGCTCCACGAGGAAGTCATGGATGGGAATGCCGTTGGGCCGGGCAATCGAGGCACGCCGGATGGCGAGCATCTCAAGGGCCAGAACGCCGGTGATCGCAGACATCGACAGGTCGGCCGACCTCGCCGCGACGACGACCCGCAGCTGAACACCGTCGGTCGGCGCGATCGTCACGACCACTGGTGCCTCGGTATCCGCGCGGTAGGCCTCGTCCACCGACGCGATCACGTCGTCGGCGAGCACCGCGGCGTTGACTGGCGTGCCGGCGTGATGTGCACGCACCTGCCGCACGAGCTCGTCGACCAGCGTCGACTTCCAGTCCGTCCAAATGCCCGGCCCCGTGGCGAGCGCGTCGGCTCGTGTCAGAGCCTGCAACAAGTCGATCGTGTCCGGTGACTCACCCAGCGTGTCGGCAACGTTCTTGCTCGTGAGCGGTTCGTTGAGATCTCGGCGCGCGGCCGTGTGAGACAGCAGCAGATGATGGCGCACGAGGGTCCCGATCACCCCGACATCCGCCGGGGTGAACCCCATCCGAGTGGCGATCGCGGTCGCGATCGGCGTGCCGGCTTCACTATGGTCACCAGGTTGGCCCTTCCCGATATCGTGCAGCAAGGCGGCGACGAGAAGCAGGTCGGGTCGGCGTACCGACTGCTTGTTCGCGTCGACTTGCAACACCGTCTCAAGCAGGTGCCGGTCCACGGTGAACCGGTGTACGGCGTTGTATTGCGGCCGCGACCGCACGTAGTCCCACTCGGGCAGGTAGCGGGCGATGAGCCCCTGCTGATCCAGCGACTCCCAGACATGCAACAAACCCCCGCTGGCGGCAAGCAGCGCGACAAAGTCGTCCCGCATCTCGCCGGTCCAGACACCGACCTCGTGCTCACCCTCGGCCATCAGCCGGTCCAGCGTGAACTGCGACAGCACGAGGTCGGCCTGCGCGGCGGCGCTCGCCACCCTGATCGGTAGGCCCCGGTCGGTCGCAGGATGCGCGTCCCGGGAGAGTACGACTTCGCCGTTGTGGCTGACGACGTCCTTGGCCAGACCGACCCGCTGCGCGGTTACCCGCTGCGTCGGCATGCGCAGCCGAGCGCGCAGGGTCAGGGACTTTGGCCGGTCGGCCGCCGCCCGCCGAAACGCCATATCGGAAGCATGCGCGATCGACCGGGCCGCGTCGTTCACCGACCGCAGCAACGTGTCGCCGTCCTCGAAGCCGAGGGTCTGCGCTATCCCCCCACGATCCTGCGCCCGTAGTACGTCGGCGGCCCGCCCGGCGACCCGGTGCACCTCAGAGCGAACGTCCAGCAGCAGGACCCGCGCCTGCTGCACGTTGGGCCGGATGTCGATCAGTTGCGCGCGGGCAAGTGCACGCAAGATCGCCCCGTCCCGCAGACCGCCGTACGACTGTTTGAGGTTGGGCTCGAGCAGGTAGGCCGCGGAGCCGAACTGATCTTGCCGTTCGCGAGCCATCGTGCGCAGTTCGATAGCGCGGCGCGCCCCGGTCGTCCGCCAGGCCTGCGAGATCGCCGTACCGGCCTCATCTGCGAGCTCTCGATCTCCCGCGACGTACCGGATGTCGAGTATGCCGAGCATGACCTTGATGTCGTCAGCCGCGAGCGCCACGGTCTCCTCGACGGTGCGTACCGAATGGTCGAGGCCAACCCCGGCATCCCAGATCGGGTACCAGATCCGGTCGGCGATACTGCTGACCGCTCTGGACCGCTGCCGGTGTAACAACAGCAGGTCGAGGTCGGAGTGCGGCGCTAGCTCCTCGCGCCCATAGCTGCCGACCGCTACCAACGCGATGCCTTCGCGGTGCGGTGTGATCTGACGCAGCCATTCGTCATACCGCTGGGTTAGCTGGCGCCGAACCTCCGGCCCGACCACCGACGTATCGGTCAGCAGCCGTTCACGCAGCCGCCGGATCGACTGCACATCCTCAGACTGCGTCGGCATCTCGTTCGCCCGTGCGCACCCGGACGAGCGCCTCGACACTAGTCACCCAGACCTTGCCGTCCCCGATCTTGCCGGTGTTGGCGGCGCGAACGATTTCGCTGACGATCTCGTCGGTGTCGTGATCGTCAGCGAGCACCTCGAGTCTGATTTTCGGCACGAGGTCCACCTCGTACTCCGAACCGCGGTAGATCTCGGTGTGGCCCTTTTGCCGACCGTAACCAGAGACCTCGCTCACCGTCATTCCGGAGACGCCCAGCGACTCGAGCGCCTCCTTCACGTCGGCCAACATGAACGGCTTGATGATCGCGGTTACCAATTTCATGACAGTTCTACTTCCTCACCTGCGGACGGTGGAAACTCCGGGAGCCGGCTGATTCAGTGCCTCCGGCCAACACTACCGAGCAAACCATGATCGGTAGTAGGTCGAACCGGACGCTGCGCCCAGTGTGCCGGGTCCGTGTTTCAAGCCGCGGCGCGATCTGTTTCGGCCATGTGAACAGCCGTCCATGCGGCGCTCCATGCGCGGATCGCGCTTTGCGAAGTCACGGATCGTGACGGCGGCGGGCCATCTCCTCGAGGCGTGCGATGCGCTTGGCCATCGGCGGATGGGTCGCGAACATGTGGGCCATACCCTCGCCGCGGAACGGGTTGGCGATCATCAGGTGACTGGTGCTGACCAGCCGTTCGTCCTGCCTCAGCGGCTGCGCATCGATCCCGCTCTGCAGCTTGCGCAGCGCATTGGCCAGACCCTGCGGATCCTGGGAGAGCAGCGCGCCGGACTCATCGGCTTGGTACTCGCGCGAACGGCTGACCGCCATCTGCACCATGCCGGCGGCCACCGGACCGAGGATCATCAGCAGCAGGCCGGCTGCGGGGTTGGCGCCGCCCTCGCGATCCCCCCGGCCAAACAAGCCCGAGAACATCGCCAAGTGCGCGACGAAGGTAATGATGCTGGCAAACGCGCCGGCCACCGACGAGATCAGGATGTCCCGGTTGTAGACGTGTGACAACTCATGTGCGAGTACGGCGCGCAGCTCTCGCTTATTGAGCAGCTGACCGATTCCCTGGGTGATGCAGACGGCAGCGTTGCGCGGGTTGCGGCCGGTCGCGAACGCGTTGGGCGCCCGTGTCGGGCTCAGATACAGCCGTGGCATGGGCTGCTTGGCCTCGGTGGACAACTCACGCACGATCCCGAAGATGGCCGGCGCCTCGGCCTCGGTGAGGGGTCGCGCCTTCATGGAGCGCAGCGCGATCCGATCGGAGTAGAAGTATGCGCCGCCGTTCATAAGTACGGCGATAATGACGGCGATCGTGATTCCGGCGGTGCCGAACATGGATCCGATGAGCACAATTACCGCACCCATGCCGCCTAGCAAGAGCGCGGTCTTCAGCCCGTTGAAGTGCTTGCCCGTCACGACCTGAACAACGTGCCACCTTCGTCCCTGGTTCCGGATGCAGGTGTGGTGTGCGGCGTACCTGTGCGTGAACGAGCCCCGACTGGCATTCAGGTCACGCTCAGACAGGGCGCGACTCGGTAGGGTGCTCATCACCACTTACCTGACCAGATCTTTACCCGGGGGCACCATGAGCCAGGACCTTCACGAGTTGAACCAGAGCCGCAGCATGAACCTCGCCGCGCACCTCGCGCGGCTCGCACGCACCCTGCCGGACAGCATCGCGTTCAAGCACAATGACGGCGTCTCGGTCACCTACCGCGAACTGGATGCGAGGGTCAACCGACTCGCCAACGCACTTGCCGAACGCGGAGTCGGTCTGGGCGACAGGGTCGCTGCGCTCATGCTCAACCGGATCGAGTTCATCGAGACCTACTGGGCCGCGTGGCGGCTCGGCGCGATCTGCGTGCCGTTCAACTTCCGGCTCGCGCCGCCGGAACTGGAGTACCTGCTCGACGATAGCGGCGCGAAGGTGCTCATCGTCGATGCCGTACTCGACTCGATGGACCAGATGAACCTCACCCGGCCACCGAGCCGGATCTGGGTCGGGTCGACCGGCGTTGACCTGCCGGCGGGCATCGAGGACTACGACGAAGTGCTTGCGGCCTCGTCGGATGCGCCGGCGCCGACCGCCGGGTCCGAGTGCGACACCGCGATCATCATGTACACCTCCGGCACGACGGGTCGGCCGAAGGGAGCGATGCTGACACACGGCAACTTGCTGATGCAAGCGGCCAACATCATGCCGCTGTTCAACATGACCTGGCACAGCGAGATCAACCTCTGCGCCACCCCGCTGTTCCACATCGCGGGGATCGGGTCGCTGCTGCCGACGTTCCTGCTAGGCGGGCACACCGTGATCGCGCCACTGGCCGCATTCGACCCGCAGGCGATCATGGAGACCGTGCGCACCTACGACGTGACGACGCTGTTCCTGGTGCCCACTCAGTGGCAGGCCGTCTGCGCGCTTCCGCCACTCGACCCGCCGATCACCTCACTGCGCCGGATCAGCTGGGGCGCCTCGCCGACCTCGATCGCCATCCTGGAGGCGATGGACCGCACCTTCCCTGGCGTAGCCAATATCGCGGTGTTCGGACAGACCGAAATGAGCCCGGTGACGTGCGCTCTGGACGCAGAAGACGCGATCCGTAAAATTGGCTCGGTCGGCAAACCGGTGCCGAGTGTCGAAACCCGCATCGTGAACGCGGCCATGAACGACGTACCGCTCGGGGAGGTCGGCGAGATCGTCTACCGCGCGCCCACTCTGATGAAGGGCTATTGGAACAAGCCGGACGAGACCGCGGCCGCGTTCGCCGGTGGCTGGTTCCACTCCGGCGACCTGGTGCGTGCCGACGAAGAAGGGTTCATCTACGTCGTCGACCGGCTGAAAGACATGATCATCTCCGGAGGAGAGAACATCTACTGCGCCGAAGTCGAAGAAGTCATCCATGCTCATCCGGACGTCGTCGAATCCGCCGTGATCGGGCGACCGCACCACAAATGGGGTGAGGTGCCGATCGCGATCGTCGTACGACGCCCCGGCTCCGCGCTCACCGAACAGACGCTCCTCGCGTACTGCGCCGGTCAGTTGGCGAAGTTCAAGTGGCCGAGCTCGGTCGAGTTCGTCGAGGCACTGCCACGCAATGCCAGCGGGAAGGTCACCAAACACACACTGCGCGCGGACTTCGTGAAGTAGCTACCTCGTTGTGTGTGCTTCGAGGAATGCCACCGTGCGGTCTAAGGCATTCTGTCCGGCTTTGACATCCAGGTTGAACTGGTACTCGTGGTGGAGTTTCGGCGTGTAGTCGGCCGGGTAGAACAACGAGTCGACCGAGACGCCGAGGGACTCGAGCTTCGTAGCCATCGCCTTGCCTTGTGGTGTCAGGGGGTCGGCGTTCCCACCGGAGATGTACGTCGGCGGGAACTGGCCGTTGACGTTGTCGACGACGGACATCTCCGTGAGTTTGGCTTGCGACGGCTTCTTGGTGCCGAGATACGACCACACGACGGTCCGCACGAACACACCGACGATGCCGCCGACGTTGAGGTCGAATGCGTGCGCGTCATAGGCGCCGCAGTTGAGAACGGTTCCCACCAGGTCGTCGGGACTTAGTGTCGATCCGATACCCACCAGGTCGGCGTACTCCTCGTTGGTGGTGATGGCCGCGACCTGCGACGCGATCTGTGCGCCGGCCGAGTCGCCGGCGAGCACAATCTGGGTCGGGTCGATGTGCAGCTTTGCCGCGTTCTTCTGCAGGTATGCGAGCGCCTGCATCGTCTGCACGACCGGCGTCGGGTACTGCTCCCCCGGAGCGATCGAATAGTTGGGACCGACGACGGTATATCCCTTGGAGGCCAGTATTTTCAGATAGTTGGCGATCTCGGATTTATCACCGGCCACCCAGCCGCCGCCATGGATCCAGACCACGGTTGGCAGTGCGACGGAAGTGTCCTTGATCTTGCTCGGGAAAAAGACGTCGAGCGTGGTGTCCGGACCGTCCGAGCCGTACTGCCGGTTGAGGACCGAGCCGACGTCGTCGGTGACGTGCTTCTCCAGCGCCTTCGACACCTTCGACCCGCCCACCTCAAAGAGCGCGCGAACCACCATCGCGCCGGGCCAGGGGCTCAGCGTCAGCGCGGCCGCGACGGCGACCACGAGCGTGAGCAGGACACTGACGAACCAGATGGCGATCCGCACCACGCGCCTCCCAGCAGGACGGTGCTGTTGGGTCGTCTTTTGGCTCGTGTCGGGTTTTTTGGTCGCATCCTCGGTCATCACCTGTGTATAGCGAACAGTGCGGCGTTTAGCGCGGATGACCACGCTAAACGCCGCATCGTTCGTTGCGAGTTTGCTAGTTCAGCTAGAGCTGGCCCTTAGCCGGGTCGCCCATTGGCGCCGGCCGCAGCGGCAGGATCGTCGCGGGCTCGGAGACCAGGTCCTTGGTGGCCGCCTGGAGCTTCTTGATCGCGGCGCCCTCGGCATGTGCGCCAAGAGCCTCCTTATCGGCCCAGGCCTCGATCAGGAAGACCCGACCGTCCTTAGTGCTGTGGTACGCGTAGCGCTCGCAGCCGGCCTCGGCGTGCACCTCCGGGACGATATCGGCGATTGCGGCGAGCAGGTCATCTTTGCGGCCGTCGACAGGCTTGTACTCGACGAGTAGAACAATAGACATTGACGGGGCCCTTTCCAGTGGCGAAAGTGTCTCCATAGTCCTACCACGCAGGTCGAAGGGGTCGATGATGACGGTCACCGAAGAACAGTCAGAGCTTGTCGCGCTGCTGGAGTACGACGGAGCCACGATCGTCGAAGCAATAGACCGCAACGCACGCGAGCGCGGCGACCGGTTGGCGCTGCACTACGGCGAGACAGGCGAGCGACTGGACTTCGCGCAGTTCGGCGCGCTGACCGACAACGTCGCGGGCAACCTGCATCGGCTGGGCCTGGATCGCGGCAGCCGGGTCAGTGTGCTGACGACCAACCCGATGGCTGCATCGGGTTCCATGGTCGGCATCTGGAAGGCCGGCTGCGTCTACGCGCCGGTTAACTTCCAGTACACCGGGGCACTTCTGGCCTACCAGCTCGGCGATACGGCACCGGACATGATCATTGTGGACAGCGCACTTTTGCCCACCGTGGCGGCAATATGGAGTGAGCTGAGGAAGAAACCGGCCGTCGTGGTCATCGGTGATGACCCTGGCATCGATGGGATGGACGTCGTACCGTACGCCGACCTCACCGCCGACGCGCCACGTCCACAGCTCGAGATCGCGTTCGACGATCCGGCCAACATCGTGTACACCTCAGGCACCACGGGACCGTCTAAGGGCGTGTTGCAGAACCATCGGTGGATCACGCAGTACACCTGGGGATTTCGCCGGCGGCTTACGGATGACGACATCCTCTACAACGACCTGCCGATGTACCACGTGGGCGGAGCGATCGCCAATGTCGCCGCCGCGCTGTGGGTCGGCGCGGGCAGCTGCCTGTGGGACCGCTTCTCGCCCAACGACTTTTGGCGGCGCATCAAGGACGGGTCGTGCACGATGGCGATCCTTCTGGACGTCATGATCCCGTGGCTGAGCGCCGCCCCCGAGCAACCGGACGACCGCAACAACCCGCTTAACAAGGCTCATATGCAACCACTGCCCATCGGCCATCAGCTATTCGCGCAGCGTTTCGGCATCGACACGGTGAGTGCTGGGTTCGGGCAGACCGAGAGCGGCGCGCTGATCTTCGGGATGATCACCGAGTGTGAGCCGGGCACCGGCACCCCGGAGACGCTCTACCGGGGTAGGAGCCTGGACGCCTTAGTCCAGGAGAACCTCGACAACGGGTTGCCCGCCGTCGACGGCGCCGCCGTGACCCGAAAAGCGTGGATGGGCAAGGCGGGCCCGTTCGTCGAGGTCGCGATTCTGGACGAACGCGACCAGGTCGTCGCGCCGGGCACCGTCGGACATCTCGCGCTGCGCCCAAAGCTGCCATCACTGCTGTTTGTCGAGTACGTCGGCAAACCCGAGAAGACCGTCGAGGCGTGGAGAAACCTCTGGTTTCACACGGGTGACTCCGCGATGCAGGACGAGACTGGCGACATCTTCTTCATGGACCGCCTCGGCGATCGGATCCGGGTCCGCGGCGAGAACGTCTCCAGCGTCCACGTAGAAGACCTCATCGGCGCGCACCCGGCCGTCGGCGTCTGCGCGGTCGTCGGCATACCCAGCGCCGAAGGCGACGAAGACGATATCGCGGCCTTCGTACAGCTCGTCGAGGGGACAACGGTGACGGTGGAAGAGCTGCGCGCGTACAGCGAGAAGCAGATGCCGAAGTTCATGCGACCCAAGCACTATCGGATCGTCACGGAGATCCCGAAGACTCCGACGAACAAGATCGAAAAACACAAGCTGCGGATGAGTTTGCGTGCCGAGCTCGCACAGCCTGGCGGTGGCTCATAGGCTCCGAGCAGAATCACACCGCGGCAGTCTGTGCGGTGAGCGTAAAACGGTGGAGAATGGACAACGGTGTGTCGAGCGCCCACACGGCGCTCGCAGCGGGTACAAAAGGCTAATCGGAGGACGGTTCGCCGCGCCCGAACCAGCGTGGACTAGGAAGAAGGCTTCTCGGCGATGGCGAAGTACGTACAGCAGCTCGATCGGGTCGTGATCCGGATAGCCGGCGACTCCGGCGACGGGATGCAGCTGACCGGCGACCGCTTCACTTCAGAAACCGCGACCTTCGGCAACGATCTGTTGACCCTTCCCAACTTCCCCGCCGAGATTCGGGCACCTGCCGGAACGCTCGCGGGCGTGTCGTCGTTCCAGCTACATTTCGCCGACCACGACATCGTGACCCCCGGCGACACCCCCGACGTACTCGTCGCGATGAACCCGGCGGCGCTTAAAGCCAACATTAAGGACGTCCGCGACGGCAAGGACATCATCGTCAACATCGATGAGTTCACCAAGCGCAACCTGTCGAAGGTCGGCTACACCAGCAACCCCCTCGAGGACGACTCGCTCGACCGGTTCAGGATCCACCCCGTCGCGCTGACCAGCCTGACCGTCGAGGCGCTCAAGGACTTCGACTTGGGCAAGAAAGACGCGCAACGTTCGAAAAACATGTTTGCACTCGGCCTGCTCAGCTGGATGTATAACCGTCCGAGCGAATCGATCGAGGCCTTCCTGCTGGCGAAGTTCGCCAATAACCTCGAGATCGCACACGCCAACCTCGCGGCGTTCAAGGCCGGCTGGGCATACGGCGAAACAACCGAGTCGTTCTCGCACTCGTACGAGGTGGCTCCCGCGCCGACTCCGGCGGGCACGTACCGCACGATCACCGGCAACCGCGCGCTCGCCTACGGACTGGTGACCGCTGCACAGCGGGCCGGGCTGCAGCTGTTCCTCGGGTCCTACCCGATCACCCCCGCTTCAGACATCCTGCACGAGCTGTCGTCGCTGAAGTCCTTTAACGTCAGCACCTTTCAGGCCGAAGACGAAATTGCCGGCGTTGCGGCGGCACTCGGTGCCTCATTCGGCGGGGCGCTCGGGGTCACGACGACGTCCGGCCCCGGAATCGCGCTGAAGTCCGAGACCATCGGGCTCGCGGTCGCACTCGAACTGCCACTGCTGATCATCGACGTACAACGTGGTGGACCCTCGACCGGCTTGCCGACCAAGACCGAACAGGCGGACTTGCTGCAGGTGCTTTACGGCCGCAACGGCGAGTCACCGGTGCCGGTCGTCGCGGCGCAGTCACCTGTCGACTGTTTCAACGCGGTCATCGAGGCCGCCCGGATCGCGCTGGCCTACCGCACGCCGGTTGTGTTGCTGTCCGACGGCTACCTCGGCAACGGGTCCGAGCCATGGCAGATCCCGCAAGTCGACTCGCTGCCGGACCTCACCGTCAACTTCGCCACCGGGCCCAACGGAGAGGGCGGCACGTTCCTGCCCTACAAACGCGATCCGCAGACACTGGCCCGCCCGTGGGCGATCCCCGGCACGAAGGGGCTTGAGCACCGCATCGGCGGCCTGGAGAAGGCCGACATCACCGGCGACATCTCCTACGATCCGGACAACCACGACAAGATGGTCCGATTGCGTCAAGCGAAGGTCGACGGCGTCGCGAAAACCTACGAACCCACGCGGGTCGATGATCCCACCGGCGATGCCAAGGTCCTCGCGCTCGGGTGGGGCTCGACGTACGGGCCCATCCTTGCCGGGGTACGGCGAGTGCGCAAAGACCTGGGCAAGATCGCGCGCGTGCATCTGCGGCACATGAACCCGCTGCCCAACGATCTCGGTGACATCCTGAGGCGGTACGAGCGCGTCATCGTACCGGAGATGAACCTCGGTCAGCTCGCGCTGCTGTTACGCGGGAAATACCTCGTCGACGTCGAGGGTTACAACCAAGTGCGCGGACTACCGTTCAGCGCAGAAGAGCTCGGCGGACATTTCGCCGAAATCGTGAAGGAGGTCGAAGATCGTGGCTGAGCCTGTGTTGATGGGAATGCCTAAGGTCGGGGGCCTGGACGGCGTACCAACCACCGAAGAACCCCTGAACCGTAAGGATTTCGCCTCTAACAGCGAAGTCCGCTGGTGTCCCGGCTGTGGCGACTATGCCATCCTGGCGGCGTTCCAGGGCTTCTTGCCGGCGCTGGGACTCAAACGCGAAAACATTGTAATGATTTCCGGGATCGGGTGTTCTTCTCGTTTCCCGTACTACGTCGACACTTTTGGCATGCATTCCATCCACGGACGCGCGCCCGCAATCGCGACCGGTCTCGCCTCGACTCGGCCCGACCTTTCGGTGTGGGTCATCACCGGTGACGGCGACTCGCTGTCGATCGGCGGCAACCATCTCATCCACGCGCTTCGCCGCAACGTGAATATCAAGATCCTGCTGTTCAACAACCGGATCTACGGGCTGACGAAGGGCCAGTACTCGCCCACTTCCGAGGTCGGCAAGATCACCAAGTCAACGCCGCTCGGTTCACTGGACGCGCCATTTAACCCGGTCTCGCTCGCACTGGGCGCCGAGGCAAGTTTCGTCGCCCGCACGCTCGACTCCGACCGCAACCATCTGACGTCGGTGCTGACAGCGGCGGCCAAGCACAACGGTACGGCGTTGGTCGAGATCTATCAGAACTGCAATATCTTCAACGACGGTGCATTCGAGATCTTGAAGAACCCGGACACCCGCGATGAGGCGATGATCCGACTCGAGCACGGTGCGCCCTTAGTCTTCGGCAACGAGCGCAAGCGAGCCGTCGTCCGGGACGGGTTCTCTCTCAAAGTCGTCGACATTGACGACTCGCTCGATCCGGCAAGCATCGTGCGGCATGACATGCACTGCGAGGATCCGGCGTACGCGTTTGCGTTGTCGCGGCTCAGCGGCACCGACCTCTCGCACACGCCGATGGGGATTTTCCGTCAGGTCCAGCGTCCGACGTACGACTCGGGGCTGCAAATGCAACTCAGCGCGGCGATCGAAAAGGGCCCGAACGACCTCCAGTCCCTACTGACGGGCAAAGACACCTGGACCGTCGACTAATCCAGCACGGTACAAACTCACGGACGGTCCGGACTTTCTCACGGATGGTGGGGACTAAGTCACGGATGGTGGCTAGGCGGAGCGTAGCTGCATGAAGTCCAGGAGCGACTCCAGACTGTCGCGTGGTACGCCTACTGGAAGTGCGCGCAGACTCGCCCGCGCATCCTCCACGAACTGCATCAGGGTGCCGCGCGCCTTGTCCATCGCCGGCGAAGCGCGCAGCAGCTCCAGTGCCCGGGCATGCTGCCAGTCATCGGTCAGCGGCCCCATGCGTAGCAACTTCAGTAACTCCGGATCGACCGAAGCCTCGTCGGCCAGCGCGTAGAGCATTGGCAGCGTCCGCACCCCCTCCCGTAGGTCGGTGCCGGTCGCCTTACCCAAGTCGGTGGCTTCGGAAGTGATGTCGATGAGGTCGTCGGAGAGCTGGAACGCCATCCCGATCGACTCCCCGAAATGGGTGAGTGCGTCCACGACCTCGTCGGAGCAACCGGCGAACATCGCGCCAAACCGGCCGGAGGTCGCAATGAGCGACCCAGTCTTCTCGGCCAGTACGCCGAGGTAGTGATCGACCGGATCGACGCCCTTGGGCGGCTCGACGGTCTCTCGGATCTGCCCGGCCACGAGCCGTTCGAACGTCTCGGCCTGGATCCGTACCGCTTCGGTGCCGAGCTCGGCGACCAGAATTGAGGCACGCGCGAAGAGGAAGTCCCCGGTGAGGATTGCGACGCTGTTACCCCACCTGGCATTGGCGCTCTGCGCGCCGCGCCTGATCTCGGCCTCGTCCATCACGTCGTCGTGGTACAGGGTGGCCAGGTGGGTCAGCTCAACGACGACGGCCGCCTTGTCGACCTCGGGCCGGCCGGCCTCGCCAAACTGCGCTGCCAGCTGCACCAGCAACGGCCGGAACCGTTTGCCGCCCGCGGCAGCCAGATGCGCACCGGAGATCTCCAGCAGCACGTCGTCGCTGCGACAGGCCCGCATCAACAGCTCCTCGACACGGTCAAGCCCGCTGCGCAGAGCCAATGCCATTACGGCATCGTCGAACCGTATCCCCGCAACGACGTGATTATCGGACACCCTGCTTTTCTACCCCGCTAACCGATGAACGTCGAGGAAATGTCTGCAAGGTGCAGGATCGGACCGGGCGCGATGCCCAACAGGATGGTCACCACGGCGCAGATAGCGATCGCGCTTATTGTCGTCGTACCAGGTACGACGACGGCCACGCCTTCGTCCTCGACGTCGTGGAAGTACATGAACACGATCACCCGGAGGTAGTACACGGCAGTCACCGCGCTGGTCACGAGTGCGATCACTACCAACCAGGTGTGGCCGGACTGAATACCAGCCCCGAATACGGCGAACTTGCCGATAAAACCTGACGTCAGCGGTACGCCTGCCATCGACAGCATCAGTACCGTCATCGTGGCGGCCGTGAGCGGGCTGCGCTTGGCCAGCCCCTTCCAACTGTCGAGGTTGGTCGCGTCGCCGTCAGAACGGCGCACGATACTCACGAGTGCGAACGCACCGATCGCACTGATGCCATAGGTGAACGTGTAGAACAACACACCCGCAACGCCACCGGTGTTATCTGCAACGACCCCAACGAGAATGAAGCCCGCATGCGCAATCGAGGAGTATGCAAGCAGTCGCTTGAAGTCAGTCTGTGCGAGACCGATGATCGCACCGACGACCATCGAGATGATCGCGATCCACGAGAGCACCGGCTGCCAGATTCCCGGAACCGCACCGAACGCGACGTACATCAGCCGCAGCAGTGCGATGAACGCCGCGAGCTTGGTCGCTGCTGCCATGAATCCCGAGACCGGCGTGGGCGAACCCTGGTAGACGTCCGGGGACCATGAGTGGAACGGCGCGATACCGGCCTTGAAGAGCAATCCCACGAGCAGCAGCGCGATGCCAATGATCAGCAGCGAGTCACTGCCGCCGGTTTCTCGCGTTGCATTGAAGATGTCACGCAGGTCGACCGACCCGGCGTATCCGTAGATAAGCGCGAGGCCATAGACAAAGAACCCGGAGGCGAAGGCGCCTAGCAGGAAATACTTCACGGCCGCTTCCTGCGACAGCAGGCGACGGCGACGGCTGAGCCCGGCCATCAGGTACAACGGCAGGGACAGCACCTCGAGCGCGATGAACATGACCAGCAGGTTGTTCGCGACGGTAAAGAGCATCATTCCGCCGAGTGCGAAGCTGGCCAGCGGGAAGATCTCAGTTTGTACGCGAGTACTCGTCAGCAGCGCCCGGTCCGCACGGGAACCGATCGGCATCGCGGCCTCGGCCACGAAGAACGAACCGGCCGAGTCGACCGACCGGTCGGCGAACAACATAACCGAGAGCAACGCGAGCAGTAGCAACGCGCCCATCGAGAACAGTCCCGGCGCGTCTATCGACACTGCTCGCGCGAGGGTGAGCGACTCGTGATTGCGCACCGCGATCACGGCGACGAACGCCCCGGTAATGGCTACGACGGACAGTCCGACCTGCGAGGGGAAGCGTGCCGGTTCGGGGACGAATGCCTCGATCAGTACACCGATGCACGCGGCGAGCAGGATGATCAGAACTGGCGACAGGCTGGTGTACGCGATCGATGGCGCGTGCAGTGTGGCGGCGGCAAGTACGTTCACTTTCCGCCTCCGTTGGTGCCCAGCGCGGTCGGGTTGGCTATCGCCGGAGCCGGGTCATGGACTCCCACATCGATCTGCAAGGTCGCCTCCACCGAGGGGGTGATGATGTCAAGGACGGGCTTCGGATAGATACCAATCGCGAGGATCAGCACCACGAGCGGCGTGAGTACGCCGATCTCCCGCTTGTTGAGGTCTCCGAACAACTTCTTGCGAGCGATGACCAGCGCGCTTTCTGGACCGGTCGCCACACGCTGGAAGATCCACAGCGCGTAGAGCGCCGAAAACACGATGCCCACCGCAGCGATGATCGTAAAGACCGGTTCTGTCTGGTACGCACCGATCAACACCAGGAACTCGCTCACGAATGAGTTAGTACCAGGCAGCGCTAAGGCCGCCATGCTTGCCACCAGAAAAATCCCCGACAGCAACGGCGCGACCTTGAACAAACCGCCGTAGTCAGACACTCGCCGCGAGCCGCCGCGCCGGATGACCATGCCGACGATCAAGAACAGCAGGCCGGTGGCAATGCCGTGGTTGACCATGTAGAGCACGGCACCGACGCCCGCGGTCGTGGTGAAGGCAAAGATACCGAGCGCCATGAAGCCGAAGTGCGCGATCGAGGTGTACGTGACGAAGCGCTTGATGTCCTTTTCGCCGATTGCCTGGAACGACGCGTAGAAGATCCCGACGACGGCGAGCACGAGCACCAGCGGCGCGATCTTCTGCGAGGCCCACGGGAACAGCGGCAGGCTGTAGCGCAGGAAGCCGAACGTGCCGACCTTGTCCAGCACGCCGATCAGCAGCAGACCGCCGGCGATCGGCGCCTCGGCGCCCGCCTTGGGCAACCACGTGTGGAACGGCACGAGCGGAGCCTTGATCGCGAACGCGACGAAGAAGCCGAGGAACAGCCACATCTGCTGCGTGTGGCTCAGGTTGAGCTGTCGCAGCGCCTCCCACGAGAGCGTCGCATGACCGAGTTGGTCGCGGCTGATGATGTACAGCCCGATAACGCTAGCAAGCATCACCATGCCGCCGACAAGACTGTAGATGAAGAACTTCATCGCAGCTCGGCGTCGCTTCGACGCACCGTACGCACCGATGATGAAGTACATCGGCACCAGCATGACTTCAAAGAAGACGTAGAACAGGAATACATCGGTCGCCGCGAACACGCCAACGAGGAACACTTGGAGCAGCAGGATCCAGGCGAACATCCGCGATACGCTGCCTTTTGGCGGCGCAATCTCGTCCAGGCTGCCAGGCTCGTTGGCATCGTCTCCGAGCGAGTCGCGATGCCAGGACGCGAGCATCACGATCGGCACCAGCAAACCGACGAGCCCGATCATCACGATCGCGATGCCATCGACGCCGACCGAGAACTTCACACCCAGGCTGTCGATCCAGTTGAAACTGGTCGTGAACTGCAGACGCGGGCCGTCCGGCTTGTACGCGATGAGCATGATGATCGTGACGACAAACTCAAGCACCGCAGTAGCCAGCGCGGTCTGCTTCGCCAGCTTTTCGTTGTTGCTGTCCCGGCCGAGGTAACCGACCAGGATCGATCCCGCGAGCGGGATCAGCAGCAGCAGAATCAGGAAGGGAAAGTTGTTCACGCGAACCTCACCGCCAGGAAGGCGACCACGATGATGACGACGCCCCCGAGCATGGAGAGCGCATAACTGCGCACCGCTCCATTCTGGGTACGTCGTAGTTGCCCGGAGCCGGACGTCATGCTGCCGGAGATGCCGTTGACCGCGCCGTCGATGCCGTGCTCCTCAATCCAGAGCGACGCACGGGTGAGCGCGAGGCCGGGACGTTCGAACACACCCTCGTTGAAGGCGTCGCCGTAAAGGTTGGCGCGGGCCGCCCGGGTAACCCAGGAGACCTTGACCGGCGCGACACGAGGGACTTCCTTGCGACCGACGAACCACCAGGCCGCGAAGGCGCCGACCGCGATGAATCCGAGGACGATAAATGAGATCGCGATGGACGGCAGCCCGATCGCGCTGAGCCCCTCGTGCAGATCCGCCTCGGGACCGACGGTCGGGGTGAGCCAGTCGGTCACCTTGAGCACGTTGACCATGATGAAGCCGCCGAAGATCGAGCCGAGTGCGAGCACGATCATCGGAATGGTCATGGTGGACGGGGACTCGTGCGGATGCGCGTCCTCCTCCCACCGCGGCTTGCCGAAGAACGTCATGATCATCAGGCGGGTCATGTAGAACGCCGTCAGTCCGGCGCCGAGAGTCGCCGCACCGCCGAGGATCCAGCCCTTGGCGCCGCCGGCCGCGAATGCGGCCTCGATGATCGGGTCTTTGGAGTAGAAGCCCGACAGGAAAGGGAACCCGATGAGCGCCAGATAGCCGAAGCCGAATGTCGCGAAGGTGATCTTCATGTGCTTAGCGAGTCCACCGAACTTGCGCATGTCGACCTCGTCGTTCATACCGTGCATGACCGAGCCCGCGCCAAGGAACAGCCCGGCCTTGAAGAAGCCGTGTGCGAGCAAGTGCACGATAGCCAGCGCATAGACGCCTGGGCCAAGGCCGACCGCGAGGAACATGTAGCCGATTTGGCTGACCGTGGAGTACGCCAGCACCTTTTTGATGTCGTCGTACGCGCAGCCGGCAACGCACCCATAGAGCAACGTGACAGCGCCAATGATCGTGACCACCAGCTGGGCGCTCTCGCTGAGGTTGAAGATGGGCGCCGACCGGGCGATGAGATAGACACCGGCGGTGACCATGGTTGCCGCGTGGATGAGCGCTGAGACCGGGGTCGGGCCTTCCATCGCGTCCGGGAGCCATGCCTGCAACGGCACCTGGCCGGACTTGCTGCACGCGGCGAGCAGCAGCAACAATGCTACGGCGGTGGCGACACCGGCGCTGATCTGCCCGGTCGCACCGAACACGTCAGCGAAGCTGGACGAGCCGACCGTCGCGATCAAGATGAAGATCGCGATAGACATCCCCACGTCACCGACGCGGTTCATGATGAATGCTTTCTTAGCGGCGCTGGACGCGATCCGCTTGTACTGCCAGAACCCGATCAGCAGGTACGACGAGAGGCCCACGCCTTCCCAGCCGACGTACATCGCGATGTACGAGTTGCCGAGGACGAGCAGCAGCATTGTCGCGACGAACAGGTTGAGGTAGGCGAAGAATTTGCGGCGATCCGGGTCGTGCTCCATGTAGCCGATCGAGTAGACGTGGATCAGCGCGCCCACTCCGGTGATCAGCAGCACGAAGATTGCCGACAGCGGGTCGAACAGCAGACCGGCGTCGATCTTGAACGATCCGAGCGGTGCCCAGGTGAACATGTGAAGGGACATCGCCTTGTCGGCGGAGTTGCCCAGCGAGATGAACATCCACAGGCCGAGGACGAATGCGGCCACGACGGTCGCGGTGCCGAGCAAGTGGCCCCACTTGTCGGCCCGTTTGCCGGCAACGAGCAGCACGATGGCACCGACCAGCGGAAGCACAATCAACAGCCACGAGAGCGAGAAAGGCCCGGTGGCTGCGACGTAATGCTCGGCGGCAAGTATTGAAGAGGTCGTCACATTCAATCCCTTAGTACTTCAGCAAGTTCGCGTCATCGACCGAAGCCGACCGGCGGGTACGGAAAATCGCCATGATGATCGCGAGGCCAACGACGACTTCTGCGGCCGCGACGACCATCACGAAGAAGGCGATCACCTGCCCTTCGAGCTCGCCGTGCATGCGGGCGAACGTCGAGAGCGTGAGGTTGGCCGAGTTGAGCATCAGCTCAATCGACATGAACACCACGATGGCGTTGCGGCGGACAAGTACGCCGACTACACCGATCGTGAACAAGATGGCGGCGAGTACGAGATAGGCAACCGGGGTCACTGGTCGATCCCCTTTTCGTCATGGGAAGTCGAGTCCGGATCCGCGTGCTCTTCGGCGATCAGATGACCGCGCGAAAGCGGGAGCATCTCCACGCCCGTAGCCGCGCTGTCAGGCGCCACACGACCGTCCGGCAATAACGCGGGCGTCGCGACCGAGTGCGAGGTGGCGAACACGCCGGGTCCGGGCAGCGGGTGCGGACGGTCGGAAGCGAAGCGCGCAAGAGCGCGTTCGCGCTGCGAGGACTTGCTCGCACGCTCGATGTGCGCGAGCACCATCGCTCCGACGGCCGCGGTGATGAGCAGTGCGGACGCGAGCTCGAAGGCAAGCAGATAGTCGGTGAAGATGTACCTCGCGATGCCAGGGACGTTTCCGCCCATGCCCTGCTCAAAGCTGATCCCCTTGTAGGGGATGTCTTGCGCACCACGGAAGACGGTAACTCCGACGATGATGGCGAAGCCGATTCCAAACCAGGCCGCCATCGCGCGTTGCCCACGTAGTGTGTCGATCATCGAGTCCGACGAGTCACGGCCGACCAGCATCAACACGAAGACGAACAAGATCATGATCGCGCCGGTGTAAACGATGATCTGTACGACGCCGAGGAACGGGCCGGCCTGCACCATGTAAAACACCCCGATGCACAGCATGGTCAGCACCAGCCAGAGCGCCGAGTGGATAGCGTTGCGGGAGAACAACATGCCCAGGCCGCCGAGGATCGACAGCGGAGCGAGGAAGAAGAAGACCGCGAACTCTCCCCCGCTGACTTGTCCGGAGCCGGCCGCGAGGACGGTCACCGCCTGTGAGATCACTTGCTCACCTCGTCGCTCACGGGGGCCGCGTTGCTGTCGGTCGACGCCGCCTTGGCGAGTTCCGGACCGTACAGGTAGTAGTCGTTCTCGTCGTCGCCCAGGCGCATCGGATGCGGCGGCTGCTCCATTCCGGGAAGGAGCGGCGCGAGCAGGTCTTCCTTAGTGAAGATCAGGTCCCGGCGATCATCGTCGGCTAACTCGTAGTCGTTGGTCATCGTCAGTGACCGGGTCGGGCAGGCCTCGATGCACAACCCGCAGAAGATGCACCGCAGGTAGTTGATCTGGTAGACAGCACCGTACCGCTCACCTGGTGAGAACCGCGCCTCATCCGTATTGTCGCCGCCCTCGACGTAGATCGCGTCCGCGGGGCAGGCCCATGCACACAGCTCACAGCCGACGCACTTCTCCAGACCATCCGGGTGCCGGTTGAGCACGTGCCGCCCGTGGTAGCGGGGCTTGACCTCGATCTTGACTTCGGGGTAGTTGAGGACGGCGGATTTCTTGAACGCCGTCGCCAGCGTCAGCCCGAATCCCTGTAGGGCCCCGGGTAGATAGCTCTTAGCCATCGTTCGACTCCTTCGAGCTGTCACCGGAAAATAGTGCTCCGGCGGTTGCCTTGCGTCGTTGTTCGCGATTCATGTTCTCCGTCACGCCCTGCCGCTCCGACGTACGCGCACTGCGGGGTACGACGAGGTTCATCGGTGGAGTCGGGAATGACGCCTCTACGTTGATGTTCTCGCGTGGCTTCTCTTTGCGCGTATAGAGGAAGATCAGTGCGGCGAGGGTAAGGACAGCGGCAGCGCCGCTGACCCACCACGCGTAGGTCGGCATCTTGTCGCCGTTGGTGTTCATCGCGGTGCGGATGAACGAGATGAACAGCACCCAGACCAGCGCAACCGGGATGAGCACCTTCCAGCCGAAGGCCATGAACTGGTCGTAACGGATACGGGGTAACGCCGCGCGCAGCCACACGAAGGCGGACAGCAGTACGCAGGTCTTGCCCAGCCACCACACCATGGGCAGCCAGCCGGTGTTGGCCCACTCGAACGCGCCCAGTCCGAACGGGGCGCGCCATCCGCCGAAGAACATCGTGGTGGCGAATGCCGACACGGTAATCATGTTGATGTATTCGGCGAGGAAGAACATCGCGAACTTCATCGACGAGTATTCGGTGTGGAACCCGCCGACTAGCTCAGACTCCGCCTCGGCGAGGTCGAACGGCGCACGGTTGGTCTCCCCGACCATCGCCACGAGGTAGATGATCGCCGAGACGAACAGCGGGATAAAGAACCAAGGGCGGTGCGTCTGCGCGGCCACGACCTCCGACGTCGACATGCTGCCTGCGAACAGGAACACCCCGACGATCGCCAGGCCCATCGGGATCTCGTAGGTAATGATCTGTGCGGTGGAGCGAAGCGCTCCCAGCAGCGGGTAGGTCGAACCAGATGACCAGCCGGCGAGAATGATGCCGTAGGAGCCCACGGCCGCGGCCGCCAGGATCACCAGGATGCCGACCGGCGAGTCGGTCAGTTGCAGCGGCGTGTGGGTGCCGAAGATACTGACGATCGGGCCGAGCGGGATGACCGCGAATGCGAGGAACGCCGGCACCGAGACGATGATAGGGGCGAGGAAGTAGACCGGCTTGTCGGCCAGCGTGGGGATGACCTCTTCCTTGAACGCGAGTTTGATGCCGTCCGCGAGTGACTGCAGGATCCCGATCGGTCCGGTGCGGTTAGGACCCGGACGCTGCTGCATGAAGCCGATCAGCCGCCGCTCCCACCAGATCATCAGCAGCACCAGGACGACGAGAATCGCGAAGATACCGATGGTCTTCAACACGACCATCCAGAATGGATCGTGCCCGAAGCTCGAGAGGTTCGGCATCTTGTCGGTCGCGGCAAGCGCGGCCGTGGCGATACTTGCGGTCATCAGTGCCTACCTCCGGCGGAGATCTGTACGACGCTCCCAATCGGCACGCGCAACTCGCGGCGTACCTCGCTGCCGCGCGACTTCATGGGCAGCCAGACGACCCGGTCGGGCATCTCGGTGACGGCTAGCGGCAGCGCCACCGCACCGTAGATGCTCGAGACCGTGATCGTGTCACCGTCCGCTCCACCGATCTCGGCGGCCGTGGCGGCGGAGAGCCGAACCAGCGCCGACCGCGCCGTGCCGGCTAAGTGCTCCTCACTGGCCTGCAGGGCGCCTTCGTCCAGCAGGTGATGCCAAGAGCTAAGCAGTGCGCTGCCCAGCGGCGGTGTTGCCGGCGGTCCGACGGGAGTCGAGCCGACCGGTGTCGGTCGGCTGTCGGTACGGCCAAGCAGGTCCAGCTCGACCCGGGCGGCGGCCTCGGTGGGCAGCCGCAGGTCGTCGTCGAGCTCGTCGGCGAGCGCGTTGAGCACCCGGCCGTCGCTGAGCGCCCCGGTGCTGTGGATGGTGAGGTCGAACGGGCGACGACGGCCTTCCCAGTTGGTGTAGCTACCGGCCTTTTCGATGACCGGGGCGACGGGGAGTACGACGTCTGCCCACTCGGTGACACCGGAAGGGCGCATTTCGAGGCTGATCACGAACTTGGTCGCGGACATTGCGTCGCGGGCGAGCTGTGGGTCGGGCAGGTCGTCGGGGTCGACGCCGCCGATCAGGAGTCCGCCAAGCTCACCGGACTTCGCCGCCTGCAGGATGCCGGTCAGGTCGCGGCCCACCTCGGCCGGGATCTCCCGGCGCCACAGGTCCGCCACGTCGTCGCGAGCGGTCTGGTCGGCGATCAGCCGACCGCCGGGCAGCATCGAGGGCAGTGCGCCGCCATCGACGGCGGCTCGCTCCCCTGCGCGACGCGGGATCCACGCCAGCCGAGCACCGGTCTTGTTTGCGAGCGCCGCGACGGCGCGCAGTGCACCGGGCACCTCGGCGAGGCGTTCGCCAACGAGGATGACTCCGTCGCCGGCCTTGAGCGCGTCAACCGCGCCGCTTGCCGTACCCCCGGCGGTGCCGTCCGCGATAGCCGACAGCACAGAGGTTTCGGCGCCCGGTGGGGTCTGAATCAGTTCCGCCCCGCTCTTGCTGAAGCCGGGCGAGTTGAATGGTGCGATCGCGAACGACCCGCGGCCGGTCGCCTTCCACACCTTGCGCAGCCGCAGGAAGACGATGGGCGCCTCCTCTTCCGGCTCGAGACCGACGATCAGGACCGACTTCGCGGTCTCCAGGTCCGCAAACGTGACCGCGCCAAACTCGGGGGTGGTCGCCGCGACATAGGTGGCGAGAAACTCGAGTTCTTCGTCAGAATGCGCGCGGGCGCGCGAGTCGATGTCGTTGGTGCCGAGCACGACGCGAGCGAACTTCGCATACGCGTAGGCATCTTCGGTCGTCAACCGGCCACCGGGCAGTACCCCGACGCCACCGGCCGCGTCGGCGGTGCGGATGCCTTCGGCGGCGCGTTCGAGCGCCTCGGTCCAACTAGCCTCGACCAGGTTGCCCTGCTCGTCGCGGATCATCGGGTTGAGGATGCGATCGTTGTCCTGCGCGTAGGTGAACGCCCAGCGACCCTTGTCGCAGTTCCACTCTTCGTTGACCTCGGGGTCGTCACCAGCCATCCGGCGCATGACCTTGCCACGTCGCCAGTCGGTGCGCTGTTCGCAACCGACTGCGCAGTGCTCACAGATACTCGGCGACGACCGCAGGTCGAACGGCCGAGACCGGAACCGGTAGGAGGCACCGGTCAGCGCGCCGACCGGGCAGATCTGCACGGTGTTGCCGGAGAAGTAGGACTGGAACGGCTCGTCTTCGAAAATCGATACCTGTTCGAGCGCGCCACGCTCGAACAGCTCAATGAACGGGTCGCCGGCGATCTGCTGGGAGAACCGCGTGCAGCGGGCGCAGAGCACGCATCGTTCCCGGTCAAGCAGGATCTGTGTCGAGATGGCGATCGGCTTGGGATAGGTCCGCTTGATGTCGGTGAACCGGGTCTCGCTGCGCCCACTGGACATCGACTGGTTCTGGAGCGGGCACTCGCCGCCCTTGTCGCAGATCGGGCAGTCGAGCGGATGGTTGACCAGCAGGAACTCCATCTGTCCCTCTTGAGCCTTCTGAGCGACCGCGCTGGTGAGCTGGGTCTTGACGACCATGCCTTCGGAAACCTCAATCGTGCAGGCTACCTGCGGTTTGGGGAACGGCCGCCCACCCGCCTCGACCTCGACCAGGCACTGGCGGCAGGCGCCGACCGGGTCGAGCAGCGGGTGATCGCAAAAGCGCGGTATGTGGATGCCGATGCTCTCGGCGGCCCGGATGATCAGCGTGCCCTTGGGCACCGTCGTCGCGATTCCGTCGATGGTTAAGGTGACCGTCTCGACCGCCGTCGCCTGCGGCTTACTTTGCGCAATCGTCATGATGCTTAGCTCCCTGCCATGGCTACTGGCGCGTCGACCATCGCTTTGTCGCTGGTCGAGTCGACCGCAGTCGCCGAACCCTGCGGCGCGTTGCGGCTGCCGACCTCGACGAACTCGTCCCGGAAGTACTTGATCGCTCCCATCACGCAGGCTGCCGCACCGTCACCGAGCGCGCAGAACGCGCGACCCGAGATGTTGTCGCAAATGTCGAGCAGCTTGTCGACCTCGTCGGGGGTCGCGTTGCCGTCGACCATCCGGCGCAGGATCTGCACCATCCAGAAGTTGCCCTCTCGGCAGGGGGTGCACTTGCCGCACGACTCATGCGCGTAGAACTCGATCCACTTCATCGTCGCCTCGACGACGGAGTCGGAGTCGTCGAAGATCATGATCGCGCTGGTGCCGTTCATCGAACCCGCCGCGGCGACCGAGTCGAAGTCCAGCGGTACGTCGACGTGCTCGGCGCTGAACATCGGTGTCGATGAGCCGCCCGGTGTCCAGAACTTCAGCTCGTGTCCGTCCCGGATGCCACCGGCCATTTCAATCAGCTCGCGCAGCGTCGTACCCATCGGCGCCTCGTACTGACCGGGGTTTTTCACTCGACCAGACAGCGAGTAGATGCTCGTGCCTGGGGACTTCTCCGGGCCGAGCTCCTTGTACCAGTCCGAACCGGCCAGCACGATCGACGGCACACTGGAAATGGTGCCGACGTTGTTGACGACCGTGGGCGAGGCGTAGAGGCCTGCCACAGCGGGGAACGGTGGCTTCAGGCGAGGCTGTCCACGGCGGCCCTCAAGTGACTCGAGCAGCGCGGTTTCCTCACCACAGATGTAGGCGCCGGCTCCGGCGTGTACGACGATGTCCAGGTCGAAACCGGTGCCCAGGATGTTTTTACCCAGATATCCCTTCACGGTGGCTTCACGGACCGCGTTTTCCACTCGCCGGATCGCGTGAATCGCCTCACCGCGGACGTAAATCACGCAGAAGTTCGCCCGGATCGCGTACGACGCGATCACGGCACCTTCGATCAGCGCGTGCGGGTCCTGCATCATCAGCGGTAGATCACGGCAGGTGCCCGGCTCACTCTCGTCAGCGTTGACGACGAGGTACTTGGGTTTCGCGCCGGGACCGTCGGGGCCCTGCGGCACGAAGGACCACTTCAGTCCGGTGGGGAATCCCGCGCCGCCACGGCCGCGCAGGGACGAGTTCTTCACCAGCTCGATGAGTTCTTCGGGGGTCGACTTGAGCGCTTTCGGCAACGCCTTGTAGCCGTCGAGGGACTCATAGGTCTCGATGGTCCACGACTTGTCGGCATCCCAGCGACTGGTCAGGACGGGTGTCAGCGGCATGTTACTTGCTCTCCTTCGCCGGTACCGGCGGGATCGCCGTGTTGGAGTCGGCCTCGGGCGCGGTCTCGCCACGCTCCCGCGCGAGTGTGAGGCCACGCAGCGTCGACTCGAGCGAGTCGACGGCCCCGACCTTACGCAACCGGGTCTCCTCATCGAGGAACCCGGCAAGCTCGAGCTCGGCTTCGCGGAAGGTGCCCAGCTCTCCACCGCGCGAGGGCGTCGGACGCTCCCCCGCGCGCAGCTTCCCGACAAGGTCCAGCGCCGAGGACACGCTCTGCTTGTCGAAGAACTCGTAGTTGACGGTGACGACGGGACCGTAGTCGCACGCCGCGAGGCACTCGGCGTGCTCGAGCGTGATCGTGCCGTCCTCGGTCGTCTGATCGTGGCCGACGCCAAGTTCCTCGGACACGGCCGCAAAGATCTCGTCGCCGCCGAGCAGCCCGCACAACGTGTTGGTGCAGACCGACACGATGTGCTCGCCGGTCGGACGCCGCTTGTACATCGTGTAGAAGGTGGCGACCGCACCCACCTCCGCCTTGGTCAAGCCGAGCTCCTCGGCACACATCGCGACACCCGCAAGTGTGACGTAACCTTCCTCCGCCTGCACCAGATGCAGCATCGGAAGTAGCGCACTGCGCGACTGTGGATAGCGCGCGATGATTGCGCGAGCCTTCTCGCGCGTTGCATCGGTAATCGCCATTAGCGATCAACCCCTCCCATGACAGGGTCGAGTGAAGCAACCGATGCGATCACATCGGCGAGCAGGCCGCCTTCGGACAACACCGGAAGTGCCTGCAGGTTGACAAAGCTGGGCTCGCGCAAATGCACTCGCCACGGCCGGGTGCCACCGTCGGACACCACGTGCGCACCCAGCTCGCCACGCGGCGACTCGATCGCGACGTACGCCTGACCGGCTGGCACGTGGAAGCCTTCGGTCACCAGCTTGAAGTGGTGGATGAGCGCTTCCATCGACTGGCTCATGATGTGCTTGACGTGCTCGAGCGAGTTACCCATACCGTCGGCGCCAATGGACAACTGAGCCGGCCAGCCGACCTTCTTATCCTGGACCATGACCGGACCCGGTTCGAGAGTCTTCACCGCCTGGCGGACGATCTTGAGCGACTCGCGCATCTCCGCGACGCGCACGACGTAGCGCGACCAGTTGTCACCCGCGTCATGGGTCGGTACGTCGAAGTCGTATTCGTCGTACGTCAGGTATGGCTCGGTCTTACGCAGGTCCCACGCCAGACCGGAGGAGCGCAGGATCGGACCGGTCACGCCGAGCTGAAGGCACCCGGGGGTGTTGATGAAGCCGACGTCCTTGAGCCGCTTTATCCAGATCGGCTGACCAGTGAGGAGTCGCTCGATGCCGTCGATCTCCTCCTCCATCTGGCCGAACCATTTCTCGATGACCTCGGAGAAGTCGGCGGGCAGGTCCTGGGCTACTCCGCCGGGGCGGACGTATGCGTGGTTCATCCGGAGTCCGGAAACTGCCTCGAGCACATCGAGGCACCAGTCGCGGGCGCGGAACCCGTTGGTCGCGGCGGTGGTGGAGCCGAGCTCCATCCCGCCGGTGGCCAGCCAGATCCAGTGCGAGGAGATTCGGTTGACCTCCATCATGATGACCCGGATGATCTGTGCGCGGCGGGGTACCTCGACGCCGAGCAACTTCTCCACGGCCATGCAGTACGCCGACTCGTTGAAGATCGGCGATAGGTAGTCCGCGCGGGTCAGGAACGTCGTGGCCTGGGTGAACGTGCGGTACTCGACGTTCTTCTCGATACCCGTGTGCAGGTAGCCGATGACGCTGCGCGCCTTTTCCACGGTCTCGCCGTCGAGGTCGATGACGATGCGCAGCACGCCGTGCGTGGACGGGTGCTGCGGGCCGAGGTTGACGACGAGGCGTTCTTCCTCGAGCGGGTCGTTGTCGGCGAGCAGGTCGCTCCAGTCGCCACCGGTGACGGTGTAGACCTTTCCCTCGGTGGTCTCCTGGGAACCGGCGTAGCCACGCTTACGTGCGTTGCTCACTTGTAGGCCCTCCGCTGATCTGGTGGTGGGATGGACGCGCCCTTGTATTCGACCTCGATGCCGCCGAGCGGGTAGTCCTTCCGCTGCGGGAAGCCGTCCCAGTCGTCGGGCATCAGGATGCGGGTCAGCGCGTGGTGACCGTCGAAGACGACACCGAACATGTCGTAGGTCTCGCGTTCCTGCCAGTCCGCGGTCGGGTAGACGTCGCTGACGGTAGGAACATGCGGATCCTCAACGGTCGTTGCGATCTCGACCCGGATCCGACGGCGGAAGGTCATCGACAGGTAGTGGTAGACGACGTGCAGACGCGCCTTCGCGTATTCGGCCTGCTGCGGGTCGACGTGCGAGCTGAGGCCGGTCTCCGGCCGCAGGTAGTCGACGCCGCTGACCGACGCGAGCAGCTCGAAGCGCAACATCGAGTCATCGCGCAGCACCTTTGACAGCTTCGCGATGTGACTTTTCTCGATGTAGAAGGTGATCTCGCCGCGGTCGACGACGGTCGCGATGTGCGCCTGTTTCCAGCCCGAGTAGGACTTAGCGATGCGATCGGTCACCTCGTCGAACCAACCGCCGTAGGGCCGGTCCGTCGACTTAGCTGGGATGCCGGAGCCGGCCTGCGCCGAAAGTCCCGACATACCCGAGGTGTCGCCGATGCCCTGTACACCGAACAGGCCACCCCGGGGGGCGGCCTGCGGAGCCGGTGTCGGGTCGATCCGATCTGGCTTCGCAGGCATGTTCGACTTGTCGACCGACTCGGTCTCCTGGACGATCTGACGCATCTGGTCGATACGCGGCGCCGAGGAGAAGTCGTGCACCTTCTCGACCTCGCCGGATGACGCTTCCTCGCCGGCATCCGGCGTTATTGTGTCAACGGTCGCGCTGTCGGCTGCCGGTTTAGCAGTGTCCTTCGCGTCGCCGGCGTCCGACTGGGCCGCGTCGTCGTGCAGATCGTCGAGGAGCTTGCCTTCCTCTGGAGGCTCCTCGGCCGTTTCGAGCTCGTCGGCCTCGGCGGCTTCGGCGGCCTCTACCGTCGTCGGCGACTCGTCGCGCGGCTTCGACGTACGACGACTGCGGCGACCACTGGGGCGGGGTTTGGCCGAGGTTTCCTTCGACTTCTCCTGGCCTCTTTCTTCCTTGCCGGGGTTGCTATCCGGTGTGGAGATGCTCATGAGCGGCGGGTCACCTCAGTGGACGAAGATTGCTTAGCTGCCAGGGTTTTTTGCGCGTTGGGCAGTTCGATCATGTACTGCTTCTCGCGGCCCTCCTCGGCCGCGGCGATCCACTCCTTGCGCTTCTTCTTGTTGTAGCGCACAGAGGACGGCATCTCGACGTACAGCTCTTTGCCCTGCTCGGCCAGCTGCTTGGCGCGCTTGCTGTTCAGCGGCTCGTTCATCACCTTGTGATGAACCTTGAGCACGGCATCTAGCAACATCTCCGGGCGCGGAGGGCAGCCCGGCAGGTACATGTCGACCGGGATGATGTGGTCGACGCCCTGCACGATCGCGTAGTTGTTGAACATGCCGCCCGACGATGCGCAGACACCCATCGCGATGACCCACTTCGGGTCTGGCATTTGGTCGTAAATCTGTCGCACGACCGGCGCCATCTTCTGGCTCACGCGTCCGGCGACGATCATCAGATCAGCCTGGCGCGGCGTCGCCGAGAAGCGTTCCATACCGAACCGCGCCCAGTCGTAACGCGGGCCGCCGGTGGTCATCATCTCGATCGCGCAGCAGGCCAGCCCAAACGTCGCCGGCCACATCGAAGACTTACGGCTCCAGTTAGCGAGCTTCTCGATCGAGGTCAGCAGTATCCCGCCGGGAATTTTCTCTTCTAAGCCCATGAGCGGTTACCCCCTAGTTCCAGTCAAGTCCACCGCGGCGCCAGACATAGGCGTACGCGACGAACACGGTGAGGATGAAAAGGACCATCTCGATAAACCCGAACCATGCGAGCAGGCCGTTGGCTACGGCAAAGGGGTAAAGGAAGATCATTTCGATATCGAAGATGATGAAAAGCATCGCGGTGAGGTAGTACTTCACCGGGAATCTGCCCGCTCCGAGGGGCTGGTGCACCGGCTCGATGCCACACTCGTAAGCGTCGTACTTTGCTTTGTTGTAACGCTTCGGGCCTACGACCGTGGCAAGCACCACGGAAAACAGTGCAAATGCCAAGGCCAGCACCATCAGGGTGACAAGCGGGACGTAAATGCTCAGCATTAGCGCGCTTCCCTTTCCACGTCGTACTTACGAATGACCAGACGGTGGTCCTGCGCCCGGACTTGGGTACTGGATTCACTCATGCTGCGGCGCATCGACCACGGTCTCATATATCTACGCCTCCTCGACGTGCGGGCGAGCATGTTGGGAAAGTCTGCGCAATTTTCTGCGACACGGTCATTTCACCGCCGGCGTGATCTTCTGCAGACCGGTGAGGATCCGATCCATCGCGTCACCATCTCGCGGGTCGGTGAGGTTGGCCATCATCTTGAGTACAAACTTCATCAGCGTCGGGTGCGGCATGCCGTGCTTGGTGGCGATCCGCATGATGTGGGGGTTGCCGATCAATTTCACAAACACGCCACCGAGCCGGTAATAACTGCCGAGGTGATCACGAAGTGCGCCGTTGTAGCCGATCAGCGCGCGCTCCTTCGCCCGGTCACTGCGTCGTCCGGAGGCTTGTACGACGGCCTCGGCGGCAAGTTGCCCGGTCTCCATCGCGTAGGCGATTCCTTCGCCGTTGAACGGGTTGACCGCGCCACCTGCATCGCCGACCAGCAACAGCCCGTCGCGGTAGTGCGGAGCCTTGTTGAATCCCATCGGCAGTCCGCCCCCGCGCGTCGGCCCGGTCGCGTTGTCCTCGACGAATCCCCATTCCTCGGGGAGCCCGCCGAGCCACCGAAGGAGCAGGTCGCGGTAGTTGAGGTCCTGGAACGACGCAGAGGAGTTGAGGATACCGAGCCCGACGTTAGACGTGCCGTCGCCGACGCCGAAAATCCAGCCGTAGCCCGGAAGTAGCCGTCGCCCGCCGTCGGGGGTGTCTTCCCACAACTCGAGCCATGACTCGAGGTAGTCGTCAGTGTGGCGCGGCGACTTATAGTAGCGGCGCACGGCGACGCCCATCGGGCGCTTCTCGTTGCGTTCGACACCGGTCGCAAGCCCGAGCCGACCACCCATGCCGTCAGCCGAGATGACCGCACGCGCGCGGTACTCCACTGGCTTCCTGTCCGGGCCGACCTTGGCCGTGACGCCAACGACGCGACCGGCGTCGTCGGTGATCGGGCCGGTCACGTTGGCGGCCTCGATCAGGTTCGCACCCGCCTTCTGTGCCTGCCGGGCTAGCAGCTCGTCGAAATCCTGGCGGGGTCGGACGAGACCGTAATCGGGGAACGAGGCGAGTTCGGGCCAGTCGAGCTCGAGGCGCATGCCGCCACCGATCACGCGCAGGCCCTTGTTACGGATCCAGCCACCGTTGATCCCGTCGGCGCCAGGCTGCCCTTCGGAGGTGTCGATACCCATGCCGACGATGCTCTTGACCGCACGTGGGGTCAGGCCGTCGCCACATACCTTGTCGCGCGGAAAGATGCCCTTTTCCAGAAGGAGGACATTAAGGCCGGAAAGCGCCGCGTAATAGGCGGCGGCTGACCCACCGGGTCCGGCACCGACGACTATGACATCGGCGTCCTCGCCCACACCAAGCTGCGGCATTGCTGCACCCATCGATTTCCCTGTCGAACGAATCTGTACGGCATACGGTTAGCGTCCGCGTGCGCTTGTGAAAGTGTTCACGAACTAACCGGCCTAGTGTAAGGCCGACCCGCCCTGAGCCTTTAACTTAGGATCCCCTAACGATCGTGGCACGGCGGTCAACGCGGTTTCGTCGCGCGATGAATAGCCACGATACCGCCGGTAAGGTTGCGCCACTGCACATCCGCCCAGCCGGTCGAGGCGATCCTGTGGGCCATCGCCTGCTGGTCAGGCCAGGCGCGGATCGAGTCCGCGAGATAGACGTAGGCATCCGGATTACTGCTGACCGAGCGCGCCACGACCGGCAGCGCGCGCATGAGGTAGTTGAGGTAGATCACCCGGAATGGCGCGAACGTCGGGGTGGAGAACTCACACACCGCGAGCCGGCCACCGGGGCGCACCACCCGCGCCATCTCGCGCAGCGCCGCATCCGGGTCGACAATGTTGCGCAGCCCGAAGGAGATCGTGACGGCGTCGAACGCGCCGTCCTTGAACGGCAGCCGCAGCCCGTCGGCGGCCACCAGCGGTACGCCGGACTCCTTTACCTTTGCGACGCCAATCCCGGCGCGCAGCATTCCCAGTGAGAAGTCGGCGCCGACGGCGTACGCACCACTCCTGCTGAGCTCAGCGGTCGAGACGCCGGTGCCGGCCGCGAGGTCGAGGACACGCTCGCCTTTACGCAGGTCCAATGACTTACGGGTGGCGATCCGCCACAGCTTGTCCTGGCCCATCGAGGTGATCGTGTTAGTGCGGTCGTAGTACTTCGCCACCCCATCGAACATCGCCTGTACTTCTTCAGGTTTCTTGTCGAGGGTAGCTCGGACGTGCTGCTGGTCTGCCAAGGCGAAATCCTGTGTCTGGAGTGCGAGGTTGATGATCCGCTGCAATGTTACGGCGAGCGCCCCCGTCCACCCGCCATCCGTCACATAATCCCGCCCGTCCGTCACGAAGTCCCGGGTCCGCGGGCCGCCGCCTCGCAGCGCGGCACGTCCTCGGCGAGCGCGATCAGGGCGTAGCGAGCGACGGATCGCGCACGGTGGCCGCGAACAGTACGGCGTTCGACGTCTTCTCGCGCACCAGGAAGATGAACGGCCGGTCGATGTCGACGATCTGCGGGTTCTTTTCGCCTGGAGTCGCAGACGACTCCTGTCCCGCGGCCGTCGCGGCGGCCCCCTCAGTCCCCTTCTCACCGACCTTGACCCAGGCTTCGTGCTGTACGAACGAGACGTACGTCGGCTCGTTGCTCAGCGCCGAGAAGTCCGCCTTCTTGGTGAACGCCTGCGTGATTCCAAGCTGACCCAGTACATCGGACAGTTCCACCCGTAGGCGCGCCTCGAACTTCGGAATCAGCAAGGTCGCCTCGATCGAAGGCCGCCCGACGGCAACGAGATCGGCCAGCGACTTTGCCGACTTGAGTGCGGCATCGAGCCCGCCGGCCGGTGGTACGACGAACGTGGCGACCAGGTTGTCGTCTTCGTACGGCAGATCGACGATCTCGACGCCGTCGAGTTCGGCGTACCCAAACTGGAGTTTTTCGGTCATCTTCGCGACCTTGAGATCGCCGGTCGCGGCGTGAAAGATTGACGGCTTGGTCTCGTCCGGGTCGAACTGCTTCTTCCATTTGGCGAGCATGTAGACCGCGTTGACGAGGACCATCCGGGTCTCCGCGTCGACCTGGCTGGGCTCCAGCAGCTTCTTGATCTTGTCGTTCGTAGCCTGCGCGACCCAGTCATTGATCTTGCCGACCGCGTCTTTCGGCTGGGCGAAGTCGGTCGGGTACGACACCGTACCGAAGTTGTCGACCATCGCTTGATCGAACGGCTCGTTCACCGCAAACTTCGCGGACCGGAACAACGCGTTGCCCGACGACAGCGTGGTCTTGTCGAGGTCGCTCAGCGCGCCAGCGGTCGCATTCGCGCCTTTGGCGAGGGCCTCTGCCGGGCCGTCGACTCCCATCGCGCCGGCGATCTGCTCGTACGTCGCACCCGCGGCTCCTTGGGCAATCATCGACAGCACCTGCGCCACGCTGTACGGCGAGATGATGACGTTGCCGTCGGAGGCGACCGTCGCCGTCTGCCTCAACAGCCCGAGCGCGAAACCGAGCTGCGCGTCGACGTACTGCTGCGCCTCCGAGACGCCGGCTGGTTTCTGCGGTCCCAAGGCGGGTTCGAATGCGCCGCCGGGGCCAGCGCGCGATCCGTTGCCCGGAATCTCCTTCGAGCACGCACCCAGTAACGCCGCCGACAGTGTGGCCAGCGCTCCAAGGGTCAAGGCCCGCCGCCGGGACAGCTCTACCGATGGCACCGTCATGCTCCACTCTGCTTTCTCGATCACATCACCCGGACTTGGCGACCATAACGACGTACCGGGCGCGGGCACGACCTACGCTGTAGGACATGCCCGGACCGACCAGCCGCATTGTCACGACTCCCGTGTCGGACATCGACGACCTCGCGTTCCGTTCCCCCTCGCCGGATGTTTTCTCCTGGCTCAAGGACGGTCACGGGCTCATCGCATGGGGCGAGTACGCCAGCGTGCAACTCAACGGCACCGAATCGCTGCATACCGGCGACGCATGGTTTGCCGAGCAGACCGCCAGCCTGGAGCTCGACGATCAAGTACGACGGCCCGGCACCGGTGCACTCGCCTTCGTCAGCGGTGCGTTCGACCCCGACCGCGCGACGACGTCGTTCGTGATCCCGCGGCACATCCTGGGACGTGACGAGTTCGGCTCATGGATCACCACGATCGGCGACGCCCCCTCTTCTGAGGCGCGACCGGCTCTGACCGTTCCACCGCGCGTGGCGGTAGAGGGGCCCGGTTCGATCACCTACGGCGACGGCAATCTCGATGCCGCCGACTGGATGGAAGCGGTCGCCGAGGCGGTCCGCCGAATCAAGGCCGGCCGGCTGGACAAGGTTGTGTTAGCTCGCGACATCATGGCCATCGCCGAGCGACCCATCGACGCGCGGTTCCTGATTCAGCAGCTGACCTCGGCTTACCATTCGTGCTGGACCTACTCCGTGCACGGCCTGGTCGGCGCGACACCGGAGCTGTTGCTGCGGTTGGGCGCCGGGCACGTCTACTCGCGCGTGCTGGCCGGCACCGAATGGGGTGCGGGCGCCTACGAGCGCGTTCAGTCGCCGAAGAACCGTGAGGAGCACGCGTACGCCGCCCGCTCGGCCGCCGCATCACTGGAGAAGGTGACGATCCGGCTCGACGTACCCGGCGAACCCAAGGTGCTGACGCTGCCGAACGTCGTGCACCTCGCCACCGAGATCCGTGGTGATGTCGCCGACGGGATCGGCGCGTGCCAGGTCGCCGCCGCTATGCACCCGACGGCGGCCGTGGGAGGTACGCCGACCGATCTCGCGGTCGCGACCATCACTGAGCTCGAAGGGCTCAACCGCGGCCGGTACGCCGGACCGGTCGGCTGGATCGACAGCGCCGGCAACGGTGAGTTCGGGATCGCGTTGCGCGGTGGTCAACTGCGCGACGAGCACACGATGCAGCTGATCGCCGGCTGCGGAATTGTCGCGGACTCCGATCCCGCGACCGAGCTCGCCGAGTCGATGAGCAAGCTGGTCGTGATGCGCGAAGCGCTCGAACCGAGCTCTCGTTAGGCGCACGCTCCCGGAGTTTTGCCACGCCCGCGGTTAATATAGTGCGGCCTTGCATCGCGATACTTGGACGTAGTAGGAACTTTCGGTGCGCTGGCGGCCCTAGACTTATCGAGGCGCATTCCGCGTGGTGGCGGGCTGTGCCTTGGACCTACCGCGGTGCATGCACCGCAGCGGCGCCACGCGCCAGGCAGCAAGGAGCGAAAGCATGACCGGTACGCGAGTAGTCGGGTTCGGACACTTCCAACCCGCACGTGTAGTGACCAACGCGGAGATTGAGACCATCGTCGAGACCTCCGACGAATGGATCCAGCGGCGCGTCGGGATCAAAGAACGCCGGTGGGCCGCCGCGGACGAGACCGTTGAGGTGATGGCCACGAAGGCCGCCCAAGACGCACTTGCCAAGGCGCACATGGACGCCGCGCAGATCGACACGATCATCCTTGCCAGTTGCACGTCCTTCGACAAGTCACCCAACATCGCCTCGCGCGTCGCGCTCGCCCTAGGCATGACCAACGAACCAGCCGCGATCGACATCAACACGGCGTGCTCCGGATTCACGCATGGCGTCGCGCTCGCGTCACAGGCCATCGCCGCCGGCTCGAGCGAGACGGTGCTGGTGATCGGCGTCGACAAACTCACCGACGTCACCGACTTCGCCGACCGCAGCACCGTCGTACTCACTGCTGACGGCGCGGGCGCGGCGATCCTCACCGCCGCCGAGGAGCAAGGTGTCAGCCCGGTGGTATGGGGCGCGATCCCGCAGATGGGCAACGCCGTACGCATCGAGCAGAGCAACGGCAACAAGTTCGCGCAGGAAGGGCAGGCGGTCTACCGCTGGGCCACCACTGAACTGCCTAAGATCGCCAAAAAGATCGTCGAGAAGGCCGGCCTCGCTCCCGAGGACCTCGCCGCCATCGTGCTGCACCAGGCCAACTTGCGCATCATCGAACCGCTCGCCCGCAAGATCGGCGCGCCCAACGCAATCGTCGCGACCGACGTCATCTACTCCGGCAACACTTCGGCCGCCAGTGTGCCGCTGGCGCTGTCGAAACTGCTCGAGGAGCACCCGCTGCCGACCGGCGCGCCGATCCTGCTGTTCGCGTTTGGCGGCGGACTCTCGTACGCCGGCCAGGTCATCAAGGCCCCCTAAGGCACGTCCAGGGCGCTACAG
>CAJDTT010000011.1_pt1 | contig 40582 bp, 29 predicted proteins | sample 7389841 | NCBI WGS metagenome assembly CAJDTT01 (sample SAMEA7055655, study PRJEB34461) | soil metagenome | biome: terrestrial ecosystem; feature: Peninsula; material: soil | place: Antarctica | collected 2016
ACGACGATGTCCGACACATGCTCGGCCGGGGGGATGCGCGTTGCGAGGGCGGAGGAGGCGAGACCGATGCGCGGGCGCAGGTCGAACACGTCGACCTTGCCGAGCTGGTCGCCGAGCAGCGTGACCGTACCGGCGGACGGATGCATCTGGGCGGAGGCCAGCTTGAGCAGGGTCGTCTTGCCGGCACCGTTCTTACCGAGGATCACCCAGCGCTCGTCGAGCTCCACGCGCCAGTTGATCTGGTCTAGAAGAATGTTGGTGCCGCGTCGTACCGAGACGTCGTGCATGTCGATGACCAGATCAGAATCCATTGCCTCGTCAATCATCGGAATTAATGGCGGCAGGACCATCAAACCGTATGACGGCCCGCCATCCGCACCCACCCCGGCTACCGGAGCCCGCTCGAGTGTCCACTCGCGAAACGTGTGATGGGATGGCAGCGACCGCGTAATGACCCAGGGAGTGTCCGATGAGTACGCAATCTAACGACAAGGCCAGCAGTACCCGCATCGCCATCGTCTCCTCACAGTGGCACAACGAGATTGTCGATGAGGGCGTACGTGCTTTTGGCGAATCCATTAGCAAGCTGCGAGGCTGCACGGTCGAGGAGTTCGCCGTACCCGGCGCATTCGAAATTCCGCTGCACACACTGCGACTGGCGCAGACCGGGCGCTACGCCGCGGTAGCCACCTGCGGGTTGATCGTCGATGGCGGGATCTACCGGCACGAGTTTGTCTCCACCGCTGTTATCGACGGTTTGATGCGAGTGCAGCTCGACACCGGAGTGCCGGTGTTCTCGGCCGTCCTGACGCCGCATCATTTCCATGAGCACGCCGACCATGCGCAATTCTTCAAGGCACATTTCCAGACCAAGGGGGCCGAGCTTGCGCGCGCCTGCCACACGACGCTACTAAGCCTGGACACCGTGCGCTGACAGGCAGAACCCACACGACTGAACTACCCGACCGTTACAGTCGTAGTTCTATAGGAGGTCACGTGATGGTTCAACCTGGGCCCGCCGACGGTTTCGGCTCCCCCGACAGCGCACAACCGCCGACCGACAGCGGTAACCCCGCTCCGGTACCGACGACCTACATCGCAGACTTCCGGATCGACAAACGGCTTGGCCACGGCGGTTCGTTCATGCTGGCGACCCCGCCGGCCCGGCTCAGTGATATCGGCGACCAGATCGTCCTCAAGGTATTCCCCACTGAGATCGCGGCCAACGACGAGTCGGCGGTAACCGACCTGATCGAAGCGCTGCGCGCAATCGCAGCCGTGCGCTCGGACTACCTCGTGCAGATGATCGAGGCCGGCCGCAACCAGGGTGTCTTCTACTGCGCGATGGAGTACCTCGCCGGTGGCAGCCTCGCCGAACCCTCGATCCCCCTGAATATGGGCGAGGCAGTGCGGGCGGTCGCCAACGCCGCACGCGGAGCGCATGCCCTGCATGAAGCCGGCATCCCGCACCGCAACATCCACCCGGCCGGGATCATCTTGCACGCCGACGGCGCTAAGCTTGCCGATCCGGGACTCGCGTCCTACCTCAATCCCGGGATGACGCTGACCGGTCGGCTCGGCGTACCGGAAGTCGACTTCATCTCGCCGGAGATCATCCGCGGCTTGCCCGCCTCCCGGGCCACCGACGTGTGGTCGCTCGGCGCCACCCTGCACTATGTCGCGTCCGGTAAGTCGATCTTTCCCAACCTGGACCGATCCAATCCGGTGGCCTCGCTGAGCGCTGTACTCAACAGCCCGCCTGCCATCGCCGAGGGACTGCCGCAGCCGATCGACCAGATCGTCCGCCAGTGCATCGACCCGCATCACCCGGACCGTCCCTCCTCCGCCGGCGATCTCGCCGACCGCCTCGACGTACTTTGGAAGCGCTCATGAGCCAGCGATACGAAATCACCCCCGGCCCCGGGCTTGTCGCCCGCCACGGCGACTCTGTCCTGTGGGTCGGCGCTGATCTTGCTCCCGAGGCGTGGGACGCACTCGGCGCAGTGCTCGACGTCATCCCGGGCACCGATCCCGCCGGCGCAGAAACCGCCGCGTCGTTGGAAAACCTGACCGAGGTACTACGTGCGCACCCGGCGACGACCTTCGCCGCCCTTATCATCTCCGATGGACACGCACAGGGCATTCTGCGTGGCCCGGTCACGGTCTGTAACACCACGGCGGTCGCGCCGGCCACCGGCTACGAGCAGTTCGGGATCACCGTGCCGTTCGAGATGTCCGAGGCCGTGTACGTCGGCAACGTCGAGGCTTCGGGTAACCATCCGTCGATTGCGCAGTTGTTCGACCTCGACGCCGGCGTCGTTCCCGGTGGCGGTGCGTGGGTCCATCCGATCACCTCGGGTCACCGGTATGCATCGGGCGCAAGCGGCACGCAAGCCTCCATCGACACCGGCACACACCAGAGTTCCGCGGGTACGCCGGCCGCTGATGCCGAAGACAGCAGCCCTGCCGAGGCTCGGCCGGCCGAAGCCGGTCTCGCCGTTGGCGCGGTTGTCGCCGGGCTCGGTGCCGCAGCGGCCACGGATGCCTCCGACGAGCACGAATCCGGTGAATCGGCAGCGCAGTCGCAGTCCGAGCCGCGCGGCGAAGGCGCTCCAGACGCGCTGCCGCCGGCGCAGAGCGACCCTGACGCAACGCAGATGTACACCGCTGACGATCACCAGGACGCGGGCGACGGCACGTGGCGGCCGACCTCGAAGGCCGTCGCGCAGGACGACGCCGCGCAGGCCAACTTTTCGCCGGACGACGCCGCGCAGGCCAACTTTTCGCCGGACGACGACGCTCAAGTTGACGAGTCGCATGACAGCGCCGCGCAGGACAACGTGCCTGGCGCACCTGTAGAAGAGGCGCCGGACGAACCCGCATCCTTTCGGGTCGGGGCTCCGGTCGGGCCGGCAGCATCGGCCCAGCCACAAGCCGCTGCGCCGGAAGCGTCTCCCGTCGACCAGTCCGCCGAGAGCGGCGCCGCACCGGCGTCGACTGCGCAGCCGGGGCAGCCGTCCGCCGGCAACCATGAGTTGAGCGGCGCGTCGTCGAATGTCCTGCCATCGCTGTCCGCCCCGCCGTCCCCGTGGGCGATGCCCGATGTGGCCGCAGGCAGTGAGACCACCGCGGGCGCGTTCACGCTTTCGGAGGACCATCTGCAGATCGATCTGCGCGCCGTCACACCTAGCCCTGCCGCGCGGCCCCTGCCGCTTATCCCGACCTCCCCGGCCGGCGCCCAGTCCGCGGCGCAGCGCTCCAGCGTGCTGGTCTTCGATGACGGGAGCACGTTCGCCCTCGACAATGACTATGTGATCGGCCGCCGCCCCGAACGACACGAACTCGTGCGGTCCGGCCAGGCCCGGCCACTGACGGTCGTCGATCCCGACACGGTCCTCTCCGGCGCGCACGCCGCGCTGCGGCTGCACGGCGCCGACGTCTACCTCGAAGACCTCGGTTCACTCAACGGGTCGCACATCGCCCGACCGGGGGCAACGGGCTGGACCCGCCTTGAGCCGTATACACCCGAACGTCTAGAACCGGGCACTCGGCTACTGTTTGGCTGGACCGTGGCGACGTACTCAGGCGGTCGCAACCAGGCCTAGGTCGGCCGGAGAAGCTAACGCTGCATTCTGCGGCAAGATCCGGACGGTGTAACCAAAGTCGCCCTGCCGGTCCAGGACGACGACCGCGGCATACCGGTGGTCCTGCCCTTCGCCGTCGACCCATCGCATCTGTTCGTACGCCGGATCGCGCAGCTCATTGGTGTCGTCCGGCTTCCCATATACAACTTCCACTAGCACGTCCTCCGGGCTAAGGCCGGCCAGGTGCACTTCGGCGCGAACGTTTAGATGGCTACCTAGGCCATGGTCGACGTCATCGCTGGAAGACTCCGCGAACGCGACCCGGACTGACGGCCAGGCCGCCCGTACTTTGCCGCACCAGGCCGAAAGCGTCCTAACTTGGGCGAAGTCGTCACGTTCGGCCGCGCGTGCGGCAAGCGCAGAAGGTGCGTAGAGAGAGCGCACATAGTCATTGAGCATCCGCGTCGCGAGCACTTTTGGCCCCAGCGAGGCAATCGTGTGCCGCACCATGTCGACCCAGCCGGTCGGCACGGTGTCCTCCCCCGCGGCATAGAACAGCGGCGCGACTTGACCCTCAAGCAGTTCGTAGAGAGCGGTTGCCTCAAGATCGTCGCGCCGGTCGGGATCGTCGACGCCATCAGCGGTAGGGATCTCCCAGCCGTTCTGCCCGTCGTACATCTCGTCCCACCAGCCGTCCCGGATCGACAGATTGAGCCCGCCGTTGAGAGCCGACTTCATGCCGGACGTGCCGCAGGCCTCTAGCGGCCGCAGCGGATTGTTGAGCCAGACATCGCACCCGGCGTACAGTTCGCGGGCCATCTCGATGTCGTAGCCCGGCAGGAACACGATCCGATGCCGGATTTGCGGGTCGTCCGCGAAGCGCACCATCTGCCGAATCAGCTCCTTGCCACCGCCGTCATCCGGATGGCTCTTCCCGGCCAGCACAATCTGCACCGGGTGTTCCGGATGCAACAGCAGTGCACGCAGCCGTTCGGGGTCGCGCAGCATGAGGGTCAGCCGCTTGTACGACGGCACCCGCCGGGCAAACCCGATCGTCAGCACGTCGGGGTCGAACACGGAGCTGGTCCACCCCAGCTCTGCGGCGGGCATCCCGCGCTGCAGGGACGATTCGAAGACTCTGCGGCGCACGTCGGAGACCAACCGGGCGCGCAGACCGTTGCGCAAATCCCACAGCTCGTGGGCCGGGGCACCCTCGATTAAGTCGAAGCCGACCGGACCATCCCCGGCCATCCGCCGAGCCAGGTCGAAGATCTGCGGCGCGACCCACGTTGCGGCGTGCACCCCGTTCGTGACCGAGCCGATCGGGACATCGTCGCGATCGAAACCGGGCCAGAGGGAATTGAACATATCCCGGCTGACATCGCCATGCAGCCGGCTGACACCGTTCGCGCGCGCGGCGAGGCGTAACCCCATGTGCGCCATGTTGAACACCGCCGGGTCACTCTCGGCACCAAGTGTCACGATCTGGTCGAGCGGTACCCCCGGCAACGCGCGGTCGTCCCGTAACACGTCGATCAGCAGCGACTTCTCAAACCGGTCAATCCCGGCAGGCACAGGCGTGTGGGTGGTGAACACTGTACTCGCGCGCACCGCCTGCACAGCCTCGTCAAAGCTGAGTCCAGGTCCGGTCATCAGCTCGCGGATCCGCTCCAGGCCTTGGAATCCAGCGTGCCCCTCGTTGGTGTGGTAAACCTCGGGAACGGCAGTTCCAGTGACGAGGCAGTAGGCCCGGATTGCGCGCACGCCGCCTACTCCGAGCAGCAGTTCCTGAGCGATCCGGTGATCCTTGCCGCCGCCGTACAACCGGTCGGTGACGGTCCGCAGCGTAGGCGAGTTGGACTCGATGTCCGAATCGAGCAAAAGCAGCGGAACACGCCCGACCTGCGCGTGCCACACCTGCGCGTGCAGCACCCGACCCTCGGGTAGGTCGATCGAGACCAGCACCGCGTCTCCGGCAGCGTCAATCAGCCGGGTCAGCGGCATACCGTCGGGATCGTGATGTGGATAGGTCTCATGCTGGCCACCGTCCGCGGTGAGCGATTGCGCGAAGTAGCCGGCACCGTACAAAAGGCCGACACCGATGATCGGCACACCCAGATCACTAGCGGCCTTGAGATGATCGCCAGCCAGAATTCCCAGCCCGCCCGAGTACTGCGGAAGCACCGCAGTGATACCGAACTCCGGAGAGAAGTAGGCGATCTGTTGCGGCAGCGGCGTTCCTGCCTCAGCAGCCGTGTCATTGGCGGCGCCGTACCAACCAGGGTCATCCAGGTACTGACGAAGATCGGCGGCAGCGTTATCGACCATGTGGCAGAAGCGCTCGTCGGCGGCCAGCGCGGCCAGTCGGTTGGCAGACACCTCCCCGAGTAGCTTGATTGGATTGTGCCCGCACGTCCGCCACTGGTGCGGATCGATCGACTCGAACAGCGCACGGGTCGGCTCATGCCACACCCATCGGAGGTTCATAATCACGTCATTGAGAGCGGCGATTTGGGGCGGCAGGGTTATTCGGACCGTCAAGCGGCGGATTGCCTTCACCACGCAAGGTTAGCCAACCATTGTTTCGGGCCGGTGACCAGACGACGGCCACCGTATAAAACGCGGCGGGCTGGCAGGCGCGTACGGCGTGGTCGGCGTCTCGCGTGATGCCAAAAACGGCCTCGGCCTGACAGGATGGGCGTATGACCGCTTCGAATACTCAACATGCAACTCAGAAGACATCGGCGGCTATCCGGGATGCTGCCGAGACGGCACGGATCGCTATCGAGTCGGTGCATCCCACAATTGAGGACGGGCGATTCACCGCTCGTGCCGTGATCGGGCAGCGAGTGCGGTTCGCGGCGGTCGCCTTCCGCGAAGGCCACGACAAAATCGGCGTTAACCTGCTCCTGACACCGCCGAGGATCAAGGGCGCGGGGCGCAAGGCCAACGCCTCGATTCTGGTCCCCATGGTGCCCGGCAAGCCTGGTACTGATGAGTGGCTGGCCCGGACCAGTGCCGATCGTCCCGGAGCGTGGACATTTTGTATGGAGGCATGGAGTGACCCGATTGCCACCTGGCGGCACGCGGTCAGCGTCAAACTGGCTGCCGGCCAGGACGCGGCCGAACTCGCTAACGACCTCTCGCACGGCGTACACCTCCTGCGTACTGCGGCCGAGCAGATTCCGTCCGCGCAGCGCAAGGTCATCAGCCGGGCGGCAAAGGCGTTGGCCGACACCACGACTGACGTCGCGGCACGGATCGGTGCCGCGTTGGTGCCCGAAGTCACAGCCCTCCTGGACCAGCATCCGGTGCGCGAACTGTTGACCCGCAGTGAGAGCTATCCGCTGTGGGTCGACCGGCAGCGCGCGGCCGTCGGTGCGTGGTATGAGTTCTTCCCGCGCTCCACCGGGGGTCTCGACTCCACCGGTCGTCCCGTGCACGGCACCTTTAGTACGGCGATCGACGCGCTGCCGCGGATCGCCGAGTTGGGCTTCGACGTTGTTTACCTCCCGCCGATCCACCCGATCGGCGAGGTCAACCGAAAAGGCCCCAACAACACCCTGGATGCCGCTCCTGACGACGTCGGCTCCCCGTGGGCGATCGGCTCGGCGGCAGGCGGCCACGACGCGGTGCACCCCGACCTTGGGACCCTCGCCGACTTCGACCGCTTCGTCGGCGCGGCAGACGATCTCGGCCTCGAGGTCGCGATCGACCTCGCGCTGCAGTGCGCACCGGACCATCCCTGGGTAGCAGCCCATCCCGAGTGGTTCACCACTCTGGACGACGGCACGATCGCGTACGCGGAAAACCCGCCCAAGAAGTACCAAGACATCTATCCGCTCAACTTCGACAACGATCCGGCCGGCCTGTACGCCGAGGTGCTGCGCGTCGTACTGCACTGGGCCCGACACGGTGTGAAGATCTTCCGCGTCGACAACCCGCACACGAAGCCGATGAATTTCTGGCACTGGCTGATCGCAGAAGTGAAAAAGGTCCACCCCGACATCGTGTTCCTCGCCGAAGCGTTCACCCGTCCGGCCGTGATGAACGGGCTGGGCAAACGCGGGTTCTCGCAGTCCTACACCTACTTCACGTGGCGTACGACGCGAGACGAGCTCGAGGAGTTCGGCCGTGACCTTGGCGCTACGGCGCCGTACTTCAACGCCAACCTCTTCGTCAACACCCCGGACATCCTGCACGAGACCCTGCAGTACGGCGGACCGCCGATGTTCAAGATCCGCGCAGTACTCGCCGCCATGATGGCCAGTTCGTGGGGGGTCTACAGCGGCTACGAAATCTTCGAGCACGTCGCCGTCCGGCCGGGCAGCGAGGAGTACCTGGACAGCGAGAAGTACCAACTACGCCCCCGCGACTACTCGCTTGCCCAGGAGCAAGGACGCAGTCTCGAGGACTACATCGCTAACCTCAATAGGATCCGTCACACCTACCCCGCCCTCACTACCGATGCGACTGACATCTACTTCCACGGCTGCGACAACGACCAGGTCCTGGTCTTCTCCCGGAATGACCCGCGCAGTGGCGAGGCCGTACTGGTCGTTTGCTCCCTCGACTCGGTCAACACCCAGCGCGCGACCATCGATGTCTCGATGCCGGCGCTCGGTCTGGAATGGAGCGAACGGTTCGACGCGTACGACGAGATCAGCGGCGCGAACTGGGACTGGGGGCAGTTCAACTATGTCGAACTCTCACCCTTCAGCCAGCCGGCGCATATCGTAAGTGTCCGGCCACGCCGCGCCGTACCACCCGTCGATGGGAGCACCACGTGAGCGAGTCTCCAGGCAAACCCGGCGATCCCGCCATGGCCACCGGCGCTACCGGTGGCTCGAGTACCACAGCCAGCGGGGACGATGCCGCGTCAATCGCTCGCCTGCTGGCGGGCACTCTGCATGACCCACACAGCTACCTCGGCGCACACCCGGTGGGCGCCAAACGATTCGTCGTACGCACCTTCCGGCCCGACGCACAGAGTGTCACGGTGATCGCCGGTGAGGATCGCGTCGAGGCGCAAAGAATCGATGCCGCAGGTGTCTTCACGGCCACGCTCGCCGGATCGGTCCGCGACTATCGCCTCGAAGTCAGCTATCAGGACAACAACGGCAATCTCGACACGCACCTCGTCGATGATCCGTATCGCTGGTTCCCGACGCTAGGCGAGCTGGACCAGCACCTGATCTCCGAGGGTCGTCACGAGCGGCTGTGGGACGTGCTCGGCGCGCACGTACGCGACTACGACACCGACGCAGGAATCGTCTCCGGGGTGTCCTTCGCCGTCTGGGCACCCAACGCTCAGGGCGTCACGGTCACCGGCGACTTCGACTTCTGGTCCGGGTCGACCTACCCGATGCGCGCGCTCGGCTCGACCGGTGTCTGGGAGATCTACATACCCAGCGTCAGCGAGGGCGTCCACTACAAGTTTCTGGTGACTGGTCCCGACGGTACGACCGTCGAGAAGGCCGACCCGATGGCGTTCGCGACCGACGCGCCGCCATCGTGGGCGTCGATCGTGGTCGACTCGTCTTACTCGTGGAACGACGAGTCCTGGATGAAGTCCCGCGCCGAGACACCCTGGCACGCCAGCGCAGTAAGCGCCTACGAACTGCACATCGGATCGTGGCGCGCGGGCACGAACTACCGAGAGCTGGCAGATCAGCTCGCCGACTATCTCGACGAGACCGGATTCACCCACGTCGAGTTCATGCCGGTCGCCGAGCATCCGTTCGGCGGTTCCTGGGGCTATCAGGTCTCGTCGTACTACGCACCGTCAGCGCGGTTTGGCGGGCCGGATGACTTCCGTTACCTCATCGACACGCTCCACCAACGCGGATACGGCATCATCATCGACTGGGTGCCGGCCCATTTCCCTAAGGATGCCTGGGCACTTGGCCGATTCGACGGGACTCCGCTCTACGAGCACGCCGATCCGCAGCGCGGCGAACAGCCCGACTGGGGCACCTACGTCTTCGACTTCGGACGACACGAGGTGCGCAACTTCCTTGTCGCCAATGCATTGTTCTGGCTGCAGGAGTTCCATATCGACGGCCTGCGCGTAGATGCCGTGGCCTCCATGCTCTACCTCGACTACTCGCGCGAAGAAGGTCAATGGACGCCAAATATCCATGGCGGCCGTGAAAACCTCGAAGCGGTGGCTTTTCTTCAGGAGATCAACAAGACCGTCTATCAGTCCTGCCCTGGAGTCATGATGATCGCAGAGGAGTCAACATCGTGGCCGGGCGTCACCCGGCCGGTCCACCTCGGCGGACTCGGGTTCGGCTTCAAATGGAACATGGGCTGGATGCACGACACTCTCGACTATATCGCCCGAGATCCGGTGTACCGCGGCTATCACCATCAGCAGATGACGTTCTCGATGATGTACGCGTACTCCGAGAACTTTGTCCTGCCGATCAGCCACGACGAGGTTGTGCACGGTAAAGGTTCGCTGTTGCGCAAGATGCCCGGCGATCGTTGGCAGCAGCTGGCCAACGTACGCGCACTCCTCGCCTACATGTGGGCGCACCCCGGAAAACAACTACTATTCATGGGAAGTGAGTTTGCGCAGGACGCCGAATGGTCGGAGTCGCGGGGGCTTGACTGGTGGTTGCTGGACGACCCGGCACACGCGGGCGTTCAACGAATGGTCGGGGACATCAACCGCGCGTACCGCGACAGCCCCGCCCTCTGGAGCATGGACACCGACCCGGAAGGCTTCGCCTGGATCGACGCCAACGACACGCAAAACAACGTGCTGTCCTTCCTACGTTTCGGCAGCGATGGCAGTGCGCTCGCCTGCATCGCCAACTTCTCCGGCGTACCTCATCTGGGCTACCGAGTCGGACTGCCCGCCGGAGGGACCTGGGACGAGCTGATCAACACAGACGCCAGTAGTTATGGCGGCTCCGGGGTCGGTAACCTCGGCGCGGTCTCCGCCGACGGGGCCGGCTTCCACGGACAACCTCACTCGGCCACCATCGCCGTACCTCCGCTGGGCACGGTGTGGTTGCGCAAGGCACCCACGGGGTCAGTGACTTAGCCGGGACTCTCGCATAGATTGAGGCATCCGATTACTGATCTCTAAGGAATACCTCAATGGCACCGTCCACCTCACGCCGCCCCGCGCGGGTCGCACTCTTCGCGCTGATCGGCATCGTCGTGCTCGCCGTGGGGGCCGCCTGTACGACGACCGTGGTCGGGCAGGCCAGCTATGCGAACGGGATCAACAAGTCGGCACCACAGTCTGACCTCGCGATCAAGGGCTCCGACGGGGGCAAGATCGACAAGCTGGTCGCCAACTCGCTCAGCGATATCTTCGATTACTGGAAAGGCGTGTTCGAGAAAGACTTCGGGCAGAAATGGAAGCCGATCAAGGGCGGCGTCTACAGCTACACCCCTAATCAGGACGAGAAGATCCCCTGCATCGGCAGCGCCAAGACCGGCGCAGACAACGCGTACTACTGCCCGTCCGGTGACCTGATCGCCTACGACCGTGACTTCCTGAAAAAACTCGCAGACCAGTACGGCGACTTCATCGTGCCGCTCATCCTTGCCCACGAGTACGGTCATGCGATCCAGGACGAGCTGGGCGACACCGCCGCGAAAAGTATCGTGGTCGAGACCCAAGCAGACTGCTACGCGGGCGTATTCATCCACGCGACAGCCAAAGGCACACCGCATTTCTCGGTCTCAACCAAAGACCTTGACCCGGTACTGGCCGGCTACCTTATGTTCCGCGATGAGCCAGGCGGTTCGGCCTCGGCACCTGGATCGCACGGATCCGGGTTTGACCGGCTCAGTGCATTTCAAGAGGGTTACGTCGATGGAACCCAGGCTTGCCTCAAGAACTTCAACAATAAGCGGACATTCACCGAAACGCCGTACACGAGCCCAAATGACGCCGCAAACAAAGGCAATGCGCCGTACAGCAGCATCGGCCAAATCGGCACCGAGGAATTCAACCTTTACTTCGAGAAGGTGCTGGCGGACAAGAACAAGAAGTGGAGCGAGGTCAAGTCAAAGCAGTTCGACGGCAAATCCGCATCGTGCGACGGTAAGAAGCAGAAGGAGCTGATATTCCTCTGCTCGTCGGATGACACCGTCTACTACGCGGGCACGGACCTCGCTGAAGAGGCGTATCAGAAGTTTGGCGACTACGCCGTCGTACAGCTGATGGGTATCGAGTACGCCGACGCCGCCCTCGATGTCCTTGGCAGCAAGGCCAAAAAGAAGGATCGTCTCACCCAACAGATCTGCCTGACCGGAACCTATGCCGGCGACGCGTTTCGGCGTACCGCCGACGGCGAAGCGACGCTTGCCGGGAACACCCTGTCCGCCGGAGATCTCGACGAAGCCATCGCCGTACTACTGGGTATCGGCTCGTCCAACGTCGTGATCGACACCCACGGAATGACGGCCTTCGACCGTATCAATGCCTTCCGCGAGGGCGTGCTGTCGTCGATCAACAAGGAACCCAACATCGACAGCTGCCTCAAATAGCCCCTAGACCCAACCGCGATCCGTCACGAAGTCCCGCCCATCCGTCACTTCGTACCGCACGGCGCGTGACGAAGTGACGGATCGTGGCAACAAACTCACGGACGGCGGGGACAAACTCACGGATCGTGGGAACAAACTCACGGATCGTGGGAACAAACTCGCGGACGGTGGGAGGGTTCGGCTCGACAGCGGGACCTAGCGGGACCGCTGCCCCCGGCGCCTTTTTCGAGCTACCCGAGGTCGGTCAATTTCTCGATCGAAGCGCCGACCCGGTACAGCAGCAGGTCTTGATCGTGCGGCGCCATAATCTGCAGGCCGAGCGGCATCCCCGTCTCGTTACTGTGACCGTGCGGTACCGACATCGCGGGAATCCCCGTCAAGTTAGCCAGAACGGTCCACCAGTCGGTCTGCGGCGCCGCCATCGGGTCGTCTGATCCACGACCAAGTTTTGGCGCGACAACCGGCATTGTCGGTGAGATCAGTACGGCACACGACTCGAACGCCGCGGCCACCTCCTGCCGCAAGATCTGTACCAGCGCCCACGAGTCCTCAATCTGGCCGCGCGTGTCGAGCACCTGAAGGCCCTTCTCCCAGCGTTCCATCGACTGTTCGCCGAGCTTCCCCGCCTCCGCGAGCGGACCAAGCAGCGGGACAGCCTCCGCCGACGAGATCGTGTAGTAGAGGCTCAGACCGTCGCGTGCGCCGGGAATCGAAACCTCGACGACCTCCGCACCAAGGCCACACAGTACGTCGACCGAGCGTTCAAATCCGCGTCGTACGGTCGGATAGTTCTCGCGCCCGGCCATTTGCGCGACCACGCCGATCCGAAAGCCGGACAACGCCTCTTCCCCGCCACGCCGCGCAGCAGCCAGAAAGCCTCCGCCACCGGACATCAAACTATGCAGCAACGCCGTGTCTGCGACTGTCCGCGCCATCGGCCCCGCCTGGTCCAGGCTTCGCGCGAACGGCACGATTCCGTGGTCCGGTATGGAACCGTACGTCGGTTTGACTCCGACGATTCCACATTGCGCGGCGGGTTCACGGATCGAGCCGCCGGTATCGGTGCCGACCGCCCACGGGACCTGCCCGGCCGCAATCGAGGCGGCGCTCCCGCCGCTCGAACCGCCCGGCGTACGAGACAAGTCATGCGGGTTGTGGGTTGGGCCGTACGCCGACGACTCGGTCGTGGCGCCCATCGCGAATTCGTCCAGATTTGACTTGCCTACCAGAATTGCGCCCGCTGCGCGCAGTCGACGTACGAGTTCGGCGTCCTCGTTCGCGGGTGTCGATCCCAAGGCGCGTGAGCCGGCCGTCGTCACCATTCCCGCCACGTCGATGTTGTCCTTGACCACAATCGGTACGCCGCCGGCGGGACCGGTCGAGTGCCCACGGCGTCGGCGCTCGTCGTGCTCGGCCGCGGCCGCGCGGGACCCGGCCTGGTCAACATGCAGCAGGGCATGTACGTCGGGCTCGGTGTGCGCGATCCGGTCCAGCGACTGTTCGAGGACCCGCGCCGCGGTCAGCTCACCGGTCGAGATCCGCGCGGCCGTACCGACAGCATCACGCGCGTCTTCAGCGATCGCCCGACGGGTGGCTGCTGGCGGCGAAGTCATAACAAAATGATGTCACCGCAGGTCCATCCAGGCATAAACGCCGGAGCGGACGTGTGTCACAGAGCGCCACGCTCGCAGCGTCAGGCGGTTGCGAACCGACCTAGAACACGGCTCGCGCGTACCCCGTCGAGGTGGGCCGCGAAGATCCGCTGATAGCCGAGCTCCTCACGGCTGCGCGCCGGTGGCAGACCGGCGACTTCGGCGGCCTGCCAGTCTGCATCCGGCGCGAGATCGGCAGCGCGCCGGGCCATAACATCCGCCGTACCGCTGCCATCACCGAACTGTTCCTTACGCCGCCACAGGATCTCGTCGGGGATCCAACCGGCGAAAGCCTCGCGCAGGATCGCCTTCTCCTGCCCTTGCTCGCCAGGAAGTTTCCACTCGATCGGCACCCTCTGTGCGACCTCGATCAGATCGAGATCGAGGAACGGTACTCGCGCCTCGAGACCGTGCGCCATTGTGACGCGGTCGCAGCGCTGGAGGTTGAGGTTGTGCAGCCCGCGGACGCTGCGGATGAGCTCGGCTTGCAGCTCGCTGGCATCGGTAATCTCGCGAAGGTGGTCGTAGCCGGCGAACAGCTCGTCGGCGCCCTCACCGGTCAACACGACCTTGACCGTCTTGGCGGCGACCTCAGCGAGAAGGTAGTTGGGTACGGCGCTGCGCACGAGCGACGGCTCGAACGACTCGATGGACTCCACCACGGTGGGCAGTACGTCGATAACCTCGTCCGCACTGTAGATCCGCTCGTGGTGGACGAGTCCGAGATGGTCCGCGACGACTCTGGCCGCGGCAAGGTCCGAACTGTCGGCGGTGCCGGCCGCGAACGAGTGGACTACGCGACCCTCGGACTCGCGCGCGAGAATTGCCGCGACAAGGCTCGAGTCGAGCCCGCCGGACAGGAACACGCCAAGCGGTACGTCGGACATCATGCGGCGCCGTACCCCGGTGATGACCGCTTCACGGATCGCCGTGTGCGCCTCCTCGCGGGTGGCGTACTGACTGGTGACCGACTCGATCTCGCCGTACTGGAAAAGCCCGTCCCGCGGGGTCCACATGAACCCGGGCGGGAATGCCTCGACGTGTGGCCGCCATTGGTGGTCGAACGCCTGTAGTTCGGACGCGAACGCGACAAGGCCGTCGCGCCGCGCCCAGTAAAGCGGTTTGATGCCAAGCCGATCTCGCGCTGCGACGAGGCTACCGTCTTCGCCGGCCACGCAGAACGCGAACATTCCATGCAGGCTAGCGATTGTGGCCGCCCCACCGAGCGCTGCGTGCAGCGCAGCCTCACTGTCCGAACGCGTCCCGTACGTCACCGGCGACCTGCGACGCAGCTCTTCGTGGTTGTAGATCTCACCATTGCAGACAATCCAGTGGGACTCGTCGCCCTTCCCGATCGGCTGATCGCCGCCCTCAAGATCGACGATCGAGAGTCTCGCGTGGCCAAGCCAGGAGCGGCCCACGGCCCGCGTACCGGTCCCGTCGGGTCCGCGATGCTCGAGCCTAGAAAGCATGCGGGCGCCTATCTCGGCAAGCTTTGCGGGGCGAGTGTCAGTGGTCAGGTCGTGGACTACGGCGATGCCGCACACAGGAGTACCTCTCGACGGAATCTCACCAGTCTACCTGCCGCCGACCGAAATTATGTCAGCCTAATCGTCTGACCGGCCACACTCGCACACCAATAGCCGCGGTCCCTGCGCGGTCAGAACAACTCAGAATAGCGCGGAGGCAAGATTCTGCCGGGCCGTTCGAACTGCCGGTTCGGCGTCGCCAACGATCGCAAACAGCTCGATCAACCGGGCGCGCGCCCGGTCCTTGGTCTCGTCGTCGCCGGTACGCACCACGTGCAACAGCCGGTTGAATGCCGCGTCGTAGACACCATTGGCGACCTCGAGATCAGCCGCCGTGCACTGCACCTCGACATCGTCAGGCGCGCTGTCTGCCGCGGCCACGGCCTGGTCGAAATCGGTCCCGCCCGACTGCTCTACGCGCTGCATAAGGTTGACTTGCCGCAGCGCGTCGGCGGCAAACGGGTGTCGTGGATCTTCAGCGAGCAGCTGCTCGTAAATCGTCTTCGCACCATCGAAGTCGCCGGTCGCGACGGCATCTTCGGCCTGCGCGAGACGGGGATCCTCGGGTGGTTCGGCACCGGCCGGTAGCGCTCCCCCGGCGGCCTCAACTACCGCCTTGAGAAACTCACGGACCTTGTCCTCGGGCTGTACGCCGTTGAACTCCGCGACCAGCTGGCCTTGGAAAATCGCCTTGATGGCCGGAATCCCTTGTACGCCGAGGCCCTGCGCGATTCGCTGGTTCTGGTCGACGTCCACCTTGGCAAGGATCCAGCTGCCCTCGCCTTCGACGGCGAGCCGCTCCAGAATCGGGCTGAGCTGCTTGCACGGCTCACACCAGGTCGCCCAGAGGTCAAGAACGACCGGGACCTGCATTGAGCGTTCGGCAACATCCGCTTGAAACGTTTCCTCAGTGACATCGATGATGTACGGCGAGGTGCTGCCGGTCCCCGACGCCGCGGTGGACGCTGCATCGGTCGAGGCCGCATCCTGTGCGCCGGCTTGCTGACCGGCCGGCGCGGCGGGCGCATTCCGGGAGGCGTCTGCGCGTGCCTTCAACGCACTGAGGTCGACCGCACCGGACAGTGCCGCCGACAGGGCTGCTTGAGATGAGTTCTGTGGTCTAGTCACGCGTCGATTGTTTCACTGGAGTGCAGTTCGTGCACGGACCCATCCCAACTGGCCATCGGAATGGGCAACGAGAACGACCGATACCACCGCGTCCGAGCGCGCACGCCCGCGAGGATCGCGGCGCGCCGTCCAGGTCGGGCGACTACGGGGTGAGCGAATTACTAAGGAACTGCTCGGCAAGCTTGTTGTCTCCCTCGACGCGCCACTTGGCATCCCGCTCGATCCGGTCCCACAGCCCGAGCGCCAAATCAGCAACATCCGCGGTGACGGTCGCTGCCGCGCCACTGCCAGTTCCGACCTGTACGTCGAACCGGTCCGCCTCAGCCCTCAGCAGCCACACCTGACGACTGTCTGCAGCGGCGAAGGCAATCGGCGCGGCCAGGTGATCGGCAGGCTCACGGAGCATCCGCGGCAGCATCACGTCGAACACCTCGGACACGTTGTCCGCCGCGAGCACCGGCGAGAACGGCCTTCGCTCGCCGATCGCGCCTTGAGCGTCATAGAGATGTACGGCGCTCTCGTGCGCCTGCCGCCGAATCCAGAAGCTCACGGTGCGTGACTGGTCGAACGTCCAAGACGCCTGCTGCGGATCCGCATCGGCGAAGGCCCGGTGTAAGGAGCCGGCCATCTGCGTGAACCACTGGGAGAGCGGCTGGCCGTCGGCCGGACACTCCCGGTCGGCCTTGGGACCCGCGCCCTCGACAATTTGACGGCTCCAGCTGTACACGCCGCCGAGATGTACGCCGAGATCGCGAAGCGTCCAATCTCCACACGATCGGACCGGGAGGTCCGGATCGGCCGATCCGAGGATATCCGCGAACTCGCTTTGCAGCCGGGAGAGCTCCGAGAGGTAACCGTCCGTGCTTAACATCGTCTCGATAGTCGCCATACCGGCAACTTAAGCACACCGCGCTCACTCCGACCAGGCCGCTGGACATCATCCGAACTGGCCGCGACGCCGACACGGCAGGCTCGAAATGACGTCCGTCGACGATCTCTTAGAGAGTCCTAGAAACGGGCCGGTTCGCGGTAGATACCCCACTCGTCACGCAGCGCGTTGCAGATCTCGCCCAGCGTCGCCTCCGCGCGCGCGGCCTCGAGCATCGCCGGGATCATGTTGCCGTCGGTGCGGCCGACCTCGACCATTTTGGCGATCCGCGCTTTGACCAGGTCGTCGTCGCGCCCGCTCTTACGCTCGGCAAGGACTCGGCGCTGTTCGACCTCGACCTCGTGGCTGACGCGCAGGATCTCCAGCTCGTCGGTCTCGCCGTTATCAGTCAGCACGTTGACGCCGACCACGCGCTTGTCACCCTTCTCCACCGAGTTTTGATAGATGAACGCGGCGTCGGCGATCTCGGCCATGAACCAGCCGTCCTCGATGCCGCGCAGGATGCCCGAGGTCATCGGGCCGACCTTGTGGTCGGCGTTCTCGCCGCCGCCGAGTTCGAGGATGTGCGCGAAGATCTTCTCGGCCTCGGCCTCGATTCGGTCCGTGAGCGCCTCGACGTACCACGAGCCACCGAGCGGGTCGGCCACGTTGATAACGCCGGTCTCTTCCATGATGACCTGCTGAGTGCGCAGCGCGATCTGCGCGGCCTTGTCACTTGGCAGCGCGAGGACCTCATCGAGCGCGTTGGTGTGTAGCGAGTTGGTGCCACCGAGTACGGCCGACAGCGCCTCGATCGCAGTGCGAACGATGTTGTTGTCCGGCTGCTGCGCGGTGAGCGAGACCCCCGCCGTCTGAGTGTGGAACCGCAGCCACTGCGCGCGATCGGTCTTGGCGCCGTACTTGTCACGCAGCCACCGCGCCCAAATGCGCCGCGCGGCGCGGAACTTCGCGATCTCTTCGAAGAAGTCCAGGTGCGCATCGAAGAAGAACGACAGCCCCGGTGCGAAGACCTCGATGTCGAGACCGCGCGAGAGGCCAAGCTCGACATACCCGAACCCGTCCGCGAGCGTGTAGGCCAACTCCTGCGCCGCGGTCGATCCGGCTTCCCGAATGTGGTAGCCGGAAACGGATAACGGCTTGTACGCCGGGATCTCGTTGGCGCAGTACTCCATCAGGTCGCCGATGAGCCGCAGGTGCGGTTCCGGCTCGAAAAGCCATTCCTTCTGGGCGATGTATTCCTTGAAGATGTCCGTTTGCAGCGTGCCATCGAGCTTGCTGATGTCGACGCCCTGACGTTCGGCCGCCACGAGATACATGCAGAACACCGGTACGGCGGGCCCGGAAATCGTCATCGAGGTGGTGACCTCGTCGAGCTTGATGTCGTCGAAAAGCACTTCCATGTCGGCCGCGCTGTCGATGGCCACACCACAGTGCCCGACCTCGCCGAGCGACACGTCTTCGTCCGAGTCACGGCCCATCAGGGTCGGCATATCGAAAGCCACCGACAGGCCGCCACCGCCCGCGCCGAGGATCATCTTGTAGCGCTCGTTGGTCTGCTGGGCATTGCCGAACCCAGCGAACTGACGGATCGTCCACGGCTTGCCGCGGTAGCCCGTTGCGTGCAGGCCACGGGTGAATGGAAACTCGCCCGGCCATCCGATCCGCTGGAAGTTCGGCACGCTGCTCTCATCAGCCGGCCCGTAGACCGGGGCCACTTCCACCCCGGACAGCGTCGTGTAGTCGCGCTCGGTGACCCGCCCTTTGTCGACGGCACTGTCGAAGCGGGCCTGCCAACGGTCGCGTCCAGACGGCGTACCGGCGGATGGTGCTGGGGAATCGGCTGCTGCGGAGGTAGTTTCACTCGTCATGACTGTGTCCGTCCAATCGGATCGTCTCGCGATCTTGCGGGGCGCGATCGAGATATAGCGGGCATACACTCAGGCCCGCACCTAATAGTAGGACGTCCTAGTAACTGTTGCACACCCTTCCGCATGCGAGGCTTTCGTAATCCCGCTCACTCAGGATCAGAACGCCGGAAGTCTCCATTGGCCGCGCGCAGGTCGGTGAGCACCTCGCTCACCTGGTCGACCTGGTCGTCGGTGAGGTCCAGCAGGGCGAAGTCGATGGCGGTGAGCGCCGCGGCCGCGTTCTCGACGACCTCTCGGCCGCGATCGGTGATGACCGCGAGTACGCCGCGCCCGTCCCGCGGATTCTTGCGGCGATCGACCAAACCGGCAGCGGCCAGCCGGTCCACCGTGTTAGTCACGCTGGTGGCATGTACCTGAAGCCGGTCTCCGATGATCTTCATCGGCAGCGCTCCGGTGCTGGAGAACTTCAGCAACACCAGCGCCTCGAACCGAGCGAACGTCAGCCCGTGCTCGCGCAGTACCTCGTCGTACCGGCCGATGAGGATCTGCTGGGCGCGCATCACGGAGGTCGCCAGGCGCATGCGACGGGCATCGCCCCAGGACTTGGTCCACAACAATGCGGCCCGTTCGATCGGGTCAAACGGAAGCGCGCTGGGTTCGGTCACCCGCCTAGCCTACGAGGTCGAATTGTTATGTTCGTGACGCAACCCAACGCGATGCCAACCACGTCGTACCGCGCAGATCAAACTATCGTCGCCCCGTTCAGATCGGACAACCAAGAAAGTAGACCTGCCATGAAGAAGGCCGTTGCAGCTATGTCGGTGATCGCAGTGGCGGTCGTCGTTCTCGCCAGCGGATGTACGACGGTTGTCAAAGACGCCACCGCTACCCCACCTAAGGTCGAGAAGATAACCCAGGACACGATCAACTCCCGGATGCCCCAGGGCAGTTTCTATGGAAGTAACACCACCGAGGTCAGTGACTTCCAGTCAAAGTGGATGTACTTCTGCGGCAGTACGACGTTCCCCGCGACCGACTCCGTCGACGGAGTCGAGCCATACGCGAAGGGCTACACGGCGAAGGGATCGCTGCCGTTCAATGCCGACCGCGGCGACTTCGGCATCAACGTCTACGCGCTCGACAACAAAAAGGGCGCGACTGACTTCGCCGGCCAGGCAATATCAGATATGAAGGGGTGCAAGGACACCGACACCTCGAACGGCGGGACTAGCCCCGATACCTACACGATCAAGGCGACGAACAAGCAACAGGACTACTCGCACGGGCAGTGGAAGGGCTACACAATTCACACAGAGTCCGTCTACACCCTGAGCAGCGGCAGTGAAGAGGACTCGACAATCCTCTGCGTGGTGGCCTACCGAGCCAACGTGGTCGCCCTGCTGAACTTCTATGCCAACAAGCCGGATAACAACAAGACCGCACTCGACAAGTCGAGCGCTCTGGCCGACAAGTTCCTCGACGCGCTCGACAACAAGAAGTAGCCGAGACCGGGCGCTAGTGGCCCATCTCTTTGACGATCGTGTCGGCCGCGACGTATGGGTCGGTGTCGCCCGAGACGACGTCGGATGCAAGCTGGTTCAGCGAGGCGCTCCCGTGTACGTCGCCCATCCGCTCACGGAGGCTGGCCACCGCGATCGCCTCTATCTCGTCCAGCGCGCGGTCCTTGCGCCGTGTCTGCAAGACCCCCTTGGACTCCATCCAGGCACGGTGCTTGTCGATCTCCTCGATGAGCTCGTCAACGCCCTGCTCCTTGGACGCGACCGTCTTGACGATCGATGGCCTCCAGGCGCCCGCGTCGGAGTGCCGGCCACCCAGGCCGAGCATGTTGCGTAGATCACGAACCGTGGTGTCCGCACCGTCCCGGTCAGCCTTGTTGACCACGAAGATGTCAGCTATTTCCAGGATTCCCGCTTTGGCGGCCTGGATGCCGTCACCCATCCCGGGCGCGAGCAAGACCAGCGTCGTATCGGCGGCCGACGCGACCTTCACTTCGGCCTGACCGACCCCGACTGTCTCCACGAGGATGACATCGAAGCCGGCACCGTCAAGAACTCGCAGCGCCTGGGGGGTCGCCCACGACAGTCCGCCCAGATGACCCCGGGAGGACATCGACCGGATGAAGACGCCCGCATCGGTCGCGTGATCCTGCATGCGCACCCGGTCCCCCAGCAGCGCACCACCCGAGAACGGCGAGGATGGGTCGACGGCGAGCACCGCGACCCGCTTGCCACGCGCCCGGTACGCCCGGACCAGCGCCGACGTGGAGGTTGACTTGCCGACTCCCGGCGAACCGGTCAGTCCAATGATCTGGGCGTGCCCGACATAAGGGGCGAGGGCGGCGGCCACTTCACGAAGCTTCGGGCTCGCGTCCTCGACCAGCGAGATCAGTCGTGCGACGGCGCGCGCTTGTCCGTCCCTGGCGCGTGCGACGAGATCGTCGACGTCCGCGCCACGGCCTTTGCCAACTGCCACGCCCGCTACTTCGCGGCGGGAACGGAGACGAGCAGCGCGTCGCCCTGACCGCCACCGCCACACAGCGCTGCCACGCCAAGACCGCCGCCCCGGCTACGCAGCGCGTAGATCAAGTGCAGAACGAGGCGCGCGCCGGACATGCCAATTGGGTGGCCGAGCGCGATCGCGCCGCCGTCGACGTTGACGTTCGTCGCGTCGATACCGAGGTCGCGCATCGACTGCACGCCCACGGCCGCGAATGCTTCGTTGATCTCGAAGAGGTCGAGGTCGCCGATCGACTTGCCGCCCTTCTTGAGCGCGTGGTTGATCGCGTTGGATGGCTGCGACTGAAGTGAGTTGTCAGGTCCGGCAACGTTGCCGTGCGCACCGATCTCGGCAAGTACCTCGATGCCGAGCTCCTCTGCCTTGGCGCGGCTCATGACCACAACGGCGCAGGCCCCGTCGGAGATCTGCGACGCGGTGCCGGCGGTGATGGTGCCGTCCTTCGTGAACGCCGGGCGTAGCTTGCCCAGTGACTCGGTGGTGGTCTCACCGCGGATGCCCTCATCGGTGGTGAACTCGATCGGGTCGCCCTTGCGCTGCGGGATGAACACCGGCGTGATCTCGTCGGCGAAGCGACCTTCCTCGGTGGCCTTCGCGGCACGCTGGTGGGACCGCGCGGCGAACTCGTCCTGCTCCTCGCGGGTGATGTTTAGCCCGGAGTTGTGATGTTCGGTCGACTCACCCATGGAGATCTGGTCGAAGGCGTCGGTCAGTCCGTCGTACGCCATGGCGTCGATCATCTCGACCGCGCCGTACTTGAAACCGCTGCGCGACTTGGGAAGCAAGTGCGGAGCATTCGTCATCGACTCCATGCCACCGGCAACGACAATGTCGAACTCGCCGGCCCGGATCAACTGGTCGGCAAGTGCAATGGCATCCAGGCCGGACAGGCAGACCTTGTTGATCGTGAGGGACGGTACATCCATAGGGATGCCAGCCGCGACGGCTGCCTGGCGCGACGGGATCTGGCCGGCACCGGCCTGCAGGACCTGGCCCATGATGACGTAGTCGACCTGCTCACCGGTGATACCGGCGCGTTCGAGTGCTGCCTTGATCGCCACGCCGCCGAGCTGGGCGCCGGAGAAGTCCTTGAGTGACCCCAGAAGGCGGCCCATTGGGGTGCGGGCACCGCCGACGATGACGGACCCGGGTGCAGTTGACTGAGAAGCCACGGTGAACATCCTCCTTGGGCCACCGCGAGACGCGGCCTGGGCCCTGACTGTTTGGCTATTGGTGATCTGGTTTAGCGCCTGGTTACGTTGGCTCAACGGCGGCGCCGACCAGGTTGGCGGCGTACCTAAGCTTTAAGTACCTTAAGTACTAAGTATCTTAAGGATAAACCTGGGATCGGCCTCTGGCATTCCGCCGCCTGCCTACCACCGGACAAATCACCGAGGAGTCACCCGCGTGTTCACCCAAATCGACCATGTCGGAATCGCCGTCGCAGATCTCGACGAAGCGATCGAGTTTTACCGCAAGGCCTTCGACATGGAGGTCGTCCATGAGGAGACCAACGAGGAGCAGGGCGTCCGCGAGGCGATGCTCGCGGTCGGCGGGTCCGGCTCATGCCTGCAGCTTCTTGCGCCAATTAACGAGTCGTCCACGATCGCGAAGTTCCTGGAGAAGTCCGGGCCCGGCTTGCAGCAGCTCGCCTACACCGTCACCGACGTCGACGCGGTCAGCGAGACCCTGCGCGAGCGCGGCCTACGGCTTCTCTACCCCGAGGCCCGCCGCGGCACCGCCAACTCGCGGATCAACTTTGTGCACCCCAAGGACGCCGGCGGCGTACTGGTCGAGCTGGTCGAGAAGGCCAAGGACAACGACCACTAGCCTTATGCCCTCTCCATGGCGGGTATGCCGCGGCGTACCCGCCAGTAACATCGTTCCGCCCACAAAGTAAGATTTGCCCGTCCCTTCATCGTCGATATGGCGCCGAAGGCGACTACCCGAGCCGACAACACCGCGCGATCCTGCGGGCTGGCGGATCCACTCGACTCAGCGACCCACCACCCAGGGTCCGCCGACGAAACACGCGCAACCCGAACCGGTCTCGTCGCACCCTGTCAATCACCAAAGACGTAGTTCTTTCGTCCTGAGCCATCGGAGCGAGCATGAAGCAAATACTCGACGCCATCTTGAACGGCGACTTCGCCGACATCGCCAACCTCCCCGTACCCGACTCGTACCAGGCGATCGTCGTACGCGAAGAGGACCAGCACATGTTCGACGGGCTGGCCAGCAAGGACAAGGATCCCCGCAAAAGCCTGCACCTGCAGGATGTCGCTACGCCCGAGCTCGGCCCCGGTGAGGCGCAGGTCGCGGTCATGGCGAGCTCGGTCAACTACAACACCGTGTGGACGTCGATCTTCGAGCCGCTATCGACCTTCAGTTTCCTGAAGCGCTACGGCAAGACCAGCGAGCTGGCCAAGCGCCACGACCTGCCGTATCACATCGTCGGCTCGGACCTTTCCGGCGTCGTTCTGCGCGTCGGGCCCGGCGTCTCCAAATGGAAGGCCGGCGACGAGGTGGTCGCCCACTGTCTGTCGGTAGAGCTCGAGGACCCGCAGGGTCACAACGACACCATGCTCGACCCGCAGCAGCGAATCTGGGGGTTCGAGACCAACTTCGGTGGGCTCGCGCACATGGCACTGGTCAAGTCCAACCAGCTGATGCCCAAGCCCAAGCACCTCACCTGGGAAGAGGCGGCCTGCCCGGGCCTGGTCAACTCCACGGCCTACCGCCAGCTGGTGTCCAAGAACGGCGCGGCCATGAAACAGGGCGACGTCGTACTGATTTGGGGCGCCTCCGGTGGCCTTGGCTCCTATGCCACGCAGATGGCCCTGAACGGCGGCGCTATCCCGGTCTGTGTCGTCTCCAGCCCGCAAAAGGCCGAGATCTGCCACAGGATGGGCGCCGAACTGGTCATCGACCGTAACGCCGAGGGCTACAAATTCTGGAAGAACGAGTCAACGCAGGATCAGAGTGAGTGGCGTCGGTTCGGCGCTAAAATCCGCGAGCTGACCGGCGGCGACGATCCAGACATCGTGTTTGAGCATCCGGGCCGTGAGACCTTCGGCGCCAGCGTGTTCGTCGCGAAGCGCGGCGGAACCATCGTGACATGCGCGTCGACTTCCGGCTTCTTACACGAGTACGACAACCGCTACCTGTGGATGAACCTCAAGCGCATCGTCGGCTCACATTTCGCCAACTATCGCGAGGCCTGGGAGGCCAACCGCCTCGTCGACCGCGGACTCTTGCACCCGACATTGTCCAAGACTTTTGCGCTGGAGAACGCCGCCGAAGCCGCGTCGGAAGTTCAGCAGAACCTCCACCAGGGCAAGGTCGGCGTCCTGTGTCTGGCTCCCGAAGAGGGCCTCGGCGTCACCGATCAGGCCAAACGGGACGCGGTTTACGACAAATTAAACAGATTCCGCAACCTTTAGTAATCTTTTGGCGGACCCGCCGCGCCGCGCCATAGAGTGATCACAGCCTGGGCAATTAGACTGTTGGGTGCTCAGGGACCCCTTCTCGCGCGTTAAGGCAGCCAATATGAACCCGGATAACCCCCAAGATCTCATCCCTCTAGGCGCTCCGCCAATCGGCTTTGACGTAGTCATGCGCGGTTACGACCGCAACCAGGTCCAGGACGCGATTGGCCGGCTCGAGGACGATCTTCGCACCGTCGTCAGTGAGCGTGATCGGGCGATCTCGCGCGCCAACGACCTGCACCTTCAGCTCGAGCAAGCCTCAAGCGACGTGACAACTCTCAACAGCAAGCTGCGTAACGCGCAGGCGCCGACCTTCGAGTCGATGGGCGAGCGCATCGCGTCGATGCTGCGGCTGGCCGAAGAAGAAGCCTCCGAGATCCGCCGGGTCGCCGCCGCCGACGCCGACGAGATCCGGGCAACCGCTGAGGGACTCAAGGCCGAAGCCGATGAGTACAACACGAGCTCAATCGCCGCTTCTGAGCAGGCACTGGCCGAGGCACGCGCCGAGGCCGACCGTGTCCTAGGCGAGGCAAAGGCCGAGGCCGCACAACACACCGAGGACCGGCATCGCGAGGCCGACGACCACCTGACCAAGGCCAAAGACGAGGCCCAGCAGTTGCGGACCTCGACTAACGAGGAGATCGCCGCACTCATCGCCCAGTCCGAGACCACCCACGCGCAGGCCGAGGAAGACTTCGAGATCGCGCTGCGCGAGCGTCGTACCGAAGCGCACCGAATCGAGACCGAACGCGACCGCAACTCCCGTGACGACGCGGCAAATCGCGTGCGCACGGCGAAGGAGACCGCCGAGAGGCTGGTCTCCTCTGCACAGAACCGGTCCGCGACGATGATCGCCAACGCCGAGGCCGAGGTGCACCACATCAAGACGGTGCGGGCATCGGTCGCCGCGCACCTCGCCGAGGTCCGCGCCATCGTCGAGCAGGTGCCGGCGAATCTCGCCGACTACCCCGATCCCCTGCCGTCGCGCGAGCTGATCGAACAACGCGAGCGCGAAGCATCCACGCCGGGCGGTGCGGTCGACAAGGATTCGGTCAGCCCTGTCGAAGACCCCGCATCGAGTGGCGGGCCCGAGGACTCGGCCGCCGAAACGGCGCCATCGGACGCGGCAGCGGTCACCGAGACGGCGACCAACGACGATGCCGTGGTGACCGGCGACGAAGCAGTCGCGGAGGAGGCACCGGAGCTGGACAAGAGCACCGACGCGCACGACGGCTCCGACGCGCCGGAGACGGAGGACGCCCGCGCGGACTCGGCCAAGGGTGCCGCGCAGCCGCAGCTGCCGTCGGTCGGCCGCCAGATCCCGGACGAAGATATTCCTGAGTCCGAGCGCACGGTGCAGCTCAGTACCGTCAAGGCCCGGGGCCTGCGTCGCCGCTAGCTGTTAGCGCTCGCGGGTCCATCGACGTACGCCGACGGCAAGCACGACCGCGACCACCACCAGGGCACCGACGTACACAACCGTGGCCGGCCACCCACCGGCCGCGAAACAGAGCCCCGCGAGCGCCCCGGCGATGCTGCTTCCCATGTAGTAGGCGAAAAGGTAGAGCGCGGATGCCTCGGCTCGGTGCTCGTTGGCCAGCTGGCCCACCCACCCGCTGGCTACCGAGTGCGCGCCGAAGAACCCACCGGTGAACAGCGCGATACCCCCGAGCAGAGCCCAGATGTTGTCCGGCAGCGTCATCAACAGTCCGAGGATGGCGACCGCGAGCGACGCCAGCAGCACGGCTCCGCGCCCGGCACGATCTGACACCCGGCCGGCCACGGTCGAGGTAAACGTGCCGACGAGATACATCAAGAACACCAGTCCGACCACGCCTACCGGAAACGAGAACGGCGGCGCGAGCAGGCGATAGCCGAGGAAGTTGTAGACCGACACGAAGCCGCCCATGAGAACGAACGCCAGCGCGAACAACGCGCCGAGAGCGGGGCTGCTCAGGTGGCCGCGCAAGTTACCAAGGACGGTCCGTACATCGATGCGTTGCGGCTGAAAATGCGCCGAGGCGGGCAACAGTCTCGCGAACACCACGACACACAGCGTCGTGACGATCGCCACCGCGGCCAACGCCCACTGCCATGTCGACAGGTCTAGTACGCCGGCCGGCACCAGCCTTCCTAACAGCCCGCCGAGCGTCGTCCCAGCGACGTAGCGACCCATGGCGGCGCCCAGTGAGCGACCGTCCACCTCCTCGGCGAGATAGGCCATCGCGACCGCCGGTACGCCGGCCAGCACGATTCCTTGAATCGCCCGGCCGAGGAGCAGAAATCCGATGTTCGAACTGAGCGGAAGGAGCAGCCCGATCAACGCCGCGGCCAGAGCCGACATCACCATCACCTTCGTGCGGCCCAGTCGCTCGGACAGCACGCTGGCGGGGATGATCGCAAACGCGAGCGCACCTGTCGTCGCGACACCGTGAGCGCGGCCGTTGCCGGCGAAACGCCGAAGGAGTCAGTCAGCGCCGGCAGGAGCGCCTGAGTCGAATACATCGAGGTGTAGGTCGCCAGCCCGGCCGCAAACAACGCGAGGCTGAGGGTGTTGAAGTCACGGGTGCCACGGATATAGCGCTGGGCGCGGGTCACGTCGCACACAGATCGGCGAAGACCGGCCAGTGGTCACTCGGCAACATCCCCCATGGACGGTCGAGGCGAATTCCGCTGCGCGCGACCGTCCACCCGGCACTGACGAAGATGTGGTCGATGCGCTGCCGGTTGGTCGACCCCGACCACCCGTGGAATGTCCCCGCCGCCTCCGCGGGCAGCGCGCTGCGCAGGCCGGCCTCGATTAACGGACCGAGCGCCGGAGCGTCGATGCCAACATTGAAGTCACCCATCACCACCCAGCGGCGGGACGTGTCTCGCCGCACAAGGCCGGCAAGCAGCCGGGCAGACTCGTGCTGCGCGAGCGCACCGCGATGGTCGAAGTGCGTGTTGATAATGCCGATGGCGGCTCCGGTGACCACGTGTCGTGCGCGCACTACCGTTGCCACCCTTGGGATCTTGGCGTCCCAGCCTCTCGAGCCCACCGCGTCGGGATCTTCGGCGAGCCACTTGGTGGACCAGTCCTGAACGTCGACCGCGCGCCGACGGACAACCAGTGGCGCTTGCTCGCCTTCGCGGGACCCGTCGGCCCGCCCGACGCCGTACCAGTCGGCGCTGGGCAGTGCTCTCGCAAGATAATCGCGCTGCTCGTTCATCACCTCTTGTAACCCGCACACGTCGGATCCGAGAGTGCGCATCAACTCACGTACGGCCCGCCGCCGAAAAGCCCAGCTGTGTAAGCCGTCGCGTGCGGTCCCATAGCGGATATTGAAACTGACCACCCGGAGGGTGTCTGTCTCATTGTCCAGCACTAGTCGGCACTTCGCTTATGCAGTAGGCGTTCTGAGCATTTCCAGGTCGGCGACTTCCGCCGCCGTCAGCTCCCACTCGCCGGCCGCGGCGTTGGCCACGACCTGTTCCGCGGTCCGCGCCCCGGCGATCACGCTCGACACGGCAGGTTGCTCCGCGAGGCCGGCGATAGCAAGCTCGACGAGCGTATGCCCACTGTCTCGGGCGAAGGACTCAAGACGTTCGATCAGGTCCCAGTCGGCACTCTCGTGCAGGTCGGTGCGCCGCTTCGCGATCCGGCTGTCCGCCACGGGAGGCTCACCGCGGCGGTGCTTACCCGTCAACAGCCCGTTGGCGAGCGGGTAGAACGGGAGAATCCCGACGCCGTATGACTCGCACGCAGGCGCAAGCTCCGCCTCGACGGCCGCATCGATCAGGCTGTAATGGTTCTGTGCGCTGATGAATCGATTCGCGCCCACGTCACGAGCCAGAAAGTCAGCTTCGACAACTTGCCAACCGGCGAAGTTGGAGCTGCCGATATAGCGCACCTTGCCCTCGGCAATTAACTCATCGAGTGCCCCAAGCGTTTCCTCAACCGGAGTGACGCCATCAGGCTGGTGGTACTGATAAAGGTCGATCCAGTCGGTGTTGAGCCTGCGCAGCGACGCCTCGATCGCCTTGCGGATGTAGCGTCTTGATCCGCGCGCACCCCAGTCCGGCCCGTTGGACCCATTCATGTCCATACCGAACTTCGTGGCGAGCACGATGTCTTCGCGGCGCTTGCCGAGCACCTGGCCGAGCAGCTGTTCGCTCGCCCCGCGAGTCGCGCCATAGATGTCGGCCGTGTCGAACAGCGTGATCCCGGCGTCGATGGCCGCGTCGACCACCCCCCGGGTCATCTCCAGGTCGGAGTCGCGCCCGAAGTTGTTGCAGCCCAGCCCAACAACAGACACCTGCAAACCTGAGTCACCGAGTGGCTGATAGCGCATGTGCTCTCCTCTACATCAACGCCCACGACCATAGCGCGGCGCGTTGCGGCTGCGTTGCACGCCCGGCGTACGACGATCCCGCGACTGCCAGCAGCCCACGTGCCAATGGCGACGGTCGAAAACCGACGTGTCGTCGGCGGGCCAGACCACGACGTGTGCCAACCCGACCGGGATCATCTGATCGCAGCCCGGGCAGCGGTAGGTCTTGACTGCAGAGCTTCCACTCATTTGTCGTACCCGCCACGAAGCGCCCATCCACTCCTCGATCGAGCCGTAGTCGCCCAAGTGAAGGGGTGGCGCAGAGTCACGCTTGGACCTGTTACGACGCCCCACGATCGCCACCCGGGCCGCGACGGTCCTCGAGTGCAGCGCGGATCACCGAGTGCGCGATCAGCCGCTGTATCTTGCCCGAAGGAGTCTTGGGAAGTGCCCCGATCGGCAGTACGACGACGATCGCCGGACGGGCCTCGAGCCGCTCGACGACGTTGGTCGTCACCTCGTGCACGATCCGCTGTTCGGCGGCGAGATCGCCAGCCTCGCGTGACTCCACACCGATCGCGAAGGTCTCGCGCAGCTGATTGTCGCCCCACCGCACCGCGACGGTATTGCCCGCGCGCACGCCATCGACGTCCTCGGCGATGCGCTCGATGTCGGTCGGATAGATGTTGCGTCCGGCCAGGATGATCAAGTCCTTACGCCGACCGCACACGACGATCTGACCTTCGACGAGATAGCCTTCATCACCGGTATCCAGCCAGCCGTCGGCGTCTTTGGTGTTCTGCGGCCCACCGGTCGTTAGGTAGCTGTCGGTGACGGCGGTGCCCCTGATGTGCAGCACGCCGACCTCACGCTCGCCAAGAGACCGGCCTTCGTCATCGCGCACACACACCTCGATGCCATCGAGTGGCTCCCCCAGCAGCACGAAACTCGCCGTGTGCTCGGTCTGCTCGGTCGCGGGAATCGCACGCCGCCACTGGCCCAAGGCAAGCGCATCGACGACGTCGAGGCGGGCGCCGACCCCAGGCTTCGAGAAGGACACCGCAAGCGATGCCTCCGCCATGCCGTACGCCGGAAGCACCGAGGCCGGATCCAGCCCGTGCCGGGCGCCTGCATCGGTGAACGCCGCTACTGCGCGCGGATCGATCGGCTCCGCACCGTTCATCGCTATCCGCAGCGAAGACAGGTCGAGTGGCTCGGACTTGTCCAGCGCGCGAGCGACGAGCGAGTACGCGAAGTTGGGCGCGGCCGTCACGGATGCGGCGTGCTCACTGATCAACTGCATCCACAGCAACGGCTTTGCGAGAAAGTCGGCCGGCGTGACCTTGACCAACCGGAAGCCAAAGGTCATGGGCACGGTGAGGAAGCCGATCATGCCCATGTCGTGAAACACCGGCAGCCACGAGACCATCACGTCATCCGGACCGTACTCACTTCGCGCCACCATCGCGCGCATGTTTTCCATCAGGCTGCGGTGCGAGATCCGCACGGCCTTGGGCTTCGATGTCGATCCGGACGTCAACTGCAGCACGGCGTACGCCGACTCCGGCACCGAGTCGGGGTCGACAATCAAGCCGGTTTCGTTGGTACGCAGTCCATCGACTGTTAGCGCACGCACGCCGTTCGCGGACGCCACTTTGCCGAATCCGTCGGCCAGCCTCGTGAATGGATGCCCCACCACGACGACCTCGGCGCCAATCATCGCAAGCACACCGAGTGTCTCCGCGGCGTATCGGCCGAGGTCGGTGCGCGGCGTCGGCTGGTGCAACATCGTGACGCTCGCCCCGCACAGCCACACGGCTTGGGCGAGTATCGCAACCTCGCGCGGCGCACCGATGAGCAGCGCGACGGCCGATCCGCTCCGCACACCGACCGAGCGCAACGCATGCGCGCAGCGACGGGCCTCGTCGTGCACCTCGGACCAGGGCCGAGTGACCATGTCGCCGCTGTCGGACTTGGCGCACAACCAGCCGTCAGCGACCGACGAGGTCGCCGACCCAACCATGGCTGCGAGGAAATCACTCATGGCAGTTAGCGGTAGTCGCGGAAGCCCTTGCGCGTTTTACGGCCAAGGTATCCGGCCGTCACCAGGTGCTCGAGCAGGGGCGCCGGCGCCATCCCGGACTCGCGGAACTCCAGGTAGAGGGTGCGCTCGATCGCCAGTGACACATCCAAGCCGACGACGTCAAGCAGCTCAAACGGGCCCATCGGATAGCCACAGCCGACCTTCATGGCGGCGTCGATGTCATCGGAGGTCGCGTAGTGAGCCTCGAGCATCTTTACCGCGTCATTGAGGTAGGGGAACAGCAGCGCATTGACGATGAAGCCGGCCCGGTCGGCACAGTTGACCGGGTGCTTGCCGATCGCATGCACGAGCGCGGTCGAGGTGGCGATCGTCGCGTCGTCGGTGCTGACGGTGTTGACCACTTCGATGAGCTTCATTACCGGTGCGGGGTTGAAGAAGTGCAGCCCGATAACCTTCCCAGGGCGTTCGGTGTGGGTCGCCATCTCGATGACCGGCAGGCTCGAGGTGGTCGTGGCGAGAATGGTATTCGGGCCGACGATCTCGTCCAAGTTGGAGAACAGCGCCTGCTTGACAGTTAGCTCTTCGACGACCGCTTCGACGACGAGGTCACGGTCGGCGAGGTCATCGAGGCGCGTCGTGCCCCGGATGCCGGCGATCGCCTTGTCGCGGTCCGCTTCGAGGAGCTTGCCTCGCTGGACGGCCTTTTCCAGCGACTTCGCGATGCCGGAGCGTACGGCGGCAACCTTTTCTTCACTGCGCGTTACATAGGTGACGTCGAACCCGCTCTTCGCGAATACCTCGACGATGCCGGTGGCCATCGTGCCCGATCCGACGACACCGATCTTGAGCGATCCGGGCGCGATGGTCGGCGTACCGTCGGCATCGTCGGCGGCCGGCGTGAGGCGATCTGGTACGACAACCGGCGAACCCGGGCGGTCGTAGGTGTAGAAACCGCGGCCGGACTTGCGACCCTTGAGGCCCGCCGTCATCATCTGGCGGATAATCGGCCTCGGCGCGTGCATCCGGTTGCGGCCTTGCTTGTACATCGTGTCGAGGATTTCGTAGGCCGTGTCCAGACCGATGAGGTCCATCAGGGCGAGCGGACCCATGGGCAGCCCGCAACCGAAGCGCATCGCGGCGTCGATGTCCTCGCGGCTGGCGTAGTTGTCTTGGTACATCCCCACTGCGTGGTTGAGATAGCCGAAGAGCAGGGCGTTGGCGATGAAGCCGGCACGGTCCGACACCGTCACATCGGTCTTGTCGATCTGCTTCGCGAGCGACTCAACGTCCTCCACGACGCTGCGGTCGGTGACAACCGTGGAGATGACTTCGACCAGCTTCATGACCGGCGCCGGGTTGAAGAAGTGCATGCCGACGACCTTGCTCGGACGCCCGGTCGCGACGCCCAGCTCGGTCACCGACAGCGAGGAGGTGTTGGTCGCGAGGATCGTGTCGCGCGGGCAGATCTTGTCCAGCCGCTGGAAGATGTCGAGCTTGACGTCCATACGCTCGGGCACCGCCTCGATCACCAGTTCGCACTCGGCGAGATCGTCGAAGTTAGTGGTCAGAGTGACCAGCCCGATGACCTTGTCGCGCTCATCCTCACTCATCTTGCCGCGCGCCGCCGCGCGTCCGGTCGAGTGTTCGATATGTCCGCGGCCGCGCTTCAGCCCGACTTCGTCGCGCTCGTAGGCGATCACGCGGATTCCGGACCGTGCCATTACCTCCGCGATACCGGCACCCATCGTGCCGATACCGACCACGCCCACTACTGCGAACTCACGCGCCACGAAATACTCCCAAGACTTTGGTTGACCGTTTCAGCGATCTTAGTCTGCGCCACGTGACGACTCCGCCTCGCTAGCCGCGAAAGCGTCGGCGTACCGCACCAGCGGTCAACTTCACCGCCCACTTCTTTCGGGCGAAGCTGGTCAGCACCAACGGTATCGGGATCCGAAGCTTCGCGACAGACTGCGTGCGGGCGAACTCACGAAGCCCATCCTCGCCATGAATCCGACCGAATCCAGATGCCCCGACACCGCCAAACGGCAACGCCGGGATGCCAGCAAAGGAGATCACCGAGTTGATTGACGCCATCCCACATCGCAACCGCGCAACCACCTCCTCGCCACGCGTACCGGAAAATACCGCTGCGGCCAGGCCGAACGGCGTCGCGTTGGCGCGCTCGATCGCCTCGTCCATGTCGGCGACCTTATTGACGATGAGCACCGGACCGAATGTCTCCTCCTGCACGGCCGCGCTGTCTTCGGGGACCCCGCTGAGCACGACCGGCTCGACGTACGGATCCTTGACCGACTCGGGGCCGCCGACCGTCGCGGTACCGCCACGGGCGAGGGCATCGTCGACATGCCGGCGAATAACGTCCAGTTGGCTGGGCATCGTCATCGGCCCGTACGACGCATCCGGGCCGCTGCCTGCCACCAGTCCCCTGGCTATCGAGCTGATCCGGTCGAGCACCTCGTCGTACACCTTGGCGTGTGCATAGACCCGCTCGGTGCCGATGCACGTCTGGCCAGCATTGGACATCCCGCCCCAGACGGCCGCCTGCGCCGCCGCCTCGATATCGGCATCGTGATCGATGATCATGACGTCCTTGCCGCCGCACTCAACGAGCACGGGAGTAAGACTCCGCGCGCATGTTGCCATGACCTTCTGACCGGTCACGCTCGAGCCGGTGAACGCGAGCTTGTCAACGCCCGAGGTGCACAACGCCGCGCCGGTCTCCCCGTAGCCCGTGACCAACTGGAGGACCGGGCGCTCAGGCACGACTTCACCGAACGACTCGACGATCCACTGCCCCACCGCTGGCGTGAACTCGCTCGGCTTGAACACGACGGCGTTGCCGGCGGCGAGCGCATAGGCGATCGAGCCCATCGGGGTGAACACGGGGTAGTTCCAGGGGCCGATGACTCCGATCACGCCGTACGGGACCCGACGTACCGATGCAGCGTAGTTAGACAGCAGCAGGCCCGGTGAGACAGCCTTGCGACCGAGGACCCGCGCGGCGTGCTTTGCGGCCCAGTCGATGTGTTCGACGGCCAGCGTGAGCTCCAGCATCGCATCGTCGATGGGTTTGCCGCCCTCTCGGTGCATGAGCCCGGCAAGCTCATCCATACGCGAAGCGATGACCGTACGCCACTTGAGCAGCCGAGACTTGCGGCCGGCGTAACCCAGCTGGGCCCACCACCGACCCGCGTCCCGGGCGTCCTCTACGACGGTGTGCACGGAGCGCTCATCCATGACGGGAAACGACGCGACGGTCTGCCCGTCGGCCGGGTTGAGGCTGGTAAATGTACTCATACGTCTCCCCAACTGAGTGCAGTGATCGACTTGTCAATCTTCGCAGAGTTATAGGCGGTCTGCATTTCGTCGGAAGCCGTCGGTCTTTGGTAGCGTCGACCCTCGTGAGAATGGTGATCGCCACGTGCGAAGTCGACTACGCCGGGCGGCTGAGCGCCCACCTGCCCAAGGCAACCAGATTGTTGATGGTCAAGGCCGATGGCTCGGTCCTCGTCCACTCCGACGGCGGTTCCTACAAGCCGCTGAACTGGATGTCGCCGCCGTGCACGCTGACCGAGCGCGACGGCGAGTGGACGGTCAAGAACAAGGCTGGCGAGACGCTGGTCATCAGGATCCAGGAAATCATCAGTGACTCGACCCATCACCTGGGCGTCGATCCCGGCCTGACGAAGGATGGCGTCGAGGCGCACCTGCAGGCATTGCTCGCCGATCATCTCGACGTCATCGGCGCCGGACTTCGCCTGGTACGCCGGGAGTATCCGACACCGATTGGCCCGGTCGACATTCTGGCACGAGAGGACGTGGGCACGGTGGCGATCGAGGTGAAACGGGTCGTCGAGATCTCCGCCGTCGAGCAGCTCACCCGCTACCTCGACCTACTGAATCGCTCATCGAAGATCGCGCCGGTGCGCGGCGTGCTGGCCGGCAACGTCGTCAAGCCACAGGCCAAAACCCTCGCCGAGGATCGCGGGATCACCTGTGTGACAACCGATTATGACGAGCTGCGCGGGCTCACCGATCCGACCGCTCGGCTCTTCTAGCGGATCGGATTCCCGCGGACCCGCATCGCGGCTTGACCTGCCAATATGTGACGGGCTTGTTAAACGGTGGTTAAACGTCCAAAATCATTCGTTATCGACCGTTAGCGTCATGACCCGGGGGGTTCGGTATGCGCGACGAACACGACGGCCTATCCGATCAACTGACGAAGCCAGCTTTTACAAGGGGGCCGGCAGTAGCGCCATCACGCGCTCACCCTGAGGCGGTGCCGCGATCTCCTGCGCAGGCGCCGACCGCTCCTCAGCCCGGCGACCTGACCCCGGAGCTGATCAACACAGACATCTGGACCGACGAGATGGTCGCTAGCGCGGGCATCCCGGTGATCGACGTCCCGTTCGTCACGGTGGGAGGCGGGATCGGCTCGTTCGTCACCGCCGACTATCTGCGCATTTACGGCGTACCGGCAGCATCGATCGCGGTGCTCAGCGGTCTCGACGTACCGTGGCAGAGCTACGAGTACCTGACGCGCGTCTCGCAGGTCCCTCGTGGCGAGCGGCTGCGCTCGGACTCCGCGTCCTGCCCAGACAACATTTGGGGCTTTCCGTCGTACGCCATCCGGGAGGCATTTACCGCGAAGAGCCTCAAAGGCTTCCTGGACCCGCTCTGGAACGTCCTGACCGAGCCAATCCTGCGTGACTACTACACGCCGCGAGCGGGCCACGTGTTCAGCACAATGGAGAAGGAGTTCGACCGGATAGGACTGCGCAATCGCACCTATAAGGGACAAGTGCGCATGGTGCGACGCCGTGATCAAGGCGGCTACTACACGATTCTCACCCCTCCCGCCGGCGCGACGAGGACCAAACGAATCGCGTTCCGCAGTCTCTATGTGCACATCGCGATCGGCTACCCCGGGCTGCGGCTGCTGCCCGATCTGCAGCGCTACCGCGAAGAACATCGTGACCCGTCGAAGGTCGTCAACGCCTACGAACCGCACGAGCATGTCTACAAGCAGCTCGCCATCCGTCCCGGCCGAGTCATTGTCCGCGGCGGCGGCATCGTAGCTTCACGTGTCCTCCAGCGGCTCATCGACGACCGCGACAGGTTGGGCCTTCAGACCGAGATCGTGCATATCTTCCGGACCTACTACGCCGGGGCGCACGGAAAGAACATCTTCAACCGCCGGCCTGGCTCTCACGGGTGGGCCTACCAGGGGTTCAACTACCCGAAGTCTGTCTGGGGCGGGCAGCTCAAGTACAAGATGGCAAGGCTCGAGGGCGCCGAGCGCGCCCAGGCATACGAGGACATGGGCGGCACCAACACGCCGTATCGCCGCACCTGGCAGAAGCAGCTGCGCCGCGGCCGCCGGGAAGGCTGGTACCGCACGATACAAGGCAAAGTCGAGCATCTGCGCCCGGCCGGTGCTCGCGGTGGAGTCATCACAACGCTGACGACCGCGCAGGGTCGGTTCGAGGAGTATGCCGACTTCGTGATCGACTGCACCGGCCTTGAGGCCGACATTCGCGAGAGCCGCGTGCTGGCCGACCTGCTCGATCACAGCGGCGCGGGCCGCAACCCGAAGGACCGGCTGGATGTCACCGCTGCGTTCGAGGTGATCGGAACCCGAAGCCGGCCAGGCCGGCTGTACGCGTCCGGAAGCTCGACTCTCGGCGGCCCGTTTCCTGGAATCGACACGTTCCTGGGGCTCCAGATCGCCGCTCAGGAAATCGCCGACGATCTCAGCACGCTCGGATTTTGCAAGAAGCTGAGCCCACTTCGCTCGATCAGCCAGTGGTGGCTGTGGGCGAGAAATAAGAAGATCTAGGAGCCGATCATGACACCGACTCTGAACGGGCGCCTCCAGACCCGCATTTTCGTCACCCTCGTCATCGGCGGTCTCTGGACGCTAATCATCACCCCGATCCTCCCCACAGGGGCGAGCATCGGCGCGAGCTACCAGATCACGTTCGTCATCTTGCTCGCCGTGGCCGTGCTCGGGGTCCTCTGGGAGCTGATCTACCACGGACTTCAACAGTTCCGGTGGGAGAAGGACTGGCCGACACCGTTTGGCCTTCTCAACGGCATCAACGAAGGCGCACTAATCTGGTTCCTGATCGCCGGTGGGCTGGTACCCGGAATAAACGGCATCGGCGGCTGGGCGTACGTCATCGATTTCACCACCACATGGGTTGTCATTTGGTTGACGGTCAACGGTCCCATGCGGATACCGTTCATCCGTTGGAGATTCCGCGGAGGGCGGTTGGTGTGACCGAGAACTTTGACGAAATCCGCGCGCTGGTGCACGCAGGTAACGACCTCATCGCACGCTTGCCCGGCCTCGTCGCTTTCATCAAGATCGATCACGACACCGATCAGGCAAGCGTGAGTGAGCTGCTGGAGTCGATTCGCACGGCATCCGGAACCGCACCGGAGGCGCCGGGACCAACCCTGGCCCGACAGCTCTCGACGTGGCTGGCACGAGCCGACTCGGCACCGGACTTCGGAACCGTCGCCGCGACCGCCGACGGCATCGCGCTTTTCCTGCACGGCAACGTCGCGGTAACCCGCCTCCCCGCGAACGGCGGGCCTGCCACGACGATCAGCGGCCGCGAGGCGACATTCGCCGTCGACCGCATGTTGCAGTCACAGTCCGACGCGCTGCTGTTGGCCGGCGGCGACCTCGAGGCCAGCGGCGTCAAATCGCCGATGTCGGGAATCCCCGATTGGGCCGGCTTTCGATCCGGGATCACCACCGGGGGCGCGGTGACCATCGGACCGCCCACCCCAGTCGCAACGCACTCACCGCCCGGTGCGCCTGCAACCGCGCCACAGCAGCCAGCCATACCAGCGCGGCAACCTTCATCCGGCGTATCCGCGCCGCCGACTCCTCCGAAGATCTTCGAGCGCATCGCGGGCGGCCGGCCCGTCGAACCTCGTGCACCGCTGCCGGTCGCCGCACCGCCGGCTCGGCAAAGCCAGCGGGAACGCCAGGCTGAGGCTGACGAGGGGGCCAAACTACGACCCGGCGCGTACGTGCGAGGCTTCAAGTGCTCCCGAAACCATCTAAACGATCCGCGGGTATCCTTCTGCGCGGCGTGCGGTATCCGCATGGACCAGCTCACGGGCGTTCTGGTGCATGAGCGCCGCCCGCCGCTCGGGCTACTGGTTCTCGATGCAGGATCGACGTTCGTGCTCGATGACAGCTACATTCTCGGTCGCAGCCCCGAGGCTGCCATCGAAGTGCAGTCAGGTCAGCACCGTGCGATCCGGATCGACGACACCAGCGGAGCGCTCTCCCGGGTTCACGCCGAGATTCGGCTGGAAGACTGGGATGTCCAGCTGATCGACCGCGGGTCGGCGAATGGGACCTTTGTGGCGGGACCGGGACAGAATGGCTGGACCCGCCTGGCTCAGCGACAGACGTTCGTGCTGACTCCGGGTACCCAAGTACGAATCGGCCAGCGCACCTTCACCTTCGAGTCCTCCGCAGCCCGCCTCTAACCACCATCGGGGTGCGCGGTTGTCGACGCTCGCGATCAGGGGGCGTGCGGGCTCTTCGCGGGGACCAGCTTGCCAAGTGCCTCGCCCAACTCGGCATCCGCATCGCTCTGGCCGGCCGACACCGTGATCGTCGGTGGCCGGGCGGCCGGGCCGACGCCTGAGATCGGCCTCGATCCGTTGCCACTGTGGAATACCAGTCCACTCGTCGCCGCCGACGCCATGTCCTCCACGACGCGGTATCGCAGACCTGCGGCTTTCAACGGCGCGAGTGCCGCGGTAAAACGCTTTGCGGCGCGACCCCCTTCAGCAATGGACACCAGCAGCTCGCTCTCGCGCGAGATCGCCGCCGCCGACGCCATCATCAGTGCGCTACGACCGTCAGCACCAGCACCGACGCTGACGAGTACGGCATCCCCCGTTGGTGTCGGCGACCCGATATCCACCACTGCAAGACTGAAGTCGTGTTCGGTCCCGCGGTACCCGTCGTTAGGGCCAACCGTTGCGTACCAGTCGGAATCTACAACGACAATCGCGGCCTCGGCCACAGCCGCCTGAGCGACGAGGTCCTTCCACGGATCGACCGAGAACCGGCACAGCACTCCGGTCGTTGCGCCAGCCTGCCGGACCCGACCGGCTAACGCGTTGAGATCGTCCATCGTGGCGGCCATCTGGGATAGGTCCGGCGCGATACCCGCCCCTAGCTCCACCATGGAAGTGGAGCGGCGGACGAAGCGCGTCAGCACTACCTTCCCGGGCCTACCGGTCCCAATCAGGGCTGCGCCAACCTCGGCGAGCCGCTCGGCACGGGTCGGGTCGTCCACCATGACGAGCACGCGATACGAGTCGTCGACCCCTAGCAGCGCACGTTCTGCTGCGGCTATGTCGCGTTGGATGATGCGGTCTGGGTATACCGCCCGCAGCAGCGGTCCGGTGACGATCGTGGTGATCAGCGCCATCAGCACGAGCAGCGTGAACAGCTCATTGTCGAGGACCCCCAGCTCCCGACCTATCTGCAGGATGACGAGCTCGGTCAGCCCGCGGGTGTTCATCAGGATCCCGATCGCCGACGCCTGCCTACCGGGGACCTTCATGGCGCGCGCGGCGGCGTACGCACCAAAGAACTTCCCGCCGATCGCAACCAGCAGGATCAATCCGAGCTGCCACAGGCCGGAAAGCGAGATCCCGCCGACGTTGGTGCTCAGACCGGTGACGACGAAGAACAGCGGCAGCAGCAGAAGGACGCTGACTTGCTCGAGTCGTTCGAGGATCTCGTGGGTAAACTCCTCGGCGTTCTTGCGCGGCATGATCGCGCCAAAGATGAACGCACCGAAGATGCTATGGATACCGATGAAGTCGGTGATGAACGCCGACACCATGACGCCGATGAGTACGACGGCAAGAATGTCGGGCGTCAGTCGACCGGCCGCTCGGTGCCAGTCCAGCAGCTTGGCGAGCAGCGGTCGGACGAGCCCAAACATAAATGCGGCAAAGAGCGC
>CAJDTT010000013.1_pt2 | contig 39915 bp, 36 predicted proteins | sample 7389841 | NCBI WGS metagenome assembly CAJDTT01 (sample SAMEA7055655, study PRJEB34461) | soil metagenome | biome: terrestrial ecosystem; feature: Peninsula; material: soil | place: Antarctica | collected 2016
CAGTATGCCGAGACGCTCGTCCGTCCGGACCGCTGGAATGTGCACACTCCTCGTGGGCGCCTGCCTGATCGGCTGCCTCATGCTCGGTCCGTCGTGGCGCGACGTTCAGGATCTCGCGAGCGTGCCGCAACAATTCACCCGGGTAGCCGGCGCCGACCGAGTCGCGGTCGTCCTCGTGGGCGTCCTTCTGTGGATCCTCTGCGGCTGGCTTACGCTCGCCGTTGCATGCTGCGCCGGCGCGGCACTTCCCGGCCGAAGCGGGCGAACGTTCGGTCGCATCGGACGGGGCATCTCGCCGCGGTTGGTACGACGCGCCCTCGGTGTCGCCGTCGGAATCTCCCTCGCGCCCGCGGTAGCGCAGAACGCTGCGGCCGGCCCACCCGCCTACGCGGTTGTCGCAGTGACCGAACTCCCCCAAGAGGGCACGGTGCTGCTGGAAACGGCCGGGATCGACTGGCCAGCAGAACCAACCAACCCAGCCACCACGATCGCCGTACATCCGGGTGACTGTCTGTGGTCACTGGTCGAGTCCCACCTGGGCTACGGCGCGACGATCGCCGAAGTCTCCAACGAGGTCGACCGATGGTGGGAGGCCAATGCCGAGGTCATCGGTGCCGATCCTGACCTACTCATCCCCGGACAAGTCCTTGTGGTGCCAAGCACCTAGCCCATCCACGCGCAGCCGATTTACCGAGTGAGCCGAATCGCGCTCTACCCACAACACAACGTATGGCAACACGTAACCGAAGGAGTCGAGGCCATGTCCGTTACGGCAGTCGCGGTCTACCGCGCACCATCGAGCGAGCCGGAGCCACTCGCCGTCTCGACCCGGCCCGCGGACGCCACGCAGGCCCGGCACCTGGCCCTTGTCCAGCCGCCGGCACAGCTTCTGCTGGAGGGGATCGAGCCGCTGCCGGGCCGGCGCGGCATGACGCGTCCGGAATGGGGCGCCGACCATCTGACGGCGAGTCGGCCGGAAGTGACGGCGTTTGCTCGTCGGTACTGCCGGATGGCGGCCGAGGTCCTGACCGGTTTCCGGCCCGTGGAACAGCTTCGCCCGCACACCTCACTCGGGATCATGGAATGGCTTCGGCAGTACGCAATTCCCATTGCCCGACACCGGCAGATTGCGCCGGCGCCCGCGATCCGTACACTCGCCGTCTGCATGCCGGCCGACGGCGTCGCCGAGGTCAACGCCGTCATCCAGCGCGGCCCGCGAGCGCGTGCCATGACTGCTCGCTTCGTCGAGTACGACAACGAGTGGAAGTGCGTGCACCTACAGGTGATCTAGCGACCGCGAGTTAGCTGTCGGCACCGTGGCAGCGCTTGTACTTCTTACCCGACCCGCATGGGCATGGCCCGTTACGGCTCGGTCCGTCGCCGGATCCGCTCGCCGTACCGGTGCTCGCAGCTGCCTTGCCACGCGCGCGTGCGCCGGAACCGTTGCCCGAAGATACTTCGGCATCACCGGACTCATCCGGCCCGGAGTAGCTCAGCGGCGCCTGCTTCGGTCGGGAGTCCAGACCACCGCCCAGCAGTGCCGGCGCCTTTTGTTGAGCAGGCTCGTCCACGTCGACCTTCGGCGCGGACGTGCGGCTCTGAATCACCCGCCGTTTGCGGCTCGGCTTGCGCGCGGGGGCCGCCCTGACAAGCTCTGGTTCCTCGTCTGGCTCCGGTACCGACTCGTCGTCAAGCCGGGCGGCTTCCTCAGCGGCAGGTACCTCAATGTTGAACACGAATCCGACGGACTCTTCCTTGATGCCGTCGAGCATCGTGTTGAACATCTCGAAACCTTCGCGCTTGTACTCCGTTACCGGATCACGCTGCGCCATTGCCCGAAGATGGATGCCTTCGCGCAGGTAATCCATCTCGTAAAGGTGCTCACGCCACTTGCGGTCGAGGACCGACAGGATGACCCGGCGTTCGATGTCGCGCATCGTCTCCTCGCCGACCTCGGTCTCGCGCGCGTCGTACGCCGCCTCGATATCGGCGGTGATCTCCTCGCGCAACATGTCGGCGGTGAGCGCGGCCCGTCCCCCGGCGGTCTCGAACAGCTCTTCCTGAGTGAGGGCCACCGGATAAAGCGTGCCGAGCGCTGTCCACAGCTGATCGAGGTCCCAGTCCTCGGCGTAACCAGTGGAAGTAGCGCCTTCGACGTAGTCACTGATGACGTCGCGGATCATGTGCGCGATTTCGTCACGGAGATTTTCACCCTCGAGTACCCGGCGCCGCTCGCCGTAGATGACCTCGCGCTGCTTGTTCATGACCTCGTCGTACTTGAGGACATTCTTGCGGATCTCGTGGTTCTGTTGCTCGATCTGCGTCTGCGCGGACAGAATCGACCGAGTCGCCCACTTCGACTCGATCGGCACGTCGTCGGGTAACCGCAGCCGGTTGAGCATCGACTCGAGCATCTCGCCGTTGCTGCGCCGCATTAGCTCGTCGTGCATCGAAAGGTAGAAGCGGGACTGGCCGGGGTCACCCTGGCGGCCGGAACGGCCGCGCAGCTGGTTGTCGATACGCCGGGACTCGTGCCGCTCCGTGCCGAGCACATACAGGCCGCCGGCCTTGATGACGTCTTCGTGCTCGCTGGCCACCTCATCCTTGGCCGCCGCGAGCTCATCCGGGAATGCCGCTTCGTATTCCTCGGGTGTATCGGCCGGGCTCAGCCCCCGATCGCGCAGCCGCATATCGGCGATGATCTCCGGGTTGCCGCCGAGCATGATGTCGGTACCGCGGCCAGCCATGTTGGTTGCGACCGTGACCGCGCCCAACCTGCCAGCCTCGGCGACGATGTGCGCTTCACGCTCATGCTGCTTTGCGTTGAGGACCTCATGCGGAACGCCCTTGCGGGTCAGCATCTTCGAAAGCAGCTCGGACTTCTCCACGCTCGTCGTACCGACAAGCACCGGCTGACCTTGTTCGTGACTGTCGGCGATGTCCTCGACGACCGCATTGAACTTGGCAGTCTCGGTCTTGTAGATGATGTCCGACTGGTCGATGCGCGCCATCGGCTTGTTGGTCGGGATCGAGATGACGCCCAGCTTGTACGTCTGCGACAGCTCCGCCGCCTCCGTCTGCGCCGTACCAGTCATGCCGGCGAGCTTCTCGTAGAGGCGGAAGAAGTTTTGCAGTGTGATCGTGGCGAGGGTCTGGTTTTCCTGCTTGATCGGTACCCGCTCTTTGGCTTCGATCGCCTGGTGCATGCCCTCGTTGTAGCGCCGGCCGTGCAGCACACGACCAGTGAACGAGTCGACGATCAGTACTTCGCCGTCCTGGACGATGTAGTCCTTGTCCTTGTGGAACAGTTCTTTTGCCTTGAGGGAGTTGTTGAGGTAGCCGATGAGGGGCGTGTTGACCGACTCGTACAGGTTCTCGATACCGATCTGGTCCTCGACCAGCGCGACACCCTCCTCGGAGATACCGACGGTGTTTTTGCCTTCGTCGACCTCGTAGTGCCTGTTCTTTTTGAGCAGCGGGGCGATCCGCGCGAACTCGAGGTACCAGCGGGTCGAGTGTTCTGCCGGACCAGAGATAATCAGCGGGGTGCGCGCCTCGTCGACCAGGATCGAGTCGACCTCATCGACGATGGCGTAGTTGTGACCGCGCTGCACTAGGTCGTCACCGCTCCACGCCATGTTGTCTCGAAGGTAGTCAAAGCCGAACTCGTTGTTGGTGCCGTACGTGACGTCGCACGCATACTGCGCGCGGCGGTGCTCGGAGGACTCGTTGGCGAGGATGACGCCGACGGTCAGACCCAGGAAGCGGTAGACGCGGCCCATCCACTCCGCCTGAAACTTCGCGAGGTAGTCGTTGACCGTAACGAGGTGTACGCCCTTGCCGGCGAGCGCGTTGAGATAGACCGGCATGGTTGCGACGAGCGTCTTACCTTCGCCGGTCTTCATCTCGGCAACGTTGCCCAGATGCAACGCGGCCCCGCCCATGATCTGTACGTTGTAGTGCCGCTGACCGAGGGTGCGTTGGGCAGCCTCGCGGACGGTGGCGAAGGCCTCGGGCAGCAGCTGGTCGAGGGTTTCCCCATCGGCGAGCCGTTCCCGAAACTCGTCGGTCTTGGCTCGAAGCTGCGCATCGGTCAGGTCGATGAAGTCATCTTCGATGGCGTCTACGGCGTCGGCAATCGACTTGAGGCGACGTACCATCTTGCCTTCGCCGGCGCGAAGTATGCGAGCGAGTACCACTTTGAGCAATCAGCCCTTCAGATAGGCAGAACGATGGTCGGGCGGAGCGTACCCAACCCGACCATCGTAACCTTGGTTGCTGTCGTCTGTAGCGCAGACTGTTCAGGAAAGCCGTCAGACGGCGGCGGTCTCGAACTCCTCGTCGGTCTGAGTGGCAGCAGCGCTAAGGCCGTCGCCCGCGAGCCTGATCAGTCCGTAGTCGTAGGCGTGCCTGCGGTAGACGACCGTTGGCCGAAGGGTCTCGGCGCACATGAACAGATAGAAGTCATGCCCGACGAGCTCCATGTTTTCCAGAGCCTCGTCGACGGTCATCGGCGTATCAGGGTGGGATTTCTCCCGAATAATCTTGCCGGGACCGAACTCGTCGCCGTCATGATGTGCACCGTTATATTCGTCCATTACGCGGTCGATGTCCGCCGCGGCTTCGGCTGCGCCGGCCGTGCCCGCGGTCGCTTCGGCCACCGAGGTGGGCGTGCGGTTGCCGTGATGGATACGCCGCCGGTCGGCGGCCTTGCGCACCCGGGTCTCGAGGCGAGCGACCGCGGCGTCGAGCGCCGAGTAGAAGTCGGCCGCGACGGCCTCGGACCGGATGACCGGCCCCTTGGTGCGGAGCGTTATTTCGACACGCTGACAAATTTCGGCCTGCCGTGGATTGCGTTCGTGCTGAAGCTCGACATCGACGTTGATCAACTTGCTGTCATAGCGTTCAAGACGCTCGAGCTTGTCAGCGACGTGTTGCCGGTAATGGTCTGGGACTTCAACGTTCCGGCCGTGCACCATAATGTCCATCTGTGACCTCCTGGTTTTTCAGGGTTCAACTGGCGTCCACATGCCCACCGTAGCGTCCTTTCCCCAGGCCTGCTACGTATCTGGCCATCGAACTGCAACTCGTGTCGGACCCTTGTCGCGGGCGGCTCAGGGCCGGCGGTTCAACCGGGCGGTGGCGGCGATTGTCGCGGCCCGCACACTCATCGCTCCGGCAGCCCGAAGGACGTCTGCCGCCGCACTCAGCGTCGCTCCCGAGGTGACCAGGTCATCAGTCAAAATGAGATGCGCACCGCGCACGAGGGTCTCGGCGTCTCGGCGAAGGCTGAAAGCGTGGCTACGCGCTGCGACCCGCTCGAGTCGACCCAATCCGACCGCATCGACCGACTTGCGCGGTGGGACAAGCACGCGTGCGATGGGTAACGAGCCGGCAGGCAGCGATCTGGGCGGCGTACTGCTGAGTGCGCGCGTGATCCGCAGCATGTGGTCGCCGCCGCGTGCGCGCGCCGCGGCCGGAGTGCTCGGAATCGGCACGACGTAGGCCGATAGGCCGTCCACCGGACGCACCGCGTCGACAGCATCTCGCAGCAGCCCAGCTAGTGGCCGGACCAGGTCTCGTCGACCGTGCTCCTTGACGGCAATGATGGCCAGCCGCAGGCTGCCGGCATACTTCCCGAACGAGACGCAGGTCGGAAATCCGGCTGGGGTCGGCGTTGGCCGGTGTATCGCAAGATCTGCGGCCGCCGTTATACATGATTCGCACAGTAGGTGCCGCGGTTGTCCACAGCCAATGCAGTCGCGTGGCAGCACGAGGTCGGTCAACGAGTCGAGCAGTTCGGTGAGGTGCATTCGCTGGCAGGCTACTTCCGCTCGACCCCGTCGCCAGGACCCCGCTTAGCCTGGATAGAAGGGGCTACTTCCGTAGATGACTTTGCCAGGTATCAGGCTCACCCAGGTCGATTCGGTCAGCTTGAGGATAATTCCGTCGCCGGCGCACACGAGCGCACGATTCGGGGCCGCGACAATAGAGGTCGGCCGGGTGGTGAAGACCGGCGCGGGAAGCTGGGTGCGCGACGAATCGTCGATCAGGATCGAGTACGGCACATCACGCGTGCCCACCGGACCACGCCCAAAGACCACAAGTGTGCGTGCCGTGGACCATGCCAGTTGGGTGACTTCGACGGTCGGTGAGAGCATTACCGGTTCGGTGATGGCGACCCCGTCCGGGCTGCGTGCGACCGTGGCCAGAAACAGCCGGCTGCCGACGAGGGTCGTCGCGACCATCGCGACACGGGTGCCGTCCCGTGAAAGTTGAAGCTCCGAGATTGACGTGATGTCCCCGAGACTGCCTGGCGTGACGATGGCCGGCTGGCCCTTGATGGGCACCCGCACGATGGTATTGCCGTTACGCACCAGCCACACTTCGTCGTTAGCCGCGCCCCACGTCGGAGGGGTCAGCGAGACGGTGTCTGGCAGCGCGACCGGGGCAAGCTCGCCGCCGGCCGGTCCGACGTACAGGGTTGGTACGCCGGGCGCCGTGCCCACGGCCGCCATCTGGCTGCCGTCCACGGATAGCGATGCGGACGTGATTCCGAGCTCCCCGGTGCCGGCATTGCCAGCGATGGCCACGCCCTGGCTGTTGAATACCTTCCCGTCGGCGACATAGAACACCGAGAGGTCGACCGGTACCGCGTCCGGATCGTAGGACTCCCAGTCTGCGATCGACTGCGCGGCTGCGACTCCTGGTACGTCGATCGACTGGCCGTCATTGGTGATCCGCACGGCCTTGACGTTGAGATCACGCAGCGTCCACAGAACCTGCGCCGACAACGCCTTGAGCTGGGCTCCGTTCTTGCCCGACAGCCCGGTCAAGTCGACCTTGATCTCGCTGTCGTTGTAGAGCACACCGGAACGCAGCTTGACGGGGTCGCTCATCTCGTTGCGTACGCCGGCGGCGAGCGCGTCAGAGGGACCGCCAAGGAGACCGTCGATCAGCGTGTTGGCGCGCTGCTTGGGATTGACCGGGTAGTAACGGAGGTCCGGTACGACGCGCGTGCCCGACGGGTCCAGGAAGTAGAGCGACGCGACCTTGAAAGCGTTGGAGAAGCTGGACTGGGTCAGCACGATCCCGTCCGGTGGGTTCGCGATCCGCCACTGGCCGCCGATCTTTTCCAGCTTGTAGACGTTCGTCACCGACTCCGCGACACCGTGGTACTCGCCGTCGGCGTCGACGATCGCGTTGCGCGAGGCACTGAAGTTGACCACACCGTCCTTGCCGCTGGGCTGCACCGAGTACGCCGGATCGATGATCGATGTAGACGCGCCTGGCTGCCAGGTCTTGGATGCCTTGTCGGTCAGAAACTGCCGGGCCACTTCGTACGTTGCGTCGCTGCTGGCCAGCGCATTGATATAGCCGCGCACGATCGTGTCCGGGGAGTCGCCTTTGACGGGGCCGTCCGGCTGGATCTCGTAGTAGTTGTCCTGATCGCCGCTCGGGCCGTCCGGCGCGGCGCCAACGACGACCGGCGTCGAGCTCGCCGGCACCTCCGAGCATCCAGCGAGTAGAAGCATGAGGGTGCCGAGCAGGGCCAGCAGCCAGTGTCTGCGCATCCTCATGTTCCGCCATCTCCATACCGGTCGAAATAGCTGCGGCGGACGGCAGGATGCCCACCGAACGCGCCACCGGACTCACCCGACGGGACGAGGCTAAGCGGTGACTCCATGATCACACCGTTCGAGGAGGCAAGCGGAAGCGTGATCCGGAAGTTCGCGCCCGCGCCCGGCCGCCCCCATACCTGCAGCCACCCGTCGTGCAGTCGGATGTCCTCCACACTGATCGCCATGCCCAGCCCCGTGCCGCCGAGTTTGCGGACCCGCGATGGATCGGCCCGCCAGAAACGGTCGAACAGATGCTCAGCGGCATTTTCGTCGATCCCGACGCCGTGGTCACGCACTGTCACCGCGACGGCGGTCTCGTTGGACGCGACGGTGACTTCCACCGGGTCGCCGGCACCGTGCTCCAGCGCGTTGGCGATCAGGTTGCGCAGCACCCGCGCGACCCGGGAGCTGTTCATCACGACCACAATCGGCTCGTCAGGCACATCAAGGCGCATTTCGCAGCCCTGCTCGCGCGCGAGGGTCTGATGCGCGTCGAATATGCGGCGTACGAGGTTGGCCATGTCCTCGTGTTCGGCGTCCAGCGACAGGCCGCCCGCGTCGTACCTGGAGATCTCCAGCAGGTCTTTCAAGAGCGCCTCGAACCGGTCCAGCTCGGTGTTGAGCAGCTCGACCGAGCGAGAGGCTACCTCCGGGAAGTCCGCGCGATAGTCATAGAGCAGCTCGGCGGCCATCCGGACCGTGGTCAGCGGCGTCCGCAGCTCGTGCGAGACGTCGGAGGTGAACCTTTGCTGGACCTGCGAGAGGTTCTCCAGCCGCACGATCTGGTTGGAGAGGCTGGCGGCCATGTAATTGAACGAGGAGGCCAGTTTTGCTAGGTCGTCCTCACCCTTGACGACCATTCGACGGTCGAGATTGCCCTCGGCCAGCTCGCCGGCGGTCTGTGCGACCTCACGTACCGGCAGTACGACCAACCGACTGATCAACAGCCCCACGCCGGCGATCAGCAGCATCAGCGCGAGCCCGGCCAGCAGCACCGTCTGCTGGACGAACGAGATGATCTGGTTCTCGTTGTCTAGCGGGTATACGAAGTAGATCTCAAAGTCGCCGAGCACACTGGGGATGGTCGAACCGACGACGAGCACGTTTTGCTTCGTCCCGCCGTACGGCGCTGTCGCGTAGGACCAGGCTTGTTTGCCGTGTTGCACCGTCGCCTGCAGGTCGGCGGGAAGTACGTCGAGGTGCAGGCTGGGCGAGTAGACGCGCGGCATGGTCCCTATGTCACCGCGCACCAACGTGATGACCTCGAAGATGCCCGCCGAACTGGCGCCCTGCGATAGGTAGCTAGTGCCAGAGCTCAATGCCTCGTTTACCGACTGCGCGGAGCTGTTGCCGACCAGCTGGAGCTGATTTTGCATATAACGCACGCCGCTCGTCGACTTCTCGATCGCGGCGCGTTGTTTCGCCGCGAGCAGGCCTTGCCCGATCTGGCTGATCAAGATATAGCCGACGACCGCGATGACCGCGAAGGTGATCACCATCGTTAGCGCGACGATGCGCACTTGCAGCGATCGTCGCCAGCGCTGCAACATCCACTGCCCCAGCGTCGTCAGCTTCGTCTGGATGACGGCGAGATAGTAGAGCGCCGACGAACGCAAAGGCCGCTCGGGCGCGCCCTGCCCCGGCGCTGACCGTGACGGTTGGTTCTCGACGGTTACGGCGGGCCTGCCTTATAGCCGACGCCGCGGACCGTCAGTACGATCTCCGGCCGTTCGGGGTCGCGTTCGATCTTCGAACGCAGCCGCTGCACGTGCACGTTGACCAGCCGCGTGTCGGCCGCGTGTCGATAGCCCCAGACCTGCTCAAGCAGCAGCTCCCGGGTGAATACCTGGCGAGGTTTACGCGCCAGCGCCACGAGCAGGTCGAATTCCAGTGGGGTGAGAGCGATCGGTTCGCCGTACCTGCTGACTTTGTGGCCTGGTACGTCGATCTGGATCCCGACAATCTCGAGTTCCTCGGCGTCCTCAGGTTCGACCCTGCGCAGCCGGGTCCGGATTCGGGCGACCAGCTCCTTGGGTTTGAATGGTTTGACCATGTAGTCATCGGCTCCGGACTCGAGTCCGAGTACGACGTCGACGGTGTCCGACTTAGCCGTCAGCATCACGATCGGCACGCCGGACTCGGCGCGGATCGCGCGACACACGTCGATGCCGTTCATGCCGGGCAACATGAGGTCCAGAAGGATCAGGTCCGGCCTGAGTTCGCGGTACGCCGTGATGGCCCGCGCCCCGTCGGCCACGAACGCCGCGTCAAAACCCTCGTTGCGCAGCACGATTCCGAGCATCTCGGCCAGCGCTGTGTCGTCATCGACTACCAATACCCGTGGCTTCATCCTGCCCCAATCCGAACGCACCCACCGTATCTGCACGATGGTCCACTAATGTTTGCATCTTCACCAGCGATACCGCTCGACATCGGTCCCCGTGTCTCGCCGGTCGTCTATACACCTCCGGCAGGGCGACCGCGGTAGCGACCGCCCTGCCGGACGCGATTGACTTACTTCTAGTAGCGGTAGTGGTCCGGCTTGTACGGTCCGGCCACATCGACGCCGATGTATTCAGCCTGGTCCTTGCGCAGTTCGGTGAGCCTGACGCCCAACGCGTCGAGGTGCAGGCGGGCGACCTTCTCATCGAGCAGCTTCGGCAAGACGTAGACCTGCTTGTCGTAGTCGCCCGGCTTGGTGAACAGCTCGATCTGCGCCATCGTCTGGTTGGTGAACGAGTTGGACATGACGAAGCTCGGGTGACCGGTCGCGTTGCCGAGGTTGAGCAAACGGCCTTCGGACAGGACGAGGATCGAATGCCCATCGGGGAAGACCCACTCCGCGACCTGCGGCTTGATGTCGACCTTCTTGATCCCGGAGACGCGCGCGAGGCCGGCCATATCGATCTCGTTGTCGAAGTGACCGATGTTGCCGACGATCGCCTGGTGCTTCATCTTGGCCATATCCGCAGCCATGATGATGTCCTTGTTGCCGGTCGTGGTGACGAAGATGTCGGCCTGGTCGATGACGTCGTCCAGGGTCGCGACCTGGTAGCCGTCCATCGCTGCCTGTAGCGCGCAGATCGGATCGATCTCGGTGATGATGACGCGGGCGCCCTGACCGCGCAGCGACTCCGCGGAGCCCTTACCGACATCGCCGTAACCGCAAATGACGGCGACCTTGCCGCCGATGAGCACATCGGTGGCGCGGTTGAGGCCGTCGATGAGCGAGTGCCGGCAGCCGTACTTGTTGTCGAACTTGCTCTTGGTGACCGCGTCGTTGACGTTGATCGCCGGGAACAGCAGCTCACCGGTCTTGGCGAGCTCGTAGAGGCGGTGTACGCCGGTAGTGGTCTCCTCCGAGACACCCTTGATATCGGCGGCCATTTTCGTGAAACGGTCCGGCTCGGCCTTGAGGCTGGCGCGCAGCGTCTCGAGTACGACGCCCTCTTCCTCAGAGTCAGCGTCCGTCGTCTCGCGCACGACACCGGCCTTCTCGAACCTCACGCCGTCGTGCACCAGAAGCGTGACGTCCCCGCCGTCGTCGAGGATCATGTTGGGGCCGTTGTGACCCTCCCAACGCAGCACCTGCTCGCTGCACCACCAGTACTCGGGGAGAGTCTCGCCCTTCCACGCGAATACCGCGACACCCTTCGGATCTTCGACGGTGCCGTGAGGACCGACGACCACCGCGGCAGCGGCATGGTCTTGGGTGGAGAAGATGTTGCATGACACCCAGCGGACCTCGGCGCCGAGCGCGACCAGTGTCTCGATGAGCACGGCGGTCTGCACGGTCATGTGCAGCGAGCCGGTGATCCGGGCGCCGGCGAGCGGTTGAGCGTCGCCAAACTCCTCGCGTAGCGACACCAGGCCCGGCATTTCGTGCTCAGCGAGCCGGATCTCGTTGCGGCCGTACTCGGCAAGGCCGAGGTCGGCGACCTTGTACTGAAGACCCGACGGTGCGGTGTCGACGGTGAGGTTTTCGATCGTTGGTGCAGACAAATGCGTCTCCTAAAGATGGCGGGTGACCAGTCAATGGTACCGGCCCACGGCTAGCGGGACCGGACGACCCGTCCGGCGCATACCCGAGTCAGAACCCCGTCACCGCTGACGGTGACGGAACCTTGTGCTGCGGTGATGAAGACCGACTCTCCCTTGGACACTTCCTGGACGACGTCTCGGGATGTCACTTTCATCGACCCTTCGATGCAGAAGAGGATTTGCGGGCCTTCGGAGGCCACGGTGACCTCTTCGCTGGTGATCTTCCTGCGATACAACGCGAATTCGCGGGCCGGCGTGGGCCAGGTCGTCATGCCTTCGTCGTACCCGGCCTCCGCGCCGAGGACCACCGGATCAATAACGGACAACGGTCCAGATTCGAAGTCGATGATGCGCAACAGTTCGGCGACGTCTATGTGCTTAGGGGTGAGCCCGCCGCGCAGCGTGTTGTCGCTGTTAGCTTGCGCCTCGAGACCCCATCCGTGCAGGTAGGCATGCAGCTGGCCAGGACCGAGGTAGACCCCCTGCCAGGGCTGCAGTCTAATCAGATTGAGTAGCAGCGACAGGACGACGCCGATATCGCCCGGGTACGCCTCGCCGAGCTTGATCGCCCACATGTATGACTTGCGGTCAGGGTCATCCTCAGCGAGCCGGTCTACCAGCCGCACGGACTCCTCGACCACTCTGCCTGCCAACTCGCCTTGCTTTTCCTTCGGCATGCTCAGCAGCGTCGTAACCGCTACCCGCAACCCGTCGCTAGGTTGCCCGGTCAGCAGTGAGCCGACGTACGGCGCGAGCATCCGAATCCCCAGCCGAGCGAGGATGTTGGCGGCGTCCTGCGCGCTGCGAAATCCGCACAGGACCTCGCATTCGGATACGGCTACAAACAACTCTGGCTTGGCGAACGGGTCGCGATAGTTGCGTTCCGGGTTCGAGAACGGCGTGCCGTTGCCGTTTTCCTCGGCAAATCCCGCCCTCGCGCGGGCCGCCGTCGGATGTGCCTGGATCGACAGCGGTGTCTCGGCTGCGAGCACCTTGAACAAGAACGGCAGCCGACCGTGATATTCGGAATTGAGGACCCGCCCGAGGTGCGCCTCGGGGTCTTCCTTAATCAGGTCACACAGCGCCGGGCTGCCTGGCAAGTCTCGCGCCCGCGAGGACGCGGTCGGGTGTGCACCGAGCCATAACTCGGCCTCAGGCTCGGCGCTCGGACTCGGGCGATTCGTGAGCTCGGCGATGACCCTGTGGGAGCCCCACGCGTATCGCCTGACCTCATTGTCAAGAAGAAACATTACGTCGAGCCTATCTGACCTCGCATCACAGCCTCGGACGCCAGTGCGGCATCGAAGAGGTCAGGTTCAAGATAGATCAGCGCCGTGTGCTGCAGATCGGCGCGCACGCGATTCTCTGCCGCGTTGATGGCGACCGCGATTTGCTGGATGCTCGAGCCCGGCGCGACGGCGACTTTGGCTGCGATCAGAAGGTCGTCGGGCGACAGGTGCTGCGTGCGCAGATGCACGACCCGAGTGATGACGGGATTCGTTCCAGGGTCGATGAGCAGCCTTTTGATCCGCGCCTGTTCCTCGGGCACCGCGGGTTCGCCGATCAACAGGCTGCGAGTCTCCGTGACCAGGACGATTGCGATGATCCCCAGCAAAATGCCGATCAGCAGAGTCCCGATCGCGTCGAAAACAGGATCATCGGTGGCCCACGTCATCGACACACCGAACAGCGCGAATACCAGGCCGACGAGCGCGCCAGCGTCTTCGAGCAGAACCACCGGCAGCTCGGGGTTGCGGGACCTGCGGATGAACTGCCACCACGAGTTCTCGCCGCGAAGCTTGCTCGACTCGTGCAGCGCCGTCCGGAACGAGTAGCCTTCGAGCCCGACCGCGAGCACCAGGATGACGACCGCGACGATCGGCGTCGACAGCGGTTCGGGATGTTGCAGCTTGTGGATGGCTTCGTAGATCGCGAACACCGAGCCAAGTAAAAACAGCACCAGCGCGACGACAAAGGCGAAGAAGTATCTGTTGGCGCCGTACCCGAACTGGTGCTTCTCATCGGCCTTGCGTTTGGCCTGCTTGCCACCGATCAGCAGCAGCCCCTGGTTGCCGGAGTCCGCGACCGAATGCACCGCCTCGGCAAGCATCGAGGACGAGCCGGTGATTGCGAACCCGACGAACTTCGCGACGGCGATTCCGACGTTTGCTCCCAGGGCCGCGAGTATCGCTCTGGTCGATCCTTCTGCGCTCACTCGGCGTCGCCCTCTGTTTGTGCGGAGTTGCTGATCAGTGGAAGGTACGCCGCAGAGACGTCGGCGACCTGCAGCATTGAGGCAAGACGCGCCGCGGGCGTGTCCCCTTCGGCGGCAATGGTACTGAGACCGACGCCGCGCGCGGCTGCCATGTCGGCGATCGTCATTCTCGGGTCGAAATCGCTACTCTCGCTGAAAAGTACGACGCGCAGCGGCCGGCTAGGACGCCCGCTGCCGGCATCGTCGTACGGGTCGAAGAAGATGTCGTCGGTGCCCCGGACGTATGGGCCTTCGAGTACCGCGCGCATGTGTGGCAGGCCAGCGGGCAGTCCCACGTGCGCGACGGGGATCCCTTGGGTGGCAAGCATCTTGGCGGCAAATCGGCAGGCTGCCGCGGCCGCGAGCGGCGAGTCGCTGAGTGCAAGCGGCGTCGCGTCAAGGCATTCGAGGGCAAGCGCCTTGGCCGGGTTGCGCTCGGCGGGTGATACCGGTCCGATCCGCGCCGACGTGTCGTCCAGCGCCTCGGCTAAGGCCGGCAGCGCATCGGGACGGTCCGCGGCGCCGGGCTCCCGCAGCCGCTCGCTCACCGCGAGACCGGTCGCCACGTGCGCCCAGATCGTGCTGCCGGACTCCACAAGAGGCACGACCAGTGCGTTGCGATCGCCCGAGCAGAGCACGTCGAGCGGAGAGCCCGCAACGGTGGAGACGACGACTGTGCTGCCCCGCTGCAGCGCGACCTTGGCCGCCCGGATGCTCGAGTCGTCCGAGCCGGTGTCGCTCAACACCAGCACCATGTCGGCGATCCCGAGCCACGGCGTGCGGTCGTCTAGCGTCTGCCGGATCAAGACCGGTGCGCCAATCGCCTCGTCGGCGAGTGCGGCGACAGCCTTCGCCGCGTCCTTTGCGCCGTACCCGGCGAAGACAACGAAGTAGCGCACCGGCGGCTGGATCATCGAGAGGCCGCCAGACTCATGAAGTGCGGTGGCGGTGCGACGTACCACCGAACCGGCGTACGCCGCATCCATCAGCTGACCATCTCGATCACGTCCAACGAGCGCGTCCGCGTCGTCGATAAGCGAACCAGGTCCCGAGTCATCGGGGTCGAGGCCCTGCGATCCCGCCCACGTCACCGCAGGTCTCCTTTTCAGCTGGGCCGAAGTGCTTCATCCAACAACAGCACCGGAATGCCGTCGCGGACCGGAAAGATCAGGTCGCATTCGGTGCACTGCAGTGCAGGACCCTCGAATCCACTCAGTGTGCCCTCAGGGACCTCCCGCAGCGGCGCGTGATGGTCGGCCGGGCAGGCGAGCAGCTTGAGAAGTTCGGCATCAACGATCATGACCGGAATCCTACCCGCCGCGGATGATGCTAAGCACGTGATCGCGGACCTCTTCCATGCGTCCGCGGCTGCCTGCCTCGACGTTAAGCCGCAGCAGCGGTTCGGTATTGGAAGCGCGCACGTTGAACCAGGCTTTGTCGGTAAACGTCACGGTGATTCCGTCGAACAGTTCGTACGTCGCATCGCTCTGCGCGTCGGCGTAGTGGGTAACCGCGTTGATGCGACCGGGTAAATCCTCGACGGTCGAGTTGATCTCACCGCTGGCGACGTAGCGGTCGTACGGCGCCACGACTTGCGACAGTGGCCCCGCTTGCCGACCCAGCTCGGCGAGCACGTGCAGCGCGGCGAGCATTCCGGTGTCGGCATTCCAGAACTCCCGGAAATAGTAGTGCGCGGAGTGTTCACCACCGAAGATCGCCTGGTGCTGTGCCATGGACGCCTTCATGTTGGAGTGACCGACCTTGCCGCGGACCGGCAGACCGCCGCATTCGCGGACTACCTCTTCGACCGCGCGAGAAGTGATGACGTTGTAGACCACGGCCCGGCCAGGATGCTTCGCGAGTTCGCGGGAGGCAATCATCGCAGTAATGGCGGACGGCGAAACGGCTGCGCCGCGCTCGTCAACGACGAAACAGCGATCCGCATCGCCATCGAATGCGAGACCAAGGTCGGCACCTTGGCGCACGACCTCGGCCTGCAGGTCAACGAGATTGTCCGGGTTGAGCGGGTCTGCCGGATGGTTGGGAAACGTCCCGTCGAGTTCGAAGTACATCGGTACGATCTCGACGTTGGTGTCGGCGAAGACCGCCGGAACGGTATGTCCGGCCATGCCGTTGCCCGCGTCCACGACGGCCTTGAGCGGCCTCATCTGTGTCAAGCTGACGAGCGCGTGCAAATGCCGGACGTAGGCCTCAAGGGTGTCGAGCTCGGTGCGGGTGCCGGGCCGCGCAGCGACCGGCAGACCTTGCTCGGCGAGGTCGCGCACCTCGGCCAGCCCCGTGTCTAGCCCCATCGGCGCGGCCTTGGCGAGGCAGAACTTCAGGCCGTTGTACGCCGCGGGGTTGTGACTCGCGGTGACCATGATCCCCGGCCGATCCTGCCATCCGGAGGCGAAGTAAAGCTGGTCGGTCGCGCTGAGTCCGGTGACGATCGCGTCGCTGCCTTGTTCGGTAATACCCGCCACGAGCGCATCGATGACATCCGGCGTAGTCGGACGCATGTCACCGGCGACGAGCACGGACGTACCGCGGTTGTTGTCGGCTAGCCAGCGAGCGTATGCCGCACCGATCTGCTTGGCGGCAGCCGCGTCGAAGTCGCCCGGATAGAGTCCCCGGACGTCGTACGCCTTAAAAATTTTTGAGAGGTCCACGGGGCTATCTTGTCAGGCGTGCTGCGCTCTCGTCCCTTAGGAGGTAGGCGGCACAACGCGCAGGTGACCCCGACGGCCCTTGCTTGTGGGCATCGGCCGCCGAGGAGGTGCCATGTCGGGCAGCATCGGCTGTGGCCGGGCAGCCTCACGTACCGCATCAGCTAACGCGAGCAAGTCGTCCGAGGACGGCCCGGAGTCGACAAAGTCACCCTCGCTGCGCAGCACTTCCCAACCAATCGGAACGGTGAGTCGGCTGGCGTGGTTCTCGCACAGGTCGTAGCTGTGCGGCTCGGAGTACGTCGCGAGAGGTCCGACGACCGCCGTCGACTCGGCGTACACGTAGGTCAAAGTCGCGACGGCGCCTTTGACGCACGCGGGGCGACTACATCTACGGACAGGCTTCACGTCGATTAGCGTATCTCCGACTCCGCGTCGAGCACGGTAACCCAGGACGCGAGTTGCCGGTGTGTCGCGAGTCGGTGACGATCGAGCCGATCTACAGTGCAGTGGTGAGTTCATCGAGGGGGCAGCGTAGTTATCCCGCGCGCCGTGACCGCCGCGGCCGTGGCGTGCGCGGCTCGCTGCTGCCGCAGGGTTTGCCGCTTTCTCGCACGCGGGCCGAGGCATTCGACGACATCGTGCTCGACGCGGTCGAAAGTCTCGAACCGCGTTGGGGAGATGTACTCGAGCACGTTGAGTTCGCGGTCGAAGATGTGCCCACGGTCGAGCATTCGACACCCGACGAGGTCATCCACATGCCCAACGTGGTGGAGGACTCGACAGTCCCACTATCGCGGCTGATTCCTGGCGGCGTAGTTGGCGACGGGCAGACTCTCCCACCGCGGATCGTCATCTACCGTCGACCTATCGAGGTGCGCGGGCAGTCCCAGGGCGACCTGGTGGCACTGGTCCACGACGTCGTGGTCGAACAGGTCGCGAGCCTGCTCGGCAAGGACCCCGATGAAATAGAAGATATCGATGGCGGCTAGGCCACCGGATGCGGCTGACAGATTCCCGAGACAGTCAGTCCGAGGTAGTTAAGAGGCGTTGCGGCGAGCGGTCTTAAGACGCCGACGTTCGCGTTCTGACAGCCCGCCCCAGATGCCAAACCGCTCATCATGGCCGAGGGCGTACTCGAGGCACTCGTCCTTAACCTCGCAGCCGACGCAGATCTTCTTCGCCTCGCGGGTGGAGCCACCTTTCTCGGGGAAGAACGCTTCAGGATCGGTCTGCGCGCATAGCGCTCGCTCCTGCCAATCCTGTTCCTCGCCGTCGCCGGCATCCCAAAACTCGTGGGTAAAAGCCTGCGGTTCGCTCACAGTCAAAGCCCCTTCCATTATCGACTCGGCTCTCTCGTGAACCTGCTCTGCGTGGTAACGCTCTGCATTGTGCTCACGTGGTTTCGCGCTGCGGCCCGGGGGTGGACGCTTGACGCTTGTGTTGTTGGTAACACCATTGGGTCGTTCAGTTGCATTTTCAGTTGCGTTGTGGAGTTGGACTGCGGTGTTCGGTAACGCTGTTGGGTTGTGCCATTCGGGCTTCCGCGTGCTGCATCGTGCTCTCTTGCTGTACGGCACTCGATGCTCCTGTAACGACATCCGTGTAATTACACGTGTGTCGTTGCCCTAAAGTCAAGCCGTTCGGTGATAATCACGCCCCAGCACGTAAGTTTTGGGTGCGGCGTGCCGCCCACCCGCAGGAGCGACTGACCCTACTGAGAACATTGCTTATGTGCAGCCAACTTTCTCCTCATCAGGGTCGTCTTCGGTTGACGACCACACCCCGCGAATCACAGTTCTTGGCGGCGGCGTAGGCGGCGCGACGTTCCTGCTTGGTGTACGCGACGTCGCTCGGCGGATCGGTGCGGAAGTTACCGCGATCATCAATACCGGTGACGACGCGACCATGCACGGGCTCCGCGTGTGCCCCGATCTGGATAGCGTGATGTACACCCTCGGCGGCGCGCACGATCCCGAACGCGGCTGGGGCCAGGTCGGCGAGACCTGGGTCGTCGGCGCCGAGCTCAAGAAGTACGCGGCCGGCCCGACCTGGTTCAACCTGGGCGACAAGGACATCGCCACCCATCTCGTGCGCACGCAAATGCTCGACGCTGGGTTCGGGCTCGCCGACGTGACCGCCGCGCTGTGTCACCGATGGCAGCCCGGCATCGACCTGCTGCCGATGACCGACCAGCGGTGTGAGACGCACGTCGTCGCCGACATACCTGACGATGACGGCACTGTCGCGACCCGCGCGATCCACTTCCAGGAGTGGTGGGTGCGGTGGCGGGCCGACGTACCGACGCACGAGTTCGTGCAGATCGGGATCGAGCAGGCCAAGCCAGCACCCGGCGTACTCGATGCGATCAACAACGCCGACGTCGTACTTCTTGCGCCGTCCAACCCGATCGTGAGTATCGGCACAATACTTGCGATCCAAGGCATCGGCGATGCGGTGCGCACTACCGAGGCACCAGTGATCGGCTTGTCCCCCATCATCGACGGCGCCCCGATCCGCGGCATGGCAGACAAGTGCCTACGCACCGTCGGCGTCGAGTCAACCGCGGCCGCCGTCGCGGAGCATTATGGCGCTCGGTCGGCTGACGGCATACTCGACGGATGGCTCGTCCATGACGGCGATCCCTTACCGGACAGCATTATTCCGGCGCGCGCCGTACCGCTGTTGATGAGCGACGTCGCAGCCACCGCTGCCATGGTCGACGAAGCCCTACTGCTCGCCGACTCCCTGCGCGCATGACCCCTTCCGATCCGGCGACACCGGTAGGCGCCGAGGACCTGCCGCAGTCGTTCGCCGTGCACGCCGTGACCGGGCTCCCTGAGTTCCATCACGGTGACGATCTAGTCGGTCACCTACCGACACTTGCGGACCGCGACATCATCGTAGTGACATCCAAGGTCATCTCCAAGATCGAAGGCCGGCTTCTCGCGGTCGGCGACAGCGAGGATGAGCGGCAACGCGCCCGCGAGGATGCGATCACCGGGCAGACCGTGGCCGTAGTGGCGCAACGTGGGCCCACTCGGATCGTGCGCAACCGACTCGGCCTGACGATGGCGGCGGCCGGGATCGACGCTTCCAACGTTCCGAACGGCGTGATCGCTCTGCTGCCAGAGGATCCTGACGCGTCTGCGCGGCGGCTGCGGGCGGAAATCCGGGCGCGACTCGATCGCGATGTCGCGGTCGTCATCACCGATACCGTCGGGCGACCGTGGCGTGAAGGGCTGGTCGACATCGCGATCGGCGTCGCCGGCATCACGCCCCTGCGTGACCTACGGGGCACGCTTGACACCCACGGTCACCCGCTCGCCGTGACCGCTCTCGCGCAGGCCGACGAGATCGCCTCGGCGTCCGAGCTCGTGCGCGGAAAGGTGGGTAACGTTCCGGTCGCAATCGTGCGGGGAATTCCCTGGCAGGATGGCGAAGTAGCGGCATCATCGCTGATCCGAGACGGCGAGACTGACATGTTCTCACTAGGCACTCGCGACGTCGTGCCGGCGACCGCGTCCGGCGTAGGCGAGGGAACCGGCGCACCGCGTCTGGTCGAAGCGGCGCTTGCCGCCGTACCGGAAGTCAACGGTGTCGTCACGGCGTACTCCGCGCCAACGATCACCGTGAAATCGAGTATCGATTCTTTCGAGACGGGTATCTACGTCGGCAAGCTCATGGTCGCGTTGCGCGCCGAAGGTCTGGCCGGGACACTCGTGAGCCGCAACCCGGTCCGCATCGAGACCGCGGTAGCGGCGGCGTACCAAGGACGGCCACTAGGGTGAGTTATCAGAGCGTCCGGGCAAGCGCTCGGGAGATTCTGCAGAATTGGTCCCCGGCAGACATGTCCCAGGATCAATTGCGGCTGACCTATCTCAGTTACCTGATCGCCGTTCCCGAAGCCGTCCAACGCGACTGCGTAGCGGGGCACCTCACGGCAAGTGCGCTGGTGTGCGATGTCGAGAAGCGCCGCGTGCTGCTGACGCTTCATCCCAGGATCGGTAGGTGGGTACAGCTCGGCGGACACTGCGAAGCGGACGATCTGGACCTTCCTGCCGCGGCGCTTCGCGAGGCCCGCGAGGAAAGCGGCATCGATGCATTGCGGATCGACCCTGTGCCCTTACAGCTGCACACGCACTCACTCACCTGCTCCGGCGGCGTACCGACCCGCCATCTCGACGTGCAGTTTCTGGTGACGGCCGAGCCCGGAAGCACGGCGCGGATGAGCGACGAATCCCTTGACCTGGACTGGTTCCCGTTCGACCAGCTGCCCCGTGACGCCGACGACTCCGTCCAGGAGCTCGTCGCAGCAGCAGAGTCCAGACTCGCCGCCGAGCTTTCGTCCTAGATACTGCGATAGTCCGGGACGGTACGCCGAGGACCGTGACGCGGCGGGCCAGCTCTCCCCAGCTCAAGCAGACGCACGACCCGCCCGCGATGTGGCCGGTAGGGCGCGAGCAACAGCGCCATGCCCTCATCGTCGGTAGGCTCGCCGGTGAACGCGTAGCCGACGATTGACGGCACGTGGTAGTCGCCGAACGACGGCGCGTCGGCAGCACCGAGCGCGCGCTGAGCGACCTCCGAAGCGGTCCACAGTCCGATACCGCGGATGCTCATCAGCTTCGTGATCGCCTCGCTTAAAGGTAGTTTCGTCAGTCGTTCAACTGACGTGGCGGCGCCGGCAGCACGCCGGATGGTCTCGCGATGAGTCCGGTCGACGCCAAGCTGGTGCCAGTCCCAGTCGGCGAGCGCACGCACCTGCGCGGGCGATGGCGGCACCCGAAGCCGCTGCGGCGCTGGTCCGGGAGCGACACCGCCGTACTTGCGCAGCAGCATCCGCCACGAGCCGAAAGCTTCTTTTCCGGTGATCTTCTGGCTCAGAATCGCCGGCACCAGCGACTCGACAATGAGTCCGGTGCGTGGGAAATGTACGCGGCCCAGCCGCGCGTGCAGGGTGCGGATCGGGTCTTCGGAAGGACAAAACGTCGAATCGTCGTCGTCGAATCCGAGCATCGCGGGGAGGTTGGCGATAGTCCATTCCGCGCCACTCCCCCATGCGCAGGCCTCGAGGTCACACCCTCGTCGGGTGATGAAGATTGAGACTGGGCCGTCGGGGGTAAGAGACGCGCGCCAGATTCCGTCCGGCACACGTATAAACGCCGGATCGCCCGAGCCGTAGCGAAGTAACCCGAGCGTACGTTCTGGGTCCAGCCCGTCCGGGAGCGTCAGCAGGCGCCTGAGGCCTGCTGCGCTCCCGTGCGAGTCGGACAACACGCGGTGTGCTAGCGCGGCGCCATCCGCAGCGCGGCGTCGAACCGAATCGTCTCGCCGTTGATGTAGTCGTGCTCGCTGAGGAAGACCGCGATCTGCGCGTACTCGGACGGCTTGCCGATGCGCTTCGGGAACGGCACGCCGGCACCGAGGGTCTTGCGAAACTCGTCGGTCACTCCAGCGAGCATCGGGGTGTCAATGATGCCAGGCGCGATCGTGTTGACTCGGATGCCGACGCTTGAGAGATCACGGGCGGCCGGCAGGGTCATGCCATGGATACCTGCTTTGCTTGTGGCATAGGCAATCTGGCCGATCTGTCCTTCAAACGCCGCCACGCTGGCCGTGTTGATGATGACCCCACGGGCATCGTCCTCGAGCGGCGCGGTGGTGGCCATCGCGGCCGCGGCAAGACGCAACACGTTGAACGTGCCGACGAGGTTGACGTTGATGACCTTCTGGAACGACTCTAGGTCGTGCGGCCCGGTCTTGGTCAGCGTCCGCTTCGCGTAACCGATTCCCGCGCAGCTGACGACAACACGCAACGGCGAGTCCTTGCTCGCCGCGTCGTCGACGGCCGCCTGGACCTGGTCGGGGTCGGTCACGTCGGTCTTGACGTACGTCGTCGCGCCGCCGAGCTCGTCGGCCAGCGCCTGGCCCTTTTCCTCCGCCAGGTCGACGATCGTGACCGAGGCACCTTTCGCGTGCAGTGCGCGGACGGTTGCCTCGCCTAGGCCCGATGCCCCTCCTGTGACAAGTGCGGAGACTGCTGATAGATCCATAGTTTTCCCTTGATATGGCTAGTAGCACTAGCAATGAGATCTTGCTGACGACGAGCTCGTCAGCCGGACAGCGCTCTAAAGGAGGTCCGTACGACCTCGCGAAGCCCATTCGTCAACGGCTTCCTTCACTCGCTGCGCATCCGAGCGCCGTACCACGAGGATAGCGGTCGAGGTCTCCACCACGACGACGTTGGGTACGCCGATGACAGTCAGTGCGCGACCGCTCGCCGACGTGGCGAAGCTTCCCGGGGAGTCGATCAGCAACGTTTCCTTCGGCTGCGCCAGCCGGCTGCCTTCGGCGATACCCATCTCGGCGATCGTGTCCCAGTCACCGATATCGCTCCAACCCATGTCGCATGGCACGGTCGCGACCCGACCGTCGTCGGCCGCGCCTTCCATGACTGCATGGTCGAAGCTGATCGACGGCAGACTCGGCCAGATCCCACCGAGAAGGTCGTGCGCCGCGGCGTGGTCGGTCAGCCACTGTTTTGCGATTCGCATCAGCCCATCGGCAAGCTCCGGCGTGCGCAGTCGGAGCTGGTCCATGACGTCACGGGCGCGACACACGAACATGCCCGCGTTCCAGACGTATCCGCCCGATGACAAGTATTGTTCGGCGACCTCGCGTGCCGGCTTCTCCTTGAAGTTGCGGACTTCTAGCGCATTGTCCACGTGCAGCGGTGGCCCGCACTTGATATAGCCGTAGCCGGTTTCCGGCCGGGTAGGGGTGATCCCGAGGGTGACCAGCTTGCCCGTCTGCGCGACCTTGATCGCCGTGCGTACGGCGGACCGGAACGCATCGCCGATCGAGATCAGGTGGTCGGCCGGAAAGCTGCCCATGATGGCATCGGGGTCACGCGCCTCGATGACAGCGGCGGCCAGCCCGATCGCAGGACCGGAGTTGCGAGGTCCCGGCTCGACCAGGAAGTTCTCCTCCGGTAGCTGCGGGATCTGACGGGCGATCGCCGCGACATGCGCACCGCCGCACACGATGAACGTCTGCGCAGGATCAACGAGTGGCTCGATTCGCGCCATTGTCAGCTGCAGCAACGAACGCTCGTCTGACCCGAGCCGGTGCAGGAACTTCGGCGCATCCCTGCGGCTCAGCGGCCACAGTCGGGTGCCGCTGCCGCCGGCAGGAATGCATGCGTAGAACGAGGACATCCTCAACCTTCCCGTCGAGGTGGCAGGTCTGCGGCCCGTTGCCGCAACGCCGCGCCTTCGCGGACCCGCCCGAAGAGCCTGGACAGCTGAAGTCGCGCTTCGAGCCCGGCCCGCAGTACGACGCGCACCGGAAGCCATCTCGGTCCGGCGTACCGGTCGGCGAGGAAACGGTAAGCGCTCTTGTGGTGCTCGCGCATCATCGCCATCGGCGCTCGTTCAGCGGCATGACCGCCGACGTGCTCGACGACCGCGGTTGGCACGTAGACCACCTGCCACCCAGCCTTTCCCAGTCGGTCGCACATGTCGACGTCTTCGAAGTACATGAAATATTGCGGGTCGAAACCACCGAGCGTCAGTACGGCCTCCCGGCGCAGCAGCATACATGCGCCCGACAGCCAGCCGGTCTCTCTCTCCTTCGGGTCCTGGGCATCGTGACGATAAGCACGCGTCCAGGGGTTGGTCGGCCAGATCCAGCCAAAAACCGCGTGCCCAATACCGTTTTTGAGAGTGGGTATCGAGCGCGCCGACGGGTAGAGCACGCCCTGGGGCGTGATGATCGCGGGGCCGACTGCCGCGAGGTGCGGCCAGCGGATAGTTGCCGCGAGCAGTTCGTCGAGCGCTCCCGGGCGCCACACGACGTCCGGGTTGGCGATGACTACCCACTCTGTGTGGGCCGCGCGCAGCCCGACGTTGGCGGCCTGACCGAAACCGATATTGGCGTGGGTGCGCACCAGTCGCAGCGGCTTACCGCTCGCTGCCGCGGCGCGTTCGGCGTGTTCGGGGGCGTCGTCGGTCGACCCGTTGTCAACAAGGACGACGTCGACCTCGCTGCTGGTCGCGAGGGCGAGCGAGTCAAGGAAGTTACCCAGGTGTACCCCGGGCGAGTAGGTGACCGCGACGACCGTGACTGCGGCGCTCATCGGCGGGCCTCGCGCGCCTGCGCGTAGATCTCCTGGTGCCGCAGCGCCGCAGAGCGCCATGAGAACTGTCCGGCCCGGGCCAATCCGAGAGTGGCCAGCTCTCGGCGCCTGGCAGGGTTGTCCAAAAGAGCGGTGATCGACGTACTGATCGAGACTGGATCGGTATCGGTGTATTCCACCGCGTCGCCGCCCACCTCCGACAACGACAGCAGCGGCGTGGTCAGGACCGGAGCGGCACAAGCCATGGCTTCGAGGACCGGCAGGCCGAAACCCTCGCCAAGTGATGGATATGCCACGAACTGTGCACCGCCGAGGTATCCGCGCAGCAGCTCCAGCGGCAAGAATCCCGGCCGCAGTACGTCGACGCCCTCGGGCAGGCCGGCGATCAGCGCGTCGAGTGAGTCGTCCCAGCCCTGTCCACCGGCGAGCACAAGCGCGGGTTTGTCGGCCCGGTCTCGGACCGCGTCCGTGAAGCCGCGGATCAGGCTGGGCAGGTTCTTCCGCGGTTCCAGCGTGCCCAAAAACGCTATATACGGGCGATCCGCGAGCGCCAGGTGCTGCCGGGCAGCGGCAGTCTCATCAGCCGTCGGCCGCCGGAAAACCGCCTCGTCGACTCCAAGATGCACGACGTCGATCCGGTCCTCACGGGTGCCGAGCACCCGCACAAGCTCGTCCCGGGTCGCCGCGGACGGCACGATGCAGCGGGTCGCACGGCGCAGGGACAGTTTCGTCCAGTTGGTGAAAAACAGTCGCTTCACTCGCTCATGCACGTCTGGGTGGGTGAAGAATGTCGCGTCGTGCAGGGTCACGATCACGGGGCGGCGAACGGCCAGCGGCTGCGTGTAGTGGGGGCTGTGTACGACCTCGGCGTTCGTCTTGGCAACCAGCCGGGCGAGCCCGGTCTGCTCCCACACCAGGCGGGCCGGCCGGCGGCCGATCTGCGCCGGCCCGGGCAGGATGTCCGCAGTCGGACACAGCGACTCGTAGTGTGCGACGTCCTCCGACCGACACGCGATCAGCAGCGACGTACCCAACACGTCGAGCTCGGGAAGCAACGAGTCGACGTATCTGCCCACGCCGCGACGGTCCGGCGGTACCGCGGTCGCGTCCATCAGGACGCGCGGATGAGATGCAGACACTCGAGACCTTTCGTGCTTACGCGTTGTCGAGTACGTCGTCGTACAGCTGCCACAGGGCGCGCGCCGACTTTTCCCAGCTGAAGTCCGATGCACGCCGTAGGCCCAACGAGCGTAGACGCTGTTGCGTGCCGGGGTCGTCGATCACGCCTCGAATCGCCTCGGCCAGCAGCCGCGACTCCCCGACCGGTACGACGACTCCCGCCCCGCCGGCGACCTCGACAAGCGCCGGCGCGTCGGAGTGGATAACCGGCGTACCGGCAGCCATCGCCTCCAAAACGGGAATGCCGAACCCTTCCGACCGGCTCGGGGCGACGAGAACCCCGGCCCGGGCGAATGTGACGGCAAGGTCAACGTCGCTGAGCCGGCCCATCACCCGTACCCGATCTGCTGGCAGGCCGAGGCGGCTGGCCTCTTTTGCCAGGTCGACGCCGCCCCAGCCAGGCTGACCGACGACCAGTAGCGGCACCTTGGGGGCACTGGGGTTGGCCAGCGCCGCGAGCAGTACGTCGAGGCCCTTGCGCGGCTCGAGGGTTGCGACGCTGAGCAGGTACGTCTCCGGGAGGTCGAGACGGGTTGCTCGGATATCGGCGTCGGCCGGTGGATCGAGATCGCGGCTCACGCCAAGCCCGATAACACTCGTCTTAGCGCCAATATCAATGAACTCGACCAGCTGGTCGACGACGGCCTGGGAGGGCACGACGATGGCGTCGGCTTGTTTGGCGACGCGTTCACCGACCCGACGGTGCCAGGACGCGCCGCGCGGGGTGAGGGTCTCGGGGTGTGTCCATGGCACCGCGTCATGGATCGTGACGACCAGCGGTTTGCGGCGCCGTGGCGGCACCAGCATGGTGGGCGCGTGCACCAGGTCCGCGCCGCGCGGGACGGGTCCGGACCCGATGTCCCAGGCGGCAATCAGCCCACGTCTGGGCAACGGCAAGGTCTTGGGGCCGCGGACACCGCGGATCCGGGCCGGCGATAGGTCGCGGTGCGCGGCGGTCCAGCCGATGACCGTGCGCTCATCGTCGACCGCGGCGAGCGCGGCGGCGATCTCCTTGGTGTAGCGACCGGTGCCGCCGGGGATCGGTGCGAGACACTGCTCCAGCACAAACGAGACCGAACGGGCGCGCGCCGAACCATGTGCCACGCCGTTTCCTCTTCCCGTTAGACCGTGCCGATCGCGTTTGACAGTGCCCACCAGGCTAATCCGTCGTCGCGGGGCGGGTCATCCGGCGCACCGGCGTAAGGCAGACTTCATTGCTATGAGCCTGCTCCCAGCCGCCGACCTCACCGTCGTGGTCGTCACCTGGCAGGGACGCGACCTAGCACGGTCGGCCCTCCAGTCGCTCGCCGCGCAGACTCAGCCGCACCGAGTGCTGGTCGTGGACAACGCGTCCACCGACGGCACCGCGGACATGCTGCACGCGGACTTCCCGGACGTGGAACTACTCGCGTTGCAGCGCAACACCGGGTTCGCCGGTGGCGTCGCGGCGGCCCTCGATCGGGTCGACTCACGCTACTTCGCGCTACTGAACAACGACGCGCAGGCCGACCCGCACTGGCTTGAACGTTCCCTCGCCCTCCTCGAGAAGCCACAGGTGGCCGCCGTGAGCGCCAAGATGCTGCTCACTGAGCGCCGATCGCCGAACGGTATGCCGCTGATCAACAACGCCGGCGTCGTCCTGCTGTCGACGGGGTACGGCGCGGACCGCGGCCTGGGCGCACCCGACGGGGATGAATACGCCGTACCGGCCCAAGTGTTCGGGTTCTCTGGCGGCGCCGCGGTGCTGCGCACGCTCGCGGTCAAGGCGGTCGGCGGGTTCGACGCGTCGTACTTCATGTACTACGAGGACACCGACCTTTCGTGGCGGCTGCGGCTCGCCGGCTGGGAGATTGCGTACTGTCCCGATGCCGTCGTCCATCATCGGCACGCGGCGTCCTCGGACCCGGACTCAGAGATGTTTGCCTTTCACAACGAGCGCAACCGCCTGTTGACGCTGCTGCGCGACGCGCCCCTCGGGTACGCCGCGGCGAAGATCGCCCGGTTCGTCCTGACCACCGGATCGCTGACACTGCGGCACTGGCTGCGGCGGGATGTCCCGGCCCGGCAGGTATTCCTGCCGCAGCTTCGGTTGCGGGTGCTTGGATCGGTGGTCCGGTTGTTGCCGCGCACCCTGGCTAAACGTGCCCGCACGACAACCCGCGTCCCCCGGCCCGAGGTCGTGGCCGCTTGGGCCGGCACCCCCGCGCGCGAATGGAGCCGCTGACGCATGCGCATCGCCCTGGACTGCACGCCCCTGCTCGGCCAGCGCACCGGGATCGGCCACTACACCGCCAATCTGCTGACCGAGCTCGTCCCGCTCGCGGCCGATGACTCGCTCGTGGCGACGGCCTTCAGTTTCCGCGGCCGAGATCAGCTCGAGGAGGCCGTGCCTACCGGTGTCGAGGTAGCGGCCAGGCCGGCGCCGGCCCGCGCGCTGCGCGCGATGTGGTCGCACGGCACGCTGCCGCCGGTCGAGTGGCTCACCGGACGCATTGACCTGTTCCACGCCACCAACTTCGTGCTACCGCCGACTCGCCGGGCCCGTGGCGTGCTCACCGTGCACGACCTCGCCTACCTGAAGTACCCGCAGACCGTCTCCAGCGCGTCGCTCGCCTATCGGCAGCTCGTACCGGCCGGCCTGCGCCACGCCCGCGTCGTGTGTACGCCGAGCCGCGCGGTCGCCAGCCAGCTGCAGGACGCGTACGGGCTGGCCGAGGACGCGATCGTCGTCACACCGCTGGGCGTCGACACCGCGTGGCACCACGCGGTCGCGCCGGATAAAAACTGGCGGGCCGTTCACGGGCTCGGCAGTGACTACATCCTTGCGGTCGGTACGATCGAGCCCCGTAAGAACCTCGCGCTGCTCGTCGCGGCGTACCGGAGGCTGCTTCAGACCCGAGCCGATATCCCGCCGTTGGTGCTCGCTGGCGGCGCCGGCTGGGGTGACGCACTCGACCTGCACGGGATCCCCGAGGACCGCCTCGTCATGCCTGGCCACCTGCCGATCGACGATCTGCGCACACTGGTCGCCGGCGCGTCCCTCCTGGTCTTTCCGTCACTCGATGAGGGGTTCGGGCTGCCACCGCTCGAGGCGCTCGCCTGCGGCGTACCCGTCGTTGCCTCAGACCTGTCCGTGACCCGCGAGGTGCTCGCCGAGCAGGCCCGCTTCGTGTCGGTAAATGAGCGCACGGGGCAAAACAGCGCAGACGCGCTGGCCGACGCGATCGTCCGCGAGCTCGAGACGCCGACCGGAAACCCGGCAACCCGCCGCGCGTATGCCGCCGGGTTCACCTGGCGGGCGTGCGCCGAGAAAACCTACGCCGCGTACCGACGCGCCGCCGAGGCCTGACCGCGAAAGCGCGTCGCCGAGACTGGTTGCTTAAGACTCGTTGCGCAGCGCGGCGCCATCACGCTCAAATGCCGCGTGCAGCGCGCCACGCCAGTCCCGCATCGGGGTAAGGCCGGCGCCAGCCCATTCGGTCTCGGACAGCACCGAGAACGCGGGGCGGGGCGCCGGTCGCACGAACGCGTCGGACGTAGTCGGCTCGACCCGCTGCGGGTCGAGGCCGAGCTCGGTGAAAATCGCCCGGGTGAACTCGAACCAGGACGTCTGGCCGCTTCCAGTGCAGTGGTAGTTGCCAGCCAGCGCGTCGCTCATCGCAAGCTCGATGAGCCCGGAGGCGAGGTCGTAGGTCCAGGTCGGCGAGCCGAGCTGGTCGTTGACGACCTGCAGCGTCTCGCGGTCGCGTGACAGCTTGGTCATGGTCTTGACGAAGTTAGGGCCGTACGCGCCGTAGACCCAGGCCGTGCGTACGACGTAGCCGGTGTCCGGCGCGACCTCGCGCACGGCCAGGTCGCCGACGAGCTTGGTGCGCCCATACGCCGTACGCGGTTCGGTCGGGTCGTCGACGCCGTACGGCACGGTCGCGTCGCCGGCGAACACATAGTCGGTGGAGACGTGGATCAGCCGAGCGCGACCTGCGGTCGCGGCCGCCAGATTGCGGGGCCCATCACCGTTGACCGCGAGCGCCGTACCCTCGTCGGACTCCGCCGCGTCAACGGCGGTGTAGGCCGCCGTATTGATGACGACCGGGGTCAGGTCGCTGGGCTCGGCGAGCCACGCATCAATGGTGGTCCTCACGGCCTCGGCGTCGGCGAGGTCGAGGTCGGCGCGGGCGAGAGCGCGCACCTGAGCGGACTTGCCAAGCAGCGTGACCAGCTCGGTACCGAGCTGACCACCGGCACCGGTCACCAGCCAGCGGTACGCCGTCGCGTCGCCGGCTCCGGCGGACTGGGACCGATCGGCGCTGGTTTCAGAGGCGGACTCGGTTTCGGGGGCGGACTCGGTCGCGGAGGCGGGCGTCGTATTCATCACGACGTAATCTACCCGGCCCCGCCGTTGGCATCCGCGGGCTCGGCTCGTGCGGCGACCGCGACGTAAGACAAGTCACTCTTGCCTCATCCACCCGAAGCGGAATCCATGGGAACCTGTTTCAGGCGTCGGCGCGATAAAGTGTTGAGTCAACCGTATGCCGGGCCTACCCGTCCGTATGGAAACCCACCTGTCTGCACAGCCGCAACACCGCAAGGAAGCGCCCCCAGTCCATTCGGAGGAATCTGCCTGATGCCACGTGACGACGAGCTCCCCGAGCTCCCGCCGCATCTCGATCCCCGCCGAGGTTCCGCCCCGCCGGCACTGCCGGCCTCGACGCGCAGTCGTACGCGCCCCGGGCGCAATGCCGAGCGCAACAAGGGGAAGCGGTACGCCGTCCTCGGGGTGCGCACTCTCGCCAGCGTGATCTCCGTGTTGCTGCTGATCGCTGCCGGTTTCGCGCACAGCACGATCAACCGCATCCAGGCCAAGGCCGGCAACCTGCCGAGCACCAGCGACGTCGCAGGCAATCAGGACGCCAAGGGCGCGGTCGGCGCCGACATGAACATCCTCGTGGTTGGCAACGACAGCCGCGCCGGCTATACCGATGCGCAACTCGGGGAGCTGAGTACGACCGCCGAGGACACGCTGAGCACCGACACGATCATGCTGATCCATGTGCCGGCCAACGGCGCGGGCGCCTCAGTCGTGTCGTTCCCCCGCGATTCGTACGTCGATATTCCCGGCTACAAGAAGAACAAGCTCAACTCGGCATATGCCGCGGCGTACTACGACCAGCCTGACGGTACCGCCGAGAATATCCGGCGCGCGGCCGGCCAAAAAGAGCTGATCAGCACGATCAGTGGAATCAGCGGCGTCCAGATCGACCACTACGTCGAGGTCAGCCTGCTGGGTTTCTACAACCTCACCAACGCGCTCGGTGGCGTCGAGGTCAACCTCTGCCAGCGCGCCTACGACCCCGACTACACCGGCCTGGATCTCGCCGCGGGGAAGCACAAGCTCCTGGGCAAGGAAGCACTGAGCTTCGTCCGGCAAAGACACAACTTGCCCAACGGCGACCTTGATCGAATCAAGCGGCAGCAGTTCTTCTTCGGCGCGGTAATCCGAGAGGTTCTCGGTCAGGATCTTCTCGACATCCTTAACCTCTCCAAACTCAACAAGCTGATCGACGCGCTGGCCGGCACGATCCAGTACGACCAGGATCTCGATCCGCTCGAGCTCGCGGCGCAGATGCGAAATATCGCGGCCGGCAACGTCGAGTTCCGCACGATCCCGTTGGCGCCCGAGACGTACGCCGACATCCCGGGCGTCGGCTCGGTCGTCAAGATCGCGAGCGCCAGTGAGATGCAAAAGTTCTTCCAGCAGCTGTCGGCCCCGAAGAGCCCGGCCAGCAGTTCTCCGGCGCCACCTAAAACCGTCGACCCTAAAACGGTCACGGTCGAGGTTTATAACGGCACCACTGCCAAGGGCCTGGGTACGCAAGCGTCCGAGCAGCTGGTTACCGCTGGGTTCACCGTCGAGGGTGTATTGCCCGCGGCGAGCACCGACTACCCACATTCGGTCGTGCAGTACCCAGCCGGGATGGAAGCTCAGGCCAACACCGTCGCCGCCCAGATCCCAGGCGCTATTACCGAAGTCGCAACCGACATCAAGGACAAGGTCCGGCTTATCGTCGGATCGGACTACGGCGGCGACGCGCAACAGTCTGCGCCACCGGCCGACAGTGGGCAGGGTGCTCCCAACGCGGCCTCCACCGCGGCCACGGACGCGTGCGTCAGCTAGCCGACCGAGCGTAGGTTCGACACGGGCTCCACGGCTCGCCGCCAGGAAGCGCGAAGTCCTGGGAGACCCACGATCAAGGAGGGCACACTGTCCACTGTGACGCTGACCGACCTGTTTACCCAGGCGGTGGCCAAGGACCCGGCACGACCGCTAATCACGTACTACGACCGGCGTACCGGTGAACGCACGGAGTTGTCCGGCACGACATTGTCGAATTGGGTCAGCAAGACCGCCAACTTTATGCGTGACGACCTGATGCTGGAGTCCGGCGGCACCGTCGCAATCGCCCTGCCGCCGCACTGGCAAACCACCGCGATCATTCTCGCCGCGTGGGAGCTGGGTTGCGGGGTCGTCGAACCCTCCCTCAGCGAACCGGTCGACGCGCTATTTTGCGGGCAGCCGCGGCTGATGGAGCTCGCAGATGCGGCCGCCCGCGAGATCGTCGTCAGTTCACTACATCCGATGGGCCTTGGCGTGCAGGCCAGGCCGGACCACGTCATCGACTACACGACCGAGGTGCGCAACCACGGCGACCACTTTACGGCGTACGCGCCGGTGGACCCGATGTCGCTCGCGGTAACAGCCGGCACGCTCTCGCTGACTCATCAGAGCGCCGCACAGGCCGCGCAGCGGCTGGCGGAGCAAATCGGGATCCGCGCCGACGACCGCATCCTCATGATTGCTCAGTCCGTTGTCGATGCCGGACCCCTCACCTGGCTGGCTGCTCCGCTGGCCGCGGGCGCATCCATCGTGCTCGTGTCGGCCGACCTCGACCCGGAACTGGACGCCTGGCTCACCTCAATGGCCGCACAAGAAAACGTCACCGCCTCGCTCGGCGTGCAGCTCGCGGACGCGTCAGGCGTACGCAGTCTCGGAGATTACCGGCAGCCGGAGTGACGGTGCCGGCACGCGCGTCCTAGGGTGATGGCACAGTTCGTCGTCCGACCATCAACGCGGCACGCGGTCAGGAGCAACCATGGATAAAGTCATCGCCAGCCCGGCGGATGCCATCGCCGATATCGTGGACGGCGCGCTTCTCGCCGTCGGCGGGTTCGGCCTGTGCGGCGTACCTTTCGACCTCATCGAGGCGCTACACGAGAAGAACACCGGCGATTTGACGGTCGTGACCAACAACTGCGGCGTCGACGGTGACGGTCTCGGGATCCTGTTGCCGGACCACAAGATCACGAAGGTGATTGCGTCGTACGTCGGTGAAAACAAGGAGTTCGCCCGTCAGTACCTCTCCGGTGAGCTCGAGCTCGAGCTCACCCCGCAGGGCACGATCGCCGAACGGCTACGTGCCGGCGGCGTCGGTATCCCCGGTTTCTACACGATCACCGGCGCCGGTACGGCGGTCGCCGAAGGCGGCATTCCGACCCGCTACAACGGGTCCGGCGAAGTTATCAAGACTTCCGAGCCTAAGCCGACCCGCGAGTTCAACGGCACCGAATACGTGCTCGAGGAAGCGATCGTTGCCGACTTCGCGCTCGTGCACGCATACAAGGCCGACCGGCACGGCAACCTCGTGTTCAACAAGGCCGCCCGCAACTTCAACACCCCGGTCGCGATGTCCGGCAAGATCACGATCGTCGAAGCCGAGCAGATCGTTGAGGCTGGCGAGATCGACCCAGACGCCGTGCACCTACCGGGCATCTACGTCCACCGCGTCGTACAGTCCAGCAGCCGCAAGGTCATCGAGAAGCTCACGACACGACCGAAACCTGCGACCACCGGAACGGGAGCGTAAGTCATGGCATGGACCCGCGATCAAATGGCGGCGCGCGCTGCAGAGGAGCTTGAGGACGGCGCGTACGTCAACCTCGGCATCGGTCTGCCGACCCTGGTGCCCGGCTTCCTGCCCGAGGGCAAGACTGTCGTACTTCAGAGCGAGAACGGCATCCTCGGCCTCGGCCCCTACCCGTACGAAGGCGACGAGGACCCGGACCTGACCAACGCCGGCAAAGAGACGGTGACGACGCTGCCCGGTACGTCGTTCTTCGACTCCTCGATCAGCTTCGGCATGATCCGTGGGGGTAAAATCGACGCGGCGATCCTCGGTGCCATGCAGGTTGCCGCGAACGGCGACCTCGCCAACTGGATGATCCCCGGCAAGATGGTCAAGGGCATGGGTGGCGCGATGGATCTCGTGCACGGCGCTAAGAAGGTCATCGTGCTCATGGAGCACGTCGCCAAGGACGGCAGCTACAAGATCGTCAACGAGTGCGCGCTCCCGCTGACCGGCAAGGGCGTCGTTCAGAAGATCATCAGCGACCTCGGCGTACTCGAAGTCACCGCTGACGGCCTTGTACTCACCGAACTCGCGCCCGACGTCACCGCCGAAGAAGTGCAAGAAAAGTCCGAGCCCGAGATTACCGTCCGACTCTAGGCACCCGCGGAAGCGCTCTTGGGTAGCAGCTTTTGCAAAAACGGCCCGCGCAAGTCGGCTTGCACGGGTCGTTTTGTGCACACTTAAGGTCAGCTCAGGAGCGCGCGGGCCATCACTACGCGTTGGATCTGGTTGGTGCCTTCGTAGATCTGGGTGATCTTGGCATCGCGCATCATCCGCTCGACCGGGAAGTCGCGGGTGTAGCCGGCGCCGCCAAACAACTGAACGGCGTCGGTAGTTACCTCCATCGCGATGTCCGACGCGTAGCACTTCGCCGCTGAGGCAAGGAATCCGGCGTTTGCGGCACCACGTTCGGAGGCCGCAGCCGAGACATAGCACATCTGCCGCGCCGCCTCGATCTTCATGCCCATGTCGGCGATCATGAACTGCACGCCCTGGAACTCGGCGATGGCCTTACGGAACTGCTTACGTTCCTTGACGTAGGCAATCGCGGCTTCCATCGCGCCTTGGGCGATACCGACGGCCTGGATACCGATCGTGGGACGAGTGTGATCGAGCGTGCGCAGCGCGGTCCTAAAACCGGTGCCGGGCGCGCCGATGATCCGGTCTTCCGGGATTGTGCAGTTGCTGAAGTGCAGCTCGCAGGTCGGTGAGCCTTTGATGCCCATCTTGCGTTCCTTATTGCCGACCTCGAAGCCGGGGTCGTCGCGGTGAACGACGAACGCCGAGATGCCGTAGGCGCGTTTCTCCGGGTCGGTCACCGCCATGACGGTGTACCAGTCGGAGATGCCGGACTGGGTGATCCACGCCTTCGTGCCGTTAAGCACCCAGGTATCGCCGTCCTTGACAGCCTTCGTGCGCATCGCCGCGGCGTCCGACCCCGCCTCGCGCTCGGAGAGCCCGTAGCTGATCGACGACTCGCCGCGCCCGATGCTCGGCAGCACCTTCTGCTTGAGCTCTTCAGATGCGGACAGGATGATCGGCATCGAGCCGAGCTTGTTGACGGCCGGCAGCAGCGACGACGACGCGCAGACTCGGGCGACTTCTTCGATCACGATGCAGGCGGCGATGGCGTCGCCGCCGGGGCCGTCGTACTTCTCTGCGATGTGGACCGCGCTGAAGCCGGCCTTGACGAGCGCGTCATGCGCCTCTTGCGGGTAGCGCTCGTTTTCGTCGACCTCTGCGGCGTACGGCGCGATCTTCTCGTCGGCCAGGCGCCGGACCGCGTGACGCAACTCTTCGTGCTCGTCCGTGGTCGAGTACAACTTAGTGTCGGTGCTCATGGAACGGTCACTGCTCCTGTCGGGGGTACGACGCCGCGCCAGCGTGCTGCGCGTATCAAAGACCCTTCCAGAATACCTTTGTTTTAACGTCCTAGTAACTTGTTGTGGCTACCGCAACTCGGACTGCAGCGCGTCATTCTTGGACCGTGCAGCATCGGCGAGATCGGCCTGAAACCTCACCATCTTGGCTTGGATCGCTGGGTCGCTTGCGCCGAGGATTCGCGCGGCCAGCAGCCCCGCATTGCGTGCCCCAGCGATCGACACGGTCGCTACCGGCACCCCGGCGGGCATCTGGACAATCGACAGCAGCGAGTCGATCCCATCGAGATACTTCAACGGCACCGGTACGCCGATGACGGGAAGCGGGCTCACCGAAGCGACCATGCCGGGCAGGTGGGCCGCTCCCCCAGCACCCGCGATGATCACTGAGATCCCCCGGGTGGCGGCCTGCTCGCCGTACTCGATCATCTCCTTGGCCATGCGGTGCGCGGAAACAACCCTTGCCTCATAGGTGATCTCGAACTCGTCGAGCGCTTCTGCGGCGAGCTTCATGACCGGCCAGTCCGAGTCGCTGCCCATGATGATGCCGACCTTGGGGCCTGATGCCGTCATCCAAAATTTCCGTTCGTCAGGTACGCCGCCGCGCCAGACGTGCTGCGTCGTAAGGATTCAAGGTCGCTGCCACATGCCGTGACATGACCGATTTTACGGCCGGGCCGAACTTCCTTGCCATACAAGTGAAGTTTGACCTCCGGCCACTTCGCCATCAGATGGTGCACGCGCTCGTCGATGCCCGGACCTCCGGGCTCGCCGCCGAGCACGTTGGCCATCACGGTGTATGGCGCGCGCAGCGACGTACGCCCGAGCGGGTAGTCGAGGACGGCGCGCAGGTGCTGCTCGAACTGGCTAGTTGTCGAGCCCTCAATCGTCCAGTGCCCGGAATTGTGCGGGCGCATAGCGAGCTCGTTGACTTCGATCGCGGGTTGACCGTGAGCGTCGACGGTCTCGAACAGTTCGACGGCCAGCACGCCGGTGACCCCGAGCTTGTCCGCGATCTCGATGCCGAGAGTGGTGGCGCGGTCCGCGAGCGCATCGGAAAGCCCAGGCGCCGGCGCGATCACCTCGATGCAGACCCCGTCGCGCTGTACGGTCTCGACGACTGGCCACGCACTGACTTGGCCGAACTTCGAGCGCGCGACAAGAACGGCGAGTTCTCGGGTGAGCCGCACCTTCTCCTCGGCGAGTAGCTCGACACCGTCGGCCGCACACCGCTCAACGACTCCGACCACGTCCGCGGCGGACTCAATCATCCAGACGCCTTTGCCGTCGTACCCGCCCTTCGCGGCCTTGAGCACGATCGGCCAGCTGCCCGCGGCGAACTCCTCGACGTCAGCGATCGTGCGCACCCGGGCCCAGCGTGGCACCGGCATCGACAGCTCGGTGAGGCGTTCGCGCATCTGCAGCTTGTCCTGGGCGAACGCCAGGGCATCCGCCCCGGGATGGACCTCATGACCGGCGGCAATGAGCTTACGGATGTGATCGCCGGCGACATGCTCGTGATCGAAGGTGATCACATCGCAGGCCTGCGCAAAACTGAGCAAGTCGTCGTACTCCAGGTGGCTGCCAAGCTGTACGTCTGCAGCGACGAGCGCCGCCGATTCGTCCGCGGTGACGCTGAGTATCTTGAGCGACTGGCCGAGCGCGATGGCTGCTTGATGAGTCATGCGGGCGAGCTGGCCGCCGCCGACCATGCCGACAATAGGAAGTCCGGTGCGTTGATCCACGATCGATAGGCTACCGGGTCGGCGTTGAGCGAGTTAGCGCTTGAGCTCACCGAGCAGCTGAACGGCATGCCGCAACGAGGTCGGTAGGCCTTCCAGCCATACCCCGACGGGCGGCAGGTAGCGCGCGGAGTGGCTGAGCCGTTCGCATTCGAGCAGTTCACGTAGCGACGTGACCCGGTTGGGCAGTGACCTGTCGCGCGTGGCGATCACGGCGGCGGTGGAGGGGCCGAGCGAGGCGAGCGTCTCGCCGCCGGAGAAGACGTTGTGCAGAATGCCGGACAGCGTCACCATGTGCCGTGAGCGGTCAATCGCCTCAAACGGCGAGGAGCCGGCCGGGTCAAACCGATCGCCATGATCCGACGAGTGCAACAACGAGACCACGACGATGGCGTGGGTGTGACAGACGCACTCCCCGTTGGCCTCGGCGGCGCGATAGATCTCACCGAGGCGCACCGGAAGGTAGCCTGGGCGCGCCAGCTGAGTCAACGGATCCAACGCCTCCGCTCCGGCACCGAGAACACTGACCCGCTCGGCCCAGCCGGTGGCGGTCACCTGCACGATTGTGGTGGCATCTACCGGGGCGGCCCGCAAACCGCGCGCGCCGTTTGCCAGTACCTCACGGGCCAGTGACGCGAACTCGGTCGTGTCGCACAGCGTTTCCTGCATCGGTACGCCGGCATCCGACCGGGCCATACCGAGCCGGTGAAAACCCGGCAGCACGGACTCTCCCGCGACGAAAGCCTCTGTGATCGCGTCGATGGCCGGCACCCACCAGTCCGCCGGAAAACTCCATCCCGCGTCCAAGGTCGCGCGCCGCCAACGGGCGCGAACCTCGATAGCCGTGAGCGGCGTGACCATGCGTTCCCCCGCGCGGCGCGGCCGACGGGGACGAAACGGCAGGACCGGCGTCGACGAGTCGCTCGGGCCGTTTGCCGCCGCGCTACTGTCACGTCTGCGCATCTCACCCATGCTCACTAGTTCGTCCGCCACGTCCGTCAACGTACGCCGAGAATCGATGTCTTGTCATAGAAACGTAATCTGCGCCGTACATGAACTTGACGACCGAGTTGGTTACTCATGACGCAAGTCTTGTCATCTTCGCGTGTGTTCGCTCATGATTGCCGCATGGTGCGCGAGGTACTCATATCCTGGTATGCACCCCTCGGAATGAGCGTCATAATTCATGGTCTACGTCGTTAACCAGGTAAGTAATCGCTCCCGCCGGTAGTCACCGGCTCATCAAGTTTTGGTAGGTAGATGACGATCGCATCGCGTTCGGCGGCCAACGAAGTCGGTGATGCCGAACTGATCACCGCGGTACGCGGCGGGGACCGCGACGCCTACGCGATTCTTTATGAGCGCCATCGCGCCTCGGCATACCACTTGTCACGCCAGCTCGTGACCACCGCGACCGAGGCAGACGACGTCGTCTCAGAGTCCTTTGCGAAGCTCTACGACACCCTGTTGGACGGTCGCGGCCCTGATACCGCCTTCCGCGCGTACTTGCTGACGACGGTGCGAAACACGTTCTACGACGCTGTCCGTCGCGACAAAAAAATCAACTTCACCGACGACATGGAACGGCACGACCAGGGCCAGCCCTTCGTCGACACCGCCGTCGAGAGCCTGGACTCATCCCTTGCCGCGCAGGCCTTCGCACGGCTCCCCGAACGCTGGCAGACCGTCCTGTGGCACACCGAGATCGAAGGCGAGAGCCCCGCGCAGGTCGCACCGATCATGGGCATGACCGCGAACGGCGTCGCGGCGCTGGCTTATCGGGCCCGCGAAGGACTTCGTCAGGCCTATCTCCAACAACACGTTAACGACACCGCCGATCCCGGGTGCGAGGTCACGATTGGACGACTCGGCGCGTGGGCCCGCAACGGACTGTCCAAACGTGAGCTCGCCCAGGTCGAGGAACACCTGAAGACATGCGACAAGTGCGCGGCACTCGCCGCTGAACTCGCCGACCTCAACTCGGGCCTGCGTGGCGTCGTCGCGGTACTCGCGATCGGTGGGGCCGGCCTGACCGCCGCGTACCTCGCCGGTGGGGCCGCCGCGAAGCTCGGCGCGCTCGCATGGGCGAGCACGGCAGGCGGCACAGCGATCGCCGGCGGTACTGCGGTCGCCGGCTCTGCGGTGACCGGCGGCGCACTGACCGGACTCGCACACGTCAACGCGCTGATCGGCGGCGTTGGTGCTACCGCCGGCGCCGCTGGTGCTGGAGCCGTCGGCGCGGGTGCTGCTGCCGGGGCAGGTGCTGCGGCTGCCGGTGGCTCTGCGGCCGGTGGCAGTGCGTCCTCCGCCGGCGGGTTCGCGCAGATCCTGAGCTATGTCAATCCGGCGACCAATCTCCCCGGATTCGCGGCCGCAGCGGCCGGAGCCGTCGTTGTGGCGACCGCGGTTGCGCTCACCGTCGTAAGC
>CAJDTT010000014.1_pt1 | contig 39028 bp, 38 predicted proteins | sample 7389841 | NCBI WGS metagenome assembly CAJDTT01 (sample SAMEA7055655, study PRJEB34461) | soil metagenome | biome: terrestrial ecosystem; feature: Peninsula; material: soil | place: Antarctica | collected 2016
GCCGCGGACCCTCGCGTGAACTTACTCGTTGTCTTCATGTGCTTCCTCCGGTTCAGCCGACCGAGTCGGCGTACGAATAGTGCGTATACCGCTTGTTCGGAGTCGCGGCCGTCGCCGGATTGGCTGCTGCTCGCCACGGAGACCTGACCGTGCTCGCCAAAGCGAGCGCCTCGGCTGAGGCGATGACCGCCAAAAACACGGCGCCGCCAGCCGCGTTGTCGGTTACCGTCCGCGTTAGTGCTCAACTGTTGATCATGGTGTGAACGCCGCGAGGTCTGCGATCCCCAGCTGCTCTTCGATACCACTGACTCGGTCGATCATCTGCGCGAGTGCGTGATCGCCGTACTGCTTGTTCTCCAGGTCGGCGAATCGCTCGGCCAGCTGATCTAACGTGCGCTGTGTCGTCAGTGTGCGCAGAGCGGGGTAGATGACGGTGTCCTCCCACGCTTCGTGCGGCTCATACATCCGCACGAACTTGGCCATGCCGGTGCGCAACGAGTCGCGGACCGCCGTAGAGCCGAGGTCGCTCCCGGCCGCCAGCAGGATCGAGCCGGTGAGGTGGCGGCCGCGATCGTGCTGCACGAGCAAGGTTTTCACCAGGTCGTTGTGCTGCTGCCGTACGCGCGGAAACACGTAGGCTTCTTCCAGTCCTTCGTGGAAGCTCTCCACGTACGTCGAGATCAGCTGGGCGGCCTCAATGATCGCCTTCGCCGGCGGGGTCTGACCCGCCGCAAGCTGGTCGCCAGCGGCCCGGTACGCCAACAAGACACGCTTGAGTAGGCCGTGCTCGACCATGAGCTCCTCACCCGGTGAGGGGATGTGTGGTTCGGTCGGCGGCGGGGTACGTGCAATCGCGTTGGCCGCTTCCGTGACGCCGGCCCCGATGACTAGTCCCGCACCGCCGAGGATCAGGCTGCGTCGGCCGACGCGCCGTGGTCGGGTTGGGGTGTCTGCTTGCTGGCCTGCTGGCGGCTCTGAACTGTCAGCGCAGTCGTGACTATCGCTCATTTGCTAGGTGTTGTGGTGACCGGTTGCATGTCGGGGTTGAGGGCGTACCACGGCCCGCCGTTGAGGTAGAGACCTTGTCCGTTGGCGGTACCGGCAGTTAGGTCGCCTGCGTAACGGTAAAGCGGATACCCGCCGTACGTAACGACATCGGCACCGGTGTTGGGGTCGGCCAGCGTGCCCAGATCGAGCGGATTGACCCCAGCAGTGGCGGTCGGCTTGCTACCGCTCGCAATCACCAGCGGCGGCCACGTCCCCGCACACGCGTCGGTGCACGTGACGCGCCCACCAGCGTCGGGCGGAAACATGTAGAGCGTCATGCCGTGCGAGTCGACGAGTATCGTTCCGAGTCCCGCTACCTTGTTCGCCGTGATCGTCACGGACTTGGGCACCGGAATCTCCAAGAGGGCGTCGTGTGTGCGGGAGTGGTTGGAGTTTGCGCACCCACACAGCATCAGCACCGCGAGTACGACGACGCCTCCGAGTCTCAGCAGCCGGCAGACGTACGGCCTCACTTGCCGAGCTTGGTGGCTAGTTTGCCGATGTCATGGGCGTAGTCCGACACGCTCGTGTCCGCCAGCCACATGAGGTCGGCCTCGTCGTTGACGAACGCAAGCGTCTGCGCACCATGCTCGACGCTGATCGTGCCGTCCGGTTCGGTGACCGGTGGCGCCAGTGGTATGCCCAGCGACTTCCCCACCGAGTCGATCTGATCCTGGGTCGCGGTCAACCCGACGAATGGCAAAGCCACGCCGTCATCGAAGTGCTCCAGCCACGCCTGCATCACCGGTGGGGTATCGACTGTCGGGTCGGAGGTGACGAACACGACCTGAGTCTCGTTCTGGACCTTGGCCGGGAGTTTGTGCAGCGCCTGCCCGAGGTCGGCCATTGTCGTCGGGCAGATGTCCGGGCAGCTCGTGTAGCCGAAGTAGACGAGCATCAGTCCGGTGGTTTGCAGCTTGCCCAAACTCGTCGTACCGCCCGAACTGTCCTGAAAGGCCGCCGACTGGTCGGCAGTGCTGAGCATCACCGGCGTGCTCAGTGGGTCCCCCCGGAAGTCCGCGGAACTGCGGGGGCTGACCGGAGTCACACTGGAATCCGGGGTTTTCGCCGCACACGCGGTGGCCGCTAGCGCAAGAGCGGTGACGACAAGCGCGGTGGTAGCAAGTCGGCGGGCCCGTGGTCGCGTTATGAACATCGAACTTCTTTCATGCGTCGTGGTGCAGTGGAGCAGGTGCGGGAGCAGTGGAGCCAGCCTTTTATGGGCCTACGACCCGGACGAGTCGAACCGGGCCAGCGCAGCGAGCCCCTCGTTATAGCGTGCGAGCTCGGCGTCGCCGTCGCGCTCGGCTTGACGGTCGCGCCGGCCCGCGAGCCGTTCGTCCGAACGCACCCACTGCACGAACACGGCGCCAACCACGATGAGCGTCGGAATCTCGCTGAATGCCCAGGCGATCCCGCCACCCGCGTACTGGTCGTTAATCGGGTCTATCGACCATCCTGCGGGGACGTGCGTGAAGTAGGTGTTGAGCATCTGGCTGCTCATCATGATTGAGATACCGAAAAACGCGTGGAACGGCATGGTGAGGAGCAGTTCGCCGATCCGAACAGGGGGCGAGTGCAGCCGCGGTCCCGGGTCGACCCCCAAGATCGGCCAGAAGAACAACAGGCCGACGAGCACGAAGTGCGCGATCATCAGGTTGTGGCCGAACCAGCCGCTCATCGCCCAGTCGAGCGCGGGCGTGAAGTACATGCCGTACAGACTCGCCAGGAACAACGGAATGGTGAAACCCGGGTGGCTGATAATTCGGGCGAACCGGCTGTGCAGGACGACCAGCAGCGCCCGTCGGGCAGGATCCGTGGCCGGCAGCGCGCGCAGTGCGAGGGTGATCGGCGCGGCCATCAACAGAAACAGCGGCGCCACCATGTTGAGCACCATGTGCTGGCTCATGTGCACACTGAACATCAACATCGCGTACCCACCGATGCCGGTGTTGGTGACCTCGACTATCAGCAACAGGCCGACCATGAAGCTCACGGTCCGCCCGACCGGCCAGGCAACCGAACGCCGCCGAAGCGTCGCGACACCGAGCAGGTACAGCACCGCAGCAATGATGCACATAACCAGGAACACCGGGATGGGCTGAGGATGCCAGACCAGTAGTCGGGCCCAACTCGGTGGCCTCATCGGCATCCACATTGGCCCGGTCATCGACGGCATTCCGGGCATGTCACCACCCCAGAGTCTCGGCGGGATCCTGCTGTGGATCCGGCTCTCTGGCGGCGTCGGTGGAGGCACGCGGTGCGGCGATAGGTTCGGCACGGCGGGTCGTAGGCATTGTCGCCACGACTCGGGCGATCTTGCTTCGCATAATTCCATGATGCACCCGCTCTCGCGCATCGTTCGGCCCGCCCCATGGGAATACATTTCTCAGTGAAGTCGCACACCGAACTGGCCGCGAGGCTCGTGAGAGCCCGCGCGGTCGACGCGCAACTACGAGTCGGAAGCGCATTTAGGTGGGGTCGCCGTCGCTGGTGCTGGGCGAAGTTGCTGGTAGGCGTCCGGTATGCCGTAGGCGTTCTCATCGGCGCGTTCGTACTCTCGGATTCGGCGGTACGCCCGGTTGCGGGTTCCCAGAACCGCCGCGGCATACAGAGCGGTCAGTACCGATCCGACCAATACGCCGATTTTGACGTGCTCGTCGTGGATTGTGGCGCCGAAGGCAAGATCGCCGAGCAATACAGGTCCAGGTGTCGGACTGCCGGGCCGATCTGGTAGCCGCGAGGCGTAATAGGAGCCCGCCAGTGGTGAGTTCGCCCAAACGAGAAATTGGTCAGTTGACCAAAAAGTGGTCCGTTTTACTACCGCTGACCACGAACTTGGTATTAAATGATTGAGCACGCATCAATTTGGACTCCGGGGGGAGCCGCATTGATACCGCGCGCTGACTCGGTGGGATTAGATGGGGATCTATTCTTCGAGTGTCCGGTAGAGATGCCGCGAGCCCCCGCAACCTTCATGGTTGCGGGGGCTCAGTGCGTTTGTCTTCGTCTGCCAACGTCGGCGTCGCTTCGGCGCGTAGCCGGCTAGGAGCCGGACTCGACCTCTGCCTTGATGCGCTCGAGTGTGGTTTTCATGCCGTTTCGATTTGTGCGTCCCCTCGCCCAGCCCAGTAGCGCCCAATAGACGCGTAGCAGCGGCGTTCGCGACAGCTCGAACGACTCGGTGACATTTGTGCCGTTGGCGGTTGGCTCGAGGCGGTAGCGCCACACGTTGATCGGCTTGCCGCTCGGCCCGACGCCAAACGCAAAATCTCTGCCGGGTTCGCAAATGGTCACCGTGCAAGTGGTCCAGTAAGTCGGACCCTTTCCATTGCGCCGAACATGACCTCGGAACTTGGCGCCAACGATCGGTCCTGTCGCGCCGTCGAGCCATTCGGCCTCGAACGTCTCCGGACTGTATTCGCCAATTCTCGTCACATCGCTGATCAGATCCCAGATTTTCTCGGCATCGGCCGTCATGTGAACCGTTACGGAATCGTGCATTTGTTCCCCTTCGTCCGTTGAGCTGTGCTGCAACCCGCGGCAGCCGGCGATGGTGTCGGCGGCCGCTGTTGGGAGTTCACCTCGATCACCGCCACCGTAATCTAGGTGATGGTAGAAGGAAGGTCGCCGCGGCGGATGATGCGCTTGCCGCGGCGACCGCGCAGCCTACTCACCGCCCCCCTTACAACGGTACGTAGGCAATTCGGTTGACTCGATTCTGGCGAGATACGGCGATGACCGGCGAACGCGATAACGTCAGCAGCGACGAGCAGGCCAACGGCGCGCACAGACCCCAAAGCCGATACCCGCGATACCCGCGGTGCTTTCGTCGCCAGTGTCCGCCGCGCCACTAAGCGTGGCACCCAACTTCATCGTGGTTCCTTCGGGCCAGCCGATCGAGTCGGTGCGTGAGTCGTTCGCATGTCGTCTGTTCGGAGGCACGCCGGCAATCGGATTGGTCGGTCGTCGAAAAGGGCGTCGCCCGACCGTCAACCGCCGATCTGATAATTCGCGTCAGAATGGTACGTACTAGAGCTCAATGAGCCGCGTGATTTGCGCCGAAGGAGTCGATAGATATGTCCGGTCCGCTTTCTCCCGGCGAAGTACCGCTCGCCGGACCGCCCGCTGAAGGTCGAGGCGAAAGTGATCTGGGTCCGGGTTCAGGTCCGGCCACCACGTCTGGGAATGCGCCTGGCCTGGACCGGCACGGAAGGGTACGACGTACGCGCACCAGCGGTATTTGGGTCGGCCTTATCGTGTCGGCGATCTTCGTCATTTTGCTGATCGTGTTTATCGCGCAAAACTCAAATGAGGCCTCGGTGCACTTTTTCGGTTGGGACGGTACCTTTCCGCTCGGCCTGACCATCCTCCTCGCCGCCATTGCCGGCATGCTCTTGGTGGCGATACCTGGGACCGTGCGGATTTTTCAGTTGCGCCGAAACCTGCGCAAGAACGCCCCGGATTCGACGGCTCGTTGAGAACGCCTGCGTCTCAGGCCCGTCGCACGGGGGCATGCTCGACCGCTATGCGTTGTTGGCTTCTACCCACCGGTCGATGTCGGACCAATGGTCATTAAGCCATGCCACGCGCTGGTCGCGGTCGGTCGGTATGTCGGCCGCGGGGACGAAAGTCCACCGCGAGAGCAGGTTTTTGTGCACTGGGATCTCCCGCCAGATGTCACGGGGTGTGACCATATGGTCCATCCCGGTGTGTGTAACGAAGACGACGTCGGCGTTCGGCGCGGAATCGAGTGCCGCTAGCACGCCCGCTGGACGCGGCGGGAGCACATGTTTGAGTTGCTCGGCCTTGGCCGCGGCCTCAGCGTGACCGGCGCGGCTGAGCCGTTGGATAGCCCGCGTACGCCGTTTCGGGGTGAAGTTGCCGCCCTCCGGGAAGATCAGCAACGCGTCGTTGTCACACATTCCTTCGGCTAGCGCCGCAATCCCGTTCGGCATGTCCTCGCCCGGTCCGGGATTGGGATTGACGAACTTTGCGGGGAGTCGATTGAGGTAGAGGTCGCAGACCGGGTCGAACTGCATAGCGTCCTTTAACACCACGCGGGGGCGGCGAAGATGCTCGCGGTTCATAAGAGTGTTCATCAACAGCAGACTGTCTCCCGGGCCGGCGTGCCGGCTGAGTACGACCATCGCGTTGGTGGATCGGGGCACGCCGTCCTCCAGCGGGTTCCAGGAGCGAGCGTCGGTCGTCAGATCCAGTTGGAACAGCTGCCTGGCTGATCCGACTAACACTGCGAGCACCCAGCGCAGTACGTCGTAGTGCGCGCTTTGGAAACGACGTGAGTGCATTGCCGCACCGAAACCGCTGGCGATCCAGAGCGCACCGGCAGCGATGACAGCCGCGGACTCCGTGAGCAGACCGACGATGACAAAACCCAGCAACCGCAACCCCCGCCATCGGCCAGGCAGCCAGTGCGCGAGGACAAGCGCGGCAATCACCAGCAGCGGCGAGGCGACGACCGTGACCAGCAGCAGCAGATACAGCGCGATATAGGTGAGAATTCGGCGTAGCCATGTCGGCAGACTCTTCATTGCGCCGTCCCCTCGGCGTCCAGGTATGCCCGCGTCGCGTCATAGGCGGATCGGATACGGTCGGGCACCGCAGAGAAGTCGCGATAGCGGAACTGCTGGCGACCACCGACCTTCACGGGTGCGCCGGTCGGCAGCACGTGGACCGTTACGTGTGCTGGCAAGTTGGCCATCGTGGTACTGAAACGGTGCCGGCGGGCGATTTCGAACGCGACGGTGCCGACTTCCCAGGGCCGTCTGGGTGCTTTGAGTGGTGTCTCGATCCGTCCAACTTGGAGCACGTAGACCGTGTGAGCACCCATCTCGATCGCCCGCCCGACAGGAATGCTGTTGACCAGACCGCCGTCCATGAAGTGCTCGCCGTCGATCTCGACCGGTGCCAGGAGCCCGGGTACGGCGCTGCTGGCAAGCACCGCATCCACGACTGACCCGTTTGTGAACCAGTGCTCGGCGGCCTCTTCGATACTGGCCGCGACGCAACCGAACGGGACCGTGAGGTCTTCAATTAATCCGCCGCCGAACTCTGACTGGAGCAGGTCGCGTAACGGATCAGCTTGATGCAGGTGGGTCTTGGTCCGAGTCAGCGTCTTCGTCTGCGATAGCAGCGATCCGCCGAATACGTTGCCACCAACGACCGCCTGCCATAGCTCGGTCAGCCGCTCGGTCGCGCCAATGCTCGGATCTGCGGCGATCATCGAGCCGTTGATCGCGCCGATTGACGTGCCGAGCACTAAGTCAGGTCGCACGTCGGCCTCGATCAACGCGTGCAGCATGCCTACCTCGCTGGCACCGAGGATGCCGCCACCACCGAGCACAAATGCGACTCCGGCGTCGTGATTTGCCTCGTCGCCGTCCGTCATTGCGCAGCCGGTCGATCCCGCGAGAGGCTAACCGACCGGTTGGCCGGTATGTAGGTTGAGCGCGTGACGTTTGAGCTGCTCAAACTCCTCCTGCGTAATGGTTCCCGACTCGAGAAGTGCTTTGGCATCGGCGATCTCGGTTGCTGGAGACCGACCCACCACCTCGCGCAGGTAGCCCTCTGCCTGGTGTTGCACATTTTGGGCTCGAGCGTGCTCACGGGCGGCCATGCCGCTTCCGCGTGCGACGAGATAGATCAGTGCGGTGATCAATGGAATAAGTACAAGTCCGATGACCCACAGGGCTTTATACCCGCCGGCCAAGGTCCGGTCCCGGAAGATGTCCACGATCACGTGAAAAAGGACCATGAGGTAAGCAAAGAAGATGAAGATTTCGAGGACAAGCCAGAAGAAGTTCCAGAACGAGGTCATCATGCTCCATGTGCGGGGGATCCATTGGCCAACATCGATTTAATGCCAGTAGTACGGACACTAACGCTCGGCCCACCTAAAACGCCAATCCCGATTTTCTGGACGATAGTGCTCACCGAGTTAGCGGGAGACGAACCATGCTGTCCCCCCTACTCGAAAACTCGAATGAAAATACCGACGAAGTTATCGGCCGGGCCACGCCAGGGGTGAACCTGATGGACCTCGAACATCGCGCCCGCCAGTTGATCGCCGGGCGTGGTGCCCAGTCGTGCTACGGGGATTACGCGCCGTCATTCGGGCGAGGTCCGTTCCGCACGTCATCTGCCTGTCGGTCAACGATGCGGTGCTGCATGGGCTGCCGCATGACTATGTACTGCGTGATGCGGACCTGCTGACTATGGATATCGCGGTGTCGATTGACGGGTGGGTCGCCGATTCGGCGCGAAGTGTGATCGTTGGTGTCCCGCGGGCCGAGGACGAGCGCCTCATCGAAGCCACCGAACGCGCCTTGGTAGCAGGGATTGCCGCCGCGTTTGCCCGGCAATCGTTTGGGAGACATTTCTGCATCGATCGGCGCCGTAGCGGCCGATTATGGGTATCCAGTCAACACCGAGTTCGGCGGCCACGGACTTGGGCGAACCATGCACGAAGACCCACACGTTCCCAATATGGGACGCGCGGGACGAGGTCTCAAGCTACAGCCAGGACTGACCCTTGCGCTCGAGCCTTGGTTTGCCCGTAGCACCGACAGAATCATCTACAACGATGACGGGTGGACCATCCGCTCGGCCGACGGATCTCGTACCGCTCACAGCGAGCACATCATCGCCATCACCGACGGCGCGCCGCTGGTGCTGACGTGTCCGTACCCCATCGGAGTATCGGCACGGTAGCCCGGCGCCTTCCCTAAAACCCAAGTGGAGTCCGACTTGGCTGCAACAGGTTGGCTCAAATGGTGTCACGATATGTTGCAGTTAGGACACTGCGGGATGGGGTGATTCGGTGCTACGCGCGCTGCTATTGCGGACCGCTCGGTCGGCGCGCATGCGCGCGCTCGTCGAACGTTCGCGCGTGTCTCGTCCCGTCGTCGCCCGGTTCATCGCGGGCCGGGATCGTGATGAGGTCCTGCGGTCCACTGAGTTGATGGTGAAGCGCGGACTGATGGTCTCGCTCGACCACCTCGGCGAGGACACCACCAGCGAGACGCAAGCGGACCGGCTCGCGGCGTCGTACCTCGATCTGCTAGACGCGGTGAAGGAACGAGACCTCGGCGCGCAGGTCGAAGTATCGGTGAAACTGTCCGCGGTCGGGCTGGCGCTGCCGGGCGGTCCGGCGATTGCGATACGCAATGCCCGTGCGGTGTGTGCGGCCGCGCAACGCGCCGGTACGACGGTGACCGTCGATGCCGAGGACCACACGACGACCGACGCCGGACTTGAGATCGTGCGCGAGCTGCGCGCGGACTATCCGTGGGTGGGCACTGTGCTGCAGGCTTATCTGCGGCGTACCGAGGGGGACTGCCGTGCGCTGTCCGGCGCGGGGTCCCGGGTGCGGTTGTGCAAGGGCGCTTATCGGGAAGGCGAATCGATCGCGTTTCAGAAGCGCAGCGATATCGATGCGTCGTACCGTCGCTGCCTGGATGTGCTGATGTCCGGCGCGGGCTACCCGATGGTCGCTACCCACGACCCGGCGATGATCGACTATGCACTCGTTGCCGCGATCCGAGAAGGGCGGCGTACGGACAGCTACGAACTGCAGATGCTGTACGGCATTCGCGCCGGTGAGCAGCAGCGGCTGGCCGGAGCCCGGCAGCAGGTGCGGATCTATCTGGCCTACGGCGACGAGTGGTACGGCTATTTCATGCGGCGCCTCGCGGAGCGTCCGGCAAACCTGCGCTTCTTCCTGCGCTCGTTCGTGCCTGTCAGATGATCGAGATCGTGGTCCGCACCGAAGACGGCGCAAGAACCCCCGAAACGCGAATGGAATTAGATATAGGAAGCCCCCGCGGTTAAACGGGGGGATTGCGGGGGCTTCTACGACGAGCTCCCGGGGGGAGGGCGTCGCATTATCTCAGGAGCGACCCGAGATGCCGCCGACTATAACCTGTAATCGTGACCCGCCGGTGAACCGGCCTGGTCACGGGGCGTGGCGTGGCGGGGGCTGTTGGTGATGGATGAGTTGTGGGTTATACTACGGCTGCATTCTCGGGGGAGGAAGCGCGAACCGGTTTCGCCTAGCGAGCGAACGCCTCGGAGCGGAACAAGTCTTTGGGGGGCATCAAACCGGCAGACGCGCGAAGCCCCGTCACCGACAAGGTCACCTTGTCGTCGCTGGCGGGGCTTTTCCGCTTCCCGATGACTACTTGAGATGCCTGGGGACTACTCGACGCCGATCGCTACCTCGGTCGACTTGGTCGTCGCTACTACGCACTGAGCGTGCGAATCGCCTCGATAAGCAGCCAGATACCGAAGATGAAGAATAGCGCCGCGGCGCCGTACCGGATGGCTTTCTCGGGAAGCGCCTTGCCGAGGGCCCTGCCGACGACAATTGCCAGAACGTCGGCGACGACCATGCCGAGGGTGGACCCGATCCAGACGCCGAGCCAACCGTGGTCGGTCGCGAGGGTGATGGTGGCGAGCATGGTCTTGTCGCCGAGTTCGGCGAGAAAAAACGCCGTACCCACGGCGATAATCGCGGACTTCTTGGTCTGATTGACCTTGTCTCTCTCCTCCTCGGTGAGGTGGTCGCCGTGCAGTGTCCAGAAGCCGAACCCGATAAAGGCGACCGCCGCGGCGAGGCTGATCCAGCCGGTGGGCAGTGAGGCGCCGAGGCCGTAGCCGATCCCGACGGAGACAAGGTGGACGAGGGCAGTGGCCGCGGTGATGCCGATGATGACCGGCCAGATCTTGAAGCGGGTAGCGAAGGTCAGCGCCATCAACTGTGATTTGTCGCCGAGCTCGGCAACAAAGATGACCCCGAAGGAGAGAAGTGTGCTGGCGAGGAGCGCGTCCACGTCGGCCTTTCGGTCGGGCCGGGTGATGTCGGGGGCGACTTCGACCCGGCAGATAGATTTCTGCACAAGGTCGAAGGTCTCGCCCGCCCCACCGAGATGAGGCCGCCCGGCCGGACACGTCAGAAACAGAAGTCTCTGAGGCGTCAGTATGTCGACCAAGACGTTGGGGGCTACTCCCCTTCGCGTACTGCCTGCACATCATATGGTCAACGGCCGGGCGGCGCCACTCCGGGGGCTGGCTCGCCGGACACAAGGGATGGCGACGGTCAGAGGCGCTGGTTACGCAGGCGGAGGGCGTTGCCGATCACGCTGACCGAGGACAATGCCATCGCGGCCGCCGAGATCATCGGCGACAGCAGCAACCCAAACGCCGGGTACAGCACGCCGGCCGCGAGCGGAATCCCGAGCACGTTGTAGATAAACGCGAACACCAGGTTCTGCCTGATGTTGGACATCGTCGCCTCAGAAAGCTTGCGAGCCCGCACGATTCCAGTCAGATCGCCCTTCAGAAGAGTGATGCCGGCGCTCTCGATCGCGACGTCGGTGCCCGTGCCCATCGCGATCCCGACGTCGGCCGCGGCCAGTGCGGGAGCGTCGTTGACGCCGTCGCCTGCCATCGCGACTACCCGACCTTCGGCCTGCAGCCGCTCGACGACGAGGCTCTTGCGGTCCGGCAGGACCTCGGCCTCGACATCATCGATCCCGAGCTGGCGGGCGACGGCGTCCGCGGTGGTCCGATTGTCGCCAGTGAGCATGATGACTCGGATCCCCTCCTCGTGTAGCGCGATCAGCGCCTCCGCGGTGGTGGCCTTGATCGAGTCCGCGATCGCGAACACGGCAACCGCTTCTCCTTCTACACCGGCAAAGATGGCGGTGGCGCCGTTCCGGCGCAACTCGTCGGCCTGCCTTTCGAGTGCCGAGACGTCGATGCCTTCGTCGGCGAGGTACGCCGCATTGCCCAGTACGACGGTCCTACCCTCCACCGAGCCCCGGGCGCCCTTGCCGGTAGGCGAGTTGAAGTTGCTCGCCTCCGGCACCGTTACCCCGTCCTCGTTCGCCCTATTCACGATCGCCAACGCGAGTGGGTGCTCCGATTGGTGCTCCACGGCGGCCGCAAGCCGCAGCGCTTCGGACTCGTCGTACCCGTCGACGGTCACGATCTGTGTGACGGACGGTCGACCCTCGGTGAGGGTGCCGGTCTTGTCGACGACGATGGTGTCGACTTTTTCCATCCGCTCCAGCGCTTCGGCGTTCTTGATCAGTACCCCCAGCGAGGCGCCACGTCCTACCCCGACCATGATCGACATCGGGGTTGCGAGACCGAGTGCACAGGGGCACGCGATGATCAAGACGGAGACCCCGACGACGAGCGCGTATGTGAAAGCAGGCGAGGGGCCGAATATCGACCAGACGATGAAGGCAAGCACGGCGGTCCCGATGACAGTGGGCACGAACCAACTTGCGACCTTGTCGGCCAGTCCCTGAATCGGCGCCCGCGAACGTTGCGCCTCGGCGACCATCGACACGATCCTTGCGAGCATGGTCTCGCGCCCGACTTTCTCGGTGCGGATGACGAGGCTGCCGGTCTGGTTGATAGTTCCACCGATGACCGTGTCGCCGGTTGTCTTGGTTACTGGCATCGATTCGCCGGTAATGAGAGATTCATCGAGGGATGAGCGGCCACTCTCGACGGTCCCGTCCACCGGTACTTTTTCGCCGGGGCGGACCCGCAGGCGGTCGCCGAGCTGCACATCGTCGAGCGAGACCTCTTGCTCGCCGTCCTCACCGATACGTTGCGCGGTCTTCGGTGTCAGATCGAGCAGCGCCCTAATCGCGCCAGAAGTCTGGTCGCGGGCGCGTAGTTCGAGGACCTGGCCGAGCAGTACCAGCACGATGATGACGGCGGCGGCTTCGAAATAGACCCCCACGGTGCCGTCCATTGTGCGGAAGGAGTCGGGAAAAATGCCCGGCGCGACCGTGGCCACGATGCTGTAAAGCCAGGCGACGCCGGTCCCCATCGCGATCAGCGTGAACATGTTGAACTTCAGCGTCCGCAGCGATATCCAGCCGCGCACGAAGAATGGCCAGCCGGCCCACAGCACGACGGGTGTCGACAGGACGAACTGAACCCACGCTGATGCGGCCGGTGAGACGACATCGTTCAGGGCCGAGAATAGGTGCGCGCCCATCGCCAGCAAGAACACCGGCAGGGTGAGCGCGAGCCCTATCCAGAATCGCCGGGTCATGTCGGCGAGCTCCCGGTTGGGTCCGTCCTCGGCGCTGACAACGACCGGTTCGAGCGCCATTCCGCAGATCGGGCAGGCGCCGGGACCCGAGCGACGTACCTCTGGGTGCATCGGGCAGGTGTATTCACGCGCAGCGTGCGTCTGGAGGGGGGATGCGACAGTTGCGGTATGGCTGCCGTGTGGGTGTTCAGGCATCGTGGTCCTTACTCGCGGGTTAGGCCGTCGTTCGACCTTGACCATACCCCCTAGGGGTATAACTCGCTACCCGGTTCGCGACACGGTGGCTTGCGTGACTGGACTCAGTTAGCGCTGACCGTGAGAGTCGGCTTCTGATTGAGCGTCTGAAATACGACGCAGTAGCGCTCGGTCAGTTTCAGTAACGTGTCGAGGCGGTCCTTTGGCTCTGGAGTGTCGATGTCGAAGCTGAGCCGGATTTCGCTGAAGCCGACCGGAGCGTCCTTGGCGACACCCAGCGTTCCGCGAAAATCGAGGTCACCCTCGGCCTTGACGTGAGCGCTCTTGAGCTCGAACTCAAGGGAGGTGGCGACCGCCTTGAGAGTGACGCCCGCACATGCGACGAGGGCCTCGAGCAGCATGTCGCCCGAGCAGAGTTCGCGTCCGGAGCCACCCGTGCCTGGGTGCAGACCTGCCACCGCGAGCGCGCGACCGGTGTCGACCTTGCACGCGATTGCCTGGTCGTCGACACTGCCTTCGGCATGCAGCGTGACGACTGCGCTGCCCGGCGTCTGCCGATACTGTTCCTTAAGCGGGCTTTGTACATTCTTCAGAGCGGTCGCGTCCATAGGGCTCTCCTCAGTGGTGTGCGGGTATGCGCCTATCTTCCGCTCCGGCGCCGTACGGCGGTCAGTCGCGGTGTGAATTCACGCCTTACGAGGGTCCGCGGCTAGCACCACGACATTTACCACTGTCGGTGTAGGCGGCAGCATGGTGGCAGAGGGTGCTTCGCCTCCTGGTCACGCGCAGGCAACCTGGCCGACAAGAGCGAGAACACGATTCTGTGAACCTAATACCCGAAGTGTGCTCTGGTGCCCCGCCGATCCGTGGGTACTAGGGTTCTGGGCATGACGAATGACTCTGGGACGCACCAGGATCTCAACGCCTGGGCCGATCTGCTGACCTCGGCATACGACGTACTTGAGGCGCGGCCGGATGCGGCTACCGGCGACCTGAGCGACTTCCCGCCGGCGCTGAACGACTTGACGATCGATGACGCGTACCGAGTGCAAGAACTGACGCTCGAGCGCCTCCGCGCGGCGTACGGCGGTACGCCGCGCGGCTACAAGGTCGGTGGCGGCGTTTCGCTGATGCGCGGGACACTGCTGGACACGAAGTTCCTGCCGTCCGGTGCAGCCGTCAACGTCGCGGCTAATAACGTTCCGCTGGTCGAACCCGAGATTCTGCTGCGCACCACCACCGACCTATCCGGAGACGTGTCCACCTCCGACATCGCCGGCAGCGTGGAGATGGGTGCGGGTTTTGAGCTCCCCATCGGGAGGTTCCGCAACTGGCACCCGACGGCCACTCGGGCAGTCATGGCACTGCCTGCGATGGTCGCCGACAACGGGCTCGCTGGTTTATTAGTGCTCGGTGACACCTGGCGACCAGGCCTTGATCCTGGGGAGCTCACGCAGGTAACCGCCGAGGTTCGGTTTCCCGGCGGGCAGACCGAGACCGGCCGCGCTAATCCCAAGGTGGGTACGGCGTACGACACGACCCAGTGGCTCATCCGCAGCTTGGCGCAGCAGAATCGCGCACTATCCAAGGGGTCGATCATCGCGACCGGTACCCTGCTGCCCGCGCGGCCCGCAATCCTCGGCGAATACTCCGCACAGTTCAGCCATGACCTCGGCGAGGTGCGATTTACCGCTGCATGAGGAGATCTGCAAGGTGTACGTCGTTCAGCCGCGCCAAAGCCGCCGGGTTCATGGTGGGATAGGCACGTGAGCCGCGAAGCCGAACGAGCTAACCGTCGCCTCCTCAGGGCACGCGATGCGATGGATCGCGCCTACGCCGAACCCCTCGACATCACCAAGCTTGCGAGCATCGCGCTCGTTTCCGAGGCCCACTTCATCCGTACGTTCAGCGCGACGTTCGGTGAGACCCCGCACCGCTATCTGCAACGACGTCGAGTGGAGCGGGCGATGTTTCTGCTGCGGTGTAACGAAAAAGGCGTCACTGACATCTGCATGGAGGTGGGATTCTCAAGTCTGGGCACCTTCAGCCGTACTTTCAGCGACATCGTCGGAGTCTCGCCGACGACGTACCGGCAAAGCGGCGAGGCGATTCCCTACGTGCCGAGTTGCTTTGTCATGGCGTGGACGAGACCGAGCAGTTTTGGAGAAGCGCGCGACAAGGCCCGCTAACTAGCGTCGTACACATCGATTAACCGCCGCGGCGCGGCAGACATAAGGAGAGCCCATGCTCAGCTCCATCACCCAGTCCCAGATCTACGTGCTGGACCAGGACGAGGCACTTGACTTCTACGTCGGCAAACTCGGACTCGAGATTGGCAACGACATCGATCTCGGGTTCATGCGGTGGCTTACCGTGCATGTCCCAGGCGAGCCGGACCACCAGATCCTGCTGGAGTTGCCTGGCCCGCCGTCGATGGACGCCGCCACCGCAGAGCAGGTCCGCGAACTCGTCACAAAGGGTGCGATGGGCGGTTGGCTCTGCCTGAGCACCGACGATGCGAAAAAGACCTACGACACCTTGAACGAGCGAGGTGTGGAGCTCACGGACGGGCCAACGCAGCAGGCCTACGGTACCGACTTCGGGTTGCGTGACCCGTTCGGGAACCGGATCCGGATCGCCCAGCCCCGGACCGAAGCCTAGTTTGCCTCAGATACGAAACCGGCGCTTCGGGTAGGAAGTATCCTGCCCGAAGCGCCGGTTTGGTAAGTGAATGGCCTAGATCGGACCGAGCACTCGAGACGCCTCCTCGAAGTGCGGCGCGTTGACGTGTACCTCGTAGTTGGCTGCCTCAAAGGACTTGACGCTAGCGAAGTCGCGCTTGCCGCGAGTGGACCAATGCGCCATATAGCCGAAGGCGGCTCCCCAGATCGCACCGAGAATCAGGCCGCCGAGGATCAGTCCCCACCAGTTGCCACCGCTCGCGAACAGTCCGAACAACAGCCCGATGAACAGGCCAAACCACGCGCCGCTCGCGGCTCCGGCGGCCGCCGCCTTGCCCTTGGTCATGCGGCCCATGACCTGTTCCACTGACCGCAGTCCGGTGCCGACAATGCGCACGTTCTCGACCGGGAAACCCCTGTCGGACAGCTTATCCACGATCGCCTGGGCCTCGGCGTACGACGCTGTCTCGCGCAAGATATGTGTCGCCACAGGCGCCTGGGGCTGCGGGTTATTCATCGACTGGTTGAACATCGGTCCTCCTCAAAAGCAATCATCGGCAAGCGACACAGTGTGGTGCTTGCGTTAAAACCTATAACGAGTAACCGTCGAAGATAGTTCGCTAGCCGTGCACTGCCTGGGTGAGTTGCGGCCTGGCGAGTGCTGCCCGAGATGAGCAGCAGCCTCATGAGCGAGTTGCGATCTTCGGTGGCCCCCAGACGGTGATCGGCGGCAGTGTGCCCTCGAACTTCTCGACCTCTACCTGGACGTGCTGCCCGACGTTGCTGCGCGAGAACTTCGACACCGGGATATCGGTAGTCAGCACATTAGGGTTGCCGTGAATGCAGTTGCCATCTTCATCGGGGTCATACCAAGCGCCGGTCGACAGTTGTACGACGCCGCGCATCAGGTCATCGGAAAGCCTGACCCCGGCCAGCAGCCAGCCGCGTACGCTGCTGACCTTAACGACATCGCCGTCCGCGATGTCGCGTTCGGCGGCATCGGCGGGGTTCATCCGCATAGGCTCACGGTCCTGGATCTTCGACTCCGCCGAATAACCACCTACGTCGAGCTGGCTGTGCAGCCGGGTCTTGGGCTGGTTGGCGATCATGGTCAGCGGAAAGTCTGCCCGCACCGCCCATTCGGTCGGGACAAGCCACGTCGGCGTACCGGGGCAGTCGTCGTACCCAAACGCCTCGATCTCGTCGGACTGCAGGTGAATTTTACTGCTCGGCGTACGCAGCGGGCTGGCCTCCGGGTCCGCGCGGAACTCCTTGTGCATCACCCGATCTTTGTCGCGCTTGGGCACGTCGAGTGGTTCGTTTTTGTCCCAGAACTCCAGCCAGGGTGGCAATGTGTGCCCGCGGGCGGCGTACTTCTCCTGCCACTTTGTGTACATCTCCTCGAGCCACTCGATCGACGTGCGCCCCGATGAGAACTCCTCATCACAACCGAGTCGGGAGGCCAGCCCCCGCAGGATGTCGTAGTCATCGTGGGACTGCGCGAACGGCTCGACGATCTTGTGCATCGGGATGAGCGAGTCTTCGGTGACCGCGGCGCCGAGATCATCACGCTCGACCGACAGTGTCGCGGGCATGACGAAGTCTGCGTGCCGCGCGGTGGAGGTCCACATTGAGTCGTGTACGACGACCGTGTCCGGCCGGCCGAACGCCTCTCGCAGCTTCTTTAAGTCTGGGCTGTGATTGAACGGGTTGCCGCCGGCCCAGTAGACGACCTTGATATCGGGGTAGGTGAGCGTCTTGCCGTCGTACGAGTATTGCTCGCCGGGTTGCAGCAGCATGTCCGCGATCCGGGAAACGGGTATATATGTGCGAACCGGATTGTGTCCCTTGGAGAATGTCGGCAACCCGAAGAGCATCTCGGAATGTCCGACGCGGTTGGTCGAGGCGTAGCCATGTCCGAACCCGCCGCCTGGTAGGCCGATATCGCCGATCAACGCGGCCACGCACACGCCCAGCCACAGGGTTTGCTCGCCGTACTGCTGGCGTTGCATGGACCAGCTCATCGTGAGGAAGGTGCGCTTCTCGGCCATCAGCCGGGCGAGGTCGCGGATAGCGTCAGCCTCGATGCCGCAGACCTGTTGGGCCCATTCGGGCGTCTTGTCCTTGACGGATTCCGCGAACAGGTCGTAACCAACGCAGTAGTTGGCGACGAACTCCTTGTTGTACAGGCCTTCCTCGATCAGCGTGTGCGCGATCGCCTGCAGCAGCGCGCCATCTGTCGCGGGCCGGATCGACATCCAGGTCGCCTCGAGCTCTGCGGAGACGTCATCGCGCAGCGGGGACACGTTGAGCAGTTCGACACCGTTGTCGCGGCACGTGCGCAGCCACGGGAGGAGATCGTGTTGTATCGCGCCGCCGTTGGCGATAGCGGAGTTTTTGCGCGGCAGGCCGCCGATCGCGACGACGAGCTCGGCGTTTTCCGAGATCGACTTCCAGGTTGTGGCTTCAGTTTCCCACTGAGACTCGGTCGCGATTACGTGTGGCAGGAATGGACCGGACGCGCCGAACGAGTAGTTGTTGACCGACTGGGTGTAGCCGCCGGCGGCCGCGAGGAACCGCTTAAGCTGCGACTGTGCGTGGTGGAAGCGGCCCGCGCTGGACCAGCCATAGGAACCGCCGTAGACGGCTTCCGGCCCGAAGTTGCGGTAGACCCGGCTCAGCTCGCCGGCGAGAAGGTCAAGTGCCTCGTCCCAGTCGAGCGCCACGAACTCATCATGCCCACGCTTGTCCGTGCGACCCGGGCCGTCTTCGAGCCAGCCGCGGCGTACGTAGGGTCGGTCGATACGGGCCGGGTGCTGCTGCGCGTCGACCACGTTTTCGATGATCCGGTGCGGATCGGGATCGCCCGCGTACGGCGTGACCGAGGTGATGCGGCCGTCCGCGGTGTTGGCCTCGAACGTGCCCCAATGCGAAATGTGCAGACCACTCTTACCCATTTGCCCAGTTTACGCCCAGCGTCACGTCGACCCCAGTGATAATGCTCGCCGCCTAGCGTCTGGAATGGAAGTCTGTTGCACGCTGACGTGCAACAGACTTCCATTCCAGGATCGCCGCGGGCGTTCCTAAAGTTATCCACAGAGCGGGTCGAGGCCTAGCGACGCGCAACGGGTTGACGCTAGACACAGACCTGTGGACAAAAGTAGCGCGATCCGGCGCACGCTCGAACTTGCTCGCCATCAAGGTGGCGTGGTGACCTGGGCCCAGTTGCGGGGTCTCGGCGTGAGCCGCCGGTTGATCGAGCAGCACACTGGTGACGGGCTGTGGCAACGCATAGACCGTGGCACTTACTGGACACCTCCCTCGGAACCCGCCTGGGATGGCTACCTCTGGTCGGCGCTTCTTGCTTCCGACGACGCCGCGGTGTGCGGCCAATCGGCCGCTCACCTGCTGGGGTTCTCTGACGAGCGGCGGCTGCCGATCGAAATTGCAATTCCTCGGGACCGTCGTCTGGCCGATCGGCCGTTTGCGTCGTACAAAAGGATCGATATGAAGGGGCGCAACTTCCGCAATCGGCACGGAATTCGTTGCGTGGGTGTCGAGGACACGGTGCTTGACCTGTGCGATGTTGGCAGTCGCAGGGACGTCATCGGTTGGATTACCGGTGCCGTGCAGCAGCGAGTGACTACCCCGCAGCGGCTGGCCACAGCGCTGCGCCGGCGGCGCGCGATCGGCAACCGGCGCCTGATCGAGTCCTTAATCAGCGAAACGGCTTCCGGAGTCCACAGCAATATTGAGTTCGAGTACGTCGACCGGGTCGAGCGGCCGCACGGGCTCCCGACGGCTTTTCGACAGGTCACCGCTGCGGGAGGTGCCGGTTACGTAGATAACCACTACCGGCCTTACGGCGTTGTGGTGGAACTTGACGGTCGGCGCTGGCATCTTGACGCATTTCGCGACCGGCGGCGCGACAACCGCAACACGCGCTCCGGTGACCGGACGCTGCATTACGGCTGGGTGGAGACGTTCAGCGATCCGTGCGGGATCGCGGTTGAGGTCGGTGGCCTATTGATGCACGTCGGGTGGCCCGGACCGCTCCTCAAGTGCACGAAATGCAGGTAGCCCGATACGGCGTTGCGCGGTTTCGAGTGGTACTGCGTTGTACGCCCGCGTACAACAGACTTCCACTCGAGCGCGGTTCTAGGCCTGGGCAGCAGGATTACTGACCGCCGGAGGCTCGGCGTCGTCGTTTTCGTTCGTGACTGTCGCGCCGAGGTCGGAAGTCGCGCGCAGATCCTGCTTGAGCTGCTCGATGTCGGCGAGGTCGTTGTCGAAGTAGCCCTCGAAGTCCGACCCCTCATCGCGAATATTGCAGACGTTGTGCACACTGGCCGCGATTCGCTGGTGCTGCTCGTCTGAGTACGCCGCCCAGTTGTCGAGGAACACGCGTAGGTCGGAGTGCATGCCCAGCACGGTGTACTGGTCGAAGCTTGCGTTGCGCTTGGCCAACTGTTCGACTCGCTCGGCGTGATTGGTGAGTTCAGTCAAAAGCGCGTCGGGGGATTCGGCGGAAGTCATAGGGTCAGCATAGGGGGACCGGGGTCACGATCTCGCCCGGTTTGGGGCCCTGAAGTGCAACTCAGAGAGAAATGGAGTCCGATGGATCTGCGTGAAATGAGCGTGGCAGTGGCCGAAGCGCGACATCGGATCAGCGGTCGGGTACGCCGTACCCCCGTCATTGATGTGGTCGTACCCACGCCTGCCGGTCCGCGTGAGGTCGCCTTCAAGCTGGAGTATCTGCAGTATTCCGGCTCGTTCAAGGCGCGTGGCTCGATCAATGCAGTACTGGCCGCGTCCGAGCATGGGCTCATCGGTGACGCGGGTGTGGCGATCGCGTCGGGCGGAAATGCCGGCATCGCGGCGGCGTGGTCCGCGGCGCAGGTCGGTTGCCGGGCCTCGGTGTTCCTGCCCGAGAATGCGCCGACCGCCAAGATTGAGCGTCTGCGTTCGCTCGGCGCCGACGTCGTACTCAAGGGCAACGAGTACGCGGAGGCGTTGGATGCCGCCGGCGAGTTTGCACTCCGCAGTGGTGCGCTGCGGCTGCACGCCTACGATCTGCCGGAGGTTGTGGCGGGCGCTGGGGTGATCGGGCTGGAACTGCTGGAGCAGCGACCGGACGCCGACACGGTGCTGGTTGCGGTCGGCGGCGGCGGACTGGTGAGCGGAATCGCGGCTGCGATCACCCCGCGGCAGGTCGTCGGCGTTGAACCGGTGGGCATCCCGACCCTTGCCGATGCGCTCGCGGCAGGGGCGCCGGTCGATGTCGGGGTGGACAGTATCGCCGCGGATGCCCTCGGCGCGCGCCGGCTCGGCGAGATCGCGTACGCCGTGACGACCCAAGCCAAGGTTCGCTCCGTACTGGTGCCGGATGCGGAAATAGTGGCCGCCCGCAAGTGGCTGTGGAAGGAGTTGCGGGTCGCGGTGGAATACGCCGCCGCGACAGCGCTCGCTCCACTGTTATCTGGAGAGTTCGTCCCGACCGCGGGTGCGCGGGTGGCGGTCATCCTGTGTGGTGCGAATACTGATCCGTCTGACCTGTCATGAAGAAACAACGCTGTTAAACAGGGAGAGTCCATGGGTGTGGTGATTACGGTGCGTGGCTCGTTTAGTGCCTTTCGTCCGCCAGAGCGTGCGACAGTGCATGTGTCGCTCGCAATGGAGGCGTCGACGTCGGAGGCCGCCTACGCCGAGGCTGGCCGGTCGGCGGCGATGGTGTCCAACGGGCTGACCGAGCTGCACAACCCGGACGGTGGTCCGGTGACCTGGTGGTCCAGCGACCAGATCCGCACATGGGCGCACCGCCCGTGGAACAACGAAGGCAAGCAGCTGCCTCTTGTGCATCTCGCAAAGGTCACGTTCGCCGCGAAGTTCAGCGATTTCGATCGACTGAGTGCCTGGGTCGCGCAGACAACTGCGGTGAAGGGCGCGACCGTCGAGCGCATCGAGTGGGCGTTGACCGTCGCGCACCGCGAGTCCCTCACCCGAGAGGTCCGGGCCCGCGCGGTACAAGATGCGCGCGACAAGGCGCAGTCGTACGCCGACGCGCTCTCCCTCGGGCCGGCGCGAGTGGTGGCACTTGCCGATGCCGGGATGCTCGAACAGGGTCTTAGCCCGGTTGGAAGCGCTGCGCCGCAGCAGTTTTCGCGAATGGCGGCCACTAATGAGGTTCCGCAGGTCGGATTTGCCCCGGAGGACGTGGAGATTTCCGCGGTTACCGACGCGAAGTTTGAGGTCGACGCTCCGCGCTGACCTAACTGGGCGACGTCTCGATGCCAGTACGCCGACCTCTGGCACAATGGACGGCCGGCTCGCTCATAGCGCAGATGCGCGCCTTGCGCGGTACCGTTAACCATGTTGATCGTTGAGGATTTATTCCTACTACTGACCGACGACGAATCCGGCAAAACCTATGCCGCCGGAGGAACCACCGACTACGCGCTGGCCGGTTCGTTGTTGCTGGAGCTGCTGCTCGAACGCCGGGTGCGAGTGACAGTCGATCCCAAGCATCACGGCGGTCTGCTCGAGACCGTCGACACCACTGCCACGGGTGACGCGATCTTCGACCACGGCCTCGACGTCGTGGCCAAACACGACGGGGAACGCCTGCCCAACGTGATTCCGCCGCTGCATCTCGGGCTGCGTGATCATCTTCGCGAATCTCTTGTCGCCAAGGGAATCCTGCGCGTCAAGGAGTCGAAGATCCTTGGCATCATTCCGCACCACGCTTGGCCTGCCCAGGACACCGAACACGAGCACGACATCGCCGAGAAGATCACCGCGGTGCTCATCAACAACGCCGAGCCCACCGAGCGCATCGGCGCCCTGATCGCTGCGCTCTCGGCGCTGGGCGCGGAAACAATGGTCCTCGAGCCGGAGGCGCACGGCGTACCCCGCAAAGAGGTTCGCCGCCGCGCGTCGGTCATCGCCGACCACGCGCACTGGGCATCACCGGACTTACGTGAAAGTGTGCAGTTGGTCATCGGTGCGACCAACGCGACGATTATGTCCTACACGACGGTGCCCGTGGTGCCGTTCTAGCCTCGACCGCGCGCCAGTTTGTCACGGCAACCTTCCCCACGGTGCTAAAAGCCGGCCCTGGCAAGAAGAAGGGGTTTGTCGTGCGGTGGAAGTCTCCTCGCTCGGCGGGGTGTCGTGAATCTGTCATTGCGTACGACGAGGCGGGTCGCGCTTGCCGTGGGATGCCGAGGCGATAGATGATGGGCGCACATTGTCGCGTGCGCAGATCGGCGTACGCCAGAAAAGGAGTCTGCAGATGCCCGTCGTCGTCGGTTTTGTTCCCACCAATGAGGGTCGCGCTGCGCTGCGCCGGGCCGTTGAGGAAGCGTCGCTTCGTAACGAGAAACTCGTGGTAGTCAGCTCAAAGCGCGGTGGCGAACACTTCACCGACGCGCAGGCCAAGGGATTCGACGAGGAACTCGAGAAGATCAAGGCTGAGCTGTCCGGGACGAGTGTCGATCATGAGGTGCGTGGACTGGTGCGGGGCAACGATCCGTCCGAGGACCTCGTCGAGGTCGCCGAGGAGGTCGGCGCGAAACTGATCGTGATCGGGCTGCGGCGGCGTACGGCCGTCGGCAAACTGCTGCTCGGCTCCAATGCACAGCGCATTCTGCTCGACGCGAAGTGCGACGTACTCGCGGTCAAGGCCGACGCCTGACCTCGCACACCGCAGGTACGACGGAGCGCTGAACCCGCTTCGATCGACGAGCAGAGTTCAAGGGACGAGCACCGTGCGGACCAGCCCGCTCTGCGGCGGCGGTTTCTGCAGGTCGGTCTTCAGCTGCTCAAAGGTCAGCTCGTTCGCCGATGGCACCGACACGCCGCGTTGGCCGAGCCGGGCGACGACGCCACTGAGCGATTCCTCTGCGGCGCCGGGGACTTCGCGCACGTAGTCACCCCAGTCAACGCCGATGATCTCGCGTTCCTTGAGGAGCGTGTGGTTCGCGGGCAGTTGTGGAATCGTGCCGCTCGCGAACCCGACGACAAGATACTTGCCACGGAAACCCAATGACCGCAGGGCAAGTGGCGCCAGTTCGCCGCCGACAGGATCGATGACGTAGTCGACGCCGTCCGGGTACGCCGCCTTGACGACCGCACGCATGTCCTCAGTACGTCGGTCAATGACCAGTTCTGCGACGCCGGCACAGGTCTCGGGTTGAGACGTGACGGCGACGACGTGTAGTCCGAGGTCGGCGGCGATCTCGACGCAAGCCGCGCCCACCGCGCCGCCCGCACCGAGCACGAGCACCCGCTTACCCGCCTGGACGGTGATCCGATTCTCCAGCGCGTAGATCGCCGTACCGTATGCCTCGAGTCCGGCCGCGGCGCCTACTTCGCTTAGTCCATCGGGGATCGGCACAGTGAAAGAAGCCGGTGCCGTCACCTTGGTGGCCCATGCCCCGGCGCCGCGAGTCACGACACGATCGCCAACTGACCGGTCTCGTACGTCGGAACCGACCGCGCTGATAACGCCGGCGCACATTCCGCCCGGTGTGTATGGAAGCTTGGGGACGACTTGGTATTTCCCGGTGACAATCAGCCGGTCGACGTACGCGATGTTGACCGCGCGTACGTCGATGACGACCTCTGCCGGGCCGGGCTCCGGGTCCGCGGACTCAACAATCTGCAGGCCGTCGACGAGGTCAAAGGAGCGGCACAGGAGTGACTTCATTGATTCCTCAAATTATCGTTACCGTCGTTGGGTGATACAGATTAACTCAACCATGAAGTAATCGCTTCCAGCTCAGGAACCTGGCGCTTACGGTTCTAGCCGCGCACAGATAGCCGCAATTCAGCGGACGAAGGAGAGTTCATGTTCGAGTCTCTGGCCGAGACGGTGAACGCTGACGTGGCCCTGGTACGCCGAGGGCGTTACGTAAACGCAACGATGTTGTGGTGTCTCGGAGATGAGAAGTACGCCGTCGCGATCGAGGGCGGTCGGGTGGTCTCGGTCGCCGCGCCACACGTCATGGCGACCTGGACGTTCGCCGTGCGTGCCCCGCTGTCTGAATGGCAGGAGTTCTGGCGGTCGGACCCGAAACCTGGCTCGCATGACATCTTCGCGCTGCTGCGCAGGCAGGTCGCGGTCGTTGAGGGCGACCTGCACCCCTTCATGGCAAACCTCATGTACTTCAAGGGTGTGCTCGCCGCGCCACGTGAGGGAGCGAAATGAGCCCGCGAATTGAGCCGATCAAGGGCTACTACCTGCGCACGACCATCGGCGGCGTCGACCAACGGCTGTATGTCGAGGAGGCCGGGGATGGAATTCCGCTGCTGTGTCTGCATACGGCGGGGTCGGATAGCCGCCAGTTTCGGCACATGCTTAACGATGCGCGGATCACCGATCATTTCCGAGTGGTCGTGTTCGATCTTCCGTGGCATGGCAAGTCCTCACCGCCGGCGGGCTGGGAGAGTACGACGTATCAGCTCGACGCCGACACCTACGCCGAGACGATCCTGACGGTAAAAGCCGACCTCGAGCTGGAACGGCCGGTATTGCTGGGATGTTCGATCGGCGGGCGGATCGTGCTGCAGCTCGCACGCACGCATCCGGAGGAGTTCGCAGCGGTCATCGGTCTGCAGTCGGGGGTCGCCGTACCGCCCTACTACGACCGCAGCTACCTCGGGCGACCAGATGTCAACGAGAGCGAGCTATGCGTAGCCCTGATGTCTGGACTGATTGGTCCCGCGGCGCCGTCAGCCGATCGATGGGAGACCCTCTGGCACTACGCACAGGGCGGCCCCGGAGTGTTCAACGGTGACTTGCATTTCTACTCCGATCAGCGTGACCTGCTTGAGGACGTCGCACGGATCGACACATCGGTATGCCCGCTCTACCTACTGTCCGGAGAGTACGACTACTCCTGTCTGCCATCGGACAGCGCAGCAGTCGCTGCGCATGTCGACGGCGCCGAGTTTGCCGTCATGAAAGGAATCGGGCACTTTCCGATGAGCGAGGACCACGAGGCTTTCTACCCCTACCTTGGGCCGGTACTCGACTCGATAGAAGGCCGGTCGCTGCGCTGACCGAACGATCATTCGGTCAAGTGACCAAGAAAGTTTCCTGTTTCACTACCGCCGACCAGGAACTTGGTATTAAATGATTGAAGCACGCATCGATTTGGACTCCGGGGGGAGCCGCATCGAAACCCTGCGATGCTCGGTTAAAGGTTAGATGGGGATCTACTCTTCGAGCGTCCGGTAGAGATGCCGCGAGCCCCCGCAACTGATAGGTTGCGGGGGCTCAGTGCGTTTTGCTAATGACTCGGTGCAGGTGCGAGCCCGCGCACAGGGGCGTATTGCCATCCGGCGCAGGTGACCACGCGTGATGAAGTTCGAGAGATTAGCGGCCGAGGATCGAGTCGGAGATGACGCGCATCTGGATCTCGCTGGTGCCTTCGAAGATCTTTGTGAGTCGAGCGTCGCGCCAGTAGCGTTCGGCCGCGAAGTCCGTGGTGTAGCCGGCGCCGCCGTGAATCTGCAGTCCTTCGCTGGTGACCCGCTCGGCCATCTCGCTGGCGAGGTATTTGACCATCGATGCCTGCGTGCTGGCGCGTTCGCCAGCGTCGATCTGGCGGGTGACGGCGTACATCAGCTGGCGTACCGACTCTACTTGCGCCGCCATATCGGCGATCTTGAACCGGATCGCCTGGAACTTCGCGATCGGCTGGTCGAACTGGATGCGGGTGTTGGCGTACTCGACGGCATCTTCCAGGGCGCCGCGGGCGAGACCGATCGACCGGGCCGCGGTGTGTGCGCGGGCCGTGTCAAGGAATTCCATGATCGTGTAGAAACCCTTGCCCTCAACCCCAAGCAGTGCCTCGTCGGCGACCTTGAAGTCATCGAACGACAGTTCCCAGGTGCTCCAGCCGTGGTAACCGATCTTGCGGACCTTGGTGCCCTTGAGACCGTCCGGCAGCGTTCCGCGCTCTTTGGGGATGAAGAACGTCGAGACGCCTTCGTGGCGGCGCTTCGGGTCGGACGGCGGCGACGTACGGGCGAAGACGATCAGGTAGTCCGCGCCGTCGGCGAAGGTGCACCACATCTTGGTGCCGTTAATGACCCAGCCGTCGTCTGTTTTGGTGGCACGGCAGGACATGTTGGCGACGTCGGAGCCAGCCTCCGGCTCAGAAATCGCGATCGCGCCGAGAAACTCGCCGCTGGCGACCTTCGGCATGTATTCCTTGCGCTGTTCCTCGGTGAAACCGGAGTTGAGCGAGTTACCCCGCGCAATGAGGCTGCCCACGCTCATCCACGCACGGGAGAGTTCTTCGGCAATGATGCAGTACTCAGTAGCGCCCAGCCCGAGCCCGCCGTACTCCTCGGAGATGGTGATGCCGAAGAAGCCCATCTCGCCCATCTTGTTGCGCAGCGAGTCGGGGATGTCGCCGTGGATGGGGTCGAGCTCGTTGGCGACGGGCAGGACTTCCTTCATTGCGAAGTCGCGGGCAAGCGCCTGCAGCTCACGCTGGTCGGGCGTCAGGCCGGCGGCGGAGAACTTGCTGTCTAAAGGCATGTGGAGGACCTCTTCGGTTTTCGGCAGTCGAGATGTTGCGCGGTAGAGACACATAAGACCGTAGTCTGTGGCCGACGATGCGCTTTCCCGACCCTATTGATCATGCGTGAGGGTAGCGATCCGACTCTAGCTATCCGTACTGTCCGACGAGCCGAGTAAGAACTCGCCGATTATCGGTCCGTACTTCTGTGCCTCAACGATGACGTCGACATGCCCGCCCGGGTACGTCACCAGTTTGCTATTTGGCATGCGCCAATGAATCATCCGACCGTTCACCGGCCGGATGATCGGGTCGTCATCGCCGAAGAGCAACAGCGTCTGCTGTTTGACTTGGGAGAGCCATCTCAGGCTGGTCCACCCCACCATCGCGAGCAGCTGATTGGAATAGCCGACCTTCGATACGCCGTGTGCGATATTTCCGAAGACGTCACGTGCCACCTCTGGATTTTGCCGCATCGACCCGCCGTAAAGCATCGGGGCGACGGCTGCGGCCTTTTTGGCGTCCCGGTGCCGACTTCCGGATAACAACTGGGACAGCACTCTGGGATTGCCTGGCACCATGGTCATCCCGGTTCCGGTACAGGCCAGCACCAGGCGGCGGCAGAACCGTGGGTACTGGTGCGCAAACTGTTGCGCCAACCCGCCACCCCAAGAGATGCCGAACACGTCCATCTCCTTGTAGCCGAGTTGGAGGCACAGTTGGTGCAGGGTCTGGGCGAGACCGGGCATCCGGTACGGCCGGGCCGGATTGGCCGAACCGCCGACACCCGGCACGTCGAATCTCACGACCCCGATGCGATCGTCCAATGAGTCGACCAGTGGCTGCAGCGCCTCCAGACTGGTACCGATGCCGTTACACATCAGCAGTGGCGTTACAGCCGGATCGCCCGGACGTACCTGCACGCGAATATCCTGACCGCGCACGGTTTCGATCTGTGTCTGTGTTTTGTTCATTATTCCTCGAAGACGTACTTGCCCGGAGCCGCGTCCAGCGGCGCGAATTGCTTTGAGCCGAGTGATTTGGGTGCGGCTTTCTCGCCGACTTCGCGTTCGCGTAACCATGCGACGTAGTCCGGCCACCACGAGCCCTGTTCGGTCGTTGCGCCCGCCAGCCAGTCTGATGCGCTCGGTGGGTTCGCTGCGTTGGTACGGAAGTGTGCCTTTTTGTTCGTCGGCGGATTGACCAACGAGGCGATGTGGCCAGACGTCGACAGTACGAACTTGTTGGACCCGCCGATCAGCTGTGTCGAGCGATAGCAGGACTGCCACGGGCTGATGTGGTCGGCGATGCCGGCGATGATGTAGGAATCGACGTCTAACGCCGAGAGATCCACCGGCTCCCCGAAGAGTTTGCCTTTGCCCGGTACCGCGAGCGAGCCGTCGATGGCCGCATCCAGGAAGTCTGCATGCAGACCGGCCGACATCCGCGTCGTGTCGGAGTTCCAATAGAGCACGTCGAACGCGGGTGGGGTCTTGCCCTGCAGGTAGTTGCTGACCCAATAGTTCCATATCAGGTCACTCGGTCGTAGCCACGCAAAAATCTCGGCGAGTGCTTTGCCGTCGAGATAGCCCTTGGACTTCGACGCGGCCTTCGCCGTCACCGCGAGCCGCTCGTCGATCGTGGCTTCCATCAGTCCGACCCCGGCCGGTGCGAGCACCGTAACTCCGAGGCTGAGGGTGGCCACCTGGTCGGTCTTTCCGGCCGCCGCGAGTTGCCCGCCGAGCGTCGAGGTGAGGATCCCGCCGGAGCAAAATGCAACCATGTGGGTCGTCTTGGACCTCGCGATTCGAGTCGTAGCATCCATCGCATCCAAGATCGCCTGGCCGTAGGTGTCGAAGCCCCAGTCGGCATGCTCCGCGCTCGGGTTGCGCCATGACATCACGAAGACCTGCTGGCCCGACGCGACGAGGTACTCCACGAGGCTTCGACCCGGAGCAAGGTCAAGGATGTAGTACTTGTTGATCGTTGGCGGAACAACCAGCAGCGGCGTACGACGGACCTTTGCGGTAGTGGGCCGGTATTGAATCAACTCGAATACGGGTGTCCGCAGGACGACTACGCCAGGCGTCATGGCGAGGTTCTTGCCTACGTCGAACGCGGCCGGGTCGACCATCGTCGGCACGCGGGGCTTGCTCTTCATATCGGAGACGAGGTTCTTCGCGCCGGTCAACAGGCTGACCCCGTGCGTGTCGCGCGCCGACTTCCAGACTGCCGGGTTGATCAGCGGGTTGTTGCTGGGAGAGGTCGCTTCGATCAGGTTGTCGAGGATGAATCCGAGCTTCTCGTTGTCCTTCCAGTCCAGATCAAGCTCGTCGAAGATCTCGCGCGCGGACCCGGACAGGGCCAGGTAGGCCTGTAAGAACCGCTTTCGGGTGCCGCTATCGGTCCATCCGGGATCGGCGAAGCGTTTGTCGCGCCCGGCCTCCAAGGTGGAGCTGCCAGCCAGAATCTTGGCAAGTTCGCCAGCGAGCGAGACGCCCCGCGGGGCTAGCCTGACCGACTGGCCCAGTAGCCTTCGCGCGGCTCGGATGCCAGCTGTGCCCGGGAGCCAGCGTCGCCACATCCCTAGCGCCGCATCAGACAGCAACATGTCCAAAGCCGCGGCGTTGTTGGCCGCATCCTCGGCCTCGTCGGCATTGAGCGGTTCGGCGGCGAGGCTGCTCATCAGCTGTCCCTCTCAGAAGTTTTGGCGGTGGCGTGATCTGGGTGAGCCGTACTGTGACGGTGACCACCTTGAATAGCTATGTTCAATCTATCGCTGATCGTTTTCGTGTCTTCAACTGCCTCCGCCGGATCTGCGGCGCGCTGGTGTCGAACGAGTAACGGATTCCCAATACTGCAAGGTGTTCTCTCCAGTCGATTAAAGAACTGGGCAGTAGGTTCGGTTTCCGCCTGCAAACAGCGCCTCGTGGCTGTTCGATGGCCCTGGTGTTCCGGGCTCGGCCGACCCGATCAGGACTGGAGCGGATTGGCGTCGAGGAATTCGTGGGTGATCCTCAGCAAGTCGTCGAGGCGTTCGATATGCAGTCCGTGGCTCGATCCAGGACCGGTTACGAACTCGTAGCGGGCGCCAGGAATCGCGTCCGCTACTTTCTTTGCCTGCCAGCTCGGGGTGAGCAGGTCCTGCTCGCCCGCCACGACGAGCGTGGGTGCGGTGATCTCGCCCAGGCGGTCCAGCGTGTCGTGCGCCAGGTCGGCGTCCCACTGTTCGACCGTGACCGCCATCTGCTCGTCGGTCTGGGGAAAGGACGGGATCATCGGCGCGATCATCTGCTCGAAGTCAGGGTGGTCCAGCAACTGCGGCGAGAAGGCGATCCCGGTCGCCGCCAGCGCCGCCTCCATGTCCCGGACGACGTAGGGCAGGCGTAGTGCGGAAAGCACCGACCGCTGGAACCCGTCGCACCGGGCCCAGGTGGCGTAGAGAACGGCCGACGCGACCTGCTCGGGGTGAGCGAGAGCGAGCTCCTGGACGATGGCCGAGCCTAGGGACCAACCCATCACGTGCGCCTTGGGGATCTTCAGTGCCTCAAGGAGCGCGGAGGCGTCCTCGGCCAACGACGCTACCGACATCGGGCCGTCGCCGCGTTCACTACCGCCCAGACCGCGGTTGTCGAAGGCGATGACTTTATAGCGCTCGGCTAAGCGGGGCACCAGCTCCGCCCACAAGGGAATGGACCCCGAGGTCCCCATGATGAGTAGTAGCGGGTCTCCCTCGCCGCTCACCTCGTAGTTCAATGTGACACCGGTCCGGACGGCCTGCTTTGTCATACCTGGCTCCTGTCGTTCGAGTCGTTCGATGCCCGAGTGCCTCGCCCCGGGAACGGGACGAGGCCTTGCGGTTATGGGTAGTTGAGGGTCAGTTGTAGACCAGGCCGTCTTCGAGGTCTGCCTTCGGCAGTAGCTCCACTTCCTCGGCGTGCTCGTACATGTGGGTCCACGGATGGCGGTCGCCTTGCTTGAACAGCATGTCCTGCGAGCGCATCACGTAGCCTGCGTTGAAGTTGTCGGGGCTCACCCACGGCAGTAGCGGCATGTCGGCATCCTGCGGGCGGAGGGTCGGGGTCACCACTGTGGCGCCCTTCTCGTCCATGTGCGTCATCAGGCGTTCGACGACGTCGCTGACCAGGTCGACCCGCAGGGTCCAGCTGTGCCGGAAGTACCCGAACCAGTAGGCCATGTTCGGTACGCCGCTGATCATCATGCCGCGCCAGGTAACCCGCTTCGTGAAGTCGACCCGCTCACCGTCGACGGTGAACGGCACATCGCCGAAGCACGACATGTTGAATCCGGTCGCGGTTACGACGATGTCCGCCTCCAGCTCCTCACCTGAGCTCAGCTTGATGCCGTGCTCGGTGAACTCGTCAATGCTGTCCGTGGCCATCGAGGCCTTTCCGTCGCGGATAGCCGTGAACAGGTCACCGTCCGGCACGATGACGATTCGTTGCTGCCACGGGCGATACCGGGGAGTGAGGTGCTTCTCGACATCGAAGCCCTCAGGTAGCAGCGCGCGGATCGAGTCCATGAGGAAGGCGTGCACCTCGTCGGGTGCATCCAACGAGGTGCGGGCCAGCCAGTCGAACTCGAGCTGGTACTGCCGACGGAGGATCTCGTGGAACCAGTCGTCCGGCAGTCCGAGCGGGCGCAACGTCGCCTCGAGCTCGGATACGAGCGGACGAGGGAAGTAGTACGACGGTGAACGCTGCAGCATGGTTACGTGGCCGGCCTTTTCGGCCAGAGCCGGGACGAGCGTCCCCGCGGTGGACCCCGAGCCGATGACGACGATGCGCTTACCTGCGTAGTCGAGGTCCTCGGGCCAACCCTGCGGGTGAATGATCTGGCCCTGGAACCGTTCCATACCCTTCCATTCAGGCGTGTACGGCTCGTCGTGGTTGTAGTACCCCTGGCACATCCACAGGAAGTTGGCGGTGAGGCGGAGTTGCTCGTTGGTGTCCTCGCGCGTGACTTCGACGGTCCAACGGCGTTCCTCGGTCGACCAGCTAGCCGCGATGACCTTGTGGTGGTATCGGATGTGCGGAGCCAAGTCGTCGTCCTCGACGACCTCGTCGAGGTACTCCAAGATCTTGCCACCGGCCGCAATCGAGGCGCCTCGCCAAGGCTTGAAACGGTAGCCGTAGGTAAATAGGTCGCTGTCCGAACGCACGCCCGGGTACGAGTGCGTGCGCCAGGTTCCACCGAGCTTTTCCTGGGTCTCCAGGATGACGAATGTGCGGTCGGGGTACTGCTGCTGGAGGTGATGCGCCGCGCCGATGCCGGATACGCCGGCGCCCACGATCAGGACATCGAAATGGGCGGTATCGGTGGCTCCGTCGGTATCTGGACGGGTCGCGGTCTTTGTTGTGGTGGCGGTTGTGGTCATTGGACCTCCTCGGTCTGCAATGGGCGCATTTCGCACGTAGCCAAATTATGCGTGCTGGGTCACACCTGAGGCTTGAACAACTAGCACTATCTTTTGGACAAAACGACGCAATTCCGGGCGGCCGGGGCCACCCGGAGGAGGGGTATGGTCAAGCGTGATGATGGTCACGCCGCTGACGTTGCAGGGGAGACATGACAGCCGAACTCATCACGCCGGATCAAATCCCGCTCTGGGTTCCAGGAGAACTAACTGTTAGCAACCCCATCGCCGGATGGGGGAGCGTCAACGTGCGCGGATACCGGTACGAAGGTTCGGACGTTGAAGTGCCGCCGCTGCAGGACTTCATGATCGTCGCCTATCGACACGGCACCACGGCCATCCGGCGTCAAGCCGATCGCAAGTGGACCAATACGACCGTGCGGCCGGGTGACATCTCGCTCATGACCCGGGCGGTCGAATCGCACTGGGTGTGGTCCGACGACGTCGAGGTCGTGCACGTATACCTGTCGCCGGACGAAGTCGGAACTGTCTGTCGACAGATGTACGAGCGTGATGTGGAGGAGGTTCGGCTGCGCGACGTACTGCGGGCCGACGACCCGGCCATTCACCGCGCCGCGATGGCGCTGGCGACCGAGGCTGCGCAGGGTGGTGCGGGCAGCGGGCTACTGATCGACTCGATCACTTGCCAGTTGTCGGTACACATCCTGCGGCGGTACGCCGACGTCCTCTTCCGCGAGACGTCCGGTGAAGAGGGGCTCACCCTGAAACAGGAGCGGGTCGTGCGCGATTACATCCACCATCACCTGGACCAGAAGGTTTCGCTCGACGACCTGGCCGCCAGCGTCGCGCTCAGTCGTTTCCATTTCTCACGACGCTTCCGGCGATCGGTCGGTTTCAGCCCTCACGAGTTCGTCATCCGGCAGCGGGTGGAGCTCGCCAAGATGTTGCTCTCGCGCACGAACGCGAGAGTGCTCGATGTCGTGAGCCGGTGCGGCTTCGCCGACCAGAGCCACTTGACGCGGGTATTCAAGAAGTACGTCGGAGTAACACCCGGCAAGTACCGATCCGGCCGGTGACCTGCCCAGCCAGGCTCCGCAACCGAAGCGCGCGGCAAGGGCGAACTCGTGCCCGAGTTCGCCGAGCTCACTGAGGCGTCACATGTCCAGTCCGCCGTTGACGCCCCACACCTGACCGGTGATGTAGGAGGAGGCGTCCGCGGCGAGGAAGTGCACGACTCGCGCGATCTCATCGGCTTGGCCAAGTCGGCGCAGGGGTATCTGGGCCTTCAACCTGTCGACGACCTTCTCCGGCACGGTCTCGAGCATCTCGGTGGCGATAAAGCCTGGCGTAACGGTGTTGACAGTGATTCCCAACGCGTTGTCGTCGAGTTTGCCTGCGCGCTCGAGCATGAACGCGACCTCTTTGGCCAGCGTCTTCGTCAGCCCGAATAACCCGGACTTCGAGGCCGCATAGTTGGCTTGACCGATATTGCCGGTTTCTCCGATGATCGACGAGACATTCACGATGCGTCCGCTGCCGCGTTCGGCCATGTGCGGCAGTACCGCCTGGGTCAGGAAGAACGCGCCGGAGAGATTGACTCCGAGTACTTTCTGCCAGTCATCGTCGGTGAGCTTCAAGACAGTCTTGTCGATGGTGATGCCCGCGTTGTTGATCAGGATATCGATCCGGCCGTACTGCTGGAGTACCTCGGCGACCACCCGGCGGCAGTCATCGGGTACCCCGACATTTCCCGCGTGGGTGCTCACGCGCGCACCGCTACCGAACGACGTCGTGAATGACGACACGAAACTGTCTGCCGCGGCGGTGTTGCGGCTGTATCCGGCCGCGATCGCTGCGCCTTGGGAGGCGAGGCTGCGCGATATTGCGGCACCGATGCCACGGGTACCGCCGGTGACTAGGGCGACCCGGTCCTTCAGCTTCGTGCCGACGACGCTCGTCGGTACATCTTCGCGGGCATTGTCGGTGATCCGAGCAGTCATGACGCCTCCGATAGTGATGGGTACCACTACTGGCGAGTGTTGCACCGAAAACACAAAGTTGCCAGGCCCTGGAGCATCCACCGACGTGTCGACGAGGAGGCTGACTTGTCACCGCGGCGGTTGAGCATCGCGGTTACGGATAGTGTGGGCCACATGATTGATGAGGTGCTGTATGAGGTCGCCGACGGGATCGCGACCATCACGCTGAATGCCCCCGACCGAATGAACACGATCTCAGGATCGATGCTCGAAGCGATCTCGCGGCGGCTGCTCGAGGCAGACCGCGACCCGGACGCGCGATGCGTGGTCCTCACGGGATCCGGACGTGCGTTTTGCGCCGGCCTCGACCTTAACGCCCAGTCGAAGTCCAAATCCGGGTCGCTGGGCAACCTCAGCACCGGCTCCGGCGCTCCCGGCGAGCTCGACTTGCGGACCGCGCCACCGATCGTGCTGCACAACCTGGACACACCGACGGTGTGCGTGCTGAACGGCGGGGCGGCAGGTTACGGGCTCGACCTGGCGCTCGGCTGTGACATTCGGATCGCGGGTGAGTCGGTCAAGCTCAACACCGGCTTCGCTAAACGCGGGATCCTGCCGGAAAGCGGCGGCACCTGGCTGCTGCCGCGGATGGTCGGCTACGCGAAGGCGGCCGAGATAGTCCTCCGCGGGAGGACGCTGTCGGCGGCGCAGGCGCTGGAGCTCGGTATCGTCAACCACGTCGTACCCGATGCGGAGCTGGCGACTTTCGCCGGCGAGATCGCGGGGGAGATTGCGGCGAACGCCCCGCTAGCGGTCCGGGCGATTAAGCGGATGATGCGTGCAGCGGAGACCGAGACGTTTGAGCAGAACGTCCATCACGTCTATCTGCAGCTGCTGCCTCTGCTGCGCACCGAGGATTTCAACGAAGGCGTGACCGCTTTCTTGGAAAAGCGGCAGCCGAAGTTCAAGGGCTGCTAGTCATCTGGCGGCACGCTGATGAGGTGAGCCCGCGGCATCGCAGACGACGACACCGACCGCCACCTCCCGACCGCCAAATCGACTCGCGGCATGTTGAACGTGTCACACATTAAATATTCTGCAGGACGCTCCATTGCCCTGGTATCGCCGCGATAGACGCGTACAGCGGACGTTATTGCCATATGGCGGGAGAGTCGTCGACCGGTAGCACAACCTGTGTGAGTTGACAGTGAGTTTTGCTTCGACTTGACTGTTTCGAATTTGGTTCTCCGTGGCCTAGCACTCGCCACCTTCGTATGCCGCGTTTAAAACGCGAGTACTCCTACAAACCGATCGGACTCTCGATGCGTCTGCGTTCCCGGCTGGCCGTTGGCCTGCTGTCATGTGCACTTCTCGCCTCCGCCTGCGGGGCTCCGCCCGAGAAGGTCAAGCCAGGTGACGGCTCCGTCCCAGAAAGCATCCAGCTAGACAAAAACCACGACCCTGCCGGGCATTTCAACTGGGGTTACACGCTCGCAACGACGAGTTGGGACCCGACGCAGAGCGTGTCCGGCTTTGACCAGAACTTCCTCATGCCGGTTTACGACCGGTTGGTCTACAACAATCCCGACGGCGAACTGGAGCCGATGCTTGCCACCAGTTGGACCGGGTCAGACGACGGCAAGTCGTTGACGATGAAGCTTCGCAAGGACATCAAGTTCTCCGATGGGACGGCGTTCGACGCGGCGGCGGCGAAACTAAACCTAGACCGAGCGATGGGCTCCGGCAGCCGGATCGCCGGCGAGGTCGGACAGCTGGAGTCGGTCGACGTCGTCGACCCGATGACCATCAAGCTCAATGTGAGCACGGGCCTTGGTTCCCTGCTCGGTTCGCTCTCCGGTCGACCGGGAATGATGGCTTCTCCGACCGCGATCGCCGCCGGCACGCTCGGGCAGCAGCCGGTAGGAATTGGTGGCTATGTCGTCACCGAGATCGTTCCTGGCGATCGCACGTCGTACGAGAAGACGCCGGGCTACTGGGATCCGGAAGCGCAGAAAGTCGCCACGATGACTTACACGCTGATGACCGACGACCAGACGCGGCTCAACGCACTGCAGACCGGCGAACTTAACGGAGCTAACCTTCGCCAAAACCAAGTGCAGGCCGCGCTCGATATGGGACTCAATGTCGTGGCTAAGCCCAGCGCACTCTTTGTCTACCTCACCGTGAACTCCAGCTTTGAGCCGTTCAATGATCCCAAGGTCCGCGAGGCGTTGAACTATGCGATCGATCGCAAAGCCATCGCCGACGGTCTATATGAGGGCTTTTGCACGCCGCAGATCCAGCCGTGGCCCGCATCGAGCTTTGCTTACAGCAAGGAGATCGGTGACGGTCTGGACATCTGGCCGCACGATCCCGAGAAGGCTAAGAAGCTCCTCAAGGAAGCCGGTTATGCCGACGGTCTGGACATGGTCACCGTGACGACCAATGTCAGTGGATACGTCAAGCTGTCCGAAGCTGTGCAGGACCAGCTCAAGGACGTCGGGATCAAGATGGAGATCAAGCCCCTCCCGACGGCGCAGGTCGTCGAGGAGTTTTCCGTCCTGAAGAGTCTTCAAGGCAACATCAACCCCTATTCGGGCCTGCCGGATCCCGATGGTGTGGTCACTCGTCACTTCGCCAAGGGGAGTGTGTACGACGTTGGAGAACCGATCGCGGCCTCGACGCTCGAACTTGCCAAGAAGGCCGCAAGCCCCGTGGATCCCGAGGAGCGTGCGCCGTTGTACGCCAAGCTCATGCAGGACATGATCGACAAGCCCACCCATCTGATGCCGATCTGCATGCTGCACACGACCGAGGCCTATATCGATGGCGTCTCCAACGTCGAGGCCTACGCCAGCGGCGTGGCCGACAAGCGCGGCGTCGCGGTCAACAAGAAGGACTAACCGCACGGAAAGCCGAAAAACGTCGTACTGCGCTGAGCGCGGTACGACGTTTTTTGCGTTCGCGGTATTGACCGACGGGTAGTACCCCGTTTATCGTGCACACGTAATCACGTTGAGGCGGACGTATATACGTACACTCGGGGATCACTTTCGACTCGAACGGAACATCGTGACACTCGCTCTTGAAGGGATCCGGGTCCTCGAGCTCGGACAGATATATAACGGTCCGTACTGCGGACTTCTACTAGCGCAGCTCGGTGCCGACGTGATCAAACTCGAGCCGCGCGATGGTGAGCGTCTCAGATTCCGGTCGACAGAACAGGTCGAGACCCACGAATTCCTGATGCTCAACTCCAACAAGAGGAGCATCGCGGTCGACTTAAAGTCAACCGGAGGAAAAGAGGCCGTCAGGAGGTTGGCGGCCAAGGTTGATGTGATCATCGAAAACTTCGGACCCGGGACAATGGAGAGGCTAGATCTTGCCCCTCAAGACCTGCTGGCTCTCAACTCGCGGCTGGTCTATGCCTCGGGTAAGGGTTACGGGTCGTCGGGTCCTTACGCGCACATGATGGCGATGGACATTACGGTCCAGGCAATGTCGGGCGCGATCTCAAGCACCGGGATGCCCGATGGGCCGCCGATGAAAGCCGGTCCGGCGTTCATCGACTTCTCCGGCGGGGTGCACCTGTACGCCGCGATCATGACCGCGCTGTATCAACGCGAGCGGACCGGGCACGGGCAGATGGTGGAGGTGTCAATGCACGACACGGTCTATCCCATGCTCGCTTCGTCGCTCGGCGGTATTCACAATGACCCGCAGCGCGTGCTGCCGGAGCGGACCGGCAACAGGCACTCAGGTTTGGCCGTGTCGCCGTACAACGTCTATCCGACGCGAGATGGGTGGCTGGCGATCATCTCCATCTCCGACCGGCACTTCAAGGGTGTGCTCGCGTGCGCCGGGCGTGGCGAACTCTTCGACGACCCGCGGTTCGCGGACCAAAAGTCGCGGGCACGCAACATGGACGCGCTAGATGCGGAGCTCGAAAAGTGGACTCGGTTGCAGACCCGCGACGAACTCGTTACTCAGCTCCAGGCGCATGGCGTCCCGTGTGCTCCAGTGCGCACCGTTCGAGAGGTCGATGAAGACCCCCACCTCATCGCGCGCGGCATGATCCAGTACGTCGAGCACCCAGCCAA
>CAJDTT010000016.1_pt1 | contig 38912 bp, 36 predicted proteins | sample 7389841 | NCBI WGS metagenome assembly CAJDTT01 (sample SAMEA7055655, study PRJEB34461) | soil metagenome | biome: terrestrial ecosystem; feature: Peninsula; material: soil | place: Antarctica | collected 2016
TCCGGGACAGCAGGCAGGGCGCCGAGGCTGGGGTATGCGGGCAGGTCCTGCACGGTCTCGCGGCTCGGGTTGATCGGGTAAATATCTCCCGCGTACCCGAACTGCTTCATGTACTTGATCGGCCGCCCACCGATCTTGTCCGGATCCGATGAGGCGCCGATGATTGCGACCGATCGCGGGGCCAGCAGCGCGTCGATTCCTGACAGTGGGACTGCCCGCTGTGGTCCTGTGGTCATATGCCTGTCCATCCTGCGAGGGCGGTCGCGCTACGGTGCGAGGGTCGATAGCAAGACTAACCATACGAGGCAGGGGCAAGATGGCCTGGATTAGCGGGATCGGACTCACGCCGTACGGCAAACAACCAGGACCCGGCGCGGTCGACTGGCAGAGTCGCGCCGCGCGCTTGGCGATGCGCGATGCCGGGCTCAACTCAACCGCGATCGACGGCGTACTCGTCGGATACGCGACCACCATCGGGCACATCATGCCCTCGGACCTGCTCGCAGAGCGGCTCGGCATTCGCCCGCGGGTCGCCACCGGTATGAGCGTGGGCGGGGCAACAGGGCTATCGATGATCGCTCAGGCTGCGCGCACGGTCGACTCCGGCGCCGCCGATCGTGTGCTCGTCGCCGGTGGCGAGGACCGGGCGAGCGGACAGAGCACCGAAACGTCGACGCGCACGCTCGCGCAGGTCGGGCATGCGGCGTACGAGGTGCCAACCGGTTGCACGGTGCCCGGTTACTACGCGCTGCTGGCCTCTGAGTATCTGCACAAACATGGCCTCGATCGAGAAGCGCTCGCGCCGTTTGCGGTGCACATGAGGGCCAACGCCCTTCGCCATCCCGGTGCGCAGTTCTCCAAACCGATCACCGTAGAGGACGTACTCACCGCGCGGCCCATCGCCGAACCGCTGCACCTGCTCGACTGCTGCCCGACCTCGGATGGGGGAGCGGCGTTCGTGGTGACCGCGCAGCCGAGAGACAAACGCAGCATCAGGATCAGCGGAATCGGAGAAGGCCATATGCATCAGCACATCAGCGAGGCCGACAGCGTCAACTTCGGTGCGCGGGTCGCCGCCGATCGGGCGTTCGAAACATCCGGACGCCGCCGCGAGGAGATCGACATCCTCGGCATCTACGACTCGTTCACGATCACCATCGCGCTGTTGCTTGAGGAGATCGGTTTCTCTGCCGCGGGTCGTAGTGGTGCCGACGTACTCGACGGTAAGTACTCCATCGACGGCGAGTTCCCGCTCAACTTGCACGGTGGATTGCTGTCCTACGGTCATTGTGGCGTCGCGGGTGGGATGGCGCACCTGGCCGAGGTCGTCACCCAGCTGCGCGGCGAGGCGGGTGATCGGGCCGTGACGAGGCAACCCTCGATCGGTCTCGTGCACGCCGACGGCGGCGTGATGTCCGCGCATGTCAGCCTCGTATTGGAGGCCTCGGCATGAGCGAGGAAGCTCGGTTGCGGGACTGGACCGCTGGTGTACCAAAGATTCTCGTGCGTAGCTGCGCGGACTGCGGCAACACGTGGTACTTGCCGCGAGACCTTTGTCCTGGCTGCGGTTCGGAGGCGGTGAACGCGCGGCCGAGCGAGGGCTCGGGGACGTGTGCGGCCGTCACTCGGTACGCCGTCACCGACGATCAGCCACGACGAGCATTCTGCCTGGTCGACCTTGACGAGGGGGCACGCATGATGGCGCGGTGCGATCCGTCCCTGAACGCGGGCGATCGCATCACTGCGACATACGTCGACGGCGTACCGCACTTCGTGCCGGACGGTCCGTGACTTCGTACCCCACCGTCCGTGAGAATGTTCCCCACCGTCCGTGACTTTGTTCCCGTCGGTCCGTGACTTCGTACCCGTGGCTGGCCTACTCTCGGATTGAGGGATCTTGCGTCCTTAGCGCGGATGCCGTTGATCAGGGCCGCGTTCGATGCGGCCGCCTGTCGTACTCGAAGGTCCGTGAATGCGCCCGGATCGCCAGCCAAGTCGACGAGTATGTCCTGTTTGGAGTACGCCGCGGCACTGTCCGTGGCACAGCTGGAAGCGAGTGTCCGTACCTTCCGGCGGGCCCGTAAAGACCGCCTCGAGACCGAACAGCTCCGCACCGCGTCGTGGAGTACTAGTCATGATGGGACGGTGACGCTGCGGGCGGTACTACCGGCCGAGGACGGCGCCCGCGTGGTCGCGGCGTTGGAGAAGGCCCTGGACTACCTGAACAGTCCCCGCAACGCTCCGGTCGGAGCGCGACCTGATCTTCCCGCTCCCGCTGGAGCGGCACCGGCACCGGCACGAATGTTCCCGCCGGAACGCCACCTGGCGCGGATGCTCCCGCGGGAGCTATGGACCCGCAGGTATGCGGGATTGGCGGGATCGGGTCGGTCAGCCCCGCCACCGCCCAACGCCTCGCCTGTGACGCGATGATCCAGACCATCACCTAAAACAACGACGGGCACGTCCTGAACCTCGGCCGGCTTACGTGGTTTCCGAACCCGCAGGCTCGCTCAACCCTCTTGTAGGAACTGGGTCGCTGGTTAGTCGGCGGCGCGGACGAGGCACGTGCGGTCGATGTCGGCCACACGGGTGATCCCCGACAGCACCATGTTGAGCTCGAAGTCCGCCTGCAAGCACTGCAGCACGTGCTCAACGCCCTCGACACCGCCGAAGGCGAGCCCATAGGCCATCGGCCGACCGATGAGTACGGCGTCCGCGCCCAGCGCGAGTGCCTTCATGATGTCGGCGCCGCAGCGAATCCCCGAGTCGAACAAGATCGTGGAATCACCGATCGCGGAGACGATGTCCGGCAGACAGTCGAGCGATGCTCGCGCTCCGTCCACCTGGCGGCCGCCATGGTTGGAGACGACGACGCCGTCGGCGCCGGCATCAATGCACGCGGTCGCGTCGTCCGGATGCTGGATGCCCTTGACGAGGATAGGCAGGCTGGTCTGCTCGCGCAGCCAGGCGATGTCCTCAAAAGTAAGCGCCGGGTTGCCGAAGATTGATCCCCACAGGCGAATCGCCGCTTCGGGGTCTTCTTGCGGAGACTTCTCGAGCCTCGACTGAAACACCGGGTCGCTGAAGAAGTTGGCCACTCCTTCTCCGCGCAGGAAGGGCAGGAACGCCTGCACCAGGTCGCGCGGGCGCCACGCGAGCTGCCACGTGTCGACCGTGACCACTATGGCCTCAAAACCCGCGGCCTCTGCGCGTTTCACGAACGACAGCGCAACGTCGCGGTCGGAGGACCAGTAGAGCTGGTACCAGCCCAGGCCGGGCTGCTCGTCGCCGGAAGAGTCGTGCAATGCCGCCGCGATCTCCTCCATAGGCTTGGCGGCCGCGGTGGAGGCGATCATAGGTACGCCGCACCGGCTGGCACCACGGGCGACGGCTACTTCGCCTTCCTCGTGGGCAATCGTCATGACGCCGATCGGTGCGAGTGCGATCGGTGCGTCCCATTTCTTGCCGAGGATCTCGACGCTGGTATCCCGCTTTGATACGTCGCGCAACATCCGCGGCATGATCTCCCAGCGCGAAAACGCCGCGCGGTTGGCATCGGCGGTCGTTTCCAGGCCGGCGGAACCGGCGATGTAGCCGTATGCCTCAGGGCTCAGCTTCTTATGGGCGGCCTCATGCCAGCCATCGAACCCGATGGGGTACGCCGGACGAACGCCGCCGAACATCCCCTTTGCGTAGATGTCGTTCTGAAAGTTTGAGTACATTTCCGCAGCCTAGATGGCTCCCGTACGTGATTGGCAACGGCACGCCACCTCCCGCTGAGTACGCCGGTGTCGTTGACAACGATATTAAGAAGACTAGGTATTAATGAGGGTCAGCAGTACGGCGGAGTCTGCGACCGCCCGCAGATCGTGTCGCATCTGAGGGATCGCGATCAGGTTGCCGGGGAACAGGTCCCATGATTCATCCCCCGCGGTGAGGGTGACGTGCCCAGTAATTACTTGAACGACGGCCTCGCCGGGGTTTTCATGTTCGCTGAGGGCCGCTTCAGCACGCAATGCGACGACCAACTGACGCAGCTTCTTCGTGGCATCGGACCTCAGCGGCATCACCGAGCGGCCACTTGATTCGTTGGTGGCCTTCGCGATTTGCTGTTCTGCGGTCAGGGTGAGGCTGAGCGGTTCCATGCGGTCCTCCGGAGTCGCGGCAAGTACGTCGCGCATCCCTCGTCGCGCGCACACCTAGACCATAGGACGAGTCATCGCTGAGCGAACTGCCAGGCGTCGGTGACGATGTCGTCGAGTCCGCGAGTAGGTGCCCAGCCGAGCTGATCACGGGCCTTAGCGTTGCTCGCGACCAGTACGGCGGGGTCACCTGGTCGACGCTCGGCTAGTCGCGCCGGGATGTCATGCCCGGTGCCGCGTCGTACCGCGTCGAGCACTTCGTTGACCGTGTAGCCAGTGCCGGTGCCCAGGTTGATGATTCGGTGTGTGCCGGCAGTTGCAGCATCGAGCGCCAGGCTATGCGCGTCGCTGAGGTCGACGACGTGCAGATAGTCGCGCACGCAAGTGCCATCACGCGTGGGGTAGTCGTCGCCGAATATCGCCGCCTCGTCGCGCTCGCCGGTGGCGACCTTGAGCAGGTTGGGCACGAGGTGTGTCTCGGTCGCATGCCGTTCACCAAACGTGCCGTACGCGCCACCGACATTGAAGTAGCGCAACGAAACAGCCGCGAGCCCGTGCGCATGCGCCTGCCCGGTCAGCATCATGTCGACGGCCAGTTTCGACATGCCGTAGGGGTTGACCGGCATCGTGGGGCAGGACTCGTCGATCAGCGTGACAGCTGGTTCGCCGTACGTCGCAGCGGTGGACGAGAAGATCATCGTGCCGATGCCGGCCGCGGTTACGGCGTTGATCAGGCGTAGCGACCCAACGACGTTGTTCTCCCAATATAGCTCGGGTTTGGCGACCGATTCACCGACTAGGGACTTTGCCGCGAAGTGCAGAACCGCGTCGTACGACGCGTCTAGGTGATCGGGTGCATCGTGTACCCGCGCTTCGATGAACTTGGCGTCGGGGTGGACCGCGTCGCGATGGCCGGTCGACAAGTCATCCAGCACAGACACGTGGTGCCCAGCTTCGATGAGCCGAGCCGCGCAGACTGATCCGATATATCCGGCGCCGCCGGTCACTAACAACTTCATGCGCCACAGCGTAATGTGCGATCGTTCGGGGACGATGGCAGATTCGGCCTGTTCGGTCCGCGCGACGGCGGTGGGATCGTTCAGCTTGATCGTTTTCAGTCGCCTTCTGACAACATCGCCTGCATGATCATCGACGACGGAACCGCGTCGTCGAGTGTGCGGCGGGTGCGAGGCGAAGGACGGGTGCGAGGCGGAAACAGGGCCAGAAATTGGCGATGCCCGCCACCCGTGTAATCACGAGTGGCGGGCATTCGGTGCTTACTTAGAATACATCTTGAGTTAATAAACTTTAACCCAAAGCGATTGACAACTACGTCACATCATCGTATCCAGGCTTCCGGCGGTCCAGCGAGACTAAAGAAACACCTTACTGACCTGCAACGATGTCCGAAAGCTCGGCGACGAACTTGTCCGGATCGTCCCAGAGTGGCATGTGGCCGGCGCCGTCGTACGCCGAAAACGTCGCACGTTGCGCGGTCTTTGCCAGATGTTCACCGAGCGCAGGGGTGAACATCTGGTCGTCGGTGCCGTGCGTGATCAGGGCCCGCCCGCTGAACGCCGCGACGGCTGAATCGTTGTCGACGGTACGACGCATCATCGAGTTGCGGACGTGCGCCGGGCACTTCAACGCGCCGACGAGTAGTTGTTCGCGGCGCGCCGCAGACAGCGGCTTTGCTGCGCACATATCGAGTAGTTCTCCGGCGACGGAGCCGGAGTCGTCGGTCATGATCGCCTTGGTCAGAGCCGCGAACCCGGGCTGCATGAACGGTCCGACCGGTGCGCCGAGCTTGTCGGTTGCGCCGAGGGTCACGATCGCACCCACCAGCGCGTCGCCGTACTTGGTCAAGTAGTCGGTCAGCACCGCACCGCCGTACGACCAGGCGAGCAAGGTTGCCTTGCGTTGGGGGGATGCCCCCGCTGCTTCAAGTAGTGCGGCGACGTCGTCGGCCCAGAGTGCTGAGTCGCCGTACGCGTCTTCGGGCTTCTCAGAGTCGCCATGACCACGAAGGTCGACAGATACAAACCGCCAGCCTTTCTCCTCGGCAATATCGCCCAAATGAGACCAGGCGAGCGCGGTCTGCCCGATCCCATGTAGGCCCACGATCAAGGCGCCGTCCTGAGGCCCGGCGGCATAGGCCATGAGCTTGCACCCGCCACCGCCGGTCACCTGAAATGTCGTCTGAGAATTCGTCATACTCCGAGTGTGGCATACCGATAAATCCGCAGCGGTGCCTAACAATCTGGTGGAGAAGAAGGGATGAAATAGGCACGGAGCGGGTATGGTTGCTAGTCGCTAGCCACGACAGAATAGGTTGTTAGTGCACGCGACCAGATCGTCGCGACTGACATACACACTGCGCACCACGCAGTGACGTCCCATTAGTTAGGTGAACTACGTGTCCGATTACGCGCTGAAACACCCCGAAGGTGTACTCGATCTCGCGACTATCCCAGCCACTGAGGGTTCCGATGGGCTCGACGTCTCGAAGCTGCTCGCGACGACTGGAAAAGTCGCGCTCGACGTCGGTTTCGTCAATACCGCCTCTTGCGAGTCATCCATCACTTACATCGACGGTGATAAGGGGATCTTGCGGTACCGCGGCTACCCGATTGAGCAGCTCGCGCAGAAGTCGTCCTTCCTTGAGACCTCATGGCTGCTGATCTACGGTGAGCTGCCCACGAAGGCTCAGCTCGAGGAGTTCGAAAACTCGATCACCCGCCACACGCTGCTGCATGAAGAGATGCGCCGGTTCTTCGAGGCCTTCCCGCGTGAGGCCCACCCGATGGCTGTGCTGTCCTCGGGCGTCAGCGCTATCTCGACCTTCTACCAGGACAGCCTCGACCCGTTCGATCCCGAACATGTCGAACTGTCCACCATTCGCCTGATGGCTAAGCTGCCGACGATCGCGTCGTACGCCTACAAGAAGTCCGTCGGTCAGCCGTTCCTCTACCCGGACAACACGCTCGGGTACGTCGAAAACTTCCTGCGGATGACCTTCGGCGTACCGGCCGAGCAGTTCGAGATCGATCCGGTCATGTCCAAGGTCCTTGACATGCTGTTCATCCTGCATGCCGATCACGAGCAGAACTGCTCGACCTCGACGGTCCGACTCGTCGGTTCGGCGCAGGCCAACCTGTTCGCTTCCGTCAGCGCCGGCGTCAACGCCCTCTTCGGCCCCCTGCATGGCGGCGCCAACCAGGCCGTACTCGAAATGCTCGAGGACATTCACGACAATCATGGCGGCGACGTCACCAACTTCGTGAACAAGGTCAAGAACAAAGAAGCCGGCGTCAAGCTCATGGGCTTTGGGCACCGCGTCTACAAGAACTACGACCCGCGTGCGGCCATCGTCAAGGACGCCATCCGCGACGTGCTCGAGCGGATGAACAAGTCTGACCCGCTGCTCGATATCGCGATGAAGCTTGAAGAGATCGCGCTGTCCGACGACTACTTCACCGAGCGCAAGCTGTACCCCAACGTCGACTTCTACACCGGGCTGATCTACAAGGCGATGGGATTCCCGACGCCGATGTTCACGGTTCTGTTCGCGCTCGGTCGGCTGCCCGGCTGGGTCGCGCAGTGGCGCGAGATGATCAACGACCCCAAGGGCAAGATCGGCCGCCCCCGTCAGGTCTACACCGGTTCGGGTGCGCGGGACTTCCCGACCAAGTAACCACTCCGGACCACGCACCACCAGGACTACCACGCGTCCGAGCAACCGCGGCCCAGTGCCCGGTTGCTCGGACGCGAGTTTTTTGCGCGAAGATTGCCTAGCGACGTACCTAGCTCAGTGACCGAGGAGCGGACATGACCATTCACCCGATCGACCGGATCGCGGCGCTGCCGGCGTACGTCCCGGGCAAGCCCGCCAAGGTCAAGCTGGCCAGCAACGAAAACCCGTTCCCGCCACTGCCGTCGGTTATCAATGCGATCACGGTCGCGGCAGGCGAGATCAATCGCTATCCCGACACCGCGTCCCTTCAGCTGCGCGAGCGGGTGGCCAGCAAGTACGACGTACTGCCCGAGCAGGTGGCCATCGGTGCCGGCTCGTTGACGATTGGCGAACAGATCTTGCAGGCGTTCACGTGCGAGGGTGACGAGATTGTCTACGGGTGGCGGTCGTTCGAGGCCTACCCGCTCGTCAGCGCCGTCGTCGGGGTGCGTGCCATCCAGGTGCCGTTACGCGATTACACCTACGACCTCGACGCGATGCTCGCCGCGATCACAGAACGCACCCGGGTCGTCATCGTCTGCAATCCCAACAACCCCACCGGTACGGCGGTGCAGCGCGATCGACTGGTCGCATTTCTCGACGCAGTACCGCAGGACGTGCTGGTGATCATCGACGAGGCGTACGGCGAGTACATCGACGACCCGCAGATCGCCGTGGGGGTGGAGCTGATCACCGGCCGCCAGAATGCGTGCCTGCTCAAGACGTTCTCCAAGGCGTACGGCCTTGCCGCGCTGCGGATCGGATACGTCATCTCCGAAAACCTCGACATCGCCGCGTCGGTCGGCAAAACCGCGATGCCCTTCAGCGTCTCGACGATCGCCCAGGCAGCTGCGATCGCGAGCCTCGACGCGGAGGCCGAGCTGCGGGACCGAGTCGAGCAGACCACCAGCGAGCGTGCGCGGCTCACGACCGCGCTCAGGGCGCTCGGCTGGACGGTGCCCGACTCGCACGCCAACTTCGTGTGGATCGATGCCGGGCCGGACACGCCCGAATTGGTACGTCGGCTCGGTGCGGTCGGTATCAGCGGTCGCGCGTTCGGCGAGGAAGGTATCCGAGTCACCGTCGGTACGCCGGAGGAGAACGATTTGTTCTTGAGTGTCGTCGGCGGCTGAATAGGTCGTGCCCGACACGACAACGTGAAAAGATAACCACGCACCGCGACAGCCATGAAGGGTAGTTTTCAGCAGTGACCGCTTCGCTACGAGTGTTTTCCGGCATTCAGCCGACGTCCGACTCGTTCCACCTTGGCAACTACCTCGGCGCGCTGCGCAACTGGGTGGCACTGCAGGAGACGCATAAACCCATCTACTGCGTGGTTAACCAGCACGCGTTGACCGTGGACCCGAGCCCGGCGGACTTGCGTCGGCGTACCCGGGTCAGTCTCGCCCAGCTCGTCGCGCTCGGCGTCGACCCAGAACGTTCGGTGCTGTTCGTGCAGAGCGACGTACCCGAGCACGCGCAGCTCACTTGGGTGCTGGAGTGCCTCACCGGGTTCGGTGAGGCGAGTCGGATGACCCAGTTCAAGGACAAGAGCGCCAAGGGGGGCGCGGACCGGTCCTCGGTTGGCCTGTTCACCTATCCAATGCTGATGGCCGCGGACATCCTGCTCTACCAGACCCACGTCGTACCGGTGGGCGAGGACCAACGCCAGCATTTGGAGCTCACTCGTGACCTCGCGGCCCGGTTCAACGCGAAGTACGGCGATACCTTCGTCGTACCGAAGCCGCACATCGTGAAGGAGACCGGTCGGATCGTCGACCTGCAAAACCCGACCGGCAAGATGAGCAAGTCGACGGCGACCGAAAACTCCTTAGTCAACGTGCTCGATACGCCTAAGCAGATGAGCAAGAAGATCAAGAGCGCGATGACCGACTCGATCGGCATCGTCAACTTCGACCCCGTCAACCAGCCTGGTATTGCCAACTTGCTGACGATCCTCGGATCGATCACCGATCGCGACCCTGCGAGTCTGGCGGAGGACTACACCGGCAAGGGGTACGGCGCACTTAAGGTCGACACCGCGGACGCTGTCGTCGCGGTTTTTGAGCCGATCGGTAACCGGACCCGTGAGCTGCTCGAGGATCCGGCCGAGCTCGACAGGATCATGGACCGCGGCGCCGAACGGGCCCGCGAGATTGCCGCAGGCACGCTCGCCAAGGTCTATCGGGCGATCGGCTTTGACGGCCGTGGTTCCGGCCCCGCGGCCGCATCGAGCCGCGAGTAAGGCGGATAGATGTCGACACCGATCAGCCCGACACCGAACTCTCCGGTGGATGCGGAGGGCGGTGAAATCACCCTAGGCGTATCGATCACGGTGCCGGAGCCGCACGCGGCCGAGCTGACGCACTGGCGGGTCAAGATCGGCGACCCGCTCGCCAATCTCGTCGAACCGCACATCACGCTGATTCCGCCGACCGCCATCCCGGTCGCGCAGCTGCCCGACGTACTGGAGCTGTTGCGGTGGCACGCGGCGCGCCACCATGACTTCACGCTGCATTTACGCGGCACCGGCACGTTCCGGCCGATTTCGGACGTCGTGTTCGTTGCCGTCTCGCATGGGATCTCTGCTTGCGAGATCCTCGCCGAGGACCTGCGTTTCGGCCCACTCGAATTGCCGCTGAAGTTTCCGTATCACCCGCATGTCACTGTTGCGCACAATGTCTCGGAGGGCTATCTCGATGAGGCTTATGAAGGACTGGAGAGTTTCCGTGCCAACCTGGTCGTCAGCGAGGTCGCGGTGCACCGCCAGAATGCCAACGGGTCATGGGACCGGATCGCCACCTATCCGCTAGCGAAAGGGAGTCTGCGCAATGCCACAGGCACGCGTTGATGAAGTTGAGCTCGACGATGGTACAACATTCGAGGCGGCCCCTGCGGCTACGAAGCAGAAGGGCAAGCTAGGCCTAAAGCTCGACGAACTGAAGGCGAAGTACCCCTGGCTTGAGCACCTCATGCAGGCCGGGGAGCGATACACCGACCGCAAGGGCGACATGTACGCCGCCGGTATCACCTACGTGTCGTTCCTGGCGTTGTTTCCGATTCTGCTACTTGCGGTCGCCGTCTTCGGGTTCGTGATGCGGGGCAATCCTCAGGTGTTCGACGACCTCAACAGTTCGCTGGCCAAGAGCGTGCCCGGCGGCGTGGGCGACCTGATCGCGAACGCGTTGAGCGCCGCGCGTGATCAGGCCACCGGTATCGGCATTATTTCGCTGGTTCTGGTTGGTTATACCGGGACCGGTTGGGTCAGCAACCTTCGCAAGGCTACCCAGGAGATGTGGGGAGAACCGCACGAGAAACAGCCGTTCGTCAAACAGTTCCTCGGCGATCTCGGTACGTTGATCGGCCTCGGCCTGGCGCTCATCATCTCGATTGGGCTGTCGACGGTCGCCGGAGATGTGACGACCTACGTCGTCAAGCTGATCGGCCTCGACAAACTGCCAGGTGCCTTCGTGTTGATGAAGATCATCGCGATCGCGGTCGCGCTGCTGGCCGACGTGCTGCTGTTCCTCTATCTCATCGTGACCTTGCCGCGACAGAAGCTGCCGTTTCGCGCAGTGCTGCGCGGCGCGATCTTCGGCGCGATCGGGTTCGAGATACTCAAGATCGTCGGCACGATCTACATCCCACGAGTTGCCTCGAGCCCGGCCGCGGGCGTCTTCGGCGCGGTACTTGGACTTCTTGTGTGGATCAACCTGATGAGCCGGCTCATGCTCGTCACGGTCACCTGGACCGCGACGTCCAAGGCGGTGCTGCAGATCCGCCGTGCGGAGGCGGCGGCGCTGGGACTCGGCCGCGCGCAGAACCCGCAAGAGTCCGAGCTTGCACGGCTCAGGGCCGCCGAAGAACGGCGACGCCACGCGCCGTACTCGCCGAGAATCGTGCTCGGCGTACTGCTCGCCGCGGGTGCGGTTGTCGGCTCGCTGGTGCCCGGGTTCGTGCGGCGTTGGTGGGACGGCGAAAAGACATAGCCACGATAGGCATTCCATCCGGGTTAGCTGCCCAGGCCCGGCGCGGACCGCCATGGGCGGACTGGCTGGTGCGCCTACCCAAGCTCGCCGGCGACATGTTGCGCGATTGGGAGCTGCGTGAAGACGGAGCGCCGGTGCACGGCCTCTGCTCGCTGGTGATTCCAGTGACCGCAGCGTCAGGGCAGAGGGCCGTGCTCAAGCTTGTGTACGACGGCGACGAGGAGTCTCAGTTCGAGCATCTCGCACTGCAGGGGTGGCACGGGAACGGTGCCGTACAGCTCTTGCGCGCGGCACCGAAGCGCCGAGTGCTGTTGCTAGAACGCCTACACAGCAGGAATCTGAATTCAATTTCAGACACGGCCGCGTGTGAGGTTGTCGCTGGGCTCTATTCGCGGCTGCATACGCCGGCGCACGCACAACTGCGCCCGCTCACGTCGTACGTCGAGCGATGGGCCGGTCCCCTGAGCGCGATGCCCGCGGGCGCCCCGATCCCGCGGCGCCTGGTCGAGCAGGCCGTCGGGTTGGCCCGCGACTTCGTCAGCGACGACGCGAGCACCGGTACGACGATCCACGGCGACCTGCATTTCGAGAACGTGCTGGCGGCCGATCGCGAGCCGTGGCTGGCCATCGATCCCAAGCCGATGTCCGGTGACCCACACTATGAGGTTGCGCCGATGCTGTGGAATCGGTGGGACGAGCTAGTCGCCTCCGGCGACGTGCGATCCGCCGTGAAGAGGCGGTTCTACCTGCTCGTCGACGGTGCTGGCCTGGATGAGAATAGGGCTCGTGACTGGGTGATCTTGCGCACCGTGTTCAATGCGCACTGGGCGATCGAGGATGCCGACCGGGTAGGGACGGCGCTCAGCGGTGCGGCTCAGCAGTGGATCACCCGTAGCATCGCGATCGCGAAGGCGGTCCAATAAAGATCGCAAAGGCGTGAAAAGCGCCGGTGCGGCGACTAATGTCGGTGGCCCTTGTGCTTCTTGCTCTTCGAATGCACCGGAGCGGCGATCCAGATCGCCCCGGCGACGAGCAGTACCAAGACCGGGATCGCCGGCCATAGCGGCATGCCGTGGGCTTTCGGGGTGGTCTGGGCGGCTGGTATGCCGGCGGCGTCACTGATCGCGGCTGACGGCGACCCGGCTGAGCTCGACTCGGCGGCCGGCTGCTCGGAGACTTCGCCGGGTACTACGAGCTTGCCCAGCCCGCTGGCCGTGGCGGGGGTGCTGAACCCCCAGTCCAGAAGGGCTGCCGCCTGCTGCCACGTCTGGACCGGAGTCTGCTCGGCCTGCATGAGACTCACGATCAGCGTGCGTCCGTCCCGCGCGGCGGCCCCGACGAAGGTGTGCCGCGCGGCATCGGTAAACCCGGTCTTTCCGCCGAGTACGCCGGGATACTGATGGCTTAGCAGCTTGTCTTGTGTGCTGTAGTTGACCGGCCCGTACTTCGGCGGCACCGGAGGCAACTGCCCGGTGAGCTCGCCGGCAACCTTGAGCGTCGCCGGGTTGCTGATGATCTCGCGCAGGAAAATGCACAGGTCGTACGGCGAGGAGCTCTGCCCACTGACATCCAGGCCCGAGACCGTCCCGGCGATCGTGTCGTAGGCCTGTAGAGCCTTCGCCTTAGCGTTCATCAATGACAGAGTCTTCGAGAGTCCACCGGCACCCTCGGCGAGCATCTGCGCGGCGTCGTTGCCCGACTGCAGAACGAGCGCATTCCAGAGCTGCGCGACCGTGTACTGGCCGTTCTCGACGATCCCGACCCGGCTGCCTTCGACACTCGCGTCCTCGTGCGTCGCGGTCAGGATCATGTTCGGGTCCAGCAGCGGGTAGAGCGTGGTCATGGTGAGCAGCTTGAGTGTGCTGGCAGGGTAGTAGCGACCGTGCGGATCCTGGGTGGCCAGGATCTGGCCGGACGTGGCATCGGCGACCACCCAGCCCTTCGCGTCGATCCCGCCCGGTAACGCCGGGGTGCCGGGTGCTTGGGCGAGGGCGCGGGTGTTCAGCCCGGTGCCACCGATCGTGATGCCGTCCGGCCCGAAACCCTGCGGGGGCCCTGTCGGGTAGGGCGCGGTGGGGGTGGGCGCCGACACGTTGATCGACGGCGTCGGGGAGGCGGAGGAATCTGCGCTGGCTACTGGGCCGCCGGCGGCGAGCATGCCAAGAGTGGCCACGGCTGCGAAAAATCTGGGCGCCTTCGGGCGGCGTCCTGCGCGGCGGTGGAACATGCCTCGACTCTAACGAGGCAATGGGTAAAACCGCCGTACGATCCGGGTGTGGCGAATTCGGCAAAACTCCCTGCCTGGCATGCGTTTCGTGCCATCGAGGTCGTCTTGCGACTGGTCACGCCGGGCTACTTCAGCGGCCCGGGTCCCACGGCGCTCAGTGCTGGATCCTTCAGCGGTGACAGCTTGGTTTTGTGCTGCTGTCGATTGGACAGGTACTGCGCGAACTTCGAGAGCGAGTAGTTGATCAGTATGTATACGGTGCCGAGAATCAGCGCCATCGGGATGTAGTTGCGCAGAGTCGGGTTCGCCGCGATGAGTTGCCCGGACCGGACGAACTCCTCAAACGCGACGATGAACCCCAGCGAGGTGTCCTTGAGCGCAACGACGCTCTGGCTGACGATGGCCGGCAGCATGGTGCGGATCGCCTGGGGTGCAAGGATCATCCGCAGCGTCTGGGTAGGCCGCAGGCCGATGGAGTACGCCGCTTCGCGCTGTCCGGTGGGCACGGAGTTGACCCCGGCCCGCAGGATCTCAGCAAGTACCGAACCGTTGTAGAGCGTGAGGCCGAGGATCAGGCTGGCCAGCGCGCCTTGGCTGCGTCCCAGGCCCAGGTTGTCCATGACGTCGGTGACGCCGATGCTGTCGAAGAAGCTCTGCATCGCTTGTGCGTAACGTAGGAAGATAAACAGGATCAGCAGCACGAGGGGTACGGCGCGGAAGAACTCCACCACGATGGTGCCGATCCACCTGATCGGCCCGATCGTGGACAGCCGCATGGAGCCGAAGATCGCACCGAAAATCAGTGCCAGGATAATCGAGAACACCGCCGCGAGGATGGTGTTGAGCAGGCCGTTGGCGAGCGTGCGAACGACGTTGGGATTGATGAACGGATCCCACATCTTCGACTCGAACTGGCCACTCTGGTTGAGCTTGTAGACGATGAACGCCAGGACCGCGACGATAAGCACGCCACCGACGAGACCGATCATCCGCTGCCGGGCGCGGCCCTTGGGGCCGGGAGCGTCGAATAGGACGTTGCTCATCGCTTGACCTCCAACTTGCGCTCCAGCAATCGTGCCGCTCCCGATATCGCGAAGACGATGATGATGTAGCCGGCCGCCGTACCGGCGAACACGGCATAGATGGACTGCGGATGGTCACGCACAAGACTGTCCATCTGGTACGCCGCCTCAGTGATCCCGAATGCCTCGACGATCGCGGTGTTCTTGACCAGCGCGATGAAGACGCTGGCCAGTGGTGGGATCACGGCCCGAAATGCCTGCGGGAGGATCACCAGCGACAAGTTCTGCTGGAACGTCAGGCCGATTGAGCGGGCCGCCTCGGCCTGACCGACGTTGACTGAGTTGATGCCCGATCGCAGCGCTTCGCAGACGAATGCGGCAGTATAGATCGACATTGCGGCCGCGGCGAAGGCGAACAGCTTGTCACCAGTGATCCCCAGCTGCGGGAGGCCGAAGATGAAAAGCACGAACAGCAGCACCAATGGGGTGTTGCGAAAGACGTTGACGTACGACGTACCGATCGCCCGGAAAACCGGTACCGGCGAGACTCGGAAGCTCGCGAGGACGGTGCCGATGATCAGCGCGAAGAGCGCAGCGATCGCGCTGAGGGCGAGTGTCTTGCCGAACCCCTGGAGCAGGGCCGGCAAGTTGTCGATCAATACGTTCACGTACGGCGTCCTTCCTCGGGCCTGTCGAGATAAGTCCGGTGAGGCGTGGCCGCCGACTGTGGCGGCCACGCCTCACCGCAGTGACTATGCGCAGGCGTCAACCGCGGGTGGCTTCGGCGCGTCGACCTTGGCCTTGCCGAGCGTGTCCTTGAACGCCCGCTCCCACGATCCGTCCTTGAAGGAGTCGGTGATCGTCGTGGACAGGAACTCGCAGAACTTCGTATCGCCCTTGGCGTAGCCGATGCCGTAGCGCTCTTCGCTGAAGGTGTCGCCGACGACCTTGAGCTTGTCGGGATCCTGGGCGGCGTAGCCGAGCAGGATCGGACCGTCGGTGGTGACCGCGTCGACGGTCTGGTTCAGCAGCGCCTGTACGCACTCGGAGTAGGTGCCGAACGGTTTCGGTGTGGCGCCGTACTTCTCCTCGACGGTCTTGATTGAGGTCGAGCCGGTTACCGAGCACACGCCTTTGCCGGTGAGGTCATCCGGGCCCTTGATCGAGTTGTCGTCCGCACGCACGAGCAGCTGCTGGCCGGTGACGTAGTAAGGGCCGGCCATGCCGACGATCGCCTTGCGGTCATCGGTGATCGAGTACGACGCGACGACAAGGTCCACCGTGCCGTTCTGCAGGAACGGCTCGCGGTTCTTCGACACCGTTTCGACCCACTGGATCTTGTCGGCCGGGATGCCGAGCTTGGCGGCGACGATCTTGGCAATCTCGATGTCGAAGCCCTCTGGTCCGGTCTTGGCGGGGTCTTTGTAGCCGAGTCCGGGCTGGTCGAACTTAACGCCGATCTTGATGGACTGCGCCTTGTTGAGCGTCTCCATTTTGGTGCCGGCGTCGAACGAAACCGACTTGTCGACCTTGGGCTGGTTGCTGCTGTCGTCGGTGCTCTTGCCGCAGCCGGTGATGGCTAACGCGAGCGCGGCGACTGCGGCAACGGCCGCAAACTTGGTCCGCATGGGGGTCCCTCTCATCTCTTCTGTTTGTTAGCGGAATATTTGGGGTGGGGCCGAGGGCACCGATATCTGGCGCCCGGGTCTGGTGGGTGTCCCAGGATCTGCATCATCGTGGCGAGATCTCGAGACCGAGGATCTAGTGGTTAAGGATCTTTCCGAGGAAGTCCCGAGCACGGTCGGACTTCGGGTTAGTGAAGAACTCGTCCGGCGATGCCTGCTCGACGATCTGCCCGTCAGCCATGAAGATGACCCGGTCGGCAGCCTTGTGTGCGAATCCCATCTCGTGGGTGACTACGACCATGGTCATGCCCTCCTGAGCCAGTTGGACGATGACGTCGAGGACCTCTTGGACCATCTCGGGGTCCAGCGCGGAAGTCGGTTCGTCGAACAGCATGACCTTAGGGTGCATCGCCAGTGATCGCGCGATCGCGACACGCTGCTGCTGCCCGCCAGACAGCTGGGCGGGCATCTTGGATGCCTGGTTGGCGATACCGACGCGGTCGAGCAGTTTCATGCCCTCTTCCTCGGCGTCCTTCTTCGACATCTTCTTGACCTTGATAGGGCCGAGAGTGACGTTGTCGAGGATCGACTTGTGGGCAAACAGGTTGAAACTCTGGAAAACCATGCCGACCTCGGCCCGCAGGGCTGCCAGTTCCTTGCCCTCTTCGGGAAGGACCTTGCCGTCAATGACGATTTCGCCCTCACCGATCGTCTCGAGCCGGTTGATGCAGCGGCACAACGTGGACTTGCCTGATCCTGACGGACCGAGTACGACGACGACCTCGCCACGATCGACGTCGAGGTTGATGTCTTTGAGGACATGCAGATCGCCGTACCACTTGTTAACGCCCTTAATCTGCACAAGCGCAGCTGGCGGCGTGGTCCCGTTCGGTTCACTCATGGGGGCAAACACTACTTGTGATTGGTGCAAAATCTTAGTATCTGCGGTCACAGACGTGTTACAGATGTGTGAGCGAGATACGATTTTCAAGGCGCCCAACGCCGGTCTACAGGTCGAATGCGCCGACGTAGAACGCAAGCTCGGTCTCGTAGGTACGTTTGATCGACGAGGCGAACCGGAAGCCGTGACCCTCGCCCTCAAACTCGACCAGTTTGACGGTCCCGCCCCGGTTCTCGATGGCGCGGACCATCGCATGCGCCTGGTTTGGCGGCACGACTTTGTCCTCCATGCCTTGCAGCAGCAGGATCGGAGCCGTGATCTCGGCCGCGTTATACAGCGGTGAACGCTCACGGAAGATGTCGGCGGCACTTGGGTAGGGCCCGATAAGACCATCGAGGTACGACGACTCGAACTTATGCGTGTCCTGAGCTAGCAGTTCGAGGTCGGCGACGCCGAAGTGGCTGGCGCCCGCGGCGAAGATGTCGGTCGTTGACAGTGCGCGTAGCACCGTATAGCCACCCGCGCTCGAGCCGCGAATCGCGATGCGTCGCCGGTCCACCTGTCCGGTGTCGGCAAGTGAGCGCGCCCCGCTTACACAGTCGGCGACGTCGACCAGGCCCCAGTTACCGCGCAGTTTCTCGCGGTATGCGCGACCGTATCCGGAGCTACCGCGGTAGTTGACGTCCAGGAGCGCGAACCCCCGGCTAGTCCAGAACTGGGCGTGCAGGCTGTACGCCGGAAGTGCCGCGGCCGTAGGCCCGCCGTGCGCGATCACGAGCAGCGGAGGCAGGTCCTCCGGCGTACCGGCGTTGCGCTCGCCGGTCGGCGGGTAGAAGTAGCCGTGGCAGATGTCGTCGTCGGTGGTTGCCCATGCGATCGGCTGTGCCCGCGAGACCGGTGTGGTCGGTGTCAGCCCGGCGGTCTGCAGGCCTATCGGCCGCCCGTCGACCGGGTTGATAGACACGACCGCGGCGGGCCGGTCGTGGTAGGCCAGCACCGCGGCGATCCGTCCGGCCCCGGTGCCGAGGTGTGTCGCGTCGGCGATATCGAGGCCGAGGTCGCGCAACTGATGGGTGTCGGTGTCGAGGATGCCGAGCCGTGCCGTGCCCGCTGCCGACCAGTGGCACGCGATCGTGCGGTGGTCGAGGATGCCGTAGCTTGCCATACCGAGCGACCACTGCGGCGCCGCGAACTCGGCGTCCATTGGATGCAGCGGCACGGTTTCACCGCCGCTGTCACCGTTGCCGTTGTCGAATAGGTAGAGGTTGGACCACCCGGTGCGGTCGCTGATGAACACGAGGCGGCCGTCCGGTAGCCAGCGCGGCTGGCCGGCCGACTCGGCGTGCCCGCCCGCGACGGTGATCGTCTCGATGCTCATCGCACCGCGCCGATACGGAGCGACCTGGACGCGGCTGTTGTCCCAGGGCATGTGTGGGTGGTCCCACGCGACCCATGCCAACCGTGACCGGTCCGGCGACAGCACCGGCCCGGACACGAAGTCGCTGGCCGGGCAGATCACCGTGCCGGGGGCTGGATCGTCCCCGTAGAGGGGGATCTCGACGACCTCGTTGAGTGGCTCGCCACCGGCTGTCAGGTGGGTCTCACGCACGGCCAATACGATGCCGAGGTCAGGGTAGACCTGGATATCGGCGTACCGGGCCTTGTGCGCCGAGGTCATAGCAGGGGTGATCGCGACTGGCTTGTCGTCGGCCGGACCCAGCCGCCAGAGCCGCGCGTCGGGGAAGTTGGAGAACACCACTACGCCGTCGCGCACGCCGTACGCGCCCCCGCCGTACTCGTGGACACCGGTCATCAGCGCGAACGACGCTGGGACGACCGACTGGTTGGAACCACCGCCAGCACGGCGGACCAATGTCGGCCGGCCGTTGTTGTCGGACCTGCTCTCGAGCCAGTAGATGGCGTCGCCGTCGCAGATCACGGACGACAGCTTTAGCGAGTCGCCGACCAGGCGTTCAGGTGTGATCGACGAGGGCCAAGTGCCGTACGGCGCGGGTGAGATCACCGCGCCAGGCTATCGGATGTGACCGGCACACGGACCGCGCGGCGGGGTGGCGGGGTGGTGGGGCGGTGGTTGCAACGCTTTGGTTTCGGCGTGCCGATTCTGGTGTATTCGTGTGAGTTCTCGGTCTACTCTGGGCGCCTGTTGAAATTTTGCGGTTGCAAAACGGTCGAACTACCAGGTCGCCTGCTTACGGGGGAAACCGGTGCCTACCGTCACCGGCAGCCGCCGTCTGAAAGGAGACGGACTTGCGCCGTCAACGTGGAATCCGTGGAGGCGCGGTTATCGCCTCACTCCTTGCTGGAGCCCTCGTACTTGGCGGGTGCGGTTCGAGTAGTAACGACAAATCGAGTTCTAAGTCAGGTGATTCCTCCGGTGTCAAGGTCGGCGTCGCCTTCGACGTCGGTGGTCGTGGAGACAAGTCGTTCAACGACTCGGCATCGACCGGCATCGACAAGGCCGTCAAGGACTTCGATCTGGACAAGCCGACGGAGCTGTCCGGCAAGCCGGACGAGACCGATGCGGATAAGGAAGATCGCCTGCGCCAGCTCGCAGACGGCGGTGCCACCGCCATCATCTGCGTCGGCTTCTCGTACGCGCCGGCACTTGAGGTTGTCGCGAAGGACTATCCGGATGTGAAGTTCGAGATCCTCGACAACGGCACCGTCAAGGCCGACAACGTCGCCGGCTACACGTTCAAGGACAACGAGAACGCCTACCTCGTCGGCACGCTCGCCGCGCTCGCCTCCAAGACCGGCAAGATCGGGTTCGTGGGCGGTGTCAACGAGACGCTGATCAACAACTTCGAGGTCGGCTTCGATGCCGGGGCGAAGGCAGCCAAGTCAGACATCGTGGTCGAGAAGCAGTATCTGACCGAGGCCGGCGACTACTCCGGCTACAGCTCGCCTGATAAGGGCAAGATCGCGGCAGAGGGTATCTACGACAAGGGCGCCGACATCATCTACACGGCGGCCGGGCTGTCCAACAACGGTGTCTTCGAGGCCGCAGCCGAGAAGAAGCAGTTCGCGATCGGCACGGACTCCGACCAGTACCTCACCGCTGACGCTTCGTACAAGGAACAGATCATTGGTTCGGCGCTGAAGCGTCTTGACACCGCGGCGTACAAGTTCATCGAGTCGGTCAAGGACGACTCGTTCAAGTCGGGCAACTTCTCGCTCGGCCTGAAGGAGGACGGCGTCGACTACGTCATCAACAACGCGGAGATCAAGACCGCGGTTGGTGCGAAGGTCGACACGGCCAAGAAGAGCATCGTCGACGGCGACGTCAAGGTTCCGTCGAAGTCGTAGCGCCTTGGCGCACGCAGATCGATAAGCAAGTTTGGTTCGGCGGGCGTTCCTCATAGCACGGAGCGCCCGCCGAACCGGGTTTGACCAATCCTCGAGGTGTGTATGACCACCGTGTCGCAAGACCCGCCCCAGGCACGGGGCAACGACAAGCACGGCCAGCAGGTCCTGGCCGTCGAGCTGATCGGGATTACCAAGCGTTTTCCCGGTGTCGTGGCAAACAAGGATATCTTCCTGAAGGTGCGCACCGGCACCGTGCACGCGATTGTCGGCGAGAACGGCGCCGGCAAGTCGACGCTGATGAAGACGCTCTACGGCATGCAACGACCCGACGAGGGAGAGATCCTCATCGAGGGCCGACCGGTGAAGTTCACGACTCCGCTCGATGCGATCAATGCCGGCATCGGGATGGTGCACCAGCACTTCATGCTCGCCGACAACCTGACCGTGCTGGAAAATATCGTGCTTGGCGCCGAAAAGCTGCACGGCATCGGTGCGGCGGCGAAGAAGCAGATCCGCGAGATTGCCGCCAGCTATGGAATGGACCTCGACCCCGACGCGCTCGTCGAAGAGCTGGGTGTCGGGGACCGTCAGCGGGTGGAGATCGTCAAGGTCCTTTATCGCGGCGCGAAGATCATCATCCTTGACGAGCCGACGGCTGTCCTGGTGCCGCAGGAGGTGGACGAGCTCTTCGACAACCTGCGCGAGCTGAAAAGCGAAGGCCTCACGGTCATCTTCATTTCCCACAAACTCGATGAGGTGCTGTCGGTCGCAGACGATGTCACCGTCATCCGCCGGGGTACGACGGTAGCCGCCGTTGACCCAAGGGTCACGACTGCTAAACAGCTGGCCGAGCTGATGGTCGGCAACGAGCTGCCGGAGCCGACCACCCGAGGCAACACGATCCAGCCGGACGTCGTCGTACTGAACGTCGCCGGGATGACGATCAACGACACAGGTGGGCGTCCGATCGTCAACGACGTCAGCCTTACGATCCGGGCCGGTGAGATTCTGGGCATCGCCGGTGTCGAGGGCAACGGTCAGGCCGAGCTCGTCGAGGCGATCATGGGCCTGCGCTTACTCGAGTCCGGCTCGGTCGACTTCGACGGCCACAACATCGTCGAATGGTCGACCCGACGGCGACGAGAGGCCGGCATCGGCTATATACCTGAGGATCGACACCGCCATGGACTGTTGCTGGACTCGCCGCTTTGGGAGAACCGAATCCTTGGCCATCAGACTCAGAAGCCCAACATCAAAGGCAAGTTCTTTATAGACGTTGTCGGCGCGAAGGCAGACACCAAGCGCATCGTGGCCGAGGAGGACGTGCGAACGCCGAGCATCGACGTCACCGCCGGGTCGCTGTCCGGTGGCAATCAGCAGAAGCTGATCATCGGGCGGGAAATGGCGCACAGCCCCAAACTACTGATCGCCGCGCACCCCACCCGCGGCGTTGATGTCGGCGCGCAGGCCGCGATCTGGGACAACCTACGTACGGCGCGGGCGGCGGGAATGGCCATGCTGCTGATCTCCGCCGACCTCGACGAGCTGATCGGTCTGAGCGACACGTTGCTGGTGATCCTGCGCGGAGCGATCGTCGATGAGTTCGATCCGAGCACCGTGACACCGGAAGACCTTGGCAGCGCCATGACTGGCGCAGGAGACAAAGCGATCGGCGCGGGGGAGCAGAAGTGACCGGGCCAACCAACCTCGAGCCCGAACGCCAGCTGGTCAGCGGTCCCTCGCTTCGTCAGGCTCGGATCCGCAAGCTCGGCCTGACGATCTCGGCCCCTGTCGCGGCGTTCATCTTCGCGCTCGTCATCGTGGGGATCGTCATTATCGCCTCGGGTTTCCACATCGGCGCCGTACTCGACAGCGTGCAGGAGACGATGGCGCGTGGGCGCAACATCGTGGAGCTCATCAACCGCACCGGGATGTATTACATCTCCGCGCTCGCGGTCGCCGTGGGCTTCCGAATGAACCTGTTCAACATCGGGGTCGAGGGGCAGTACCGTCTCGCGGCACTCGTGGCGGCGTACATCGGCGCATCGGTTAACAACCTCCCCGGTGTGCTGCACATCCTCGTGATGATTCTCGCCGCGTCCGTGACCGGCGCAATCTGGGCTGGTATCGCCGGCATCTTGAAGGTCACCCGCGGCGTGAGCGAGGTCATCTCGACGATCATGCTCAACGCGATCGCGGCGGCGCTGATCGGCTTCTTGCTGCGTGACGGGGGATGGAGTCCGGACCCCGGCGGACGCAAGCCATTTACCAAGACCATCAGTGAGTCTGGCTGGTTCCCTGACCTCAACAACATCGTCAACCCGATCCTCGACGCTCTGGGCTTTGACAAGCCGCCACCGTCGACGAAGACGTATGGCTTCATCATCATCGCCATCCTGCTGGGCGTGGCCTACTCGCTCCTGCTCAAGCGCACCAGGTTTGGGTTCGACCTGCGGGCCTCGGGCCAAAACCCGACCGCGGCCGCCGCCAGTGGCGTGAGCGCGAAGAAGATGACGATCTACGCGATGTTCATCTCGGGCGGGATCGCCGGTCTCGTTGGGATGGCCGAGCTGCTGGGCGGCAATCAGCACAATTTCTCCGAGACGTTTTTGACCGGATTTGGCTTCATTGGAATCGCGGTCGCGTTGCTTGGGCGTAACTCGCCGGTCGGTATGTTCTTCGCGGCGATCGTGTGGGCATTCCTGGACGTGGCCACCCGCGGATTCCAAATCATCGGCATCTCCAACAAGCTCGCCTCGATCATGCAGGCCGTCGTGTTGTTCGCCGTGGTGATCGCTTACACGGTCGTATCACGCAAGGCTAAGGAGGCCGAGGCACGGTCAGTAGCGGCCAACACACCGGCGCATCTGGTGGAGATCTCGGCCGGCGTGACACCGGCGGCGGGTTCGGCCTCTGACGACGCGCACGATGCCGATCGCCCAGAGCAACGAACGACCGGTGACGGCAGCGGAGAGGAGACACGATGACGACGGGCAGCAGTGCACTGGTCGACTCCGGGATGGAACATGCCTCGGGCGGTCGTCGCAAGCGAATCAGCACCCGCAGCAAGCTACTCATCCTCGCGGCCGTATTCGTCGCGTTCTGTCTCGTGCGGTGGGCGACCGGCGCGGCCCAGTTCACGTCCGTCGGCTCGGTGACCGCGACGCTGGTGCTCACCATGCCGATCGCGATGGCCGGCCTGGCGGGTCTTTGGTCCGAACGTGCCGGCATCGTCAACATTGGCCTCGAGGGGATGCTGATCGCGGGTACGATCTTCGGCGCCTGGCAGGGTTCGTTGCACGGGCCGTGGGTCGGTGTGATCGCCGGTATGGTCGGCGGCGCGCTGTTCGGCCTCATTCACGCCATCGCCACGGTGACCTTCGGCGTCGACCACATCGTCTCCGGTGTCGCGATCAATATCCTCGCCCTCGGCGTCGCCGGGATGATGGCCGAGCTGCTGTTTCCCGAATCCAACGGCAAACAGTCACCACCGGTCGGGCAGATCACCAAGATCACCCTGCCGTGGAGCAGCTGGATGGATTCCCTGCAGCACAAGGGTATCCCGGTTGTATCAGACCTAGCCGGGATTATCGGCGGTCTCACCACCAACCTCAGCCTGCTGACGGTCCTGTGCCTTGCCCTGTTCCCGATTACGTTCTACATCTTGTGGCGGACCGCCTTCGGGCTGCGGGTCCGTTCCTCCGGTGAAAACCCGAAGGCGGCCGAGACGCTCGGCGTCAACGTCTACAAGATGAAGTACATCGCGGTGATCACCTCCGGCGCGATGGGCGGCATCGGCGGCGCTTATCTGGTGACCGTGAGCTCGCAGATATATCTGGAAAACCAGACCGGTGGGCGAGGTTATGTCGGGCTCGCGGCGTTGATCTTCGGCAACTGGACCACCAGCGGCACCCTGCTGGGCAGCCTGCTGTTCGGCTACACCAGTGCCGTCAACGCCCGATCCGACCTCACCGCCTCGACGGCGATCGTCGTACTCGTTGCGCTCGGTCTTGCCGTCATGCTCGTGCTTGAGCTGCGCAAGCTGGCGGAGCGGCGCGCCGAGGTCGCGGTGAAGAGCTCGAGCCACAGGTCGACGCTGATATTCACTGTCGTGGTAGGTATCGCGTCCGTTGGGGCGTTAGTCGTTGCGGCGATCCGGCTGCTGATCAGCATGGAGTTCATTCCCGGGCGCTCGACTGTGAGCGGTACGCCGGCGAAGCTGGGCCTGGGAGTCGTCCTGGTGCTGGTGCTGATACTCATCGCCGCGGTGATCTTCTTTGCTATCCGAGCATTCCAGGCGACCCGCGTGCGAGCACAGTTCTCACCCAATCTGGCGGCGTACGTTGTGGGGTATCTGCTGTTCGGCTGGATGTGGCTGTCCAATACCGGTATTCCGCAGTCGTTCAAGTCCGCGATTCCCAACATCATCACGTTGCTGGTGCTCGCCTTCGCCGCTCAACGACTGCGACCGCCAGCGGCGGACGGCCTCGACTACCGCAAGGGGGAGTAGGTCATGGCTGATATTGACTGGGACTGGCTTCAGGAACGCGCGGTCGAGGCGATGCGACACGCCTATGCGCCGTACTCGAGGTTTCGGGTCGGGGTCGCGGCGCTCGTCGACGACGGACGGACCGTCACCGGCTGCAACGTCGAGAACGCGGCGTACGGCGTGGCGCTGTGCGCCGAGTGCGGGCTCGTGTCACAGCTGCACCTGACCGGCGGCGGCACGCTGATCGCGGTGTCGTGTGTGGACGCCGAGGGATCAGCACTGATGCCGTGCGGCAGGTGTCGGCAGTTGCTCTGGGAGAACGGCGGACCGGAATGCCAGGTGATGACCGCGCGTGGCCCGAAGCCGATGACCGAGATCCTGCCCGATGCATTCGACGCGAGCGATATCACCCACATCGTTGGAAAATAGCGTCGTTGGGAACTAAGGCACACTAGCCGAGGGAGCATCATGGGCGAGTTCGACACCGTCGACATCATTCGGGCAAAACGTGACGGCGGCACGCTGTCCGACGAGCAGATCGCGTGGGTGGTGTCGGCGTACACCGGTGGACGAGTCGCCGAAGAACAGATGTCCGCCCTGCTGATGGCGATCTTCCTGCGGGGTATGACCGATCGCGAGATCGCGCGCTGGACCGAGGCCATGATCGACTCCGGCGAGCGGATGTCGCTGTCCTTCGCCAAACCCACCACAGACAAGCACTCCACCGGAGGCGTCGGAGACAAGATCACCCTGCCGCTGGCCCCGCTGGTCGCGGCCTGTGGGGCAATCGTGCCGCAGCTGTCCGGGCGCGGTCTCGGGCACACCGGCGGAACGCTCGACAAGCTCGAGTCGATCCCAGGCTGGCAGGCGTCGATCAGCTCTGCGGCGTACCGGGCGCAGCTCGAAGACGTCGGGGCGGTGATTTGCGCCGCGGGCGACAACCTCGCGCCCGCGGACAAGAAGCTCTACGCGCTAAGGGATGTGACCGGCACTGTCGACTCCATCCCGTTGATTGCCAGCTCGATCATGAGCAAGAAGATTGCCGAGGGTGCGGACGCGCTCACTCTCGATGTGAAGGTCGGATCCGGCGCATTCATGACCGACCTGGCGTCGGCGCGGCGGCTCGCCGAGACAATGGTGGGCCTGGGCACGACGCATGGCGTCCGCACCGCGGCCGTGCTCACCGACATGAACAGCCCGCTCGGCCGAAGCGCCGGAAACGCGCTTGAGGTAGCCGAGGCGGTCGACGTACTGGCCGGGGGAGGACCCCCTGACGTTGTCGAGCTGACCCTGACGCTGGCGCGGAAGATGCTGACCGCCGTGGGTATCGAGACCGACCCGGCCGACGTACTGTCCGGAGGCAAGGCAATGGACACGTGGAAGCGGATGATCCGCGCGCAGGGCGGCGACCCGGACGCGCAGTTGCCGGTCGCGCGGCACACCCACGAGATCCTCGCCCCGGCGGACGGCGTACTGACCCGCCTCGATGCCTACGCGGTGGGGATCGCGGCCTGGCGGCTGGGCGCCGGCCGGGCCCGCAAGGAAGATCCGGTCAGTGCGACGGCCGGGGTCACCTGGGCCTGCGGTGTCGGTGAATCGGTGCAGGCCGGTATGCCGATCCTGCGTCTGCACAGCGATGACGAGACGAAGTTCGCGCGCGCGTTGGAAGCGCTCGAGGGAGCCCACGAAGTAAGCACCGAGACAACTACGGTGCGTGCTACGTCACGGGTCATCGACACAATCGACGCAGGTCGCTTCGCTTAACAAGGATTTAGTAAGGAATGATGGCGGGCATGAGTGAACTCGCCGTACAGACGCGCGGCCTAGTCAAGTCCTACGGAACCCGCAAGCAGACCTACAACGCCGTGGACGGACTCGATCTAGAGATTGTGCACGGGGAGATCTTCGGACTGCTCGGTCCTAACGGGGCCGGCAAGAGTACGACGGTTGAGATCCTCGAAGGCTATCGCGACAGGAGTGCCGGTGAGGCCTCCGTGCTCGGCGAGGATCCGCAGCAGGCAGGCCTCTCCTGGCGTTCCAAGATCGGTATCGTGCTGCAGTCCACCAATGACCTAAGCGACCTGAGTGTGCGCGAGTCGCTCGCGATCTTCGCCGCCTACTATCCCAACCCGCGGCAGATCGACGAGGTGATCGAGCTGATAGGGCTTACCGACAAGGCAGACTCGCGAGCGTCCGCGCTGTCCGGTGGCCTACGCCGTCGGCTCGACGTCGGGCTCGGCATTGTCGGTCGTCCCGAGCTGCTCTTCCTCGACGAGCCGACGACCGGCTTCGACCCCGACGCGCGGCGGCAGTTCTGGGCGCTCATCCAGTCGCTCAACGAGCAAGGAACGACAATTCTGCTCACCTCGCATTACCTCGACGAGGTTGAGTACCTCGCGCACCGGGTCGGCGTGATCAACAAGGGCAAGATCATCGAGGTCAATACTCCCGACCGGCTCGGCGGGCGAGAGGACGCGAGCGCGATCGTGACCTACCGCGACGGCGCCGGACAGGCCGTCAAGATCAGCACCGACGAGCCGACCAAAGTGGTCGCCGACCTGGCCGCCCTACACGGCGAGCTTTCTGAGCTGACCGTCGCACGCCCGAGTCTTGAAGACATATATCTCCAGATGATTGGCAAGAGCCTCAGTGAGTAACGCGAACGCCGCCACGCCCTCGCACACCATCGTCACCGTTACCCATGTCCAGCCGGGCGGTGTCGGCTACGGCCGAGTCGTGTCCGCGCGGGTGCGGGCCGAGGTCTTGTCGTTCTTCCGCGAGAAGTCCTCGCTGATCTTCACCCTTGTATTTCCGGTTTTCCTGCTGGTCATCTTCGGGGCGCTGTTCGGCAGCGCCGGAGATGTCGCGCCCGGCGTCGGCTACGTCAACTACCTTGTGCCGGGGATGATCGCCGCCGGCCTTATGACGACCAGTTTTCAGAACCTCGCTATCACCATCCCGATCGAGCGCGATGCGGGACTCCTCAAGCGGCTGCGCGGGACTCCGATGCCGAAGTCGGCGTATTTCCTCGGCAAGGTCGTTCTGGTCCTGATCCTGTCGCTGATCTCGACGGTCCTGATGCTGCTGGTCGGCCTGATCTTCTATCACGTGTCGCTTCCATCCAGCCTGACTCGGTGGCTGGTTTTCGCCGCCGTCCTGCTGCTCGGTGTCGCCGCCTGCACGCTCGTCGGGATCGCATTCTCGTCATTACCGAAGACCGGCCGCGGTGCGCCAGCGATGGTGACGCCGATCGCCTTGCTCCTACAGTTCATCTCGGGTGTGTTTCTGCCGTTCACCCAGCTTCCGGACTGGCTGCAGACGGTCGGCGCCATCTTCCCGCTGAAGTGGATGGCGCAGGGCCTGCGCTACGTCTTTCTGCCAGACAAGGCGAAGGCGGCCGAGGCCGCGCACTCCTTTGAGCTGGACCGTGTTTTTCTCATTCTCGGTGCCTGGGCCGTGGTGGGTCTCGTGCTGTGCGTGCTGACGTTCCGCTGGCGCACCAAGACCGACGGCTAACGCGTACCGTATCGGCATGAGCGACGCCTTCGACGCCGCGCAGATAGTGCGCGCTCCCAAAGTCCTGCTGCACGATCACCTCGACGGAGGTCTGCGACCCAGCACGATCATCGAGCTGGCCGATCAGACTGGCTACGGTGCGCTACCCACCACCGATGCTGGCGAGCTCGGTGCGTGGTTTACCGAGTCCGCCAACTCCGGCTCGCTGGTGCGCTATCTCGAGACGTTCGACCACACGGTCGGTGTCATGCAGACGCCCGAGGCGATCGAGCGTGTGGCGTTCGAGTGCGGCGAGGACCTGATGAACGACGGGGTTGTATACGCCGAGGTCAGGTTCGCCCCCGAGCAGCACCTGCAGCGCGAAATGGCGCTTCCTGAGATTGTGGAAGCATCGCTCGCTGGGTTTCGGCGGGCCGAGGAAAATGCGGTGGTGCAAGGGAAGTTCCTGCGGATCCGTGGGTTACTTACGGCGATGCGGCACGCGGCCAACTCCCAGGAGATCGCCGCGCTCGCCGTCCGCTATCGGGACGGGGGCGTGGTCGGCTTCGACATCGCCGGCGCCGAGGCCGGCTTCCCACCGACCCGGCACCTGAGCGCCTTCGAATATCTCCGCCGCGAAAACGCCCACTTCACCATCCACGCGGGGGAAGCGTTCGGGCTGCCATCGATCTGGGAGGCGCTGCAATGGTGCGGCGCCGATCGGCTCGGTCACGGCGTACGGATCATTGATGACATCACGGTCGACCCAGACGGCACGCCGCGGCTCGGTCGACTTGCCGAATATGTAAGGGATCGACGCGTTCCGCTAGAGTTATGCCCGTCGTCCAACGTGCAGACCGGTGCGGTTGAGTCGATCGGGGCACATCCAATCGGCCTGCTGCGGAAGCTGAAGTTCCGGGTCACGGTCAACACCGACAACCGGCTCATGAGCGGTACGTCGATGAGTAATGAAATGCGGCTGTTGCATGAGGCGTTTGGCTACGGCTGGGCCGATCTACAGTGGCTAACGGTCAACGCGATGAAGTCGGCCTTCGTCAACTTTGACGAACGCCTGAAGATTATCGACCAGGTCATCAAACCTGGCTACGCGGAGCTCATTACCGGCTGACTGCAGGCGTGCTGACGGCCTGGCAGAGGTAACGCATGGCCCGCGGGTTACTCATCGGCGTACCCCCGGCCGCGACGAGCGACCGGACGACCGAACGCTCGTGCACGAGCTTGCCGACGCCTATCCGCACGATGTCTCGGGGAGGTTTGCGGCCGTCTGCGAAGTCGCGGCGCATTCGTCGTACGAACGTCAGCAGCGGGTTGTTACGCAGTACGACCGCCGCCGCGAGCAGTCCCGCACTCCGTACCGGGGCGACGACCTCGCTGGTGAAGAGTCCTTCGACGACGAGGAAACGCGTGCCGGCGAGCGACATCGGCCGGCTCCCCACGGCACGGTTGGCCGCCATCGAGTAGATCGGCACGTCGACCGTCTCTCCGGCGCACAGTCGCAGGATCGCGTCGACGGCACGGTCGCGGTGCCACGCGGCCGGTGACTCCCAGTTGACGTGCGTGCCGTGTCGCGGCAACTCCGGGTCACCGTCATCACGGTAGAAGTCATCCAGATGCAGGATCGGTTGACTTAACCTGTCGGCTAACCGCGACTTACCGCTGCCGGATGGCCCGGCAAGCACGATCACGCGGGCGTTCGTTGTCGGCGAGGCGCCGTCAGGACTGGTCCTACTCAACCCAGTCGAGCACCGCGGCGGTCTTGGTGAGGGCAGTTTCCCACGCCTTGATCAGCTCGTCGTCGTCGTCGATGTCTGGTTCCTCTTCATCACGGGCAGCGTTGGTGACGGTGGCGAGGTCGCCCTCGTCTTCCAACAGCGCGCGTACGTCGTCGAGGTGTGCGTAGTCGGCGATGTCAACCAGGAAGTCCGCGGCGCGGGCGAACTCGGTCGGGTCGAAGTCGATGTCGCCGCGGATCATCGCGTCCGCGCTGGCGAGGTCGATATCATCCTCGACGGTGATCGCCAGTGGCTGGTCATCATCGCGTACGCCGCCCACAATCTTGCGCCATGTCGCCAGCGGGATCAGGTCGTGGTTGGTCGAGCCGCCACCTCGGGCCTTGGGGTCTTCCACGACATCGAGCAGCGTGTCGGGGGAGCGGAAAATCCAGGGTTTCTTGCGGCGACCCATGAAGATCGGCTTGTCGTCGAGGTAGCAGCGCAGTGTGAACGCCTCGCCACCGTTGAACCGAGCCTCGGGAAAAGTGACCTTGACCGGGAGAATGCCGGCCTCTTCCCAAAAGGCGTAGGCAAGTGCCTCGTCCTCGTCGAGCCCTTCATCATCCTGATCGTCGTCATCGAGATCGTCCTCGTCGATGTCGTCGTCATCATCGTCGTCGTCATCGGTGTCGTCATCATCGTCATCGTCGGTGTCGAGGCCATTCACCCGGCGCGCGGTGAGCAGGATCGGGTCTTCGTCGATGTCGTCATCGTCGGCCACCTCGGTCTCGGCCGCGATCAACGCCTCGGGGTCGTCGATAGGTACCACGGCACGGTCGATCTCGGCTTGCGCCTTGGCAAGGTCGGCGTCGAGATCCACTGACTCTCGCCAATCAAGGTAGGCGCCGAGTCTTTCGCAGACGGCTTCCCACTTCGCCGCGAGCGTGAGGCCGATCTTGTCCCACGCCTTGTCGCCGGCGCGGCCGAGGAAGGCGCCCGAGCCGGCTTGAAGCAGCCCGATCTCCGGTACCTCCTCGATGGGCTCGACGATCTCGTCATCGCAGCATTCGGCCATTCGGGCGACCATGTCGAAGACGTCCGCGAGCTCACGGACCGACCAGCGATCGGCACCGCTGCCAACCAAGTCGTAGACACCGTCCAGGTCATAGGTGTGCTCATCGGAAGGAACCAGCTCGAACGTGTCGAGCTTAAGGGTCTCGTCCCAGTCAGGATGGTCGGTGAGGTCGTTTTCCTCGCCGCGTCGCAGATACTGGGCAAGCTGAGCGGGGGAGTCGAACAGCAGGATCTTATCGTCGGCGCCGAGGAACGCCTGCCACTCTTCGCCGTCTTCCTCCCAAGGGGAGGCCCATAGCGTGTAACCGGTTCGCTCATCGAGATGAACTGCGATCGGAACGATTTCGGCCGCGCTCATGGCACACCCCTTTCAAGACGTTGATGGACGCGCTCACTCTATCGGCTGCCGGTTCAGAGGGGGCAGGTCGGTGAGCATGGGTCGGCGATTTTATTTGGTGTTTACTTGATCAGGCCCCGATCAGGTCCCAATCGGGTGCCAAACGGTCTTAGTCTCGACGAATGCGGCGAGCCGCGCCGTACCCGGATCGCCCTCGAAATCGGTGCCTCGATCGGCCGACCGAGCAGGGTAGACGCGTTTGAGGGTCTGGGCGGACCGGATTTGTAGATCCGTGGCAACGTCGGCGTCGAGGCCGGTCAAGTCCAGCGCGTTGACGTCTGCATGGTCAGCCAGCCACGGACCGATCTCCACCGCGCTACCAGTGAGTAGGTTGACCACGCCGGCCGGTACATCGGACGTCGCGAGCACCTCGCCAAGCGTGATTGCCGGCAGCGGCCGGGCGTACGACGACACGGCGACAACCGCATTGCCGGTAGCGATGATCGGCGCGATGACGCTCACGAGACCGAGCAGCGACGATTCCTGCGGTGCAAACGCGGCGACCACGCCGGTCGGTTCGGGTGTGGAGAGGTTGAAGTACGGCCCGGCCACCGGGTTTGCGCCGCCGATGACCTGGCTGAACTTGTCGGTCCAGCCGGCGTACCAGACCCATCGGTCGATTGCGGCGTCGACGATCCGGGCGGCCGTCGTAGCCGTCGCTCCTTCCGCGGTCCGGACGTCGTCGATGAACTGTGTGCGCCGCCCTTCGATCATCTCGGCGACGCGGTAGAGGACCTGGCCGCGGTTGTACGCCGTGGCGCCCGCCCAGCCGGACTGCGCCTTGCGCGCCGCGACGACCGCGTCCCGGGCGTCCTTGCGCGAGGCCTTGGCAGCGTTGGCCACGAACGTCCCCTTCGCGTCGTACACCTCATAAGTGCGTCCGGACTCCGAGCGAGGAAACTTCCCGTCTACATATAGCTTGTAGGTCTTCATGACTGACAGCCGCGGCTTAGTAGTCAAGGTATGCCTCCAGGCCATGACGGCCACCTTCGCGGCCGTAGCCGGATTCCTTGTATCCACCGAACGGGCTTGTCGGGTCGAACTTGTTGAAGGTATTCGCCCAGACGACGCCGGCGCGCAGCTTGTTGGCCGCCCACAGGATCCGTGAACCCTTGTCGGTCCACACGCCGGCCGAGAGCCCGTAAGGGGTGTTGTTCGCCTTGTCGATCGCTTCTTGCGGGGTGCGGAAGGTCAGGACGGACAAGACAGGGCCAAAGATCTCCTCCTGGGCGATCCGATGCGCCTGCGAGACACCGGTGAAGACGGTCGGTGGAAACCAGAATCCTTTCTTGGGCGCGGTAAACGGCGCCGACCACGCCGTGGCGCCCTCCTTCTCGCCGGCGGCGGTGAGCTCCTGGATGCGAGCAAGCTGCTCACTGGAGTTGATCGCACCGACATCGGTGTTCTTGTCCAGTGGGTCGCCCACCCGCAGCGTCATCAGCCGGCGCTGCAGCGACTCGATCACCTCGTCGTACACCGACTCCTGCACCAACAACCGCGAGCCTGCACAGCAGACGTGGCCCTGGTTGAAGAAGATGCCGTTGACGATTCCCTCGATGCTCTGGTCGATCGGCGCGTCGTCGAAGACGATATTGGCGGCCTTGCCGCCGAGCTCGAGGGTCAGCTTCTTGTTGCTGCCTGCGGTGCTGCGCGCGATGGAGCGACCGACCTCGGTCGAACCGGTGAAGGCCACCTTGTCCACGCCGGGGTGCTCGACGAGCGCCTTGCCGGTCGCGCCGTCGCCCGTAACGATGTTGACCACGCCCGGTGGCAGACCGGCCTGCTGGCAGACTTCCGCGAACAGCAGTGCGGTCAGCGGGGTGGTCTCGGCCGGCTTAAGTACGACGGTGTTACCGCACGCGAGCGCTGGAGCAATCTTCCACGACAGCATCAACAACGGGAAGTTCCAGGGGATCACCTGCGCGGCGACGCCCAGCGGCTGCGGGTCGGAGCCGAAACCTGCGTGCCCGAGTTTGTCGGCCCAGCCGGCGTAGTAGAAGAAGTAGGCGCTCGCCAGTGGTACGTCGACGTCGCGTGACTCCTTGATCGGCTTCCCGTTGTCGAGCGACTCTAGGACCGCGAACTCGCGCGCGCGTTCGGCCAACAGCCGCGCAATGCGGAAGATGTATTTGCCTCGTTCGGCGGGCGGCATCTTCGACCAGCCCCGTTCGTACGCGCGTCGCGCCGCCTTCACTGCCGCGTCGACGTCGGCGTCGCCCGCATCGGCGACTGACGCGAGCCGCTCCTCGGAGGCCGGGTCGATAGTGGTGAAATACCGACCGCTGGTCGGCTCGACGAACTGGCCGCCGATGAACAGGTCGTACTTCTCTTTGATATTCAGGATCGCGCGTGATTCGGGCGCCGGCGCGTAGTCAAACTTAGGCATCTATATCGTTCCTCGGCTGTTCAGTCGACGGTGACGTAGTCGGGACCGCTGTATCGGCCAGTGGACATGCGTTGTCGCTGCAGCAGCAAGTCGTTGAGCAGGCTTGAGGCGCCGAATCGGAATAGTGCCGGATCGAGCCAGTCTTCGCCGGCGACCTCGTTGACGATCACCAGATACTTCATCGCATCCTTCGTCGTGCGGATTCCTCCTGCCGGTTTGACGCCGATGTGATGGCCGGTGGCGGCGTACCAGTCGCGTACCGCCTCGAGCATGATCATCGTGACTGGCGGGGTAGCGGCCGGCTGGACCTTGCCGGTGGAGGTCTTGATGAAGTCGGCGCCGGCGATCATCGCCAGCCACGAGACCCGCCGCACGTTGTCGTACGTCGCCAGCTCGCCCGTCTCGAAGATCACCTTGAGGTGTGCCGTACCGCAGGCCGCCTTGACCTTGACGATCGAATCGTGGACGTCGAGATAGCGACCGCACAGGAATGCGCCGCGGTCGATCACCATGTCGATCTCGGAGGCGCCGGCATCGACGGCGTCCTTCACGTCGGCGAGCTTGACAGCCTCGGAGGCGCGGCCGGAAGGGAACGCGGTGGCCACCGCGGCCACGCCTACACCAGAGTCGCCGAGCGCCTCGACGGCGTAGCGGACCATGTCGCCGTACACGCACACCGCGGCGGTACGTGGGGCCGTGAGGTCGGAGGGGTCTGGTTGCAGGGCCTTGGCACACAGGGACCGGACCTTGCCCGGTGTATCGGCACCTTCGAGGGTGGTCAGGTCGATCATCGAGATCGCGGTGTCGATCGCCCATTTTTTTGCGTCGGTTTTGATCGAGCGTGTCCCAAGCGCGGCGGCTCGGGCATCCGCGCCGGCCTGGTCGACGCCGGGCAGTCCGTAGAGAAACGCGCGGAGGCTGGCGTTGTCACGGACGACATCGGAGTACGCCGAAGTGGGGTCCGTAGTCGCGGTGGGAGTGCTCATAGCGGGCAAGTCTATGCGATCCGGTGACCGGACAACCGCTCTTTCTGTAAGGTCTGTTGCGTGGAGACCATCGTCGTAGACCATCCCCTTGCCGCTGCTCGGCTCACCACGATCCGGGACGTGCGTACCGACAACGCGACCTTCCGAGCCGCGCTGCGTGAGCTGACACTTCTCCTGATCTACGAAGCAACCCGAAACATTGCGACCGTTGACGTGTCGATCATGACACCGGTCGCCAAAACGACGGGTACGGCGCTGGCCAACCCACCGCTACTAGTTCCGGTGCTGCGCGCCGGACTGGGGATGGCCGAGGCGTCGATGGCGCTGCTTCCCGAATCACAGATGGGGTTCGTCGGACTCGCCCGCGACGAGGAAACGCTGCTGCCGCGCGCCTACATGGAGTCGCTGCCGAAAGATCTGAAGGGCCGCCCGGTCTTCGTGCTCGACCCGATGCTCGCCACCGGTGGCTCCTTGGAGCACGCGTGCGGGATGCTGACTAGTCGCGGGGCCGACCAGATCACCGTGCTGTGCGTGCTCGCCGCGCCGGAAGGCCTCAAGAAGCTTGCGGCGACCGGGTTGCCGCTGACGATCGTCACCGCGTCGATTGACGAACGCCTCAACGAGTCCGGCTACATCGTGCCCGGGCTGGGCGATGCGGGAGACCGCCAGTTCGGCGCCGTCTAGCGGACGGTCAGTGACCCAGAAGCCAACCGTTCTCGAGCGCGATCCGGACTGCCTCAGCGCGGGTGCGTGCGCCGGTCTTCCCGATGGCGCTGGACAAGTGGTTGCGTACGGTGCCCTCGGACAGCGACAGCTCGCGAGAGATGTCCGCGACGGTCCCGCCGTCCTGTGCCGCGCGCAGTACGTCGGACTCGCGCTCGGTGAGCGGCGAGTCGCCTTGGGCAAGGGAGTCGGCGGCGAGGCCCGGATCGACGACCCGCAGGCCACTGTGCGCTCGCCGCACCACGTCCGCCAACTGCCGCGCAGGAGTGCCCTTGACGACGAAACCGTGCGCGCCCGCGGCCATTGCCTTGCGCAGGTAGCCCGGTAGCCCGAACGTCGTGACCATGACTACTTTGCACCCTGGGATCGCTTCCAGTAGCGCTCGCGCCGCTGAGAATCCATCCATACCTGGTATTTCGACGTCGAGTGATGTGACATCGGGCTGGCTGGTGCGGGCCGCCTCCACGACTTCGTCTCCGCGAGATACCTCGGCGACGACGGTGAGATCAGGTTCGAGATCCAGTAACGCACCTAGTGCGCCGCGGACCAGCGACTGGTCGTCCGCCAGCAGGATTCGGATCTGCGACGTACTCACGAGGGAACCTCCACGCTGACGCTAAAGCCTTTCCCGCCTGCGCCGGGCCCCATTGTGAGTGTCGCGCCGGAGAGCGCGGTGCGCTGGTGCAGGCCGGACGGTCCGTGACGTTCTCGTGCCGTGACGTTCTCGTGAGTTAAGTCCATAGAGTTGGTGTACGACGAGGCCGGTGATCGTGTCGCTACGACGTAGACGCGGTCACCGGGTGAATCCTTCGAGAGAACTTCCACATCCCACTCGAAAGGAACACACCTCGATGACCGCTCGATCCAGTATCGACCCTCAGGAGTTTCTGCACGAGCACCTGGCCCAGGCAAGCCCCGATCTGATGCGAGACATGCTGCAGATGTTCGTCAACGCGTTGCTGTCCGGACAGGCCGACAACGTATGCGGTGCCGACTACGGCTCGCGTGTCGAGGAACGGACCAACCGCCGCAACGGGTACCGGCACCGCGACCTCGACACCCGGATGGGCACCGTTGACGTGGCGATCCCGAAGCTACGGGAAGGCACCTTCTTCCCCGAGTGGCTGCTGCAACGGCGTAAACGCGCGGAGGCCGCGCTGACCACGGTAGTGGCGACCTGCTACCTACTCGGCGTGAGCACCCGCCGGATGGACAAGTTGGTACAGACCCTCGGCATCACCGGACTGTCGAAGTCGCAGGTATCGGTCATGGCCAAAGACCTCGACGAGCAAGTCGCCGCATTCCGCACCCGACCACTGAGCGACGGGCCGTACGCGTTCGTGGCCGCCGACGCGCTGATGATGAAGGTCCGTGAGGGTGGCCGGGTAGTGAAGGTCGCGGTCATGGTCGCGACCGGGGTGAACACCGACGGGTACCGGGAAGTCCTTGGTGTGCAGGCTAGTTCGTCGGAGTCCGGGTCTGGTTGGCTGGGCTTCTTCCGGGACCTCCTCGCGCGTGGCCTGACCGGGGTGGCGATGGTCACCAGTGACGCGCACGCCGGCCTCATCGACGCGATTGGCGCGACACTGCCGAACGCGTCGTGGCAGCGGTGTCGTACGCACTACGCCAGGAACCTGATGGACACCACGCCCAAGACGTCCTGGCCGTGGGTGAAGGCACTGTTGCACAGCGTGTATGACCAACCGGACGCCGACGCGGTGCGCGCCCAGTTCGACCGCGTCCTGGATACCTTGCACGAGAAGCTGCCTGCGGTGGCCGAGCACCTCGAATCAGCCAGAGACGACCTGCTCGCGTTCGCCGCGTTCCCGAAGGAGATCTGGCGACAGGTCTGGTCGAATAATCCCAATGAGCGGTTGAACCGGGAGATCCGCAGACGGACCGATGTAGTCGGCATCTTTCCCAACCGTGACGCGGTCATCCGCCTGGTCGGCGCGGTACTGGCCGAGCAGCACGATGAGTGGGCCGAGCAACGCCGCTACCTCGGCGTCGACGTCCTCGCCCAAGCACACGCAGTCCTGATGTCCAGAACTACCCAACCCACGCCAACAGAGGAGGTCGACACGCCCGCCATACCAGGCGAACTCACCGCCTAAACCACAACCGAAGGATTCACCCCTTCGTACACCACCCCACGGGACTTGACCCCTCGTCACCATTTTGCGGACCTACTTGCATAGCCGTCAGGAACGTACCGGCAAGCCCGCCCGCAAGAAGAACCCGCTGTTCTTGAACAGTCACCTTGAGCCGATGAGCACCGCGGTCCTCGATCATCACCTGTAGAAGTCGCGAAGCGAGCCAAAGTCGCGGGCGCCGAGAGTGATCAGGTTCGCGAGCGGAAGTTGATCGGTCACGTCTCCAGTATCCGTCCGTGTGTCGACAACGGTTCCGCGGCGCATCGTGCGACTGTCCCGTGGCCGGATCCTCACCCGAGGCGCCTTGAGGTCGGTCATTCTGGTCGCACTTGGGTGGTTGTCTCAGGCGACGGGTCGTTGTTCGGTCCCTTCGCCTGCGGTCAAGAAGAGCAGGTCGCGGGATCACCACGGCTCTCGTGGAGCACGATGTCGATGGCGCCCGTCAGCAGTACCACGATGCACTCTCCTCGCGGATGAAGATCCCAGGACTCGGTGTCTTCGGTTCGATGG
>CAJDTT010000008.1_pt2 | contig 37738 bp, 32 predicted proteins | sample 7389841 | NCBI WGS metagenome assembly CAJDTT01 (sample SAMEA7055655, study PRJEB34461) | soil metagenome | biome: terrestrial ecosystem; feature: Peninsula; material: soil | place: Antarctica | collected 2016
GGTCTTCGCGAGCGCCGACGTCACCGTCACTCAGGACATCGTCTATCCGCGCGTGCACCCGGCGCCGATGGAGACCTGTGGCGCAGTTGCCGACTTCGACACCGTCGACGGCAAGCTCACCCTCTGGTCAACCTCGCAGGCGCCGCATGCGCACCGCACCCTCTACGCGATCGTGGCCGGGATCCCCGAACACAAGATCCGCGTAATATCTCCCGATATCGGTGGCGGGTTCGGCAACAAAGTGCCTATATATCCGGGATATGTCTGCGCAATCGTGGGCTCGCTACTGACCGGCAAACCGGTGAAGTGGATGGAGGACCGCTCCGAAAACCTGACCAGCACGTCGTTCGCCCGGGACTACGTGATGCGCGGTGAGATCGCGGCAACGAAGGAGGGCAAGATCCTCGCCGTCCGCACCAACGTGCTCGCGGACCACGGAGCTTTCAACGGCCAGGCGGCCCCGTCGAAGTACCCGGCCGGGTTCTTCGGCGTCTTCACCGGCAGTTACGACCTGCAGGCGGCGTACGCGAAACAGACTGCCGTCTATACCAACAAGGCTCCCGGTGGCGTTGCCTATGCCTGCTCATTCCGGATCACCGAAGCCGTCTACCTCGTCGAACGGATGGTCGCGTGTCTTGCCGACGAGTTGAAGATGGACCCAATCGAGTTGCGCTTGAAGAACTTCATCCAGCCCGAGCAGTTTCCGTACACGACCAAAACCGGCTGGGTTTACGATTCCGGCAACTACGAGGCCACGATGCGCGAAGCGATGCGGATCGCAGGGTACGACGAGCTGCGGAAGGAACAGGCTGAAAAACGCGCCCGGGGTGAGATCATGGGCATCGGCGTCGCCTTCTTCACCGAGGCGGTCGGCGCCGGGCCGCGCAAGGACATGGACATCCTGGGACTGGGTATGGCCGACGGCTGCGAACTGCGGGTTCATCCGACCGGCAAGGCCGTGGTGCGTCTCTCGGTGCAGTCGCAGGGACAGGGCCACGAGACCACGTTTGCGCAGATCGTCGCTGAGGAGATCGGTATTCCGCCGGCCGACATCGATGTCGTTCACGGCGATACCGACAACACGCCGTTTGGGCTCGGCACCTACGGGAGTCGCTCGACCCCGGTGTCCGGCGCGGCCGCGGCCCTGGTCGCGCGCAAGGTGCGCGACAAGGCTCAGATCATCGCCTCCGGCATGCTTGAGGTCTCGGTAGCCGATCTGGACTGGGACAAGGGTTCCTTCCACGTCAAGGGCGACCCGACCAAGTCGGTGACGATCCAGGAGATCGCGATGCGTTCATACGGCGCCGGCGACCTGCCTGACGGTATCGAGGGTGGTCTGGAAGCGCAGATCTGTTACAACCCGGAGAACCTGACGTATCCAAATGGCGCCTATATATGCGTTGTAGACATCGACCCAGGCACGGCGAAGGTCAAGGTACGTCGGTTCATCGCGGTCGACGACTGCGGCACCCGGATCAACCCGATGATCATCGAGGGCCAAGTGCACGGCGGCCTGGCCGATGGAGTCGGGATGGCTCTGATGGAGATGATCGCCTTTGACGAGGATGGCAACTGCCTGGGCGGCTCCCTGATGGACTACCTGATCCCGACTGCGCTGGAGGTACCGGACTGGGAGACCGGCTTTACGGTGACGCCGTCACCGCACCATCCTATTGGCGCCAAAGGCGTCGGCGAGTCCGCGACTGTCGGTTCGCCGCCAGCGGTGGTCAACGCCGTCGTGGATGCCCTCGCGCCGTTCGGGGTCCGACATGTCGACATGCCGCTCACACCGTCACGCGTATGGGATGCGATGCAGGGCCATTCGCAGCCGCCGATCTGAGGTGAGAAGTAGTGCCGAATCGGATGTCTGCGCGGATCATGGAGCTCACTGCGAGCCGGGTGCCGTTCGCGCACGCGACAGTCGTGCGCGCCCAGGTCCCGACCTCGGCCTGCACCGGAGATGACGCGATCATCCTGGAGGACGGGTCGATCGAGGGCTTCGTGGGCGGTCAGTGCGCGGAGAACTCGGTGAGAACCGCGGCGCTGAGTGCGCTGAGCCGTGGGGACAGCGTGCTGCTGCGGGTCCTCCCGGAGGGCGATATTGACTTCCCGGAGTCCCCGGGAGCGCAGGTCGTGGTCAATCCGTGTCTGTCTGGTGGGGCGCTGGAGATCTTCATTGAGCCGATGCTGCCGCCACCGCGGCTGGAAGTTGTCGGACACACGCCAATCGCGGACGCCGTAGTCGCGATCGCCGACGTGCTGGGCTATGTCACGAGCCGGGCGATGCCTGCGACCGCGCCCGACCGAGCCGCGGCGGTCATCATCGCCTCGCACGGTCGCGACGAGGAGGCGTCGATCCGCGCGGCACTGGAGGCCGGTGCACCACACATCGCGCTGGTAGCAAGCCGGCGCCGCGGGCTCGCCCTGCTGGACGAGCTCGGACTGACCGACGCCGAACGTGCCCGGATCCGCACGCCTGCGGGACTATCGATCGGTGCCAGGACCGCCCCGGAGATCGCGCTGTCGATCGTCGCTGACGTCGTTACCCAACTGCGCAACGGAGAGCTCGCGGTCGGTGATCCCGAAGCGGTTGAGCCTATAACCGGCAAGGCGACGGCCATTAAGCCGACCGGGCCGACTACGGCGATCGATCCGGTCTGCGGCATGACGGTCACGGTTATGCCGGACACGCGGCGGCTCGAGGTCGGAGACACGACGTACTGGTTCTGTGGTTCCGGTTGCCGAGATGCTTATGCGCGGGACCAGTGAGCCGCAAAATGAGCGGCGGGCCCACCGACGCCGCCGAAGTAACGCGGCTGATGGACGGCGCCGACTATCTCGTGGACGAGGGAATGGCAACGGCGCTCTACCTCGCGTTGACCCTGGGGCAACCACTGCTACTCGAAGGCGAACCGGGTGTCGGCAAGACCACGGCCGCGAAAGCCCTTGCCGCGGCGTTGGGAACACCACTGATCCGGTTGCAGTGCTACGAAGGACTGGCCGTCAGCGAGGCGCTCTATGAGTGGAACTATCAGCGTCAGCTTCTGGCTATCCGGCTCGCTGAAGCCCAGCACGAGAAGCTCGCCGAGGCGGACCTGTTCTCCGAGGACTTCCTGCAAGAGCGGCCAATTCTGCGTGCGATCCGGTACGAAGGACCGCACGCGCCGGTTCTGCTGATCGACGAGATCGACCGCGCCGACGACGAATTCGAGGCACTGTTGCTGGAGTTTCTCGGCGAGGCCGCGATCACCATTCCCGAGCTTGGCACATTTGTCGCGGCGCGCCGTCCGATCGTCGTGCTGACGTCCAACCGCAGCCGCGAACTGCACGACGCATTGCGGCGGCGCTGCCTCTACCACTGGATCGACTTTCCCGCGCCGGATCGCGCCGCCGCTATCTTGCGCCGGTCGGTACCGACCGCTGCGGACGCGCTCATCGGTACGACGAGTGAGTTCGTCGGAGCGGTCCGCCGGCTCGACCTCGACAAAGCCCCCGGTATGGCAGAGGCGATCGACTGGCTCTCGGCGTTGACGGCGCTTGGCGTTGGCGACCTGACGGGTGCGGACATCACCCGCACCCTGAGCGCGATCGCCAAGACGCCAGACGACCGGGACACGATCACCACGGCGCTCGACGACCTGGGCTACTCGCAGTCGACTCCGGTGTGAGCGCCGTGCCGACGATGTTGCCCGGCGTGGACCGTGCGGCGTTCGTGGTCGCGTTGGCGACCCGTCTTCGCAGCCGCGGCGTACCGGTCGACTTGACGGCACTCGACGATCTGGTCCGCGCCCTCGGCGGCAAGGCTGTGGGCTCGCGATCCCAGCTATATTGGACATGCAGAATCACGCTGGTTCGCCGTCAGTCTGACATCGCCGCATTTGACGCGGTATTCGATGCGGTGTTCGGCGGCGCAGCGTTCTCCGCCGATCCGCATGCGCGTCGAACTTCGCTCGGCAGCGGGCCAGATCCGCGAGAACGACCTGTGTCGGCGGGCGGGACACCGGAGCACGACGGCGTGGGGCTCCCGTGGGTGAGCCTGGCGCCGACGATCACCGGGACTACGGACACCGATGGCGAACACGCCGTACCGCAGCGGCTGCCCAGCGAGCTCGAGGCGCTGGCCGACGTGCCGTTCGATCAGCTGAGCCCGGGCGACCTGGCGCTGCTCGGCGAATGGGTCGAGTCCGCGATCGACGCGTGGCCGACCCGGCGTACCCGCCGGCTTGCGATCGACACCAGGGGTCACCGGATAGCCATCAGGCCGACGATCGCGAGGTCGCGGCGGACCGGATGGGAGCCGATAGAGCTGATCCGGGTGTCGGCACGCGACAAGCCGCGCCGAGTCGTGATGCTGTGCGATGTGAGCCAGTCAATGCAGGCTCAGACAAGTGCCTACCTCCACTTGATGCGAGCGCTCGCCCTGCGCACCGACGCAGAGGTCTTCGCCTTCGCGACAAGGTTGACTCGGCTGACGCCGCTGCTCGCGCACCGCTCGGCAGCGGTCGCCTTGGACCTGGCCACGGCGAAGGTGGCGGACCGCTTTGGCGGGACGCGGATTGCCACCAATCTGCAGGCTTTTCTGTCGTCACGGCACGGCGCCTATGCGCGCGGCGCGATCGTAGTCATCGGATCGGACGGCTGGGACGGCGACGGCGCGCCGCAGCTCGCCGCGGCGATGGCCCGGTTGCGGCGTCGCGCGCATCGGGTGATCTGGATGAACCCACGCGCGAGCGCGCCGCGGTTCGAGCCGCTGGTCGCCACGATGGCGGCCGCAATGCCTTACTGCGATGAGTTCTTGCCCGCGGACAGCTTCCGATCACTGGCGCGGGTGGTCTCGGTGATCGCCAGCTCCGCGCAGGGTGCTAGCTCCAGAGGGTCACGTGGATCGAGGGTCGGAACCGCCCAGCGGTGACGCCTGCGCCGCGCAGCATGGCCTGCGTCGCGCGCGGGGTCGTCACGAAGCGGGCCAGTTCGGCGGCGGGGGCGGAGGGTGCACTGTCAGCGAGCGTCAGGATGCTCCACGAGCCCGCTGCGTGCAGTGCCTTTCCTTGCACCCGCACTAGGTCACCCTTTGCAAGGTCTTGCGTCAGGGCAAAAGATACGGCCAACGCGATCCCGGCGCCCCGTTTGGCGACGTCGAGCGCGGCCGCGTGGCTCTGGAAGATCTGTTGGTGCTCCTCGCGAATGTCGAGGCGCCGGAGAGTCTCAGCGACGAGCCCGACTTCTGTGGTGGCAGACGGGCCAAGTAGCCAAGTCTGCTCTTGTAGCAGGCCTATCGTGGGCTGCGCTCGAGCAAGCGGATGGTCCGGTCCGGTTACGGCGACGACCTGATAATGCAGAAACGGCGTACACACGATCGTGCGGTCGACGCCGACCGGCCGTGGACCGATGGCGACATCGACGGCCCGGTCCATGAGCAGCGCACCGAAGTGGCGAGGGTTGTGTTGACTGAGCTCGACCTCGAGGTCATTGGCGCGGCTGGCGAACAGCTCGATCAATCCAGGAGCCGCGTGCTCGGCGAACATGCTTGAGGCAGCGACCCTCAGGAGACGGCGCCCCGACGAGGCCTGCGCGACCTCCACCCTAGTGCGGTGCTGAAGGCCGAGCATCTCGGCGGCGCGGCTGGCAAGTCGCAGGCCGCCTGGGGTAAACGCGAGGCCGGCCGCCGTCGGCGTAAACAACTTGTCTCCAAATTCGCGGCGCAGATGGCCGACGTGCAGGGAAACCGCGGACTCGGATACACCGAGCTCAGCAGCGGCGCTCTTGACCGAACCGAGGCGAACGACGGACGTGAAGGCTCGCAGTTGTGCCGGTGTCACGGGTTCCTCCCTCCGCGCGTGGCGTCATTGTAGGTCGGCCACCACGGGCCGTGGTCAGGTCGCGACGCGCCGGGCGAGGATCGCGATCGTGTCCAACGTGCGCCGGCACAGGATGAGCACGAGGGGGTCGCCGGCGCGGTCGTGTACGGCAGGCAGCAGTTCGCGGCGTAAGGCACCGGGGTCAAGTCGCAGGCCGCGCATCTTCACCACTAGATCGCGGGCCGCATAGTTGTGCAGCGCGGCCTTAACGCGGCGTTTCGACCAGTTCAGCGCTTCGAGCACCTGGTACGTCGAGGCGAGCGTGCTCGGAAGCGGGGAGTCGCCTGTCACATACGCGATCTTCGGCTGCAGCAACGCGCCACCGGTGGCTCGAACCACGTGCCCTACTAGGTGGGCCTGGTTGACTGCGCCGTCCGGTTCGTAGACGTAGCTGGAAATCGGTCCGACCGGCAGGTCGGTGTCAGGAGGGCCGGTGATGCTTTCTACCGTGTCCCGGCCGATCACCGTCGCACGCCGGTCCGCAGTGGCCAACGGTGGCGACCACAGACATGCCTCGACGACCGAGCGACCGGACTCGGTCGCGGTGGACACCCACTCCGCTTCCCACCCGTCGGGGACGGCGGCGTGGTCCAGGCCTGGTGACATCTTCGCGACAACCGGGTTGGCGAACGAGACAATCCAAGACAGTGGTGGACTGCACCGCTCCGGGTCGAAGATCCGCCGTCCATCGGTTCGCCGAGCCGGGTCGAAGAACAGCGCCGTTTGCTCATCGAGGTCCTGGAGCGCTTCGTGAGCGATGCGAGGTACGACGTGCACGAGGTCGTCGAGCCCCAGGGCGGCGACGTTGAGAAGGAGTGCCTCGCTCACGGTCGAGTCAGACTCGATCGCGGTCACGGCGATCCCGGCGCGCGCGAACGCGATCGTGTCGCCGCCGATACCCGCTCCTACATCGACAATGCGCCGTACACCGGCATCTCGGAGCCGGCCGACCCGGTGCGCGGAGACTTCTGGCCGGCTTGCCTGCTCGAGGCTTTCTGGCAGGAACCACATCCGGGCCGCGTCATCACCGAACTTCGCGACCGCCCGGCGCCGTAGCTGAGCCTGTCGCAATGCGGCGGCGGCGGTGTCCTGAGCGACAGTGCGACGCAGCGACTGCAATGTCTGAAGGTCCGGTCGACCGTCCTCGAGCATCCGGGTGGCGGCTGCCAGCGTGGGCGCCCCGGCGTCCGAGGCCAGAAACGCAAGTTCGTGTCGTGCAAGCATGACGACAACTCTGACCCCCGGTGGCGGAACTAGCACTCACAGGGTTAGAGTGCTAATTGCGATTTGAGTCGACCCCCGCGACGGCGGCCCAGAGCGCATCAAAGAGAACATTTGTGCACAGCATTTCACTGCGCACATTCACAAGCCAAACGAGAAACCCCAGAAGGGGGAGGTTAATTCATGGCGAAGGCAAAGGTGGCAATCAAGCCGCTCGAGGACCGCGTCGTGGTTCAGGCCAACGAGGCGGAAACCACCACCGCGTCCGGTCTTGTTATCCCGGACACCGCTAAGGAAAAGCCCCAGGAGGGCACCGTCATCTCGGTCGGCCCCGGCCGCATCGACGATAACGGCAACCGTGTACCGATGGACGTCAACGTCGGCGACGTTGTCATCTACTCCAAGTATGGCGGCACCGAAGTCAAGTACGGCGGCGAGGAATACCTGGTCCTCTCCGCACGCGACCTGCTCGCAGTGGTCGAGAAGTAACACCCTCGATAACAACTCATTTTCAGTTCTGGCCGCCCCTCACCGCGTGACGGTGCGGGGCGGCTGGCGTATAGAGAGGTAATCGTTAATGGCAAAAGTTATTCACTTTGACGAGGAAGCGCGCCGCGGCCTCGAACGCGGCGTCAACCGCCTCGCCGACACCGTGCGCGTCACGCTTGGCCCGCGCGGTCGCAACGTCGTACTGGACAAGAAGTTCGGCGCGCCGGTTATCACCAACGACGGTGTCACCATCGCGCGGGAGATCGACCTGTCCGACCCCTTCGAGAACATGGGCGCTCAGCTAGTCAAGTCGGTGGCCATCAAGACCAACGACATTGCCGGTGACGGCACGACGTCGGCGACCGTGCTCGCACAGGCCATGGTGAAGGAAGGCCTGCGCAACGTAGCTGCCGGCGCCAACCCCATGGACATCAAGCGTGGCATCGAGGCGGCCATCGCAGCCGTCGAGGCCGAGCTGACCAAGAACGCCACCCCCGTCAAGGGCCGTGCCGCAGTCGCGCAGGTTGCCACGATCTCGGCGCAGGACAAGACCATCGGTGACCTGATCGCCGATGCGATGGACAAGATCGGCGCGGACGGCGTCATCACGGTCGAGGAAGGTTCGACGCTCACCACCGAGCTCGAGCTGACTGAGGGCATGCAGTTCGACAAGGGCTACATCTCGCCGTACTTCGTCACCGACACCGAGGCCATGGAGTCTGTGCACGAGGACGCGTATGTCCTGCTGCATTCGGGCAAGATCTCGGCAATCAACGAGCTGCTGCCGCTTCTGGAGAAGGTCGCGAAGGCCGGCAAGCCGCTGGTCATCGTCGCTGAGGACGTCGACGGCGAGGCGCTCTCGACGCTCGTGGTCAACGCAATTCGCAAGACCTTCAACGTCGTGGCGGTCAAGTCGCCGTTCTTCGGTGACCGCCGCAAGGCGTTCATGGAAGATCTTGCAATCGTCACTGGTGGCCAGGTGATCTCCGCGGAGATCGGCCTGAGCCTGGAGTCCGCGGACCTCGACCTGCTCGGCAAGGTACGCCGCGCGGTCGTCACCAAGGACTACACGACGCTGGTCGAAGGTGGCGGCGGCAAGAAGGCCATCGATGGCCGGATCTCCCAACTGCGTGCGGAGATCGAGTCGACGGACAGCGACTGGGACCGTGAGAAGCTGCAGGAGCGTCTGGCGAAGCTCGCCGGCGGTGTTGCGGTCATCAAGGCCGGTGCGGCGACCGAGGTCGAGATGAAGGAGAAAAAGCTCCGCATCGAGGACGCCATCTCGGCAACCCGCGCAGCGGTCGATGAAGGCATCGTCCAAGGTGGCGGCGCGGCACTCGTGCACGCCTCGAAGGTGCTCGACGGCGACCTAGGCCTCACGGCCGACGAGGCAACCGGCGTCCGGCTCGTGCGGACCGCGATGTCCGCCCCGCTTTACTGGATCGCACGCAACTCCGGCGAAGAAGGTTCAGTCATCGTGGCGCACGTGCGCGATGGTAAGCCGACCGTCGGCTGGAATGCCGACACCGGCGAGTACGGCAACCTCATCAAGCAGGGCGTCGTCGATCCGGTCAAGGTCACCAAGGCCGCCATCACCAACGCGGCATCGGTCGCGGCGATGATTCTGACGACCCAGGGCACGATCTCTGAGAAGCCAGAAGAAGACGACGAGGACGCCGGCCACGGCCATGGACATGGCCACGGGCACAACAGCGGACCGGGCTTCTAGCCCACGACGATTAAATTTCGTTAGAGGGAGCGCAGCGAGTCACTCGCTGCGCTCTCTCTACTCAACGACCGAGATGTGATCGAATCCTTGACCGGCGTAGGCCGGTAAACCAGGGTAAGTGCTTGGCCGACACTAACCAAGCACCAGTCACTCTTACCCAGGATCAGCGCGACGCGTTGCGGAAGCGCTACCGCGACGAGCGGGACAAGCGCATCAGACCCGACGGGATCAACCAGTACGTCGAGCCGACCGGCCAGTTCGCCGGATTCGAAGAGGACCCCCACACGCCATGGGTCGAGCGTGAGCCGCTGACCGACCACATCGAGTTTCTCTTTGTTGGCGGAGGTTTCGCGGGACTGTCGGTCTGCGCGCGGCTGAAGGCGGCCGGCATCGACGACTTCCGAATCATCGAGAGCGGCGGCGACTTTGGTGGTGTTTGGTACTGGAACCGCTACCCCGGTGCGATGTGCGACACCGCCGCGATGGTCTACCTGCCGCTGCTCGAAGAGACCGGCCACATGCCGACCATGAAATACGTGCGCGCCCCGGAGATCTGGGGTCACGCAGTGCGCATCGCGAAGCACTACGACCTCTATCCGCACGCGGTCTTCTCCACTCAGATCCGCACGATGACGTGGGATGACGACGCGTCGCGCTGGGTCATCGAGACTAACCGTGGTGACCGGATGACCGCGACGTACGTCGCGATGGGGACCGGGCCGCTTAATCGGCCCAAGCTGCCTGGCGTCAAGGGGATCGAGTCGTTCGCCGGCGACGCATTCCACACCGCGCGCTGGGACTACGAAGTCACCGGCGGTGACTGGGCCGGCGAGCCGATGACGAGGCTTGGCGACAAGCGGGTCGGGATCGTTGGCACTGGTGCGACCGGAATCCAGATCGTGCCGACACTCGGTCGGGACGCGGGGGAGCTGTATGTCTTCCAGCGCACCCCATCTGCGGTCGGCGTACGAGGTAACCACGAGATCGATCCGGAATGGTTCGGCGCACTCGAGCGGGGCTGGCAGGCTAGATGGCTGCGCAACTTCGCGGTCCTTCAGACGATGGGTGTCGCAGACGAAGATCTCGTGCATGATGGCTGGACCGACATCACGAAGCGCATCTTCAGCAGGATGATGGCGAACGCTTCAGATCCGTCCGTGCTGACACCGGCCGACTTCGTGGCGGCGTACCACGAAAGCGACGACGAGAAGATGGAGGAGATCCGCGGACGGGTCGACGAGATCGTCGAAGATGCGCAGACCGCAGCCGGACTCAAGGCCTGGTACCGGCAGTTCTGTAAGCGCCCCTGCTTCCACGATGAATACCTGCCGACCTTCAACCAACCCAACGTGCACCTCGTCGACACCGATGGCAGGGGTGTCCAGCGGATCGACGAGACCGGCGTATGGGTGGGCGAGAAGCATTACGACCTCGACGTCTTGATCTACGCCTCTGGCTTTGAGTTCAACACCGACTACACGCACCGCTCTGGATTCGAGGTCGTCGGCCGCGGCGGCGTCACGCTCACGGACAAATGGGCCAAGGGAATGCAGTCATTCCAGGGAATGCACGTGCACGGCTTCCCCAATATGTTCATCGTGGGTATCTTTCAGGGCTCGAGTCTGGCCTCCAACGTCACGAGTAACTATGTCGACATCGGCCACACCATCGCCGCCGTGCTGATGCACGCTAAGTCTGTCGGCGCCGGTCAGGTCGAGGTGCTGCCGGAGGCCGAGGCGGACTGGATTGCGGCGATCGAGAAGGCGCCAAAAGGCATCGTTGGCGGGCCGGACTGCACGCCCGGCTACTACAACAGCGAGGGACAGGCCGAAGGGCGGAAGGAAAAACTGGACCGCGGTGGCTATCCGCTTGGACCGGTGCCATTCTTCGACTACATCGCCGACTGGCGTACCGACGGGAGGTTCGAGGGACTCGCATTTCGTTGATGGTTAAAGTGAACTTACCGAACCGAACACGCGGTGAGCTCACTAGAGAAGGTGTCGATGTCCCCGACGTTGCACAACATCCTGGATTTACAAGAGATCGGCGTCGATAAGTTCAGCGCACCCGCAGTGCTCGGCGGTGATCGCATCTTCGGTGGCTATCTTCTGGGACAAGCGTTGGTCGCCGCGTGCCGGACCGCCGCGGCGGATCGACTGCCCAACTCCATTCAGGCGAGCTTCCTGCGCGCCGGTGTCGGCGGCACGGACCTGACGCTGGAGGTCGACCGGATCCGAGACGGCGGCTCATTTAGCAATCGCCGCGTCGTGATCCATCAGGGAGGTCGCGAGCTGCTGGCTGCGACGGTGTCGATGCACACCGGCGAAGAGGGCGAGGACTGGCAGCCGGACCGCTCGATGGAGGGACTGTTGAACCCGTCGGAGGCTTGGGAACTGCCGATCGCCAAGCGGTTCTCGGTGATGGACGCGTTCGAGGTGCGCACCGTGAATCCCTCGGTGCCGGACGGTCGGCGGCAGCTACATCCGTACTGGGTGCGCGCGACCGAGGACCTCGGCGATGAGGCGTTCATGCAGTACGCCGCGGTGCTGGTGATCAGCGACCTGGGGATCATCGGTACCGCGCGCAGCCCGCACACCCCGATCGAGCAGCAGTACGCGGCGATGAGCCTCGACCACACGCTCTGGTGGCACCGCACGCCGCGCGCCGACCAGTGGATGTGCATCGACGTCGAGGCAACCACGAACGCGCAGGGCCGTGGAATGGCGCACGGCCGGGTGCTGTCCGAGGACGGCGTACTGCTGGCGACGATGAACCAGGAAATCCTACTGCGAATGCCGGTCAGGAAGCCTCGTTAGGCGTGAAGGACTAAGCCTGCTGACTTGTGATCGCGTCGGCGTATCCCCGGGCGTAGTCCCAGCTGACAAACTCGTCCGGGTCAGGGCTGAACGGCGGCTCGTGGACGCGGGACTGGTCGTACTGCAGCATATGGACGAGGTTGGCGCGCATGATGGCCCACGCGTAGTAGTGGACCTCGTGGCAGCCTTCGCAGTCGATCGCGATGCCCTTGATGCCTCGCGGGGCGAGGAGCTCCAAGAAGGCACCTAACTGGACGAGATCCTCGCGGATCAGCAGCTTTTCTTCCTCATCGAGTGGTTCGGGAACCGGCTCCGCATCGAGCGCGGTGGCGGGGTCGAAACCGTCCTCCAGAAACGGGTCGAGTGGCGCACCGTCCCACAGAGGATCATGGCGGTTCGGTTCGTGCCCGGATGAATCATGGCCGTAGGTATCTCTGTGCACACCCCTAGGGTAACGACTATTACGCATACGTCACGTGGCGAGGGCGATGTTGTGGATAACCGCTTCGAAAAGGGAGCCGATTTAAGAGGTCGATTAGGCCTCTGACAACGCGCTAACAACCCGACCCGTAACAGCGCGGCGATGCCCGTTACGAGGCGTCGCTGGGATCGGCGCCACAAAGCGCGCCGGTCCGCGCGCCAGATCACACTCCCATCGGCACGTAACATGTGCAGCATTGATATCAACTCTGTTCTGGAGGCACGTGTGAGCGGCGATCGGTCGAATCTTTCCGCAGAGTCCGAGGCAGACCCATTCACCGCCGACAAGTTCGTGTCGTCCGGGCTGACCTTCGACGACGTTCTACTCCTGCCCGACGCGTCGGACTTCGTGCCCAGTGACGTCGATACGACGACCCAGGTCACCCGCAACATCTCCATCAAGCTCCCACTGATCTCCTCAGCGATGGACACCGTCACCGAGGCGCGGATGGCCATCGCGATGGCCCGTCAGGGCGGCCTCGGCGTGCTGCACCGCAACCTGGCTATCGAGGACCAGGCGCGGCAGGTGGAGCTCGTCAAACGTTCCGAGTCCGGAATGGTCAGCGACCCGATCAGCTGCGGTCCCGACGACACCCTCGCCGAGGCGGACGAGCTGTGCGGCCGGTATCGCATCTCCGGACTGCCGGTGGTCGACGACGCCGGCGTACTCATCGGCATCGTCACCAACCGCGACATGCGGTTCGAGAGCGACATGCGGCGCAAAGTCCGAGACGTGATGACCAAAGACAACCTGGTCACCGCGCCCATGGGTGTCGATGGCGACGAGGCGTTGCACCTCCTTCATCAAAACAAGATCGAGAAGCTGCCACTGGTCGACGCGGCCGGGAAGCTGCGCGGGCTGATCACCGTCAAAGACTTCATCAAACGCGAAAAGTACCCGCACGCCTCGAAAGACGACAACGGTCAGCTGCTGGCAGCGGCCGCGGTCGGTGTCGGCGCGGACCAGTTCAAGCGCGCGATGACGCTCGCGGAGGCCGGCGTCGACATCCTCATGGTCGATACCGCTCACGGGCACGCCAAGGCGGTGCTCGACATGGTCTCGCTCCTAAAAAAAGAGCTGAGCATCGACATCGTCGGCGGCAATGTCGCGACCAAAAGCGGTGCGCAGGCGATCATCGACGCCGGTGCCGATGCGGTCAAGGTCGGCGTCGGGCCGGGCTCGATCTGTACGACGCGGGTCGTCGCCGGTGTTGGCGTACCTCAGATCAGTGCGATCCACGAGGCCGCGCAAGCGGGCCGAGCAGCAGGCATCCCCGTGATCGGGGATGGCGGCGTGCAGTACTCCGGCGACATCGCCAAGGCGATCGCGGCCGGAGCGAGCGCGGTGATGCTCGGCAGCCTCCTTGCCGGTGTCGAGGAAAGCCCCGGTGATCTGATCTTCATCAACGGCAAGCAGTTCAAGGCCTACCGCGGGATGGGTTCGCTCGGCGCGATGCAGTCCCGAGGCGAGGCGCGTTCGTACTCCAAGGACCGCTACTTCCAGGACGACGTCCTCTCCGATGACAAACTGGTCCCGGAAGGTATCGAGGGTCAGGTGCCCTACCGCGGACTGCTGTCGGCGGTCGCGCACCAGCTTGTCGGTGGCTTGCGCGCCGGCATGGGGTACGCCGGCACGCAGACGATTCCGGAACTGCAGTCGCACGGCCGACTCGTGAGGATCACCGCCGCCGGACTCGTCGAGTCGCACCCGCACGACATCCAGATGACCGTCGAGGCACCCAACTACGGCAGCCGCCGCTAACTCGGCGTACCGACTTGGCGATGATGTACCGGACCTGACGTTCCACAGAAGGAGCCATATGCGTGACTACGTCCAGATCGGGATGGGGCGCGAAGCGCGTCGCGGATACCACCTCTCCGACATATCCGTCGTACCGACGCGGCGTACCCGCGACGCCGCGGATGTGTCGACGGCGTGGCGACTCGACGCGTTCAAGTTCGACATCCCGCTCGTTGCGCATCCCAGCGACGCGACCATGAGCCCCGAGTCGGTGGCGCAGGTGGCGGCCGCCGGTGGGCTTGGCACACTCAACGCCGAGGGGCTGTGGACCCGCTACAGCGATCCCGCCGCAGCGTACGAGAAGCTGTTGTCCGCGGATCCGCAGCACGCGACGACCGCCTTGCAGCAGCTGTACGCGGAGCCGGTCCGCGAAGAGCTGATCACCGAACGCGTCGGGCAGCTGCGCGATGCCGGCGGCACTGTCGCGGTCCGCGTCTCTCCGCAACACACCGAGTTACTCGCACCGGCAATCCTCAAGGCCGGGGTGGACCTGCTGATCATCCAAGGCACGATCGTCTCGGCCGAGCACGTCAGCGCCGAAGGCGGCGAGCTCAATTTGAAGGAGTTCATCGCCGACCTGGACGTGCCGGTCGTTGTCGGTGGCTGCAACAACTATCAGACCGCGTTGCACCTGATGCGGACCGGCGCCGCCGGCATCATCGTCGGCTTCGGGAGCGACCGCTCGGCTACCACTGACGAAGTACTCGGCATCCGCGCGCCCATGGCAACGGCGATTATCGACGCGGCCGCCGCGCGTCGTGACTACCTCGATGAGACCGGCGGAAGGTACGTGCATGTGATCGCCGATGGCGAGATGCACACCAGCGGTGACATCGTGCGCGCGCTCGGCTGCGGCGCCGACGCGGTCATGCTCGGCCGGGCCTTGGCCACCGCCAGCGAGGCGCCTGGGAACGGCGCGTGGTGGGATTTCGCGGCGAGTCATCCGAAGTTGCCGCGTGGTGTGTTCGACCCGGCAGCGGCCGAGGTCCAGGTGCCGATGCAACAGCTGCTCTCCGGCGATGCGCTGGTCGCGAACGGCCGCCACAGCCTGTTTGGGGGCGTACGCCGGGGGATGGCCAAGTGCGGCTACAGCGACCTCAAAGAGTTTCAGCGCGTGGAGCTGGCGATGTCTATACCAGTCGTTCACCCCAGCTCGCCCCTGACCTTCTAGTCCACACCAGACGTTCTAGTCGGCCCCAGACCGTCTCGTAACGAGCTCCATTGCATAGAAAGAAGTACGATGCACGCCGAATCTTCCGCAAGTCAGGCCCCGGACATCTCCCGATTGAGCGAGCGCGTCATCGTTCTCGACGGCGCCTTCAACGCTCGTGACGCCGGTGGGTTGCCGACCGTTGACGGAGGCGAGGTACGCCGCAACGTGCTGCTGCGGATGGACAGCCCACAGCGGCTCACGAAAAGGGACGCCGAAGTCCTGCTCGATGAGCACGGTGTACGCACGATTCTCGACCTGCGCTACACGGACGAGTCTCGCGAGCAGGGCATCGGCCTGCTCAGCCGGGACGACGTCGTACACATCAACGTGCCGGTGCGCAGCAGCGACTCGATGGTCGCGCCGGGCCTGCGTGCTGCGGTCGACGCTGCGCCCCAGCGTCCGGTCTGGGAGGTGACCTACGAGTACTACAAGGGCTACTTCCATACCAACGACGGCGGCGCGCTGGTATCGGCGTTGCGTACGCTCATCCGTCCCGACCCGGCCCCGGTCCTCGTGCACTGCGCTGCGGGCAAGGACCGCACCGGCGTCGTCGTCGCGCTCGCACAGGCCGTCGCCGGCGTCAACAATGACATCATCGCGGCCGACTATGCGGCCTCGGCCAGCGCCGTACCCAAGATCGTCGCCCGGCTCGCCGAGCTCGGTGGCTACGGCGAGTTCGACCCGAAAGATACCAGCAAGCAGATAACCAGCGCCGAGACGATGCTCGCGCTGATGGACTGGGTGGGCCACGAGTACGGCGGGGCGCGCGAGTTCCTCTACCAGCGCGGTGTGCGCGCGGCCGAGCTCGACCGGCTGGTCGCTATCCTCCGCGCCGAAGGTATCTAGCCCGGTGAAAGAACCCGAGCTCGTCCTCGTTGTCGACTGCGGCGCACAGTACGCGCAGCTGATCGCGCGCCGGGTCCGCGAGGCCCGCTGCTACAGCGAGATCGTCCCGCACACGATCACCGCAGCTGAGGTCAAAAAGCGCGGTGCGCGCGCACTGATCATCTCCGGTGGTCCATCGAGCGTGTACGCCGAAGGCGCACCGCGTCTCGACCCGGACCTGTTCGCGCTGGACCTGCCAATTTTCGGTATCTGCTACGGCTTCCAGGTCATGGCTCAGGTGCTCGGTGGCACCGTCGCGCAGACCGGCACCTCCGAGTACGGGCGCACCGACCTGCAGGTCACCGCGCCCGGGTCGGCGGTGTTCGCCGGTACGCCTGATACGCAGCAAGTCTGGATGTCACACGGCGATGCCGTGACGGCGTGCCCGGCCGGATTCTCCGTCACCGCCACTACCGCTGGTGCGCCGGTAGCGGCGTTCGAGGATGTCGACCGCAAGTTTTACGGCGTTCAGTACCACCCCGAAGTCATGCATACCGCGCACGGACAGCGGGTGCTGCAGGCGTTTCTGCACGACGTGGCGCAGTTGCGCTCGGACTGGACGATGGACGCCGTCGTAGACACGCAGGTTGCCGCGATCAAAGCACAGGTTGGCGACAGTCACGTTATCTGTGCGCTGTCCGGCGGTGTCGACTCTGCGGTCGCCGCCGCCCTCGTGCAGCGGGCGATTGGCGACCAGTTGCACTGCGTGCTGGTCGACCATGGCCTGATGCGTCGCGGGGAGGTCGCGCAGGTCATCCGTGACTTCGAGTCGTCCACAGGCGCGTCGCTGCGAGTGATCGACGCGAGTGAGCGGTTTCTCGGCGCACTCGCCGGTGTCACCGACCCCGAACTGAAACGGAAGATCATCGGGCGTGAGTTCATCAGGGTGTTCGAGGACGCCGCCCGGGAGGTCGTGGACGAGGCCAGTGAGGCAGGGCGCAAGGTCGACTTCCTCGTGCAGGGCACGCTCTATCCCGATGTCGTCGAGTCCGGCGGGGGAGAAGGTGCCGCCAACATTAAGAGCCACCACAACGTCGGTGGTCTCCCGGACGACTTGCAGTTCGGGCTGATCGAGCCGCTGCGCGCGCTGTTCAAGGACGAAGTACGCCGCGTCGGCATCGAGCTTGGGCTGTCCGAGCAGCTCGTCTGGCGCCAGCCGTTCCCGGGCCCTGGTCTCGCACTGCGGATTATTGGCGAGATCACCCACGAGCGACTCGAGATCGTGCGCGCGGCCGATCAGATCGTCCGAGATGAGCTCAGCGTGGCCGGTCTCGACCGTGAGATTTGGCAGTGCCCCGTCGTACTTCTTGCGGACGTGCGGTCGGTCGGCGTACAGGGTGATGGACGCACCTACGGGCACCCGATCGTGTTGCGACCGGTGTCCAGCGAGGACGCGATGACGGCGGACTGGTCGCGGTTGCCCTACGACCTGCTTGCGCGGGTATCCAACCGGATCACCAACGAGGTCCGCGAGGTAAATCGGGTAACGCTCGACATCACCAGCAAGCCGCCCGGCACCATCGAGTGGGAGTGATGGTTTCGAGTCGCAGCTTTCGGCCCGCCGGCACTGCGTGACCGACGGCCGGGCACCTAGAGGTCGAGTGGTTTGCAGGCCGCGGTTTCTTTGACGGTGTTCCGGATGCCCTTGTCCAGCTTGGCGACCTCGGATTTAAGCGTTGACTTCGGCTGCGCCAGTGCCTCTTTCACCTTGTCGCCATACGTGCCGATCGACTGTCCCTTATTGTCCGAGCGGGCCGGATCGATGCCAGTGGCGGCGTCGTCGGCTGCGGTGGCTACGGCGTTCTGAATGTCGGAGAGCTTGCCGTTGTCCCCGCCTTCGGTGATATCGGCGAGCCCGGTTCGCAAATCCGTCAGCAGAGTGCTGCTCTGCGAAGCGATCGTGACCATCTTGGCGTTTGCGACCGGACTGGTGCCGAGCTGGTCGATGGTCTGGGAAAAGCTCGCGCTCGTCTGTTCGTAGGTGCTGATCGCGCCGCAGACGGTGGTGGCCCACTTGTTCGGGTCAGCAGGCCGCGGGCTTCCTGGGGCAGGGAGCCCTCCGGTAGTGGGCGGCAGCCGGTCAGGCGTCACGCCGTTGGGCGCCGTCGGGGACGTCTGTGCGCTTCCACTGTCACGATTGGCAGGCTCGCTCCTGGAACTGTTGGTCACGCCGGTGTCCTGCGGTGCAGGCGCGTCGTCACTGAACGGTTTCGCGATCAGGACAAAGGCTGCCAGCAGGACGACCACGGCGGCCGTCCCGACGGCCCAGAGCGCCCTCTTCTTACCGGCGGGGGCGGGAGCCTCGGGTGCGACGGTGTTCGATGGTTGGTCCCGAGCCGGCGCGGTGCCACGAGCGGGGTATGCAGAATTCGGCCCGGGCTGTCCCGTGGCGGACCTGACGGGAGGCATCGATCCGGACGACATCGGCATCGGTCCGGGACCGTTCCGTGATGGCCCCATAGTCGGAAACTGCGTCGTCCGACTCTCGGTCAGATCGCCCTCGTCGAACTGGTCAGAGACCTCGTCGAAGTCGTTACCCACGACATCGTCATCGTCATGGTGAGCGGCACCCGACACGGGAACGGGTGTCATGGTGGACCCGTCCGGCCCGAGTCGGAACCGGCGCAACTTCGGCAGGTCGGGGTCGTCCCGGTTGCGGTGCCCGCCGGACATCCTGTTCTCCCCTGCGATCGTGGTGAAAAGTCGGTCAAAAAGCTACGAGGTCAAGCCAGTGGGCAGCGAGGACCCCACGTGGTACCGACGTACCCTATTGCGCGCGCGTTCCGTTGGTCGCCAAGGTGCCTGCTCCCCGGTGTCAGTGCTGGGCCGTAAAGTGGCAATGATGCCTGAAACCATGCGTGATTCCGCACTCGACCCCGCGCTCGCGGACGACCCTCTGCTACGCGATCTCAACCCGCCGCAGCGTGCCGCCGTCGTTCACGAGGGCGGCCCCCTGCTGGTTGTCGCGGGCGCCGGGTCGGGCAAGACACGGGTCCTGACCAGGCGGATTGCGTGGCTGCTGGACCGGCGCAAGGTCGCACCCGGTGCAATCCTCGCGATTACCTTTACCAACAAGGCATCCGCAGAGATGAGGGAGCGTGTCGCCGCGTTGGCCGGGGGTCGGGCGCGCAGCATGTGGGTGCTGACGTTCCACGCCGCGTGCGTGCGCATCCTGCGCGCAGAGGCTAAGACGCTGGGCATGAAGTCGTCGTTCACGATCTACGATCAGGGCGACTCCAAGCGGTTGATGACCCTGGTCGCCCGCGACCTGGACATCGACACCAAGCGCTTTCCGCCGCGGACCCTGTGCAACGTCGTCAGCAACGCTAAAAACGAGTTGATCGATGAGGAGACCTTCCGCGCGAACGCGAGCAACTCGGTCGAAAAGGTGCAGGGTGAGGCGTACGAGCTCTACCAGCGGCGGCTGCGCGAGTCCAACGCGTTCGACTTCGACGACCTGATCATGACCACGGTCAACCTGCTGCAGGCCTTCCCGGACACCGCCGAGCACTATCGGCGCCGGTTCCGGCACATCCTGGTCGATGAGTATCAGGACACCAACCACGCGCAATACATGCTGATCAAAGAGCTCGTCGGTAACCCTCATGCGGTCGGCCCGCACGATATTCCACCCGCAGAGTTGTGCGTGGTCGGCGACTCCGACCAGTCGATCTACGCCTTCCGCGGCGCGACGATCCGCAACATCGTGGAGTTCGAACGCGACTATCCCAACGCCCGGACCGTGCTGCTCGAGCAAAACTACCGTTCCACGCAGACGATTCTGACCGCCGCCAATGCGGTCATCGCCAAGAACGCCGAACGACGCCCCAAACGGCTTTGGACCGAGGCCGGCGAAGGGCGGCAAATCGAGGGGTACGTCGCTGAAAACGAGCACGACGAAGCGGCTTGGGTCGCCAAGCGGATCGACGAGATGATCGATGCCAAGGAAGCCATTCCGTCGGACATCGCGGTCTTCTATCGCACTAACAACTCCTCGCGTGTGTTCGAGGAGGTGTTCATCCGGGTAGGCATGCCGTACAAGGTCGTCGGCGGCGTGCGCTTCTACGAGCGCAAAGAGGTCCGCGACGCGGTGGCATACCTCAAATACATCAGCAACCCCGACGACGTCGTCGCCGTACGCCGCATCCTCAACACGCCCAAGCGTGGCATCGGCGCGCGTGCGGAGGCCTGTGTCGAGGCGCTCGCCAGTCGGGAACGGATCTCGTTCAACGCGGCGCTTCTGCGGGCCGATGAGGCGCCCGCGATCAACTCTCGTTCGGTGAAGGCGATCCGTGAGTTCAACGACCTGATCGACGGCATCCGCACCGACCAGGACGAATCAGGGCCGAGCGGCGTACTCGAGTCCGTACTGGCCAGGACCGGCTACGCCGCCGAGCTCGAGGACAGTGACGATCCGCAGGATGCGAGCCGTCTGGACAACCTCAACGAACTCATCGCGGTGGCCGCCGAATTCTCCCAGCAGGACCCCGAAGGCACCCTTGACGACTTCCTGGAGCGGGTCTCACTCGTGTCCGACGCGGATCAGATCCCAGACGCGGATGGAGAATCGGCCGGAGTCGTCACGCTGATGACGCTGCACACGGCGAAGGGGCTGGAGTTCCCGACGATCTTCCTGACGGGGATGGAGGACGGGCTCTTTCCCCATCTGCGGTCACTCGCGGACCCTAAGGAGCTCGAGGAGGAACGTCGGCTGGCGTACGTCGGCATCACCCGCGCTCGGCAGCGGCTGTTCATGTCGCGGGCCGTCGTACGCGGTCAGTGGGGCCAGCCAAGCTATAACCCACCGTCTCGGTTCCTCGATGAGATCCCGCCGGAACTAGTCGAGTGGGAGCAGGCGGACACGATTGGGTCGTCCGGAAACGGCTACGGCCGCAGCGTCGTACCGGCCCAGCGTGCGGTAGGTCGCCGAATCGAGTCCGGGCTGAGCAGGGGTGGACTTCGCGGCGGCGCGAAGGCCGGACCACCGATGGCGCTCACGGCCGGTGATCGGGTCACCCACGACTCCTTCGGGCTCGGCACGGTGGTCGCAACTCGCGGCAACGCCGACAACGTGCAGGCGGAGGTCGACTTCGGTACGTCCGGCAAGAAGTGGCTGGTGCTGCGCTACGCCTCGGGCGTCATGCAAAAGCTCTAGCCCGCAACGCTTGCACGGGATTCTGCTTCGACGGCCGCGGCCGTTAGGCGATGCTGACACCACGGGCGGCGAGCCAGGGGATCGGGTCGATCTTTTGACCCTCGATGCCGCCGACGTGTACCTCAAGATGCAGATGCGGCCCGGTCGAGAAGCCGTTGCTGCCGACTTCGGCGATCTGCTGTCCGGCCTGCACGATGTCGCCGGTCTTGACGTCCATGACGTACATGTGGCCGTAGACGGTCACGTCACCGTTCTCGTGCTGGATGTAGATTGCCAGCCCGAAACCGGTGGCCGGCCCGGCCTTGAGGACGACTCCGTCGCCGACTGCGCCGATCGGCGTACCGAGCGGTGCGGCGAGGTCGATCCCGGCGTGCAACGTACCCCAACGCTCGCAGAAGCAGCTGGTGTATCTGGCGCTGGGGACCGGGTTGACCCAGGCAGCCGAGCCGGTAGCGAGGCGTTCGGTCCGTGAGGCGCGCAGTTGGTCAAGCCGTTTGGCCGCCTCGGCAGTGCTGAGCTCGCTGGCCGCATTTTCCATGCCGCCGTCGTTGAGGCCGGCGCCGGACTGGCCGCCGATGCCGTCGCTGGAGGAGTACGGCGAAGACGCGGCCGACTTAGTGGAGGTAGGCGGGTGAATGCCTAAGACAAGCAGGAGTACGCCGCCGATCGCCAGCCCGGCCAGCCACGCCGTGGTGCGATGAAACGGTAGCGAACGGGTCGCGCCGTCCGGGGCCGCCTCATCGGTGCTGAGCATGGTCGCGGGCGCGGGGCCCGCCGGTGCCGAATGTTTATTGGCTGCATGTTTATTGGTAGTGCTGGCGGAATGTGCTTCATCGAGTCGATGTCGCGACACGCAGGAGCCCCTTACGCCGCGAAGACGGCATCGATGAAAGACCTCGCACATGACTTGCTCAGGAGCCTTTATCCTTCCCCGGAGGAGGCTTCCCAGACACGTGCGTCACGAAGACACACGTCCGCAATTCGATGTGCGATGTCTACTGGTATGAAACGGCGCTAAGTCCCGTCGAACGAGACGCCTAGCTCACCGTCCGAGACCTAACCGTAATTATCTGATTGCCTGGGCGCAACCACCGTGTGGGACATGGCACCCCTGAATCGGCCCGCGGCCACGTGACGATTGACACCCGTGCGTAATGGCGCAACCGGTCGGACTGGTTTCGTTGCTACCGTTGTTGATCGCCGTGAACACGCATGGACTATGACCGGCGAACGGAGGATCTCATCGGTGGCGAGCACGACACCTCGCGCAGGCAAACCGGCCGCGAAGACTAAGACCGCAGGCGCGCGACCTGCTGGACGCAAGTCCGCGAAGGGACGTCCCACTGGCGCGGCACGCCGGGTCCCCGCCCGCCCGAAGCAACGCGCGCCGGAGTTGACGTTCGCGACGGTGGTCGCTCCGGTTCAGTCCCGTGGTTGGGCCCCGATCATGATGCGAGTGGCCGGAGTGCTGGCCGTACTCGGCGCGCTTGCGCTAGTCATAGGGCAGTACACGCCGTACGCCGACCTCAGCGGACACACAGTTACCGCACCTGTCTCGGTGTTGTCGATCCTCGCTCAACTCATCCTGTTGATTGTCGTTGCCGGGGCAGGTGTCCTGCTGGCGACCGGCCGGGCCGGCCGGTCGGCGATGTCCATGCTCCTGGCGTTCGGGGCGACGGCGATCGGTTCGCTGATGCTGGTGGTCTTCGAGACCACGAACGTGCCTGAGCACCCAACAACGGACTTCTATTTCGGCAAGGGCTACGACACGACGTCGATCGCGGGGCTCGCCGGCCACACGCTGACCGTCGCGGGCCAGGCCGCACTTGTGGCCGCGTTGATTCTCTGCGCGATCTGCTGGGTGCACATCGACGACAACGATCCGGTGCCACTCGAGGGCGCCCGCGTCGGCGTCGCGGTCGCGTCCGTTGGCGCTGGAATCATCGGTCTGATCGCCTTCTACAACCCGCCGTTCTTTCCGGCCGTGCGGGTCACCAAACCGGACGGGATCACCGAAGTACCGGTCGACGTACAAGTGCCGCCGGGCCCGGGCGGGATGCTCGGGCTGGGCCGAGTCGGCGGCATCATATTGATGGTGACCGTGCTGATCATCGGCGTACTCATAGCGTTTTTGTTGGCGCGCATGTCCGTCGTCGGCGGCCTGGTCGGGCTGAGCGGATTCTTCGCCTACGAGGCATTGCTCAACTTCCGTGATGTCATTGGCAACCCGGATTTTGTTGCCGGCGTCCGTTCATATCTTCTGGTTGCCGCTACGCTCATCACGGCAGGTGGCGCCCTCTATGCGGTGTCGACCCGGCGACGTCGTACTGGCCCGCTTGGCGCGGATACCGACGAGTTGTGAATCCCGGACTGTTTGGTCCGCGCATGGTGAGTCTGGCGGGTATGTACGCTCGTGGATGATCGAGAAGAATCGGTGTTGTCCAGTACGTGACGGGGTGCCAGCCCCTCTGGCAAGTGAGGGAATGAGCAGATGAGTTCTCGAATTCGGGTGGTTGTGGCTAAACCCGGTCTGGACGGCCACGACCGAGGAGCCAAGGTCGTCGCGCGTGCATTGCGTGATGCGGGCATGGAAGTGATCTACACCGGCTTGCACCAGACTCCCGAGCAGATTGTCGAGACGGTGCTTCAGGAGGACGCCGACTGTGTCGGGCTGTCCGTGCTGTCCGGCGCGCACATGACCCAGTTCACGCGTGTCGCCGAGTTGCTCAAAGAGCGAGATGCGGCCGATGTCGTAATCTTCGGGGGCGGCATCATCCCCGAGGAAGACAAGATCGAGCTAGCGAAGATCGGCGTAGCAAAGGTCTTCACCCCCGGCGCGACCACAGAATCGATCGCCGCCTGGGTTAAGGAAAATGTGACCCGCGACTGACCCGGAAACTATAGAAATCAGATTAATGAACCAGCCTCCGCAGTTCCCACAGCAACCACAGCCGAACGGACCGTACGGCGCACCGCCTCCACGGCAGTTCTCACAAAGTGGCCCGATGCCGACACCGGTCACGCCACTCAAGCCACCGGACGACGGACGAGTTGTCGTGGAAGTCAATTGGCTCGCCGCCGCAGCGATCGCTGTCGCGTGCATCGCCGTCGCGATCGGCATAGTCGTCTGGCTGCAGTACGACGGGTCACTGTTCGAGTTTGACAATGGTGCCGGCCGGATGACCAAGGGAAGCATCCTGATCCACATCCTGCCCATCGTGCTCGCCGTAGTGGCGGTCATGCAGCTGATCAAACTGTTAGACACCAAGCCGAAGCTCGTCTTCGAGGGCGGCGGTATCCAACTGCGCGAAAAGACCGCCGCGGAGGGCGTCATCCGGGTTCCGTGGTCGGCGATTGGCCGTGTCTACGTTCACGAGTCGATTGCGTTGGACAAGAAAGGCAGGCCGCGCAAGAACCAGAGGCCATCAAAGAAGTGGGTGGTTGAAGGTCGCGACGGCAAGCAGCTGGCCAGTTTCTCAACGTCGGGGCACAAGCCCGATCCGGAAATCGGGCTCGGTCAGGTCGCCGCGATCGCGCAGGGCAGGGCCCTCGTCGGCTAGCGACCCGAGGGCGATACGCTCGCTCACGGCCGAAATATTGCAGTACCCGCCTGCCAGATGGCAGGTGTTCGAACATTCAAAAAGCGCTTTGGCGCGACAAGGAATGGATGGATAGTGGATCTTTTCGAGTATCAGGCTCGTGAGCTCTTCGCCAAGCACGGCGTACCGGTGCTAGGCGGAGGCGTCGCCGAGACGGCGGAAGAAGCGAAGGAAATCGCGACCAGGATCGGTGGTCAGGTTGTCGTCAAGGCGCAGGTGAAGACCGGTGGCCGCGGCAAGGCGGGCGGTGTCAAGCTGGCCGACAACCCTGATGAAGCCAAGGAAAAGGCCGAGGCCATCCTGGGTATGGACATCAAGGGCCACACAGTTCACAAAGTGATGGTGGCCGCGGCGTCCGACATCGCCGAGGAGTACTACTTCTCATTCCTGCTTGATCGGTCCAACCGCACTTTCCTCGCGATGGCCTCGGTTGAGGGTGGCGTCGAGATCGAAGAGGTCGCCGCGACCCGTCCCGACGCGCTGGCGAAGGTGCCGGTGGACGCCAATGTCGGTGTCGATGACGCGAAGGCGCGCGAAATTGTCGAGGCAGCGAAGTTCCCGGCGGACGTGGCCGACCAGATCGCTGAGGTCGCCAAGAAGCTGTGGGATGTATTCGTCAAGGAAGACGCCACCTTGGTCGAGGTGAACCCGTTGGTCAAGGATCCGGCAGGCAAGATCATCGCGCTTGACGGCAAGGTCACCATCGATGAGAACGCGGCCTTCCGGCATCCGGAACAGGCCGCGTTGGCGGATAAGTCGGCTGCCGACCCGCTGGAGCAGAAGGCCAACGAGCTCTCCCTCAACTACGTCAAGCTCGAGGGTGAGGTTGGCATCATCGGCAACGGCGCTGGGCTGGTCATGTCGACCCTCGACGTTGTCGCGTACGCCGGCGAGCAGTACAGCGTGCGGCCGGCGAACTTCCTGGACCTTGGGGGCGGCTCGTCCGCGGAGGTCATGGCCAACGGCCTCGGCCTGATCCTGTCGGATCCCTCGGTGCGCAGCGTGTTCGTCAATGTGTTCGGTGGTATTACCTCGTGCGACACGGTCGCTACCGGGATCGTCACAGCGCTCGAACAGCTCGGCGACAAGGCCACCAAGCCGCTCGTCGTACGCCTCGACGGCAACAACGTCGAAGAGGGTCGCAAGATCCTCAACGACGCGAACCACCCGTTGGTACAGCAGGTCGACACGATGGACGGCGCCGCGGCTAAAGCCGCCGAGCTGGCCGCTGCGAAATAAGGGACGGACACTCCAGTGGCAATTTTTCTCAACCAAAACAGCAAAATTATCGTGCAGGGCATGACCGGTTCGGAGGGTATGAAGCACACCCGACGGATGATCGCCTACGGCAGTAAGGTCGTCGGGGGCGTGACCCCAGGCAAAGGCGGCCAGAAGGTCGACTTCGATGGCACCGAGATCCCGGTCTTTGGATCTGTACAGGAAGCCAAGGACGCGACCGGCGCCGACGTGACGGTCATCTTTGTCCCGCCGAAATTCGCGAAGGCGGCCGCAATCGAGGCTATCGACGCCGAAATCGAGCTCGCCGTCGTGATCACCGAGGGCATCCCGGTGCACGACTCGACGGGGTTCTGGGCGCATGCGCAGGGCAAGAAGACCCGCTTTATCGGGCCGAACTGCCCGGGTCTGCAAAGTCCTGGGTTGTCCAGCGCCGGCATCATCCCGACAAACATCTCCGGTCCGGGCAAGATCGGCCTGGTCTCGAAGTCCGGCACGCTGACCTATCAGATGATGTATGAGCTGCGGGACATCGGCTTCTCGACCGCGGTCGGAATCGGTGGTGACCCGGTCATCGGTACGACTCACATCGACTGCCTCGAGGCATTCGAGAATGACCCCGAGACCGTCGCGATCGTGATGATCGGCGAGATCGGTGGCGACGCCGAGGAGCGTGCGGCCGACTACATCAAGGCCAACGTCACCAAGCCGGTCGTCGGCTACGTCGCGGGCTTCACCGCGCCAGAAGGCAAGACGATGGGCCACGCAGGAGCGATCGTGTCCGGTTCGTCGGGTACGGCGCAGGCGAAGAAGGAAGCGCTCGAGGCGGCTGGGGTTAAGGTCGGCAAGACGCCATCCGAGGCAGCCGCACTGATGCGCGAGATCGTCAACGCGCTTTAAGCGTGCACTAGAAAAATATTACGAGCGCGGCCCGCGGAAACTGTCGAATTGGCGGGCTTCGCGGGCCGTGCTTTCGTACTGGGTAATGCCCGAAACACGCCGGTTGCTGCCTGTCTGCCTGGCTATGGCTTATTGTGGGCGCGGAACCAAAAGCCAAAGATTATTGTCTACGTCCTCGTAGACCAGTGTGAAGTACTCAATCAAGGGGTCGGAATGTCGCATCCGCAGGGTCCGTCGACAGGTGGCTTCGGCCAACCTGAAGGACAACCGCCGCAGGGACCGCAGTCTGGCGGTTTCGCTCAGCCGCAGCAGCCGCAGGGTCCGCCGTCCGGCGGTTTCGCTCAGCCGCAGCAGCCACAAGGCCAGCCATACGGACAGCCACAGCAGTCGTACGGTCAGCCACAGCAGCCATGGGGCCAGTCCATGGGCCAGTCCAGCGTGCTCAAGAGTTTCAACCCCGCCGCGGTCCCGTGGTACCGCTGGGCCGGTCTTGGCATCTGGATACTGCTGGTCATCACGCTGTCGCTCGCTTACATCAGCTATTCCTCCACCGCATACAACTACAGCTACAGCGCTAGTGCGGCCGGGTGGCACGCGGCACTGAACGTGCTCGCGTTCATCCTCGCTCTCGTCGGCGCCGCTGCCGTTGCGGTCGCGCTGTTCCTGAAACCGTCGCTGCCATTCCCGATTGAGTTTGCAATCGGAGGCGCATTCGCACTCACCGCCCTCTTTGGGATCCTCGAGTTCCTGGTCACGATCGGCGACCTCGGCGGTGGACTCAATTACGGCGTGGGCGCCTACCTCACTCTCGCTGTGTCCATCCTGGCCGCCGCGGTAGCTGCATTTGAGATTATGGCCGGGCTCAAGGCCCCGAAGACGCCAGCCAAGACCGGCGGGCAGTGGGGTCAGCCGGCGACCGGCCAGTGGGGCCAGCCCGCGGGCGGTCAGCCGCAGCAGGGTTGGGGCCAGCCCGCGCCTGGCCAGCCCGCGCATGGACAGCCGGCTCCGGGTCAGCCCGGACCGGGTGCGCCCGGTGGCTACCCGCCGCCGCAGCAGGGCTGGGGTCCGCCGCAGGGCTAGTCAGCAGCAGTAGATACACGAAGGGCCCGCGATAATGCGGGCCCTTCGCATTTCCAAGCCGGGGCGGGATCGATGGCACCAGGCGGCGAGCCGTTACGTCGGTGTGTCATTACGCAATGGGACAAGCACGCAGCACGGGGCGCAAGGGAGTCGTTGGTGACAGGGGACAAGCAACCACCGGAGTACGCCGGGCCACCGGTAGATCCGCAGCCGAGGAGGCCCGCGCCGACGTACGCCGCCCCGCCGTCGGCGGACAGCCGCACGGCGACCGGCTCGTCGCAGCGTCAACTGTCGTGGGGCGAGACACTCGCCGTTAGAGCCGGGTTCAAAAACGCGCAGGTCCCGCCGTCGCGGTGGGCGATCTTGGTACTGCTGGTCGCGCAGATCGTGGCCAACTCGCTGCCGATCCTGAAACTATCCGGCTCCGCTACCAAGCAAGGACTGTCCACGCTGTCGCTGTGGAGCCTCCCGGCGTACGCCTGGAGCTTCACGTTCCTGATTCTTGCGGTCGCAATCTTCGCGCTGTCGGTGTTCGTGCCGATCTCCCGGCGGCTACAGGTCGGTGTCCTCGTCGGCGGCCTGACGGGCGCGGCGGGGCTGCTGTCGGTGCTTGGGTTCTTCGATATCTTGCTGCGCACCAGCGGGTCGAGCCAGACGGCAACGCTGGCAGTCGGACCGATCGTGGGAGTGATTGTCGGCGCCGTGACGGTACTGATCGGGGTACTGGAGTTCCTGCAGCTGCCGACGGTGCGACAAAAACGCCCGCATGCCGGTCCCATGCGGTACGCGGTACTCTTCGCGCCGGTAGCAGCTGTCGTTGCCTTGAGTGTGATAGCCGCAGACATCAGTTTCGGTGGAAAGTCGGTCCGCATCCCAGTGGGTCTGGTACGGGTGGACGGACCGTCGGAGTTCAATAAGGCGCTGACCGAGTACCAGCGGTATGGCATTGCCGTTGACGGCTGGTGGTCGGCGCTGTCCATCTGGGCGTTCGGCTTGCTCGTGCTGGCAGCGTTGTTTGCGCTGCTCATGCTGTGCCGCCGGACGCCTACGCGGATCCCCGCCGGATTCGTGATCGGGCCATTGCTCGGAGTCGCTGGGTTGTTCGCGGTCATGTGGTTCTTCATCACCCTCGGCACCCTCACCGCTCGCGAGATCGCGCTCGCGTCGGTGACCAACACGGACCCCGCGCAGTTCGACGCGCATCTGTCTCTCGGCGGCTACCTCATCCTCGCCCTCGGTGTGGTGCTGATGTCACTGTCCTCGTTTGAGGTCGCCGACGCACTGCAGACGCCGCGGATCGCGCCGCGCCCGAGGACCAATCGGGGCCCGACCGGCGGCTGACTCCGCGCGCGTCGTGATGCAGCAGATGCAAGCGGTGTGCGGCGTGCCTTCGCCACACTCATCGGCGATTCTGTGACTCTCTAAGGGTGAGTGCCCCGACCAACGAACTGACGATGCCCGCAGAGCAGGTGACAACCGCGCCATCGCGGGCGTTCAACAACGGTCGGGCCGTGTTGTGGTCGGCGTTGTCCGCCCTGGGCGTAGTGCTCGCCGGACTCACGATGATGATCGCGCTCGCGCTGGTTGCCTGGTCGCTCGACCATCCGGCTGGAGCAACGACCTACAGCGCGGCGGTCGTCGGTGTGCAGTCCTGGCTGTTAGCAAACGGGGGAGGCCTCAGCTTCGGCGGTGGCGCACTTTCGCTGCCCCCTCTGGCGGTCACCGGCGTGATTGGCTACCTCTTCTACCGCTCTGGCCGCACCATCGCGCGCCGCTGCGACATTGTCACCTATCTGGGCATCCTCGAAGCACTGATCGCCGTCGGCCTGACATACGTGACCACTGCTTTCCTGCTCACCTCTGTCGGTACGACGTCTGCGGTCACCATCGGACTGCTCAAGCTCGGTCTGGTCAGCGGTGCGCTGTCGATCCTGCCTACGGCGTTGGGCTTGCTAGCCGAGTCTGGACGTGGTCAGGACCTCCTGCGCCATCTGCCCGGCCCGTCGCATGCCTACCTGCGCGGTGCGCTGGCCGGCGTATTTGCTCTCCTCGGAATGTCTGCGCTGCTCTTTGTCGCCTCGCTCATCATCAACTTCAGCGCTGCCAGCGCGATGATTGCCGCCCTCGGCCCGAGCGGTACGTCGGGACTGACGATCACTGTGATGGCCATGCTGTTCCTGCCCAATGCGTTGGTCTGCATTGCCGCGTTCAGCCTGGGCGCTGGGTTCTCGGTCGGCGCAGGCACGCATGTCGGGCTGCTGTCGGTGCATCTCGGGCCGCTACCAGCTTTCCCACTGTTCGCGGTCATGCCCGACCACTCGAGCGTGCTGACCTGGTCGTCGCTGATTGCGCCGATCGTCGCGGCGATCGTCGCGGCGTTGGTATTTGTGCGCCATCTGGACGAAGATGAGCGTTCGCTCACGCGCCTCGCTGGTGGGGTCGGCGCCATGGCTCTGACGATCGGACTCACCCTCGGCGCGGTCGCGCTGCTCGGCTCTGGCGGCATCGGGGCCGACCGCCTCGCGTCACTCGGCGCCTCCCCGCTGCGGCTATTTCTGTTCAGCGCCGTTGGTATGGCGGCGCTGATGGCGGTCACGACCTACACCGTCAACATCAAAGGTGTCGTCGCGGTGTTGACCGAACGGCAGGAGGAGCGGCGTACGGCGGCTCCGGAGGACGTTGTCGCCGAGGACGTTGTCGCCGAGGATGAGGTAACCGAGGATGACGACATCGAATCCGACGCTGACGAGGCTGGCGACGTCGACGGAGTGAACGACCATACGGGGCGGATCGATACCGCCGCGATAGCCGCCCGGCTGGTCCAGGACCGACGGCGTAAGGCCAGCTGAAACAACCGGTCGCCGTGGCGGCGGCATCGTGCGCTCGCCCACATTGCGCGCTGCACTACGATTCGAGTCGTGCCCGTTCGCCTCGTCGTACTCATCTCCGGTAGCGGGACACTCCTGCAATCGTTGATCGACGCCTGCGCCGATCCGGCGTTTGGCGCACAGATCGTCGCCGTCGGTGCCGACCGCGATGCGATCGCCGGGCTTGACCGTGCCCGCAGCGCGCACCTGCCTACATTTGTCTGCAAGGTGGGGCAGTACGCCGACCGCGCCCAATGGAATGACGCCCTTGCCGAAGAAGTCGCAGCCTACCAACCGGACTGGGTCATCAGCGCCGGGTTCATGAAGATCGTCGGTGCCGGATTCCTCGCGCGGTACGGCGGGCGAATGCTCAACACCCATCCCGCGCTGCTGCCCAGCTTCCCCGGCGCACACGCCGTCCGCGACGCGCTCGCGCACGGGGTGAAGGTCACCGGCTGCACCCTGTTCACCGTCGATGAGGGAATCGACACCGGCCCGATCCTGGCCCAACAAGCGGTCGACGTACTCGACGATGACACCGAAGAGTCTCTGCACGAGCGGATCAAGGTCGTTGAGCGGCAGATGCTCATCGATGTCATACAACATCTAGTCGCCCGGCAACGCACAGCGGAAGGTAAATACTCATGACCAAGGTAGCGATAAGGCGCGCACTGATCAGTGTCTACGACAAGACGGGGCTGGAAGAGCTCGTCAATGGGCTCGCGGCGGCTGGGGTAGAGATCGTCTCCACCGGCTCGACGGCTAAGCAGATCGCTGCTGCCGGTGCAAAGGTCACCGAGGTCGCCGACCTCACCGGCTTCCCCGAGTGCCTGGACGGGCGGGTCAAGACCTTGCATCCGAAGGTCCACGCGGGGCTGCTGGCCGATGTGCGTAACCCCGACCACACGGCGCAACTTGCCGACCTTGGGGTCGAGGCATTTCAGTTGCTCGTCAGTAACCTGTATCCATTTACGCAGACCGTCGCAAGCGGCGCGTCCGCCGATGAGTGCATTGAGCAAATCGATATCGGCGGCCCGTCGATGGTGCGTGGCGCCGCGAAGAACCACGCCAACGTTGCCGTCGTGACCTCGCCATCGGCGTACGCCGATGTGCTGGAGGCACTGCAGAACGGTGGTTTCGACCTCGAGCAGCGCAAACACCTTGCGGCACAGGCGTTTGCGCATACGGCGGCTTACGACGCGGCGGTATCGTCCTGGTTCGCCTCGACCTACGCGCCGGACGGTGACAGCGGTTTCCCGGCTTTCACCGCCAAGACGTGGGACCGCGGCGCGGTGCTCCGGTACGGCGAGAACCCGCACCAGAGGGCGGCGGTATACCTCGGCCCGGAGGCCGGAATCGCGCACGCAGAAGTGCTGCACGGCAAGGAAATGTCCTACAACAACTACGTCGATGCGGATGCCGCCCGGCGTGCGGCGTACGACTTCAGTGGTCCCGCGGTCGCGGTGATCAAGCACGCCAACCCGTGCGGTATCGCAATGGGATCGGATATCGCCGAAGCGCACCGCAAGGCACACGCCTGTGATCCGCTGTCGGCGTACGGCGGCGTAATCGCCACCAACCGGCCCGTCTCGGTTGAGATGGCCAAGCAGGTCGCGGAGATCTTCACCGAGGTACTCATCGCGCCGGGGTACGACGACGGCGCGCTGGATGTGCTGAAAGCCAAGAAGAACATCCGGCTGCTCACCCTTGCCCCGGTCGAGTCCGACGGCATCGAGATGCGTCCGATCTCCGGTGGCGCACTCGTGCAGCAGCAAGACCGGATCGACGCCGAGGGAGACTCCGCGGTGAACTGGACGCTCGCGTGTGGCGCGGCCGCAGACGAAAAGACACTGGCGGACCTTGAGTTCGCGTGGCGGGCGATCCGCGCAGTCAAGTCCAACGCGATTCTGTTGGCCAACGACGGCGCCACGATCGGCGTTGGTATGGGACAGGTCAACCGGGTCGACTCGGCCCGACTTGCGGTCAACCGGGCCGGCGAGCGCGTTACCGGCACCGTTGCCGCCTCGGACGCGTTCTTCCCGTTCGCGGACGGCCTCGAGGTGCTGCTGGAAGCCGGTGTCCGGGCCGTCGTGCAGCCCGGTGGATCGATTCGCGACGAAGAAGTCATCGAGGCGGCCACGAAGGCCGGCGTCACGATGTACTTCAGCGGTACGCGCCACTTCTACCACTAACACCCCCGCGGTCCGTCACGAAATCCCGCCGATCCGTCACGAAATACCCGGCGGTCCGTCACGAAATCTCGTGGTTAGATCGTCACCAAGACCGAGGGGCAGCAAGATGGCGCAGTTGACCGGTATTGAAAGCAAGATCTACAACGCGGGTGAGTTCACGCTCGAGAGCGGGCTGTCCTTGCCGGCGTTGCAACTTGCCTACGAGACGTACGGCGAATTGGCGCCGCAGCACGACAACGCGATATTGGTCGTGCACGGCTATACCTCGAGCCATCACGCGGCCGGGCGATACGCGCCGGGCAAGAGCGCGCGTGGCGTCAAGCCGGACGCCGTGGGTTGGTACGACGCCCTGATCGGTCCTGGCAAGGCCGTCGACACCGATCGGTACTTCGTGGTTTCGGTCAACGCGCTCGGATCGGCCCATGGCAGCACCGGGCCCAACTGCACCGACCCGGGCACCGGCCGGCCGTATGGGCCGACGTTCCCAGAGATCACCATGCGCGACATCGTCGCTGCCGAGAAGCGCTTGGTCGACTCGCTGGGGATCGAGCGCCTCGTAGCGGTTCTCGGCCCGTCGATGGGCGGCTTCCAGTCGTTTCAGTGGGCCGCGTCGTACCCGGGATTCGCGAAGGCAATTGCCGCCGCCGTGACGGCACCCCGTTCGCCGTCGGGTCTGGGCCAACTAGATCCGTTGCAGCGAACGCTTTCCGGTGACCCCAACTGGAACGGTGGTTGGTACTACGACAATGGCGGGATCGGCGCGACACTGCAGGAAATGCGTTTCGACACCCTAATGAACTACGGCATGAACGAGATCTTGGCGCCGACCATCCCAGACCCCGTAGACCGCAAGGCAGCTATTCGCGCGGACGCAGCGGCCTGGGCACAAATCTATGACGGTCACTCGCTGGTCGTGCTGCGACGGGCAATCGGTACCTTCGACATCACCGATGAGTACGCCGCCCTGCGGCCGACCAAGGTCCTCTACGTCCAGTCGCCGTCGGATACGGTCTTCGATATCGCGCAGAGTCCACGCTATGTCACTGACATGCGTCAGGCCGGCGTCGATATCACCTACGTCGAGCTACCTACCGACAAAGGGCACATGGCTAGCCATGCAGACGCCGCGTTGTGGGCGCCTATCCTCGGCGCTTTCTTGGCCCGCCTGGAATAGCTGTACGTCGTGTACCGCAGGTGGGTCGATAGTCGCCTAGTGGAACGGAAGCCTGGGCTGCGGTGGCGCATACGTCGGATCGACACCGTCGAACAGGCTGCTCACCGATTCGCCGGCGTGAATGCGGGCGATCGCCTGAGCGAAAAGCGCCGCCACCGAACGGGTCTTGAGCTCAGGCCAGCCGGTCGGAGCCGGCACGGTGTCGGTCGTGATAACCTCCCGGATCATCGGGTGCCCGCGCAGCCGTTCGACCGCCTTTCCGACGAACAGTCCGTGCGTGGTGGCGACCTGGGCCTCCGTGCAACCAAGATCTTTGAGGCGGTCTAGCAGTTCGACGATCGATCCGCCGGTCGCGATCTCGTCATCGAGAATGATTGCCCTCTTGCCGTGCACGTCACCGACGATTGAGTCGATGATGACCGTGTCATCGGCCAGCCGCTGTTTGCTGCCGGCCGCGACCGGCAGCCCAAGAAGGCGGGCGAACTGAGTCGCCGTCTTGGCGTTTCCGAGATCGGGGGAGATGACGATCGTGTCACTGAGGTCCTGGTCGCGAAACTCATCAGCGAGCTCACCGATAGCGGTCAGGTGGTCGACCGGGACGCTGAAGAAACCGTGCACCTGGGGCGCATGCAGCGCCATCGTGAGCACCCGGTGTACGCCGGCGGCCGACAGCATGTCCGCGACGAGCCGTCCGCCCAGCGAGATCCGCGAGGCGTCTTTCTTATCCGAGCGTGCGTAGGAGAAGTGCGGGATCACCGCGGTAATCTGGGCAGCCGACGCGCCCCTCGCGGCGTCGATCATCATCAGCAGCTCCATGAGGTGCTCCTGGGTCGGTGGCACCAGCGGCTGGATCAGGTAGACGTCACGTTGGCGGCAGTTGGCCATCAGCTGCGCCTGCAGGCAGTCGTTGCTAAATCTCTTGATATCGACCGGTGAGAGCGGTACGCCGAGCCCCTCGCAGATACGTTCAGCGAGCTGATGATGGGCGCTACCGGAAAAGACGACGATTTCACGCACTAATAAGGCTCCCGCGATTGCTTGGCCGGTGTCGCTACGACCCTAACCCGTGGTCGGGCTGATGCAAAAGCGCACGCACCTCGGCGTGGGTCGAGACCGGCCGGCGTCGCGTGAAAAGATGACGACATGTCTGCGACGATTCTGGACGGTAAAGCTACCGCATCCGCCATCAAAGAAGAGCTGAGATCTCGTGTCGCGCGGTTGCGCGAGCAGGGGATAGCCCCTGGTCTGGGGACGGTCCTGGTCGGTGACGATCCGGGTAGCCGGTCGTACGTCGCCGGCAAGCACCGCGACTGCGAGCAGGTCGGTATCACCAGCATCCGCCGCGACCTTCCTGCGACAGCGACGCAGGCCGAGGTGGAGGTCGCGATCGCGGAGCTGAACGATGATCCGGCCTGCACCGGCTATATCGTCCAGCTTCCACTGCCCAAGGGCCTCGACGGTGAGGCGGCGCTCGAGCTGATCGATCCGCTCAAGGACGCCGACGGGCTGCACCCGGTCAACCTGGGCCGCCTCGTGCTCGGCGTGCCGGCGCCGTTGCCGTGCACGCCGCGCGGCATCGTCGAACTGCTGCGTCGCTACGACGTACCGATTGCCGGCGCTCACGTCGCAGTCGTCGGCCGCGGTATTACCGTCGGTCGGCCGCTGGGGCTGCTGCTGACTCGCAAGAGCGAAAACGCGACCGTCACGACCTGCCACACCGGCACCAGGGACCTCGCCGCCCACCTGCGACAGGCCGACATCGTGGTGGCTGCCGCCGGTTCGCCCGGGCTCATCACCGGCGACATGATCAAACCGGGCGCCGCCGTACTCGATGTGGCCTTGAGTCGTACGCCGGACGGCATCGTCGGCGACACCACGCCAGATGTGCGCGAGGTTGCGGCGTACCTCGCGCCGATGCCCGGCGGGGTCGGGCCGATGACCCGCGCGATGCTGCTGACCAACGTGGTCGAGGCCGCCGAACGGCAGGCGCAGGAGGCCTGACACGTAGCCGTGAACATCTTCCGATCGATCCCGCCGGCGAGCTGGGCCGGGCGTATCAAGCGCCAGCTGCCCATCCTCGCCGTGTGGGCGGCGATCGCGGTGGGGATGGTCCTGGTTGCCACCGAGTACTGGCGCCGGGGTCTGGTTGTCATGGCCTTCGCGGTGGCAGTTGCCGGCGTTGTGCGCCTGACGATGCCGCCCAAGGTGACCGGTTGGCTGGTCGTGCGCGGACGGGTCGCGGACACCGTCTTCTGCCTAGCGGTAGCCATCGGACTGGGCGTGCTGGCGGTGAGTGTCCCCGGCTGAGATGTCGGCGATGCAGCAAAGATCACCGTACCGAGATTTCGTCGGTGACCTGCCCGGCGGTAGCCTCGGGTGTATAGGCGGACACCCTCCACAAGATTGGGGTGTCCAGTATTGCGGAGGTAGCGACAAAACATGAGTCGTTCGGGCAAGGTAACCGTCGTCGGCGCTGGGTTCTATGGTTCAACCACGGCACAGCGGTTGGCGGAGTACGACGTATTCGAGACGGTCGTACTGACCGACATCGTCGAAGGCAAGTCTGAGGGCCTCGCGCTCGACATGAACCAGTCGCGCCCCATCGAAGGGTTCGAGACCGAGATCGTCGGCGGCACCACAGTGGCTATGAGGTGACCGCCGGATCCGACATCGTCGTGATCACCGCAGGTCTGCCGCGCAAGCCCGGCATGAGCCGGATGGACCTGATCGAGACCAACGCCAAGATCGTTCGCGGCGTGGCCGAGCAGGTCGCCAAGCACTCGCCAAACGCTGTGGTCATCGTCGTGTCCAACCCACTCGACGAGATGACGACGCTCACGCAACTCGCCACCGGGTTCCCGCGCAACCGGGTCATCGGTCAGGCCGGCATGCTCGATACCGCGCGGTTCACTAACAACGTGGCCACCACCCTCGGCGTACCGGTGTCCTCGGTCAAGACGCTCACCCTCGGCTCGCACGGCGACACCATGGTGCCGGTACCGTCGCGCTGCACCGTCGACGGCAAGCCGCTGTCCGAGGTCAT